>Ga0172380_10006270_pt1 | contig 13920 bp, 12 predicted proteins | sample Leawe162metaG_FD_119747 | JGI IMG/M metagenome (GOLD analysis project Ga0172380, IMG submission 119747) | Leachate microbial communities from a municipal landfill in Southern Ontario, Canada - Leachate well 162 metaG | ecosystem: Engineered > Solid waste > Landfill > Unclassified | place... | reverse complement strand
TCAAAAGGACAGAAAATTCTTGAAACATTCCGAATTGGACTTATTGATGAAGTTATAGAAGATGCAAAGATTTCATATCCATCTTTCTTTCTAGCTGCAGAGCAAAACATTATGCTTGAAGAGATTAAGAACGATGTAACACGCATGGGAGCATCTTTTGCAGATTATCTTGCGCATGTTGGTAAAACCGAGCAAGAGCTTGTAGACGAAAGAAAAGATCTTGCAGACAAACGAGTAAAAACTCAGCTTGTACTAAGTAAGATTTCAGTTCTTGAGGATATCAAACCTAACGCTGATATAGTAGCAGAGCAAGTTAAGGAGATTAAGAAAATGCACCCAGAAGCACTTGAGGAAAATGTAAAAGCATTTGTTGAGAGATTTGAGTTGAATCAGTTGGTGTGGAAGTTTTTGGAGGGGGTTAAGTAGTTGAAATTAAGAATAATAAAAAACCTCACAGAATAAGTGAGGTTTTTTATTATTGCCAACCATGATAATCCTTGCTAGAGTACAAATAGATTTGTTGGACCGTGCTAGTGTTGCAGAAGGCTTTGAAACCAGAGATCGGTGCCTCGTTGAGCCAATCCATTTGCTTTGTCAGACTTCAGCCTAGCTGGTCGGACGATTCGGGAAACTGCTCCCCAACAAATCCAATGCCAAACCTTCATCGGGGCGGCATTTTTTATTACCCCAACACTCCACTCAAAAATCCCAACACTCCGATTGCTGCTGTTTCAGCACGTAACGTATTTGCATGAATCGAAATACTTTTCACTCCAACCTTCTCAAACATCTCAATTTCTTTTTCTGTCCACCCTCCCTCTGGACCGATAAAAACAAGAATATTTTTCACACCTTCTTTTTTTATATTCATAAAAGACACCTCACCTTCCATATTTCCATACAGACATAAATCATAGTCTTTTACATTTTTCAAAATATCACTCAAACTTTCCGTATCGGACACCTGTGGTATATCCACCCTTCCACACTGTTCACTTGCCTCTTTTGTTATCCGAAGTAATCGATCATTTGACAGGTGTTTCTGGACCACTCTTTCAGTCATCATCGGCAGTATGTCTTTGACCCCAAGCTCTGTCGCTTTCTCTGTAACTAGTTCAAACTTGTCTTTTTTAATAAGAGACATAGCAAGAGTTATATTAATCGTATTGTCACTTTCATTATCCTCTACTCTACTTTCAAGCTTTATTTGCATAGCTTTTTTATGTCCAGACAACAAAGACACTGTATACTCACCCTCAGTATTATTAAAGACATGAAAGATATCACCCTCTTCGAATCTAAGCACATGTGTTACTTGATGTATAAACTCTTCACCATCAAAATACTGATCAGAATCTTCTGTTGTGATTTCTACTGTCTTATTGTTTACCAGGGTTTCTACAACATCTTCTGGCACATAAAATCTATGTATCTTCATATATAGTCCCATAGTACCACACCCTTGACTGACCTGTTATACTGGAGAGCATGTTAATACCAACAGTAATCGAAAAAACACCCCAAGGAGAACGAGCATATGATATATACTCTCGCCTACTTAAGGACAATATTGTATTTTTAAACGGAGAGGTTAATCACGACTCTGCTAGCATAGTTATAGCCCAACTACTCTTTTTAGCCTCAGAAGATCCTAAAAAAGAGATAAAGCTCTATATAAACTCGCCTGGGGGTAGTGTTGTGGATGGTTTAGCAATCATAGACACTATGAATCATATTAAAAACGATGTATCTACGATCTGTGTAGGTATAGCGGCCTCTATGGGTGCTATGATTCTATCGTTTGGTGCTAAGGGTAAAAGATTTGCTCTACCCAACTCTGAGGTTATGATTCACCAACCTTTAGGAGGACACGAGGGGCAGGCATCAGATCTAGAAATCAGAACAAGACGTATCCTTGCAACCAAAGCGACACTGGCCAAGATGATTGCTAAAAATTCAGGTCAACCACTGGCAAAAGTAGAGAAAGATATGGATAGAGATTACTTCTTAAGTGCCGATGAGGCTAAAAAGTACGGTATTATTGACAAGGTTATATAATCTGTATTCTGGTAAAATCATATATAAAACCTATTGCAATATATAGGTTTTATACTACAATTACAGTATTACTCCGGTAATATTGATTAATCAATTATTCACATAAATCAAAACATATAACCCTATGAACAAAGCAACTCTTGTTGAAAAAATTCACGATCTTCTTGGATCAACTAAAGTACAAGCAGAGTCAGTTGTTGACACTGTTGTAGATTCAATTATCGCAACCCTAAAAAAAGGAGATGAGGTTTCTATCGCAGGTCTTGGTATCTTTTCAGTAAAGAAACGAGCAGCACGAACAGCGAGAAACCCAAAAACTGGTGAAGCTGTAAAAGTTCCTGCAACAAACGTTCCAAAATTCCGAGCGGCAAAAGCTCTTAAAGACGCAGTTAAATAATATTCTGCACATAGAGTATACAGCAAAAAACGCTTATAAAATAAGCGTTTTTTGTGTTATATGATTTTCAGATAACAATACTGTGCGGGATAAGAGAATCGAACTCTTGTCTACTGCTTGGAAGGCAGTCATTCTACCACTAAACCAATCCCGCTTTATCTGCTATTATAGTAGCAGAGAACATGCAATTATTCAACACAATCCTTACTATGAAAAATTACATCCCTTTCGGTGCCTTTTGTGCGTGTTTACTTTTTGTGACAAACACTACGGAAGCAGCTTCCCTCTTATACCCAGAGATAAACAAACAAAGTGTTGGCATCGAGAGTTACGCATTAAACATTTTTTGTACCGAAATTGTTAATAAAAAATATCTCAAAGCAATCAGCGGTAGTGGAGTTTTCTTGTCAAATCCAACAGAGACTAAAAGTATTATTTTAACCAATGCGCATGTTGCACGACATTTATTGGATAAAAACAAGAAGTGTGTGGGTAGAACAGGTAGTCCAGCAGTGACAACACATAAGCTCATCCTTCGATATATTCCAAGCTTCTGGCTACAATCAAACGGTTCCTATGTTATAGGTGACCCTAACAAGGACTCTACCGGAGAGTTTGATTTTGCACTTATCGAGGCAGAGAAAGTGACAACTCCATCTACAGCGAAAAAAAGTGTTTCTGTATATGATGTATTTAAAGCAACTCTTCAGTTTCAACTTAAAGACTATGGAGACAAAACAGCTCAAGGTGCAATATTCTCCTACCCTGCCCAAAAAACTCTTTCAAAGAACATATATAACCCCCTATATATGAAAAAAGACACTATACGCATACAAGAAGTTTACAGTAGCCCTACATATCAAGAGTCCGATAGTCTTTTAGACACACAAGGTTCTGTAAACATAGATCATGGTTCTTCAGGTGGAATGGTACTTTTTCAAAATATAAGCAATAATCTTATAGGTTTATCAAGTATTTTAATCAAACAGAACAATCCTCAGATCGTCCGAGTTGTAACACTTCGACATATTTTCTCAGTTATAGAGAAAGATTTAAACCTTATAAACTCAACTCAATCAGACATTTTCTCAGAAATCCTTAAAAATGCCCAGAAACAAAAGCTTTCTGATGAATCAATCATGAATGTGTTTAAAAATAACAAATTGACAGCTGCACTTGAGCTTCAGACAAGAAAGACCTTGTTAAATCTGGGTATTTTAACAAAATAAACACTGTATACAGTGTTTATAGCGAGTTTTTCTGTATAGCAGCCATAGCATCAACAGAATCGTGTATTTGTATCTTGTTTTTCCTCTCAAAATGGCATATGAGACATCTGTGTAGTATATATGAATCTTTTATCGTATAGGACACGTATATAGGCTTCATAAGCCCTCCACAGGTTGCTAGCCTATCTCCTGGATCTATATCAACATGCTTACTATACAGGCAAAAATTACAGTGATTCGTGTACCCATCACCTCTAATATCTTTTTTACAGAAATCACATACGAAATCTTCTTTGTGTCTTATGAAAGACATATGGTCGGGACGCTGGGATTCGAACCCAGAGTCACATCAGCCCAAGTGATGCATGTTAGCCGTTACACTACGTCCCGATTCAAGAAATATATCACAGATGTGTTATATTAACAAATCAACGTCTTCAATATATTTATACAATCTATACCCATCTTCCCTTTCTTTATATGTAGAATTGTACGCAATCAAAGCTAAATCAAAGTGGATTACATGTTTAGTAGACCTGAAGTCTAGTTCCTTTTTCAAATCTGAGACAATCCCATACATATACTTCTTAATTTTTAACCATTTTCTATCTATCTTAAGAGAATCCAGATCAGTATATTTGTGTAAAGACACAGAGTTTCTCGTCTTAACTTCAAGAATACGTATAATTACTATATCCTTTTCTGGTAGATGTTTATATAAAATAAGATCAATTTCTAAACCAATTTTTTTAAAATTCTTTTTATATAGCAAATATCCCCTTTCAAGAAGCTTTTTCTCAATAAAATCTTGACCTTGAAGACCTATATCATATGTATGGTGTTCATGGTTACAATATCCTTTATCTGTAAGCTGTATTGTGTTATTCATATGTCCCCTATTTTACACATAAGGACATAACGTTTTGATAAATAAAAGTTAAATTTTTCCCGAATTAAAATAAAGTTTATTCATTAAGCCTAAAATCGAATCGTATCTAGGTAAAGAATATAAGTCATGTTCAAATGTGTCTTTTATACACATGTCCACAAAGTTATCCACAAATAAGGGTTTTATTCACATTCATAGACATATATGAGACAGACCGGATTTTAACCAAAACTAACCAGTATCAAAAAGCTTTTTGTGCGGAATAAGAGAATCGAACTCTTGTCTCATCCTTGGCAAGGACGTATTCTACCACTAAACCAATTCCGCGTTGTCTGTATATTTTAACACACAGACTGTTTGTGCACCATTGTTTTGTTTACAAAACAACAAGTACACTTGGGGTGCGCCTACCAGGACTCGAACCCAGAACCACGGTTCCGAAGACCGGTGTGATATCCATTTCACCATAGGCGCTTTGTTTTTTTGTCAAAACGTATTATATTTCAAGTAATACAAAAAAATGATACCATTTATCACTAAAAAAAACAAATCCCCTGTTTCTGTGCCGCCTCAGATACTTCACATACTTAAAACCCTCCAGGAGGCTGGTTTTGACTCGTACCTAGTCGGTGGATGTGTTCGAGACATGTTATCGCATAAAACCCCAAAAGATTGGGATATAACCACTCAGGCAACACCTGAGGCTATTCAACAGCTCTTTCCTGACTCATTTTACACAAACACATTTGGGACAGTTGGTGTTAAAACATCAACTGAAAGTATAGGTGTAGTTGAAATTACACCCTTTAGAACAGAAGGTATATACTCTGACGGACGGAGACCTGATCATGTCTCTTTTACGCAAGACATACAAGAAGATTTAAAAAGAAGAGACTTTACTGTTAACGCTATTGCTTATAACCCTATTGATGATGTCCTTATAGATCCTTTTCTGGGACAAAAAGACATAGAAAATTGTCTTATACGAGCAGTCGGGTCTGGCGAAGACAGATTCAAAGAAGACGGTTTACGCATACTACGTATGGTTAGATTCTCTGCTCAGCTTGGTTATTCACTAGATACAGATACTCTTGCTGCCGCAATCACGACAAAAGAGACATTGTCCTTGATATCCAAAGAGCGCGTCCGTGACGAACTCATTAAAATACTCTTATCTGCCAATGCTAGTACAGCGTTTATGTACATGAGGACTATGGGTATTTTAAAGTATATATCGCAATACTTAGAGGATAGTGTCAATGTTACACAGAATGGCTGTCATGCATATGATGTTTTTGAGCACCTTATTCGTAGTATGCAGTGTGCTGTAGATAAAGGTTACTCTTTAGAGCTTCGTATAGCCGCGCTATTTCACGATATAGGCAAACCACCAACAAGACAGTGGTCTTCAGAGAAAAAAGACTATACTTTCTATGGACATGAGGTTGTAGGGGCAAAATTAACAAAAGAAATACTTAAAGAATTAAACTTTTCACGTGAAACTATAGAAAAGGTAACAAAATTGGTGCGCTGGCACATGTTTTTCTCAGATACTGAACAAATAACAGCTTCTGCTGTACGTAGAATGATCGTTAACGTTGGAAGAGAGAACATATGGGATCTTATGAATTTAAGGATTTGTGACAGAGTAGGAACAGGAAGGCCTAAAGAAGACCCTTACAGACTTAGAAAATACATGTCTCTTATTGAAGAAGTTATGTCAGATGCGACAGATGTATCGATGTTAAAGATATCAGGACAAGACCTTATGGATACGTTACACATGAAACCAGGGCCAATAATCGGTAAAATACTCAATATTCTACTTGAAAAAGCCCTTATTGAACCAACAGTCAATACAGAGGATAAACTTATAGAGGAGGCAAGAGGGTTATTGTTGCTATCTGAAGATGAGTTAAATCAACTCTTTCTTGAAGCTATCAAGACAAAAAAGGATACAGAGAAGGAGAGAACTCGAACAATAAGGAAGAAATATAAGGTTTCTTAGGCTTATTTTTTTCATCTTAACGTCAAAACTACAGGACAATGATCAGAACCTGAGACATTGTTAAGTATTTGTATGTCAGAAATGTTTCTCATGAAACCATTATCTACATAAAAACCATCAATTCTCCAGCCTATATTTCTATCTCTAGACCTGGTTTTCATGTCCCACCATGAATATATAACGGTTTCTGGGTATTTAACCCTGAAAACATCCTTATAACCCATTGTATGTATTTGATCGAGCAAGTCTCTTTCTTCTCTTAGAAAACCAACATGTTTCTCATTTTCTTTTGGTCTAGCTAAATCTATTTCGTTATGAGCTATATTAAAATCACCACAAAATACAACATGTTTCTTGTGTAACATCTCTATTTTCTGACAAAATGTCATAAAATCCTTATAAAAATTGATTTTATAAGCCAATCTTTCAGGTTTACCTCCTCCATTGGGAAAATAACAGTTTATAAAGAAGAAGTCTTTAAATTCAAGACACATAAATCTTCCTTCAGTCTTAAGTGTTTCAAGTGAAACAAAGTTCTTGTCGTTCAAATCAAACACTTTATGATCTATACCATTTTTAACATATATAGATACACCACTATATCCCTTACGCTCCTGAGCTGAGTTATGGTGTGTGATGTATCCGTTCGGGAAAAATTCTTGTCCGAGCTCAGTATATGTAGCTTTTGTTTCTTGTAATGCGACAATATCAAGTTGATCCAAATCAAAACCAATAGCTTTAGGGTTTGAAAAAAGACTAGGGAATATATCTTTTTTGTAGTTAGCCCTTACCCCATTTACATTCCATGTCGTTATGTTCATATAACTTTATATTATATAGATATATTAGACATTTATACAGTGTTATACTCATGTCCTATATCTGTCCTTATGTATGTCTTTTAATGTACGCAATCTATACGACATCTATTGCACAAACTTTTTTTCTATGCTAATATACACGAATGCTTAATAAGACAAAAAAAACTAAAGTTATCTCAAAACATCAAATACACAAAACAGACACAGGTTCTCCTGATGTTCAAATCGCACTCATCACAGAGCGTATAGATTACATCTCTGATCATCTAAAAACTCACAAGAAAGATGTTCACTCACGAAAAGGACTTTTGAAACTTGTTTCAAAAAGACTAAGTCATATGAAATACCTACAACGAAAGAGTCCTGCACGACATGCAGCGATGACTACTGTAGTAAAAGGAAAATAATCCTTTACAGGGTATCAATAAAACACTACGACATCTAAGCATATCGTAGTGTTTTATCATGAATAGTCTCTCAATTCGTGTCGTTAATAAAATTCACAAAACTTAAAATTAGTATATACTTATACATATGAACTCAATCAAACATAAAGGGCAGAGAGTTGGGATACTTATAGATACTCAGAATCTATACCATGGAGCAAAAAATCTTTACAATGCAAAAGTAAATTTTCAAAACATTATCACAGATGCAGTTGCAGGAAGAGATCTAATCCGAGCTATAGCGTACGTTATCAATACAGATTCATCTGAAGAAAAAACTTTCTTTGATGCGTTGGGGAAGATAGGTATAGAGACGAAGATAAAAGATATACAGATATTTAGTAGTGGTTCTATGAAGGCTGATTGGGATATAGGTTTAGCGGTAGACGCGATACGTCTTGCCCCTAAACTAGATGTGATTGTTATCGTTTCTGGAGATGGTGATTTTAGTCATTTGGTTGATTATCTACAAGGAACGTTTGGATGTAGAGTTGAAGGTATAGCATTTGGAAAATCAGCATCAGGTATACTTAAAGATAAGGTTGATACATTTATAGATATAGCTGAAAACCCAACTAGATATCTTATCTTTAGGAACACACCCCGTAACAGCACTTCAAACCCTAACAGTAGATTTCCTAAAAAAAGAAACTCACCTAGTGGAAACACCAGAACAAATAACACAAAAATCATACGAGTAAATCCACATGAGCAGCAATGATTCTGAAAAAAAAAGCGATTTTGTAAGGTCTCCCATACAGTCTCTACATACACTGGATGCAGACATCTTATCTTCAATGAAGGATGAGAACTATGCGAGTAACATAGTTCGTGTTCTAACACATGATACAGACAAAAAGAACGAGGGGGGTCAAAATGAATCCGATACAGATATTCAAAAGAAAAAAACACCTGAATCTTTTCTTTTGAAATTAAACTTTAACAGTGCATATTTTTATGTAGGGCTAAGTATATTTCTACTGAGTATACTGGGAGGCACTACATACTATGTAGTAAAAACTTCCATAGAAAACACGGTACCTAAGCCTGTTGTTGTGGCAGTTGCAACATCAACAGAAAACACAGCATCATCAACTGTACCTAGTAATATTTCGATAACTCAAAAAAGTATTTTTAATGCCGAGGTGGTTGTTCCTATAGAAATAGAGAAGTTAACAAAAACACAAATCATAGATCTGATCTTGAATACAAAAAAAAGTCTTGTTGCAAATGAGATTAAAAACAATATAAACGTAAGTCTAAGTACAAGACTGAGTCTACAAGATTTTTTAAATAAGATTCAATACTCAGGACCAGATACACTCGTACGATCACTTCTTTCTGACAAGATATATAATCTTGGATTATATCACAAGGAAAAAGGAGACTTTGAAACATATGTGATTACCAAAATTGATATATTTGATTTAGCTTTTGCAGGAATGCTTGAATGGGAAAGGTTTATGCCTGTTGATCTATACAAGATATATACATATACAACTCAAGCAGATTCAAGTACATCATCTGTGATCACACAAAATACAGAAAAATCACAAATTTTTATAGATAAAGTTATAAAAAACATAGATGTTCGTGTATATACAGACCCTCTTAAAGGCACACAAATCATATATGGCTTTATAAACAAAGAGTATTTACTTATAACATCTGGAGAATCTTCTTTTGTTGATATTGTAAATAAATTAACAATTAATAATATTTTACGTTAACTAAAATTTATCAAAAGTTTATCTTGATACATGTATAGTAGTTGCTATATATGTATACACACAACACTATCTATACAATTCAAACAGACAGAAGTATCTCTGCGAGAGTTACTGAGATTGAAACAGTAATAAACAGGGGATTATATAGATTTACTATTCTTGGTATACAAACAAAACAAGCATCTGATATAAAAGACCGTGTGTATGCAGCACTTCGATCAAGTAATCTTCTTAACCTCAAGTCCGACAACAGAAAGATTATAGTAAACATATCTCCTGAGTCTACTGTTAAAAAAGAGAATTTTTATGATCTAAGTATAGCCTTGTCTTGTATACATAGTATACAGAAAAAACCTTTTCCTTATAAAATACTCGCCCTTGGTGGATTGTCTATATCAGGGAAAATACTACCTACAAACCGTCTATATCAAGCAATATATACAGCATATCTTGAACATATACCTGTTATTGTATGTGGTGATAGTGATCTTATGTTTATAGATGTATCTATAGTAAAAACACTGTCTAGTTATGGCATAGAAATCATAGCAGACACAACACTGATAGGTGTTGTTGAGAAACTTAATGCGTACAAACCCCAGGACACACACGACATCATACCTCTGTATGCACCATCTCGAAAAGGTCATACTGCAAATACAATACTTCTTACCAACATGGACAATGTCTTAAGAGGACTATATATCAGTCTCTGTGGCGGACACAGGATGATTATAGAGACACGCGCAACGCATATTTTTAGAAAAATGTATGCGGAGATGTATACATATACAGAAGAAAAATTGTTTGGACAAAAACTGTACGCGTATTATATAGAAAACCTTTATGATACCGATATACACATAGATACTGTATATATAGAGAAACTAAGAGATGTTCACCAATCCAATATAATCATGCAAAGAAGGTGGGGTATAGTAGGGTCATATACACCTTGTGCCTGTCAGCGTCCACATACTTTTTTTGAACCACATGGTCAAGAAAAAAGGTGTATTTGTAGCAAGAGAAGTATCATACAACATCGTAGATATATTGAGGGTGAACATTTTACAGCTTTTGATATACAAGAAGTATGTGACCAAAATTATCAAGAATTAACCGATCTCACAGTAACAACACTTCATGCACAGATACATCTAGTTAGAAATCTACAACGTAAGCGTTTTATAGAAAAACACACCATGCATGAGAAGGATATATATTTCTTTGGTAAAGAAATATATATGAACAAACACGTATTGTTGGAAGATCCTGTAAAGCTGTGCACACCTGAAGCATACAGTATATGGAAAACATCAGGTGCTGACGAGAGAGCTTTACGTGTAGCAATGACAATAGAAGACATATATACTCTAGAATCAGGAAACACAGAGCAGGTGCAAGAAAAAAAGCCTGCTATATCGAAGCAGGCCATCCTTCTATCCTTATCGTATATACCTAAAATGGATTCTTAGCTCCACGTACTTCAAAGTGTAAATGCACACCTGTTGATTGACCGGTACTTCCCATAGATCCAACACGTTGACCCTTAGAAACACGCTGACCTTGTGTTACTTTTATATCTGACATGTGTGCGTATAGAGTCTGTACCCCTTTTTCATGAGTAACCACAACATAGTTACCATAACCTCCATTCCAACCATCACCTCCTCGTACAAGACTTACATATCCTTCTCCTGCAGACAATATAGGAGTTCCATACGAAGCGGCTATATCAACACCGTTATGTCCGTGTATACCTTGTGTTCTGATTCCTCCAACCACAGGTCTTGTAAATGAACTGCTACTTGTATTGTTTTTTCCTGAATTTGAAGGAGTTTTTCCTGAATTAGAGGTATTTGAAGGCTTTTTAATATCTACAGATGCAGACAGCTTACCTCCTGGGATAATAATAACTTCTCCTATAGACAGCTTTCCATCTTCAATATCGTTAAATTCTGTCAACTCAGCCTGAGAAACATGGAACTTTTCAGATATTTCACTTAGAGTATCTCCACTTTTTATCTTATATGACACACCGGAAACAGGCAAGATAACAAGCTTTTGTCCTACACGAATAGGTGTTTCTTTCTTCAAATCGTTTGCCCAAAGAATAGTTTCAGAGGTTACGTTGAATTTTTGTGCAATCCCAGCAACTGTATCTCCAGATACAACTTCATACTCTGTAATATCACCCTCCTGGTCTAGTACCGTTGTACCAACCTCTTCTGAAACAGAAACCTCAACAACCGTAGGTGTCATAGAGTCCTCCAAAGAAATAGGTGAGGTAATAGTGTCTAGAGCTATATTTTCTTTCTCTAGAGCATTAACTACATTTACAGAATCTTCTGAATATCCTTTGATAACAAGGAGTTTTTCACCTATCTTGATAGCAGGTACTGTTTTTTTAACCAACTTGAGTTTTTTTGTAGTTGTACTACCGTGAGCGAGCTCTGTAGCAGGCTCATAGTACAATCTATCTGTTGCACCGAGTGACCCATCAAGATTGAAAGCTTGAGAAGCTTTCAGCGTACCAATTGCATCTGTTGAACCTACAACTGTGTTTAACTGAATAAAACTTGTTAATGCAGTAGCAAACACAATAACATGAACCAATGATTTTGAAGATTGATGAGTAATAACTTTTAACTATATAAATAAACGATTTTAGGGCGATATCTGAAGAACACAAGAGGTAAGAGTAACCACTAAAACCGTTGCACTTAATAATAGTATAATCTTGATGACTTACAATCAAGGGGGTTTATGTGGTATAATTTTTGGTGTTACATACTGAAATTATCACTAAAATAACCATATATATACTATGAGCAAAGAAACAATTGGAAAGAATGATGGATTTAAACCAGAGCCGGAGGGATTAGAGGGGGGATTAGAGCAAATGCAGGAGCCTAAAGCTGAAAAAAGTAAGATTGAACACCCTTTGTTTCATAAGGATGGTAAGAATTTGCTGGAGATTGTTTTAACAGGCGACGATAAAGAGTCCTCAGAAGCACATGCCTTAATATCTAAACGCATGAGAGGAGATTTTGAGTATTTTATAGGAGGAAAACATTCAAAAAAAGAAGAAATTTCTGCAAAAATTGCTTTGTATGAGGATTATTTTGTATATTTGGAGGAAAAAGCACAAGATGAGGAGAATGAAGACTTAAGAAATGCGTTACTAGTGTTGCAAAATGAGTTTAGTACTTATGTAACCCAGCTAGAAGCAAAACTTGAGAATGTAGCAGTAGACATAAAAGAAGATGAGGGGCGGATACCGGCAGCAGATAAAGCTGAGATGTTTGGAAATGATGCAGTAGTGACGAAAGAGGTCCAAAAGGCTGACACAAAAAAGAAGCCTAAGTCCAAAGACCTAGCTAGTACAGAAGAAGAAAAAGCTACGGCAGTGAGCTTGGCAGATGTTGTTAAAATTGGAAGAGACTTACCTAAACAAGAGGAGGTAGTTAATATTGATTCATATAGAGATATTGAACAAACTGTTGATCGTATTCTTACTAGAGGTATACCTTCAGACATAAAACTTGTGGAAATTATAGATGTAATTAAGAAAGAATTTAATTCTGAACTAGAGGATATTAAAAAAAATGGTGGTGAAGATAAATTACAGAAACTGCTTGACCTAAAAAACTCTCTCGTAGAACAAAGCAACAAATTAATCCCACCTAAGGGAAAAATTGAAGGTAGGGTAGAGAAAGTCTGTGCCTTGCTAGATAACTGTATCAAAACAGTTCAAAGTGCAATACAAAGAGAAAAACCTAAAACAGTTGAGGTACAAAATACCCCCGGAAAAGTAGAAATGTATTCAATAAAAAATCTTAATTTTTTAAGTCTATTTTTACAACAACAACTCACACAAGAAGATGTTTTTATATCAAAAGAAAACGGTGAACCTTTAGTACAACAAGTAAAAGATTTATTGCGAACAGGACTTGAAAAAGCAACACAGGAAGATGAGGATGCTGTACAGAACTTTAGAAAACAAATACTCAAATTGGCCGAGATAGTTGGGCCAGAACTAACTTTTAAGCCGGGTGGTATTGGCGCTGAAATAAACAACCAGAAGAACAGTGACGGTAAATTACACTTACTTAAAAAGCTAAACGAGGAGTTTGAAGCAATCTTAGTTGCTACACACAAAAAAGATATTAAGACTGTAGAAAAAAAACAAAAAAACACTACCAAAAAAGAGCCTGATGAACGTAATAAATCAACATCTATAGGTTTAGAGAAAATTGAAAATATCGACGATCTTAAAACACTACTTACAGAAGAACTTGTTGGAATCAATGTAAAGAAAGAAGATGTCTCAACCTTACTT
>Ga0172380_10006269_pt1 | contig 13922 bp, 11 predicted proteins | sample Leawe162metaG_FD_119747 | JGI IMG/M metagenome (GOLD analysis project Ga0172380, IMG submission 119747) | Leachate microbial communities from a municipal landfill in Southern Ontario, Canada - Leachate well 162 metaG | ecosystem: Engineered > Solid waste > Landfill > Unclassified | place... | reverse complement strand
GGTGACCGCTTCCTGCCCACGCCGTGGACGCGCAGCATCTGGGACCCGAACTCGCTGCGCGGCCCGGTGATCTCCGGGCTGCTCATGTACCAGGTTGAGCAACGCCACTTCGACCCGCTGCTGCAGGTGTCCCGCGTCACCATCGACATGTTCCGCCTGGCGCCCATGGTCCCGGTCACCGTGGAGACCCGGGTCGCGCGCGATGGGAACCGCATCCGGGTGGTGGATGCGACGGTGGTCGCGGACGGTCTCGACATCGCGCGCGCGAGCGTCGTGATGCTGCGGCGCACGCCGCCGCCGGAGGGCACGGTGTGGGCGCCGCCCTCGTGGGACGTGCCGCTTCCGGATGCCCTGCCGGCTCCGGACCTCGCGGGCGCGCGCATCCCGATCTGGGAGCAGCGCATGCTCACCGCACGCGACTCCGGGGCGGACGGCCCGGCGCCGCGACGGGCGTGGCTGCGTGATGTCGTGGACTTCGTGCGGGGTGAGCGCGCGAGCGCGCTGGTGCGCGCGGCGATGATGTCCGACTACGCCAATCCCTTCGCGAACGGCAGCGACCAGGGGCTCAACTACATCAACGCCGACGCCTCGCTGTACCTCCACCGGGACCCCGTGGGCGACTGGATCGGGGTCGCCGCCATCGCGCACGGCGCCACCGAGGGGATCGCCGTGGGCGAGTGCGCCCTGTACGACCTCGACGGCCCCTTCGGGCGCACGACGGTCGCCAGCCTCGCGAACCGCCGTCGCACATAACCCCCCACGGGGCGTCTCGCGCGAGGTGACGCCCGGTCGCGCGGGGGCGACCGTATGATCGCCCCCACATGATTGCCACCACGTGCGATCGCCCGGTGCCGCGCCGGGGGCGGGAGGTCCGCTTGCCGCTGTACGACTTCCGCTGCCCGAGCTGCGGGCAGGTGTACGAGGTCACACGCCCCGCCCGGCGGGCGAGCGAGCCGCTGCTGTGCGTGATGGACCGCATCCCCTGCGAGGCGGTGCTCGCGGACTCGACCGGGCCGGCAGGCGCGACACCCGCCGGTGGCTGGTCGCCGTTCGGGCACGGGCACCGTGAGCCAGCGGGGGAGCACGCGCACGGCCAGGGGATCGGACAGTGGGGGGAGCTGCTGGCCGAGCTCCGGCAGATCGTCGTCCCCTGGACCGAGCAGCTGCGGGCGTCCGGCATGAGCGGCGGCGACGTGTTCTTCGCGTGTCTCGCCCCCGCGATGGAGTTCTTCGCAGGCTACTCGACGGTGGTCGACGCCGAGGGGCGTTCGGTCCCGCTCGAGGGCGATCCCGGGGCGGCGGAGCCGCACAGGCGCGGCTACATGGCGTACCTGTGGGAGGCGCTCGACCACGTCGCGCTGGACCGCGCGTTCGGCACCACGTACCTACAGCCCGGCGGCGTGTCGCCCGGCCTCGACGTGATCGAGGACGACGCGAGGCTCGCCGTCCTGCTCCTGTCGTGGGCGCTGCCGCCGACCGGATCCCCGGCCGAGGCGACGGCGAGTGACCCGTGGCTTGCGCTGGAGGTGGTGCAGTCCTTCACGCGGCCGCTCGGCATCCGGCTCGAAGACTGGGACGGCCGGATCGTGCGCATCCAGGACGACCTCGTCGGCCTGATCCCGGCCTCCGAGCGGCGCGGCGCGGTGTTCGAGACCGCAGACGGCGACGCGCCCCGAGTGCGGGCCGGGGCGACCACCCTCGACCGCGTGCATGCGGCGATGCTGCTCCAGGCGGACGGGGACGAGCGAGGGCTGCGCGACCTGCTGGACGTCGAGCAGCGGCGCGGACCGGAGTTCCGCCGCCTGGCCGCCGCGCTCGCCCGGCTCTCGCCCCCGGGCAGCGCGGAGGAGCGTCAGCTCGCCGCCGTGCTCCTCGCGATGACCGCCTGACGATCCGCGCACCTCACGTCTCACGACGGGCACCGGCGAGGAGCGCAGGGTGCCCCGTGACAGGACACTGTGGTACATAGCGGTGCAGCGCGCTGTGGTCAGCGGGATCGAGGTTGCGTGGAGCCTCAGGCAGATCCGGCACACGAACGGCCGGCACACCCACGGCGAGGCGCAGGCCCGGGCCGCGCGGCCGGGACCGTGTCCGCCGTGCTGTCCGCCGTAGTGTTCGCGGTGCTGGGCGCGGGACTCGTCGCGGGCTGCGTGGCGCCGGCGCGCCGGGCGCCCGTTGGTGCGATGCCCGTGGTGCCCGTCACCCCCGCGGAGCCACCCCCGGCCTCCCCCGCGACGGCGACCTCCACCGCGACGCCCGCCGCCCTCGCCACGGCCGAGGTAACCGCAGCACGCGTGGCTGCGGTGGCCCCCGCAGCCCTGGACGCCTCGGTCACGTCCCCGGACGTAGCGAGTCCGGTGCGGCCCGCCCCACCCCCCGCCGGGATCGACGTGATCCGCCGCCCCTCGGTGAACGCGGCCTCCGCCGGGTTCCCTGCGCCCCCGCCGAAGTACGTCGCCTCACCGCCCAACAGCGGCGGTATCGTGCGCATCGTGTCGCCGCGGCTCGGGCTCGATCATTACATCGACGTGCTCGGCATCGTGAACAACCAGATGGAGGCGCCGGACAACGACGGCAGCTACGCCGTGGGCTGGTACCCCGCGTTCGCCGCGCCGGGCCGCCCGGGGAACGCGGTCTTCTCCGCCCACGAGACGTGGAACCACATGCAGGGCCCCTTCTATTACATGAACACCGCCGAGGCCGGCGACGAGCTGTTCCTCGACATGGCGGACGGCACGCGCATCGCGTACCGCGTGATCAGCAGCGCGCGGTACACCGTCGACAACATCCCGATGACGGAGGTGCTCTATCCCAGCGCGCGCCCGCGCGCCGAGGAGTGGCTCACGCTGATCACGTGTGGCGGGCGCATCGTCTACGGCGCCAACGGCTTCGGCGACTACCTCGATCGCGACGTCGTGGTCTTCCGGCGCGTGTTGTAGCCGGAGCGGCCGCCGATCAGGGCTGCGAGCATGCGAGCACGGCCGCGAGCGCGAAGGGGGCCCGCCGGGCGGCGGGCCCCCCTGGATCGACAGAACGTGCGCGTCGGTGCGCTAGCGGTCGCGTCCCACCTGCCGGCGCGCGACGAGGACGGCGAGGCCGGCGACGGCCGCGATCGCGAACTGCGCCCACGGGGCGGTCCGGTCTGCGCCACCCACCAGCGGGCCGCCGGTTCCGGTGCGCGCGGGCGCCGGCGCTGCTGCCGGTGCGGGCGCCGGAGCCGGGGTGGCGGGCGTCCCGGCGGCCAGCGAGGCGTTCATGCCCTGCGCGTAGTGTGTGCCCACGTTGCAGAACAGCACGTACCGGCCGGTGGCGAGGTTCGCGTTCAGGATCCCGGTGGTCACGTCCGGCGGGGTGAGCCGGTTCGATCGCGCGACGATCTGCACCGCGCTCTCATCGACGCGCCCGTCCTTGAGGGGCAGCGCCTTCGGGTCGAGGTCCGTCCTGACCACCACGAGCTCGTGCGGCCGGGCGCCCGAGTTCTTGATGGCGAACGTGACCGCACCCGGGGCGACCGAGGTGGCGCCCGTCTTCAGCGCGAAGTCGACCTGCTCCACGGTCACCGTCGACGCGGTCTGTGCCGAGGCGATCGCGGGCATCATCGCGATCGCGACAGCCATCATTCCCACCGCCGCCCAGCGACGGGTTCGAGCGATCATGCGCAGCATTCGTTCCTCCTCAATCAGTGCTCGATCACGTGGCGTGGACGGCCGGGCTCGCTGACCGGCCCGGGGCCACCTTCGTGTGTCGTTACTCGCACGAGGGCCTCGTCTGGATCACTGCCCACGGCTGGAGTCCCGCAGATCGGCGCCGGGGCGGCGCGCAGGAATCCGCCGCCACCCCGGGGCGCGTTACTCCTGCATGGGCTCGCGTGGCGTCCTCGTGGCCCGCTGCTGTTCTGGTCGGAGTCGAACGTGAATCGAACCCCCGTTGGCGGGCGCGTGCGTGGCCTGATCGTGGTCGCACTGCCGGCGCTCATGGTCGTGCTGGCCGCGTGCGGTGGAGGCACGCCGGCTGCGAAGAACTCGCCCGCGGCATCCGCGTCCCCCGCCAGCACCGCCGACCGGGCCGCGACAGTCGCCCCGGCGACCGCGACGCCGGCGGCGACCGCCACCGCGAGCGGGCCTGCCGCCTCGACGCCGGCCAGCGCGACGCCGGCCGGCGCGACGGCATCGCCCGCGGCGGCGAGCACGCCAACGGCGGCCGCGACCCCCGCGACTCCGTCACCCGCGGCCCCATCCCCCGCGGCCCCATCCCCCGCGGCCCCATCCCCCGCGGCCCCATCCCCCGCGGCTGAGTCGAGGGTGAGCGTGGCGATCACGAACTTCGCCTTCGAGGCGGCCAGCGGCTCGGCTCCGCTCGTGGTGCGCTGGACGAACAACGACACCGTCGATCACGATGTGGTCGGCGCAGACGGCACCTCGTCGCCCGTCATCCACCCCGGGGCGACCTACGAGCGGCGGTTCGATCGCCCCGTGACGTTCGCCTACACGTGCTCGTTCCACCCGTTCATGGCGGGCACCGTCACCGTGCGCTAGGAGCACTGCGCTTCGCCCCGCTCGTCCGTCGTCCCATCCGCCCCTCGAGGTGCTTCGCCTTGCCCCGCGGGCGCTCACAGGTTCTCCACATTCGTGCGGGAGGATCGGAGTGCGCCCGGCGGGACAGCCCGGGGCCAGAAAGGTGGTGTGCGATGAACGGTCATTGGTGGGCACGAGTGCTCGCGATCCTCGGGGTGGTCGCCGTCATCGGCGTGATCGCCGCGTTCGCATTCCAGGCGGGGTCGGCGCACCCGTACGCCGCGGGGGGCACGATGATGTACGGGCACAGCGGGTACATGGGCTACGGCGGCGGCGGGTTCTTTGCCGGGTTCTTCCTGTTCCGGCTGCTGTTCGGGCTGCTCATCCTGTTCCTGATCTTCCGGCTCGTGCGCTTTGCTATCTTCGGGCCGGGCCACTGGGGCATGTGGCACGGTGACCACGGGATGCACGCGCACGGGCCGATGCACGGTGGCCCGGGCTGGGATGGGCGCCGTGAGATGTTCGAGGACTGGCACCGGACGGCGCACGCCGGCGAGGCCCAGGCGCCCTCCGCGCCGCCGGCGGACGCGCCCGCAGGCGGGGAGCAGCGCTCCTAGATCGCGTAGATCGCGGCCGCGTGGGGTGCGCGGGGAGCGTCGAGGACGGGGGACGGCCGCATGACGTCGATCCTCGTCGTCGACGACGAGCCGCGCATTCTGCAGCTCGCGCGGGACTACCTGGAGCGCGCGGGGTTCACCGTCCTTGCGGCGGAGAGCGGGCGGGCCGCGCTGGAGACGGCGCGCGCCCGTCAGCCCGATCTCGTGGTCCTCGACCTGGGGCTGCCGGACGTCGATGGGCTCGAGGTGGCGCGCGCGCTTCGGCGTGACTCGGACGTCCCGATCGTGATGCTCACCGCGCGTGATGACGAGCTGGATCGCATCCACGGACTGGAGCTCGGCGCGGACGACTACATCACGAAGCCGTTCAGCCCGCGCGAGATGGTGGCGCGTGTGCGCGCCGTCCTGCGGCGCACCGAGCGCGGCGCGCTCGAAGCCCCCGGCGGGCGGATCGCGGTCGCCGACCTCGTCATCGACGAGCCGACGATGCGCGTGGAACGCGGCGGACAGGTGATCGATGTCACAGCGACCGAGTTCCAGCTGCTCGTCGCGCTCGCGCGTCGACCCGGCCGCATCTTCACGCGTGCGCAGCTCCTCGACGCGATCCACGGCGTGGAGTTCGAGGCGTACGAGCGCGCCATCGACACCCACGTGAAGAACCTGCGACGGAAGCTCGAACCGGAGCCGCACCGCCCGCGTTACCTGCTGACGGTGTACGGCGTGGGGTACCGCTTTGCCTCCGACTGACCCATCCCCGGCAGACGATCGCGCTGTGCCCGGCGACGGGGAGGGGCGGGAGAGCGCGTCCTGGGAGCCGGCGCGCTTTCGCCGGCCGCTCCGCCACGCACCCCCGCACGCGCGGCCACCGTGGTGGCCAGCGGACGCGCCGTGGCCGCCGCACCGGCGCCCGCTTGCGCGCCTCCTGCGTGGCATCGGGTGCCTGCTGGTGCTCGTCGCGCTGCTGGCCGCGGGCGGGATGTTCGCCACGATGTTCGTGTACCACGGCGGGCCCGGGATCATGCGCGCGGCGCTGATGATCGCGCTCGGGATCGCGCTGCTGTCGGCGCTCACGGGCGGGCTGGGCGTGCGCCGGATTGCCGTGCCACTCGCCGATCTCCTCGCGGCGAGCCGCCGCGTGCAGGCGGGTGACCTCACGGCGCGCGTGCGCGAGCAGGCCTTCGGGCCGCGCCTGCTGCGGGAACTGCAGGGCGCGTTCAATACCATGGCCTCGCACCTCGAGGCCGGCGAGGAGCTGCGGCGCCAGCTGCTCGCCGACGTCAGCCACGAGCTGCGCACGCCGCTCGCCGTGCTGCAGGGCGGCATCGAGGCGATGATCGACGGCGTGCACCCCGCTGACGAGGCGCACCTCGCCACCATGCTCGAAGAGACGCGCGTGCTCTCCCGGCTCGTCGAGGATCTGCGCACGCTGACGCTCGCCGAGGCCGGCACGCTCGCGCTGCACCGCGAGCAGACGGATCTCGCGATCCTCGTGACGGAGGTGGCCGAGGCGTTCCGCCTCCCGGCACAGGCTTCGACTGCCCGTCTCGAACTGGATATCGCCGACGACCTGCCCCTGCTGAACGTCGACCCCGTGCGCATCCACGAGGTGCTGGAGAACCTGCTGGCGAACGCGCTCCGCTACGCGCCGCCCGGCAGCGTCATGCGCGTACAGGCGCAGCCCCAGCCGGGGCGCGGCGTCGAGTTCTCCGTCACGGACGAGGGGCCGGGGATCCAAGCCGAGCTGCTGCCGCACATCTTCGACCGCTTCGTGAAGTCCGATCGCTCGCCGGGCTCGGGGCTCGGGCTGGCGATCGCCCGGGGGATCGTCGAGGCTCACGGCGGGCACATCGAGGCCCACAGCGACGCCGCGGGCACGCGCATCCGCTTCGATCTGCCTCCCGGCGGCGCGTAGGGCGCCTCCGCCGCCGCGGGCGTAGGCTGCGTCCAGCGGTCGGGGCGAGGAGCAACGCGTGCAGTCGATCGATGGCAGCCTGGTCTACTCGGCGACCGACCTCGTGGGCTTCCTGGAGTGCGCGCACCTCGCGGGCCTGGAGCGCGCGGTCGCCGAGGGGCACCTCGCGAAGCCGCAGCGCACGGACCCCGTGCTGGAGCGCATCGCCCAGCGCGGCATCGAGCACGAGGCGCGCTTCCTCGGGGACCTGGCCGCCGAGGGGCTGACCGCCACCACGATCGCAGTGGATCACGCGCTTGCGCGCGCCGAACGCCTCGAGCGCGCACGCGACGCCACGCTCGCGGCGCTGCGCGCGGGCGTCGACGTGGTGTACCAGGCGGTGCTGTTCGACGGCACGCGCCTGGGCTACGCGGACTTCCTTCGCCGCGTGGAGGAGCCCAGCGACCTCGGCGACTGGAGCTACGAGGTCTGGGACACGAAGCTCGCGCGGCACCCGAAGGCCTCGGCGGTGCTGCAGCTGTGCATGTATTCGGAACTGCTCGCGGCGATCCAGGGACGCGCACCCGCGCTCATGCATCTCGCGCTCGGCGGCGTAGCGCGCGAGACGGTGCCGTTCCGGGTCGCCGACTACGCCGCGTACTACCGGTCGGTCGCGCGCGACTTCGAGGCGCTGCTCGCCGCCGGCGCGGCGTTTCCGCTGGCCACCACGCCGGAGCCAGTGGAGCACTGCGAGGTGTGCGCGTGGACGCCGGAGTGCCGCGCGCACTGGCGACAGGCCGACGACCTCGCACTGGTCGCGGGACTGACCTCGCGCCAGCGTCGAGGACTGCACGCGGCCGAGGTCACGACGCGCCTGGGCCTCGCCGAGCCGGTGCAGCCGCTCCCCGATCGCCTGGAGGGCGTCGGGCGCGAGGCGCTGGCGCGCGTGCAGGCGCAGGCGCGCATCCAGGTCGAGGGCGAACGGCGCGGCGCGATCATCTCGGAGCGCATCCCTCCCGCGCGCGACCGTGACGGCGCGCTCGTGCCGCACACCGGCCTGCTCATGCTGCCCGAGCCCTCGCCCGGCGATCTCTTCTTCGACATCGAGGGCGATCCGTTCTTCGGATCGGACGAGGTCGACGGGATTGACTACCTCCTCGGCGTGGTGGAGCCGGGCCGGCCCGACGCAGCGGGCGATCCGGCGTTCCATGCGCTGTGGGCGGTGGAGGAGGGCAGCGTCACCACCCGCGGCGAGCGGCGCGCCTTCGAGCAGTTCATCGACCTCGCCATGGATCGCCTCGCCGCCGATCCGAACCTGCACATCTACCACTACGCCGCCTACGAGACGACCGCCGTGAAGCGCCTCGCGGGGCGCTACGCCACGCGCGAGGAGGAGGTCGACCGCCTGCTGCGTGGCGGCGTGTTCGTCGACCTGTACCGGGCTGTGCGGCAGGGCATCCGCGCCTCGGTGGAGAGCTACTCCATCAAGCGGCTGGAACCCCTGTACGGCTACCGGCGCACCGTGGACCTGCGGGACGCGGGGTCCAGCATCGTGGAGTTCGAGACGTGGCTGGAGCTCGGTCAGCACGAGGACGGCACGGGGCTGCTGGACGAGATCGCGGGCTACAACCGCGACGACTGCCTCTCCACGCTGCGGCTCCGCGACTGGCTGGAGGAACAGCGCGCCGCCCTCGCCGGGGAGCTGGGCGTCGAACTGCCGCGGCCTGCGATCATCGAGGCGAGCGAGACGGAGGACAGCGAGGCGCAGCGGGCCGTGCGGCAGCTGGTCGACCGGCTCCTCGAGGGGCTCCCGGACGACCTCGACGGCGCGAGCGACGCGGTGCGCGGCCGGTGGCTGCTCGCGCAGCTGCTGAACTGGCACCGCCGCGAGGCAAAGGCGACGTGGTGGCGCTACTTCTTCCTCCGCAACGAGCTGACGGACGCCGAGCGCCGCGAGGAGCCAGATGCGATCGGCGAGCTCACGTTCGAGAGCTCGCGTCCCGACCCGGCGCCGCGCGCTCATTCCACGTTCCACCGGTACCGCTTTCCGCCGCAGGATCACCGCATCGGCATCGGCGACTCCCCGCACGATCCCACCACCGGGAAGCCTGCGGGCACCGTGACCTTCCTCGACGACGAAGCGGGGATCATCGAGCTGCGGCGAGGGACGGCGGCGGGGCGCGCGCATCCGTCATCGCTCATTCCCCTCGACCTCGTGCACGCAGAGCCGAAGCCCGGCAGCCTGCGGCGCATCGCGCAGCGGGTGATCGAGCACGGCATCGGCGGCCCCGGGGAGCACCGCGCGGCGCGCGATCTGCTGATGCGCCGCCCCCCGCGGGCGGGGCAGGCCGAGGGCGCCCCCCTCGCGCGGGACGGGGAGGAGGCCCAGCACGCGGCGCGCCGCCTGGTGACCGCGATCGACGAGAGCTACCTCGCGATCCAGGGGCCGCCGGGATCGGGGAAGAGCACCGTCGGGGCCGAGATGATCGTCGACCTGGTGGCTGCCGGGAAGCGCGTCGGCGTGACGGCGAACAGCCACCGGGTGATCGGCGAGCTGCTGCAGAAGGTCATCGCCGTCGCCGGAGAGCGCCGCGTCCCCGTGCGCACCGGTCAGCGCGGCACGGAGCCGCCGACGTGCCCCGGCGCCACACACCTGAAGAGCACCGCGTCCGCTCGTGCTGCCCTCGACAGCGGCGAGGCGAACGTGGTCGGCGGGACGGCGTGGCTCTGGGCCAACGAGGCGATGGCGGGAGCGCTGGACGTGCTCTTCGTCGACGAGGCGGGGCAGATGTCGCTGGCCGACGTGCTGGCCGCCTCGCCGTCCGCGGCGAGCCTGGTGCTCCTCGGCGATCCACAGCAGTTGGACCAGCCACTGCAGGGCTCGCACCCTGCCGGGGCGGAGCGATCCGCGCTCGCGCATCTGCTGGACGGCGCCCGCGTCATGCCGGATCGCCTCGGCCTGTTCATCGCTGGGACGTGGCGCCTCCACCCCGCGATCAGCGCCTACACGTCCGAGGTGTTCTACGAGGGCCGCCTCCACTCGCATCCCGGTCGCGACTGCCTCGACCTCACGGGGGCGCCGCCGCTCTCCGGGACCGGGCTGTGCTTCGTCCCGGTGCAGCACCGCGGCTGCTCCAGCGAGTCGCCCGAGGAGGCAGCGGCGCTGGCCGGCCTCGTGCGGTCGTTGCTCGCCTCGCACTCGACGTGGACCGACGCGGCGGGCACGGCGCGGGCGCTCGACGAGTGCCACGTACTGGTGATCACGCCGTACAACGCGCAGGTCGCGGCGCTCACGCGCGGGCTCGGCCGCCTGCGCGTCGGCACGGTCGACAAGTTCCAGGGGCAGGAAGCGCCGATCTCGATCTACTCGATGGCGACGAGCTCCGCCGAGGACGCCCCGCGCGGCATGGAGTTCCTGTACAGCCTCAACCGGCTGAATGTGGCGACGAGCCGCGCGCAGTGCCTCACCGTGATCGTGGCCAGTCCGCAGCTGCTTCGCGCGCGCTGCCGCACGCCGCGCCAGATGCGGCTGGTGAACGCCCTCGCCCGCTTCGTCGAGCTGAGCGCGCCGCGCCCCGCGTAGCCGGAGCCGGCGCGCCCGGTCACCGCGCCGCAGGTTCCAGCAGGTGCTCCAGGATCACGCGCGTCGTCGCCGGCATCTCGTGCATGCGCGTGCCGAGGGCCGCGCTCACGGCGTTCGCCACGGCGGCCATCGGCGGCACGATCGCGCACTCGCCGATGCCGCGCACGCCGAACGGGTGCCCGGGGTGCGGCACCTCCACCATCACCACGTCGACCATCGGTGCGTCGAGCGCGGTGGGCATCCGGTAGTCCAGCAGGTTGCCGTTCTGCAGCACGCCGTCGGCGTTGTAGCGGTACTCCTCGTACAGGGCCATGCCGACGCCCTGCATGGCGCCGCCTTGCAACTGGCCTTCCACGTTCTGCGGGTGCAGTGCCTTGCCCACGTCCTGCACCACGGTGTAGCGCAGGATCCTCACCTTGCCGGTCTCCGGGTTCACCTCCACGTCGACGATATGGCCGCCGTAGGTCGGGGCGCCCGTCGCGCCGCCCAGGTCCACGTGGCCGCTGATGAAGCCGCCGGTGGAGCCCTGCCGCACCGCGACCTCGCGGAACGTCAGGACGCGGGCGGGTTCGGTGTCCGTTGCCGGGGTGCTCATGGTGCCGGTCGCGGAGTCGTACGACACGGCCGAGGGGTCCACGCCCCAGATCGCCGCCGCGCGGCCGGTCATGCGCTCCTTGATCTGCAGCGCCGTGCGGTAGGTGCTGGCGGAGATGCCGGAGCCGGTGCCGCTGCCCGCGCTAATCGCTGTCCAGCCGATGGAGTCCGTGTCTGCGTAGCGTGGGCGCACGTCCTCGTACGGGATGCCCAGCACCTCCGCCACCACCTGCGCCTCCACGGCGCGCAGGCCACCGCCGAGGTCCATCGCGGCGGTGTTCAGCGTCACGCGCCCGTCCGAGTTCACCACCGCGTTCATGCTGTGTGCACCGGAGTTCGCGTTCCACGACCCGAACGCGATCCCGCGCCCGCGGTTGGGACCGGTGAGCTCGGACCGGTAGTGCGCGCTCCCCGCGACCGCCTGCATGACCTCGATGTTCCCGGAGACGCCCAGGGGCGTGCCGTTCGCGCGGATGGTGCCCTGCGCGGCGGCGTTCTGCAGTCGCAGGGCTACCGGGTCCATGTCCAGGCGACCGGCGAGTTCATCGATGAGCGACTCCACGGCGAAGGTGGGGCCCGGGACGCCCGGCGCGCGGTAGGCCGCGTTGCGCGGGCGGTTCACCAGCACGTCGTAGCCGTCCAGCCGGATGTTGGGGATGTTGTACGCACCCCAGGTGTTGTTGATCCCGCCCGCCACGGGGGCGCCCGGGAAGCCACCGGCCTCGTACATCATGCGCAATTGGGCAGCGACGATGGTGCCGTCGCGTTTCGCGCCGACGCGCCCCCACGTGTGCACGCCGGAGGCGGGGCCGCTGGCCTGCATCACCTGCTGGCGCGTCATGGTCACCTGCACGGGGTGACCGGCCTGCTTCGCCAGCAGCGCCGCGATGGGTTCGCAGTAGATGCGGTTCTTGCCGCCGAAGCCGCCGCCGATCTCCATGGGCACGGCCCGGATCGCGCTCGCGGGCATGCGCAGGATCGTGGCCAGGGGGTCACGTACCACCGTGAACAGGCCCTGCGAGCTGCTCCACACCGTCAGCGTCCCGTCCGCATTCCACTGCACCGTGGCGGAGTGCGGCTCCAGGTACCCCTGGTGCGCGGTGTCGTTGTGGTAGTTCCCCTCCACGATCACGTCCGCCTCGGCGAACCCCGCGTCGATGTCGCCCAGCACGGCCTGCACGTGCGACGCGACGTTCGTCGGCTCTTCGCGCGAGCCGAGCGGGACCGCGCTGGGCGCGGCGTTGCCCGGTTCCGCGGTGCGGATCTGCGGGTGCAGGATCGGCGCGCCGGGGCGGATCGCGTCGGGCGCGGAGACCACCGCGGGCAGCACCTCGTACTCCACGTCGATGAGATCCAGCGCGTCCTCCGCAACGTGCCACGAGGTGGCGGCGACGGCCGCCACGGGGTGCCCGTAGAACGTCACCTTGTCGATCGCGAGGAAGTTCCCGATCAGGAAGCGGCGCGGGATCATGCCGGGGCCGGACGGCGCCAGCTCGTCGTTCGGGTCGGGGAAGTCGGTGCCGATGACCACCGCCTTCACGCCCGGCAGGGCGAGCGCCTTCGAGTAATCGATCTTCTTGATGATCGCGTGCGCGTGGGGGCTGGTCTTCAGGCGCCCGTAAAGCATCCCAGGCAGCTTCAGATCCGCGGCGAAGTCGGCGTGACCGGTCACCTTGTCGATGCCATCGGGCCGGATCGGGCTTGTCCCGATCAGCCGGAAGTTCGTCGGCTCATCAGCCATATTGGTCTCTTTCCTGGCAGCCGCGCCGCCGAAAATGCACACAGCTCCGCTGAGCCGGGTGACCCGTCTTGCCCGAGGCGACAATACGAGTCCGACCGCTGTGTCGCGTGGTGCGCGGCGACCAGAGCTGGCGAGGCGCCGCGCGCGAATGCCCGGTCTGACGCAACAGAATCAGGAGGACGGAAGGCGCGGGGCTACACGCCCGTGATGAACTGCGGCGGCACGTCCCCGAGGCCCGCGTTCTTGAATTGCTGACCGTTCGAGGCGTACGACTCGGCAGTGCGGCGGATCATCGCGTGGTGGCGCTCCTCGGTGGCGCGCCGCACCTCCGCGGGGGCACCCACGACGAAGGAGCGCGGCGGGATCTGCACGCGCTCCAGCACCACGGAGCCGCTGGCGACGATGGAGTACTCGCCGATCTCCGCGTCGCCGTTCACCACCGCACCGTTGCCGATGAGGCAGTGCGTCGCCACCGTCTTCGCGTGGCAGACGACGTGATGGCCCAGCGTGGTGTAGTCACCGTAGTAGGCGTCGCTGTCCGTGTGCACCACGCAGTTGTCCTGGATATCGACGTAGTTGCCGATCACGATCCTGTGGTGGTCGCCTCGGATGATCGTCCCGGGCCAGACGCTGGAGTACGCGCCTATCTCCACGTCCCCCACCACGTAGGCCGCCTCGCTTACGAACGCGGTGGGATGGATGCGGGGCGCCTTGCCGTCGAACTCGCGAATCACGTGCACCCCCGGGCGTCGAGCGCCGTCTCGTCAGATTGCCGTCGCGTCAGATTGAGGTCGGCCCACCGCGGGCCGGGCGCGCGACCGCGTCGACGATCCCGCGCGCGCCGGGGAACGGATCGTGGTGCAGCAGGCGATCGGCGAACGCGTCCGCATTCGCTACCAGAGACCCCGCCAGCGTGCAGAACTTCGCTGCGATGTCGCGCTCCGTGATCCCGCTCTCCGGGTCGCCCGCGGGGTGGTCCACG
>Ga0172380_10006267_pt1 | contig 13927 bp, 27 predicted proteins | sample Leawe162metaG_FD_119747 | JGI IMG/M metagenome (GOLD analysis project Ga0172380, IMG submission 119747) | Leachate microbial communities from a municipal landfill in Southern Ontario, Canada - Leachate well 162 metaG | ecosystem: Engineered > Solid waste > Landfill > Unclassified | place... | reverse complement strand
GCCTTCATCGCTGACGCCAACAAGGGCACGGAGCGGCTGGCGAACCTTGGCGCGAGCCTGCCGGGTGAGGCTCCCGACAAGTATGCCGCGGCTTATGGTCAGCGCAATCGCGGGACCGGTGGGCGGTTCATGAGCGCCATGGGCGAGCATGCCAACGTCCCACACATCCACCGGACGCGGGAATATCTGGACGCCTACAAGAGCCACACCGGAAGCCAACTTTACGACCCGGTCCTTCGGGGTGGCGAGTTCAACGTCTCGGATGATCTCGCGAGGCTGTCAGATCGTCCCGCCATCAAGCAGGCGTTCGAAACGGTTGACGGATGGGCAGCCGAGCATGGCCGCCGCCTCACCCAGGCCGAGCGCTTCCACATGGTCAAGCAGGCGCTGAACAAGAACTCCGAAGCGGCTTTTGCGAGCGGCAAAGCCGTCAATAAGTCGATGGTCGGGAACACGGCCGACGATTGGGAGCAGGCACTATGGGCCGCCAACCCCGGCATCAAGGAAGCCGACACCACTTACGCCAAGGTGGCGTCTCTGCCGGACTGGCTCGACCGCGGCCAGAACTTCATGCGGAGTGGACAGGGCGACGCGGCCATCAACGTCTCTCCGGCGGCCCTCGCCGCCGACATTCCAGGTGCTACCCCGCATCAGTTGCAGGCCCTCCGGGTAGGGTCATCCAACGTCATGCGCGACGCCGCCTCGTCTGGCCCGGAAGCCACCCGCCGGCTCGCCAAAAGCATCGATAGCAACGACCTGATGCGCCAGAAGCTGGTCGAGATTTACGGCCCGGAAGCGGCGGACCGATTGATATCCCGGTCAGCCGCCGAGCTTCAGTTCGCGAGGGGCAATCAGGCCGTCAACGGTGGCTCGCAGACGGCGCAGCGCCTCGCGACGCAGGCTGACGAGGCCGCCCTGTCTATCCCACAAGGTGGCTCCGGCACGCCCGCATCTCTCGTGCAGGCGCTGCTCAATGGCTACGCCAAGGTGCGCCAGCCCAGCGAAGCCGTGCGCTCCCGCCTTGCCGACATGCTCGCCAATCCCGACCAGACGATGAATGCCGAAACGCTCCGTCTTGTGCAGTCAATTCTCGACCAGCAGCGGCGCGCTCGGCCGTTCTCCGCAGGCGCGGCGGGCGCGGCCGGCGGTTCAGTGACGGGGCCGTAGAATGGCGAGAGACGGCGCAGGCAATTACAGCCTTCCAGAAGCCCCGTTCGAGGACGGCGACATCATCGACGACGATGCGGTCAACTCCGACCTGTCGGATATTGCCACCGAGCTCACGAACTCATGGCCGCGCGACGGGCAAGCCCCGCCGACTGCCAACATTCCCATGGGCGCGCACAAGTTTACGGGCTTGGGAGCCGGAACGAGCGCGAACGACTCCGTGCGCGTCGAGCAGCTTCAAAGCGGGGCTGTCCGCTATGCGCTTGCCACCGGCACTGGCGATGCCATCGCCGCTGCCTTCTCGCCGGCTATCGCGGCCTACGCCGTGGGGCAGGAGTTCAACATCATGGCGTCGGCGGCGAACACGGGCGCCGTGACGTTGGACGTGAACGGACTAGGGGCGGGCAATCTCGTCTGGCCGAACGGCACGGCGCTCGCGGCAGGGGAAATTCCCCTCGGCGCGGTGTTCAAGGTCACGGTGTCGGCGGTCACACCTGTATTCCACCTGCAGAGCGTCACATTCCGCCCTGCACCGGCACTATTCACGGCAGCGGGCACGGGCGCAACGGCGGTAACGCAGGTATCCCTGAACCAGAAGGTGCTCTACCCGCAGATGTTCGGCGCGGTCGGCGACGGCACGACGGCCGACGATACGGCATTCACGAACTGGCACAATGCCCAGCTCGCCGCGCGCATGGGCGGGCACATTCCGACCGGGCTCTACAGGATGTCGTCGCAGAAGACGTGGGATCTCGGCGCGAATGTCGACGTGACCAATCGGGGCATCAAGATCACGGGCGACGGACCTCGCAATTCCGTCCTTCTGTTTGATGACGCGGTGGCGAGCCCGAACCTCTATATCACCGCATCCTCGGGGGTGAACTTCTACTCCCGGATCGAGGGTATCGGCGTCGAGGGCAAGACGGACGGGGTTATCCTGCGCGTTGGCGCTGCGGACTTCTCCAATGCATTCAATTCGACCATCTTTGATTTCGTCGTCAACAACAACAGCAACACCAGCAACGCATGCGCGGTTGAACTCAACTTCCTCGCGGCATGCTACGTCCGGCTCGTGGCCAATTGCGCGGGCGTCGCCAACGGAACCGCCGTCCGCCTTCGTCAGGGCGTTTACAATCCAGGTATGTCCGTCCAGGCGGGAAATTCTCTCCTTGGCCTGCACATTACCGGCGGCAGCACCTACGGCAACACGTTCGACGCCCCCTTGCTGGAGGTGCTTGGAACCGGCCTTACCATTGATGTGGTAAACGCCTTTGCCAACCTGTTCCTAGGCGGCTCCATCGCACAGGTGGATTATGCTTTTGACATCAGCAACGGCAATCCCGAGCTGACGAATGTCTGGATGGCGCCGGTCTACGGCACGATCAACACGGATGTGTTCAATCTCACGGGTACGCCGTCGCACTCATTGTCCCTGCTGTGGCCGAGCGCCACGGCCCTGACTGGGACGCCCGCGGTCCCGGCGAGCGGCGTCCCGATCACCAACGTCTATGGCGAGCCTGTCGATGTCTACATCACGGGCGGTGCCGTGTCGGCTGTCGTCCTGAACGGCGCAACCGTCCATGTGGTCAGCAACGTGTCCGTCCGCCTGAATCCCGGTCATACGTTGGCGCTCACCTACACCATCTTGCCGGGCTGGACGTGGTTCAGATGTCGATGAGCGAGCAGGTCCCCAAGGGCGTTCAAGCTTATCGCTGGGGTGTCTCCATAGGCACTGCCGCGACGACGGCGCTCGCCGGGCTGATCTTCAATACGGTTCTGAAGACTGCAGACGACGTGGGCACATTGAAGACCGACGTCGCCACCATGAAGGCAACGCAGGTGCATCAAACGAGCCGGATCGAGGCGGTGGAGCGCCGCAACGAAGAACAGGACCGGAAAATAGACGATGTCCGACGCGAGATTTACGGCTTCTCCTCCCTGCCGAGGCGCACGCCATGATCGACTATCAGGATGCAGCGGATCAGATCGGCGTGGACGTGCCGGCAGTGAAGGCCATTGCCGAAGTGGAGAGCAGCGGGCGTGGCCTCCAGAATGGCCGTCCCGTCATCAGGCTCGAAGCTCACTGGTACGGCAAGCTCACCGGCTACCAGTTCAACGAATCGCACCCGCACATTTCCTGCCGGAAGTGGACGCCGTCACTGGCTGCCCGTAATCAAGGCGAGGCGTGGCAGCAGTTCGAGGAAGCGGCGGCGCTGGACGAAAGCGCAGCCATCCAGGCGACGAGCTGGGGGTTCCCGCAGATAATGGGCTTTCACTGGAAGACCCTAGGATACGAAAGCCCGCAAGCCTTGCGCGAAGCAGCCGACACGGAGCAGGGGCAGCTCGATATGTTCCTGCGCTTCATTCAGGCTAACCCGGCCATCTTGGACGCCCTCAAACGGCATGATTGGTACACCTTTGCCCTGCTCTACAACGGGCGCGGTCAGGTCGATTACTACGCCGGGAAAATCGCTGAGGCTTACGAAAGGCATTCCCGATGACCTTCACCAAGGATCAGGTCGCCGCCGTCTCGCGGCACGTCGTGACGGGCGTCGCCTCGGGAATGGCCGTTGCCGTCGCGCTCGGGCTTACAGGACAACACGAAGCCGACAAGGCGGTGGAGATGGTGCGCCAGATCGGTGAGGGCGTCGCCGTGATCGTCGGCGCGCTGGGCGTGCTGCTTCCCATCCTGAGTGCGTTGTTCGCCGGGAAGTCCGCCAGCCCTGCCGAGCAGGTGCGGAAGGTCGAGCAGCAGGTTCCGGGCGTCGTGGTGGTGCCTGTGACGGCCGATGGTCAGGCCACCATCAAGGCCGTGACTGGCATCGTGAAGCCGATCGAATCCCCCTCGCAAGGAGGTGGAGAGTGAAGCTGCGGGCCGGGCTTGATACCGGCTCGGGAGTCGGGGTTGCGACCCTATCCCACTGTCCTTGCCGGATTGATCGCGCTTGCTCCGCAACGAGCCGCGCCAGACATCCTCTCGGCACAAAATCCAGCGTGTCCATCCACGCCGCCGCTGCCCTGCATCCTAACACAACCCAGAGGTAACCATGAAAGTCTTTCTCGCTCTATTCTCCGCCCTCGCTCTCGCCGCCTGCCATGGCTCCGTACAGGACAAGCAGGCCAGTGCGGATCAGGTGTTCGGCACGGCCAAAATGGGCCTTGTCGCCGCCTCGGGCCTTGTGAGCGTCTACAACCTCATGCCGGTCTGTAGCGATACTCGCACGCCGCCGCTCTGCTACAGCGAGCCGGTGGGAGACGCCCTCAACCTGGGGCTCGCCGCCGCCGCCTCGGCCATCGAGTCGGCCGAGCATATCTTCGCCGCCAGCAACACGGACGAGGAAGCCCGCCTCAAGGCCGCGCGGGTGGCACAGGCCGTCATCGAGGAACTGACCCGGACGCTTGCCCGGTTTGGCGTGACGCAGGTGAAGGCGTCCTGACGTGGGCGCGATCCTCTCGGCCATCGTTGCCGGCCTCAAGCTGATCGGCTCCTTCATCGGCATGAGGGACCGCGCCGAGGCCAAGAAGGCCGGGCAGCACGAGCAACAGGTCGCGACCCTCAACACCACCATCGAAGCCAAGAAGAGGATGGACGATGCGAACGCTGCTGGTCCCCGCACTTCTGATGATGTTGACCGCAGCCTGCGGAACGGGCGCTTCTAAAAGCCCGCTGCCGGTCTGCCCGCAGATCGTGGAATACAGCGCGGCGGATCAAGCGAAGGCGGCGGACGAACTGCAGGCGCTTCCCGCCAACGGCGTTGTGCGGTCCCGGTTCATGCCAGACTACGGCAGGATGCGGGGGGAGGTCAGGGCTTGCCGGGGGTAGGGCGCTAGTCTGTGCGGGTGGTAGAGGTCAGGTCATGGGGCAGGAGCCGCGTGTGCCTCCACTTCTTCGGCACGCGCCACGCATGTGGCCCGTAGATCACCGTGTCATCTGGGGCGCAGTCGCCTAGAACCGACCACGTCGCGTATTCGTGGATGAAGTCGGGGCGGCCCCATACCCTGACGGCGCTCCAATACTCCTCGCCGCGAAAGCCGATGAAGTGCAGGCGGGGCGCGCTCATCATCCCTCGCTAGTCTGTGCGGGTGGAGGTAGGGGCGGGAGCGGCACCTCCTGTCCGCGACGCTTCATGGTTTCACCTTTGGTGCTTCGGGGAGAGGCATCCAGTGGGTGGGCGTCAGGTGCTCATTCTCCGAGTCCCCGTGCCCGTTGTCGTAGGTGCTTACAGACAGCCACCCGGTCCACTCTTCATTGTTGATAAAGAGCGTACCGAACCGCATGCCGAGGTAGAACCCGATCTGTATGTCGCATTCGCTCTGTGAGCCGCAGTCGCGTGCATACAGCAAGATGTGCGTCCCATCCCTCGGCGCGCTCTCAATAGTTCTCCACTCGCTCATTGTCTTTCCTCCTTGAGGATGGCCGAGGCCGTCTTTAGCTCTTGGATGGCGTCGGGAATCCGCCGCAATAACTCGTCCTTGGTTCGCCCAGTGGCCAGAAGGCCCGGCAGATCGTCGCTGACTGCGAACCACAGACCAGTTTTGCCTTTCTCTATCGAGATGTGAATTCCGTCCTTCTCCATCATCGTCTCAGCCATGGGTGGGGTCCTTTCAAATCCGAGCTGCGATTTGTTCGGCTGATTCTCTGTAATAAACCACCTGCAATATCCGCAGGTCCTTGTGCCCGCTGATCTTGGCGAGGGTCATCACATCGACCTTGCGGGCGAGCCGGGTCAGCGCCTCGGCGCGGCTGTCGTGGAAGTGCAGATCCTCGATCATGAGCCGGTCTCTCGCCTTCCGGAACAGGGTATCCAGCACGGCGCTCGATATGGTGAAGCACCGTTCCCGGTCGGCCACAGGGGCCAGCAGCCGGGCGGCATGGCGTGTCAGGGGCACGTCGCGGGGCTTGCCGGTCAGGTGCTGCGTCTTGTGGGCCACGGACGCCACCCGGCGCCGCAGGTCCAGATTGGTGGCCCCCAGGCTCAGGACCTCGCCCGCGCGCATGCCGGACCGCAGCGCCACCATGAAGGCCAAGGCGACCTCCTGCGACTTCGTGTCCGGGGCGCGGCCGGGCCTGTAGTTGAGGATACGGCAGAGCGCGCGGACCTCGTGCGGGGCAACGCGGCGCGTCCGGGGAGCCGGGTTGTTGGGGATACGCAGGCCCTTGAGCGGGTTGGCTGTCATCCACTTCCATTCCTCGCGGGCCACCCTGAAGGCATGCCGTAGCCAGTTGAGATTCCGCAGGACCGTGGCGTCGCTCACCTTGGCAAGCCGCTGGTCTCGCCACTCGACAAAGTCGGGCGTGTCGATCTCGGCCAGCTTCTTGTCCGCCAGCCATGCGAAGTCCCGCAGGAACGCCTTGGCCTGCCGTTCCTCGAACGTGCCGCCGCGCTTCTTCGCCATGACCTTTTCGGCGTAGTCCTCGATCAGGTCGCGCAATGTCTTGTGTTCGGCGGGCGCGGTCCCGAGTTCTGTTTCCTTCGCAACCGCCCATGCGTTCGCCTCGCGGGCCGTCCGGAACACCTTGGATGCCCGCCGCCCGTTCACATAGACCTGAGCCCGGTATCCGCGCCCGTGTTTCCCCACCGATGCCATCTTGCTCTCCCGTGCGTAGTGGCGTGGGGGAACAATGGGGAATCTGCGGCAGCTTTGTCCATGTTTTGCGGCAGGAGCCGGAAGGCTGCCGGGTAACTCGTATCGCCCCGGATGCCCGGCCGGCTTAAAACCGATGCCTACTTCCGGTAACCGCCGAGCGTTGCGGGAAAGAAGCGGAAAGGCCGCAAAATCGGCCTTGGTGCCCCCGGCCGGCCCGATAAATGCAGCAAACATTGGACTTATGGCCCGTCGTGCGTAATTATTGGGGAGCGCGCAGCGCGTCGACTGCCTCGATTGGCACCCGGCCGCAGCGGTTGAGCTTCAGTTTCCCGGCGACGATGTAGTTTCGCACGGTCCGAGTGCTGACGCCAAGGATCTCAGCCACCTGGGCCTGCGTGACCTGCGTTGGCCGGGGATGCGTCTCGGCATAGAGTTGCACCGCCCGCACGGCAGCGCGCAGCACCACGTCATTCTCACTCATCGTCCTTCTCCTTCACCACGGCTTTCCCGTAAGGGGAGGCGGGCGGCTCTGGTAGAGGCATCCAGTGCGTGAAGTGGGTATCGAAGCCTGGCATTTTGTCGCCGCAAGATGTCACCCACGCGTTAATCCCGGTGACAAACCGGGCCATGGTGACGCCGAGTCCGTTCTTCCAATTCAGCAGAACGTCGTCTTCGTCATCCTTCGGCGCGCTCTCGATAGGCTGCCACCCAGCCACCACCGCCATCCCTGATGCCTGGAGGTGGGATTCGTAGGCGGTGAGGGCGGCTTCGGCGAGATCAAGGTAGCAACTCCGCTCGCTGGCGTGGAGAGCATCCCACGCGCTCCAGCATGAGCCCGCTGGATGGTTGGCCTCGTAAAGTGCCCTCGCCATCACCTCTATGGTCTTGTCGCGGGATGATTCTGGCATCTCTCACACTCCATCAATTGCAGTAGGTCGGTTGGGGAAGGGTTAGGGGTGCCTGACCTTTGATGGTCCGGCTGGTGCGCCATCGGTGGGGGGCGCCATTCGGCGTTGAGCTAAGACAAAATAGCCTTGGTCTTTCTCAATGCCGATGAAGCGGCGGCCCGTGTTCAGGCACGCGACGCCAGTCGTGCCTGCTCCCATGCAGTTGTCGAGCACAGTCTCTCCGGGGTTGGTGTATGTGCGTATTAGGTATTCACATAGGGCGACCGGCTTCTGCGTCGGGTGAAAATTCCTTGCCGCTATCTTTGAAGAAGCATTGCCAAACTTCACGACGCTGCGTGGGAATCGGCTTCCATCATCCAAGCGTCGTATTTTTTTCTCAGCGCCATACGCTCCAGCACTGCCGGTCGCGGTGAGCGACTTGCGTTTGGTGCGCCGCGCTTCTTCGATCCGCCACATCTGCGGGTTATATGTGGTCTGCTTTGGGGAGAAAATTAGAACTAGCTCGTGCGCCCTCAGTGGGCGAAGTGACGCGGAAAGATGCCCCTTTGCACTGGTTTTCTCCCATACCCACTCGTACCTGAACCAAGATGAGTTGCTCGCTATTAGCCTTGACGCAAACGGATTGATTGCAGTCAGAGCCACCACCCCAGAGGCTTTCAGGACTCGACGGTACTGCTCCCATAGGGCCGCTAGCGGCAGTTCGCGGTCCCACTCCAAGGCCGTTGCGCCATATGGAAGATCACACAAAATCATGTCGATTGATGCAGTTTCAAGCGACGGCATTAGATCCAAACAATCTCCGCAATAAAGGGCAGCAGTGCTCACAAGCCACCCTTCTCGCAAACGACGACTGCTTTGATGGCGGCGCGAGCTTCTTCCAATTGGCGCTTGGCTTGATCGCGATAAACCACCCCGCACTCTTCACAGTAAATTGCCGCCTCGATTAGGGCGTCGAGCATGTCGTCAATCTGCACCCTCTTCTCATCGCTCATTGGTCTAGTCCTCAGATGAAGTAGGTCGGTTGGCGCGGAGCAGCGAAGCTGCGAGCCTGTTCATAACTCCACTACCCAACAGGGGGAGAGAGGGCGCGGATGTCTTGTGCGATGATCGCCGCCGCTTCCATTACGGCTTTCTCGGCTCTTGAAGGTTGCGTGCCGTGATTGAACAACGGCGGGAGTCGCGCGTACTCGTCCGCCACCGCCGCCGCTTCTTCCAGCGCCTCCCGCCTCACGTCCTCCACCCGTGGTGAGGAGAGCGCGGCCATTGCCTCGTCGTAGGCCTTCTGGCAGGTGCCCGTCCAAGGTTCGCCCGATTTGATGACGGACGCAAAAAAGGCCAACGTCTGCTTCGGCGTCATGTTCAGTTCTTCACTCATCGTCCATCCTCCATGACTCGTCTTCCCTTTCCCCAGTCCCAACGGGAACCTGGGGGTGGCTTGGGAAAGCGGGATGCCTTCCGGTCGCCTCGATCCTTGCCAAAGCGCCGCTCAGCGCGGGCAATGTCGCCAACGTCCTTCGCCGTCTTCGGCTTATGGCAACAGTCCCAGCCCAGCAGCTTGCCGTCGTCGGCGGTGAGCGGGCGGCTCTTGTCGAGAACCAGCGCGTCCGGGATCGTGTGATCGATGTCGTAGCGTTTTTTTCCCAACATCAATCCGCATCCCTCGCACGAGATATTTCCCTTCTCGTCTGAAGCGCGCTTGATGATCTCGAAGCGGACCTTGCGGGGGAACTCGCGGCGCATCAGTACCCGCCCGCCTCGTTCCGGAAGAGCCGCTTGATCGCGTCAGACGTTTCCTTGTCGACGGTGATCCGCATGCCGTCGTCGCGGTCGATGCCCGGCAAATAGACGTACTCCATGTTCCGGAAGTGGAACGTGGCCGTGCCGTCCTCGTGCAACTCGACACGGCCTGCCTTGAACTCGACGGTGCGCGAAAACTTGGGTGCTTGTTCGCTCATCTCATCTTCCCGAATGTGACGCCGTGGAGGGTCAACGCATGCTCATCGCGGCCCGCTCGGTGCTGGCGTTGGTCCGCAGCAGTTCGATGCGAGTGCGCTTCATGTCGTATTGGACGCGGGCGCGGTCGGCGGCCCGTCCGGCCTTCACCATGGCGTCGAGATGGTCGCGGTAGGATTGCTCCGCGAGGGCCATCATCTCGGCCTTGTTGTAGGGCATGCCGTCGCCAAGGTGGCTCTTGGTGCCCACCGCCAGCACAGACTTGCGGGTCTGCTCCAGAGCCTCGTATGCGGCCTTGGCGTCGGCCCATGCCAGTCCAGCCTCCTCGGCCTCGTGGCACAGACGGTCAACGTCGATGAAGGGCGTGTTGCGGGTCATCAGCGGATGGCCGTCCTGACCTGCTCGAATATGCGGACGCCCGGAATGTCGCGCCGCCCGCCGGCAATCGCTGCCTTGATCGCGGCCTCGTTCACCATCAGGAACTCGCGCGGGACCTGGGCGGCGTCGGTGACCTCGTGAATCCACTTCACGGACGCGGCGGCCTTGGTGCCGCTGAAGCCCACCACGCGGGCGGCCTCCTTGGCGACCACGGGCGCGGCGACCGGGGGCGGGGGCTCGTCAAACGCCTCCGCTTCCTTGCGGGCGCGCTCCTCGGCCTCGCGCTGGAGGCGGCGCTGCTCCTCCAGCTTCCTCGTCTGGAAGGCATTGATGGCAGCCACAACCCGGTCGGCGGCTGCCTTGACCGGCTCCGACAGGGCGGCGAAATGCCCGTCGATGGTGCGCCCATCCTTGAGGATCTGGTCCTTCTCCTTCTTTCGCGCCGTCTCGATGGCGGCGAGGCACGCCTTCAGGGTCTTGGCCGTCTCCGCATAGGCGCCGGCATCCTCGTCCGTCGTGACGGGGGCGAGGGTTTCCGGCACCAGGTCGGCGCACTCGGTCGCCTTGGAGGCAAGGGCGGCATGCTCGATCTCCAGCCGCTCGGCCAGTGGCGGGGCGTTGTGGTGGCGATCCATCAGGCGTCTACCTTCCGTTCAATGGCTTCGTTGTAGGCATCGAGCAGGCGCTCATACTCGGTCGGGAGCGCCGTCTCGATCACATCGACGCGGGCCTTGTTCTCTGCCCACCACTCGCGGGCGAATTGCGCGTCCGTGCTGGCGTCCTTCAGGTAGGCAACGGATGCCTTCACCCATTCGAGGCGCTTGATGGCGCTGCCGGCAGCCGCCGGGGTGTTGATGGCGAGATTGCTCATAGCGGCCGGAAGCTTCCCCTTCTCGCGGGTTTCATCGAGCGTGCCGTCGCGTCGCGCTTCCTCGACCCAATCCGAGCCACCGCGCCGCTCGGGGCGAAACTGCGTACCAGCACCAGCGGAGCCGACGGGGCCGACAGCCGCATTGCCGTCATCGTCCACCGGGGCCACGCCGCAAACAGCGGACAAGCTGAACCGGCGCGCGTAGGTCGTGGCCGAGCCGAAACCGTGCGCATCCTGTTTGGCGGTCGGGACAGAGAATGATCCGCTCATCCACTGGCCGGACGCATGCAGCAGGATCGTCTCGACCTCGACGGAGGAGCCGTCGCGCCGGGGAAACTGCACCACCGAAAGACCGTTCTTGCTGAACGGCTCGCGGATGGCGTCCCACACCGCGCCCAAGTCGGCGTACTTGCTGCGGAAGGCCGGGTTGCTCTTGTCTTTGACCGCACCCTCGATCTCGCCCTGCGCCTTTGCAAGGGCCGCCGCGAGCTTGTCCAGATCGCGTGAGCGGTTCTGCAACTTCTCCGTGACGCTCGTTTCGTGGTTCATGATGGTGTCAGGCATAGAGAGCACTCCTTCAGTTTAAAGTGGTCGGTTGGCGCGGTAGGGCCGAAGGCCCGCGTAGCCTGGCTATTTTCCTTCCCCCTTGGGAGAGAGGGCGCGTCGAAAGCGGCCGGGGTTAGTCTGTTGGCGGTTCATAGGTCGCGTTCGCCATGTTCACGATCCAATTAGCGATATCTCTCTCAAGATCGGCGGCCACAACGATCTCAAGCTTGTTGCTGAGGATGTTGACGAACGGCGGCTTTGATCCGTCACCCCAAGGCTCGACATGCCAAGGCAATCCAAACCTGTCCGCATGGCGTTTTGCGAGGCCTGCCTCGAACACGGCCATAGCTCGCTGAACTCCGGGGCTCCAGTGGTCTGAACAATGTGAATACCCGCTATCACCGGGCCCGAACTCGCCGCCGCACTGGCTGCAGTACGTTTTTACGAATTTGCTCATCGGAGCGTCTCGCTCGGCGAGAAGGTCCTGCAATGCCGCCGCCAACACTGCCGCCCCAGTGCTGCACACTGAGGTGTAGTCAGCGCGAAGCTTGACCCACTCCTCGGCTCTCTCTGGACCACCTTCTGCCGCTTGCAGGGTCTTCTCGTGCAAGTCCAGGATCAGGGAGGCGAGATCGGTCGCTAACTTCAGGTCGCTCATCATCCTTCCCCCTTCGTCTGCTGATAGGCGCGGACACACCGGAGGAACCCGGACCAGAGATAGCGGCGCTGGGCGAGCCATGCGGCGCGGCTCTCGCGCCTCCAGTCGCACCATGGGATGAACGACCACGGCGTGCGCTTCTCGCTCTCGTGCGCCTGGAGGTGAAGCAGCCAATGCAGGGCGGCTGCGGCGTGCGCCTCGTGCGGGTACTGGCCGCGCTCGACATCGCGCGGATTAAGCCAGCGGTCGCCGGCGAGCCCCAGCTCGCGCTCGACGCGCTCATAGTCCCGGTCGCGGTGCTTCACCTCTGCTTGACAGACGGCGACGGCCCAGCGCCGGAAGTTTCCGCCCTCGATTGCGTGCGAGGGGAGGGGGCGACGCTCGCGGGCGATGAGCTGCGTCAGAGACAGGCCGGCGTCGGCGCGATGGAGGGTCAGGGCGTCGGGCATGGTTGCTCCTATCGGTCGGCGCGGAGTTCGGCGGCGTATTCGCGCGCCGCGTCCAGATCCGCGACAACGATGGACATGGCTTCGTCGAAGCCGTCGGTATCAAGCCACTCCTGCGCCTCGTCGTGCAGGAGGACCGAGCCCGGCGTGATCGAGATGACCTCCAGTTCGTCGGGGTCGGCTGGGTACCCAGGATCGCCGTTGCGGAGGTACATGCGCGCCGGGCGGCCGGGGCGGAACTCGAACGAGATTGTCTGCTCGTCCTCGTCGCCGCGAGGCCATGTGATCTTGTGCCTGCTCATGCTGCCCTCGCGATGACCGGAGCGTCGATGGATTCACGCGCTGCCCGGTACTTCTCGACCTGGCGGACGAACCCGGCCCACAGGACACGGCGGCGGGCGAGCCAGTCCTTCCGGCGCTTCTTCGGCCACAGGTCCCACGGCAGGCAGTCCCAGGCGGCGCGGCGCTCGCTCTCGTGCGCCTGCAGGTGCATCAGCCAGTTGAGCGCGGCGCAGGCATACGATTCGTGCTGGTACTGGCCACACTCGACGCAGTTCGGGTAGGCGTAGGAGTCGATGGTAATGCCCAGTTCGACCTCGACGCGGGCGAAGTCCCGGCTGCGGTGCGCGTACTCTGCGTTGCAGACTGCGGCGGCCCACTGGCGGTAGGTGCCCCCGGTCATGTCGTGGCGGGGAAGCGGCAGCCGCTCGCGGCGGATCAGCTCGCGGAGCGTCACAGGGTGCGGCGCGTCCACCACCGCAGGGGAGAGGGTGTCGGGAGCCATTAGGTGGGCTCCTTGGCAACGCGGGCACGTAGCTTCTCAATGGCCGCAAAGACGGCGCTGCACTTGCGGACGGTCCCGGCGCACACGGAGTAGTCCGCATCGTCCGGAGCATCGAATTCGTCGCGCAACGACTGGTCGTAAGTGTCCTTGTCGAGCGCGCCGTCCGCTGCATCCATCAGCGCAAGCAATTCGATCAGTTCGGCTCGGGTTATCGCGGCTTCCATCTTCATTCCTCCTTCAGGTGGGAGAGGGCGGAGCGGGCCTTTAGCCACGCGATCACTTCGACCGCCGTAAAATTGGAAGGTTTGCCGCCAAGGGCGATCCGTAATGCGTCGTAGGCCATGCAGACGGCGAACACCTGCGGGTGCCAGTCGCGGCCGTTAAAGCGGATCATGCCCGGCCCCCCTTGCGAAGGCCCAGCACAGTGAACGGCCCGCCCATCCAAAGCGCCGTCGTTTGGTGCGGGTAGGTAAAGTGGGTCTGATCAGACAGCGCGCAAAGGTAGTAGTAGGGAAGATGCGCGACCTGGTCGGCCGTCTCGACTGTGTAGGCGTACGCGCCGTTCGGCATCAGGACTGTGGTTGGCTCGGCGGCTTCCATCTCTCATCTCCTGTTGATGAGAGGGAT
>Ga0172380_10006266_pt1 | contig 13928 bp, 12 predicted proteins | sample Leawe162metaG_FD_119747 | JGI IMG/M metagenome (GOLD analysis project Ga0172380, IMG submission 119747) | Leachate microbial communities from a municipal landfill in Southern Ontario, Canada - Leachate well 162 metaG | ecosystem: Engineered > Solid waste > Landfill > Unclassified | place... | reverse complement strand
GCCTTGCCGCCTGCAGGCTTTTCGGTGGTGGGCTTGGGCTTGCGCCTGAAGCTCGCCGCGATATTGCCGAACAGGTCCACCTCGGCACCGTGGCGCTTCATGATGATCCACTGCTGGGTGACCGACAGCAGGTTGTTCCACGCCCAGTAGATCACCAGCCCGGCCGGGAAGCTGCCCAGCATGAAGGTGAAGATGACCGGCATCCAGTTGAAGATCATGGCCTGGGTGGGGTCGGGCGGTGGCGGGTTGAGGCGCATCTGCACCCACATGGTGATGCCCATGGCCAGCGGCCAGATGCCCAGATGCATCAGTCCGCCCACCATCGGCAGCACCGTGGGGTCCCACGGGATCAGCCCGAACAGGGTGAAGATATTGGTGGGGTCCGGCGCCGCCAGGTCCTGGATCCAGCCGAAGAACGGGGCGTGCCGCATCTCGATGGTGACGAACAGCACCTTGTACAACGAGAAGAACACCGGGATCTGGATGACGACCGGCCAGCATCCCGCGAGCGGGTTGATGCGCTCCTTCTTGTACAGCTCCATCATCGCCTGCTGCTGGGCGGCGCGGTCGTCCTTGAAGCGCTCCTGGATGGCCTTCATTTCCGGCTGCACCCGGCGCATCGCCGCCATCGACGCGTAGGAGCGGTTGGCGAGCGGGAAGAACAGGCCCTTGACGATGACCGTCACCGCCAGGATGGCGAGGCCGAAATTGCCCAGCAATCCGTGCAGTCCGCGGATGACGTAGAACATCGGCTTGGTGATGAAGTGGAACCAGCCCCAGTCGATCAGCAGTTCGATGCGGTCGAAGCCGTAGGTCTTCTCGTAGGAGTCGATGATCGACTCCACCTTGGCGCCGGCGAACACGTAGCTCTTGTGCTCGCCCGTGGCGCCGGCGGCGACACTCACCGGCGTCTGGCCGACGAAGCTGGTCTGGTAAACGTCGAGCGCGCCCGGCTTGCTATGGGAAAAGCGGGCGCTGATCGCGGCGCCGGGCTCGGGCAGGACCGCCGTCGCCCAGTACTTGTCGGTGAAGCCCAGCCAGCCGCCGGTGCTTTCGACGTCCCGCTGCCCTTCCTTGGCGAGGTCGCCATAGCTGAGCTCCATCAGGTTCTGCGCCCCGAGGACGCCGAGCGGGCCTTCCTGCAGGATGAAGAAGTTGGCCGTCCGCGGCGTGCCGTGGCGGGCGATGCGCGCATAGGGGAACAGGGCGACGTCACCGCCGGTCGTGTTCTCGACCGACTGGGTGACCGTGAACAGATAGTTCTGGTCCACCGCGAAAGTGCGGTGGAACACCAGCCCCTTGCCGTCGTCGTGGCGCAGGGTCACCGGCGTGGTTTCCGTCAGCGTCGCGTTGGCGCCCTCCACCACCCATTGGGCATCGGCGCTGGGGCGGGTGCTGCCGGCGGCATCGACCCAGCCCTGCTCGACGAAATAGGCGCCGTCGACCCCGGCCGGGGACAGCAGTGTGATATCGGCGCTCGCCGGATCGACGGTCTCGCGGTAGTTCTTGAGCCGCAGATCGTCGAGCCGGCCGCCTGTCAGGTTGATGGAGCCCTCGAGGGCGGCCGTATCGAGGCCGACGCGCGGCGTCGCGGCAACGGCGACGGCGCGGTCGGCGAATACCGGCACGCCCGCCGCGTCCTGGGCGGCGGGGGCCTCCCCGGTCGCCGACGGCGGTGCCAGGCCCTGGTCCGCCTGCTGCTGGGCCGCGACCTGCGCCTCGCGCTGCACCTTCTCCATCTGCGGGCCGGCCACGAAGTACTGCCAGCCGAAGAGCACAACCAGGCTCAGCACGATGGCGAGGATCATGTTGCGGTTGTCGATCTGCATTATCTATGGTCCCGGGGGCGCTTGGCCGTACTGGCGTTGATCTTCTGGAGAGCAGAGGAAAGTTCGTCGACGAGCTGGTCGAACGGCTGGCTCAGCGCCTCGCGGCGGCCAATGAGCACGTAGTCATGTTGGGGCTGGAAACTTCCGGCGCAAGCCCTCACGGCCTCCCGGAGGCGGCGCCGGATGCGGTTCCTCTCGGGCGCGTTGCCGGTCCGCTTGGTGACGGTGAAGCCGACGCGTGGCTCGGGCGTGCCGCTGCCGATCGCCTGCACGGAAAAAGCAGGGCGCCCGGCGCGACTGCCCCGGGCGGCCCTGAGAAATTCGGACCTCTTCTGCAAGCGCCTGGGGGCCCGAGGCTTTTCCGGTGCGGCCGTCATGCGGCCCCCGCCTTAGGCCGAAAGCTTCTTGCGGCCGAGAGCCCGGCGGGAATTGATGATCTTGCGGCCGTTCTTGGTCGCCATGCGGGCACGGAAACCGTGGCGGCGCGTGCGGACGAGCTGGCTCGGCTGGTAGGTACGTTTCATGACATCAAACCACGCCCGGCGCGGTTCCTCTCGTTCTAAGCTTGCGCAAGATGCTCGCCGCGGCAAAACTGGGGCTGGCCCCGACCTCGGCAGGTTGGGCGGGCTTATAGGGAATTCGGGTGTCCAAGTCAACGCGAACCGGCCGTGCCGGGGCGCCGCCGCAGCGGCGCTGCGCCCGCCGCCGCCGCCGGCGCACTTCCGCCTATTGCCGGCCCGCCGTCGATGATATTGAAGCGCTGCCGCGGCTTGCGGCGGTTGCGGCTGCCGCCGCGCTGGCCTGGGGGGAACCGGTAGCACCAAATGACTGAAATCCTGACTCCCGATCTGTGCGTCATCGGGGCCGGCGCCGGCGGGCTGGCAGTCGTCGCGGCAGCGCGGGCCTTTGGCGCCTCGGTCGTGCTCGTCGAGCGGGGCAAGCTGGGCGGCGCCAGCCTCAACAGCGCCTGCGTGCCGTCCACGGCGCTGGCCGCCGCGGCCGCGCACGCCCACGCCATCCGCAGCGGCGCCGCCTTCGGCATCGCCGCCGACGAGCCGCGCATCAACTCGCGCCGGCTGCACGACCAAATCCAGCAGGTGATTGCCGGGCTCGCCCCCGAGGACGCGGCGCCGCGGCTGGAGGCGCTCGGTGCCGAGGTCATCAAGGCGGAGGGCCGCTTTGTCGATCGGCGCACGCTGCGCGCCGGGCCGGTGCATATCCGCGCCCGCCGCTTCGTCGTCGCCACCGGCTCGCGGCCCGTGGTTCCCGCCGTCCCCGGCCTCGACAGCGTGCCCTACTTCACCACCGAGACGATCTTCGACAACACCCGCAAGCTCACGCATCTGGTGATCATCGGCGCCGGACCGGTCGGCCTCGAGCTGGCGCAGTCCTACCGGCGGCTGGGGGCGCAGGTGACGGTGGTCGAGGCCGGCCGGCCGCTGCCGCACAGCGATCCCGAGCTGGCCGAGGTAGCGCTGCGCCGCCTGCGCGAGGAGGGCGTCGACATTCGCCCCGACACCGCCGTGAGCCAGATCCAGGCGCGCAGCCAGGGCATCGGCGTCATCGTTGCCGCCGCCGGCCGCGAGGAGATGCTGGATGCCTCCCATATCCTCGTCGCCGGCGAGCGGGCGCCCGATCTCGACGGCCTCGGCCTCGACCAGGCCGGGGTGCGCCGCGCCCCCGCCGACGCGAGGCGCCTGCAGGTCGGCCCCAGCCTGAAGACCTCCAACCGGCGCATCTACGCCATCGGCGATGCGGCTTCGCCCGGCCAGTCGGCGCAGCTGGCCGCCTACCAGGCCGACATCGTGGTCCGCCACGCCCTGCTGGCGCAGCCGCAGCGCCACCGCCCCGAACTGATCCCCGCCGTCACCTACACCGACCCCGAAATCGCCGAAGTGGGCCTGACCGAGGCGGCGGCACGCAGCGAGCGCGGCGACGATTTCGTCGTCACGCGCTGCTCCTTCGCGCAGAACGACCGGGCCCGCGCCATGCGCCAGAGCTACGGCGTGGCCAAGCTCGTCACCGACCGCAAGGGGCGTGTCCTCGGGGCGGGCATCGTCGGTCCCGGCGCCGGCGAACTGATCGCGCTGTTCGCGCTGGCCATCGCCAACGGGCTGGACGCACGCCAGCTCGCGGCCTTCGTCGCGCCCTATCCCGGCCTTGCCGAAGTCGCCCGCAAGCTGGGGCAGGAGGCGCAGCGCCAGCAGGCGCCCGGCCCGCTTCTGGCCCGGCTCATTGCGCTGGTCCGCCTGCTGCCCTGATTCTTGCCGGTTTCTGCGGGGCGGGGCCTCGTTGCGGCTGGAAGTCGCTGTGCTTTCTGGCTAATCATCAGCCATGGCCACCCAATCCCGCGCGATGCCTGGCCCATTCTCGGGGCTCTCCGTCAAACTCATCGCCACGATCATCATCGTGATCCTCGCGGTTGAAGTGGTGATCTATCTGCCCTCGGCCGCCAATTTCCGCGCCAGCTGGCTGCAGGACCGGCTGCAGGTCGGCGTCGTCGCCGCGCGCGTGCTCGACGCCGTGCCCGACATCATGGCCCTGCCGCGCAGCCTCACCGACCGGCTGCTCAATTCGGCCGGGGCAATCGCCATCGTCTACCGGCGCGAGGGGCAGAGCCAGCTGATCGAGCTGGAGGCGGCCCCGATGCCGCGCGAGGCGGTCACCGTCGACATGCGCGCCGCCTCGCCCGCGTCCCTCATCGCCGGCGCCGTCGACACGCTGGCCTTCGGGGGGTCCCGCGTGCTGCGCATCGTGGGCAGCGGCGACGGCTCCGAAGACAGCCTCGTCGAAGTGCTGGTGTCGGAACTGCCGTTGCGCGGCGAGCTGCTGCTCTATTCGCGCAACATCTTCCTGCTCTCCCTGATCGTGGCGGTGATGACGGCGGTGGTGCTGTACGTCTTCGTCAGCTTCGTCATCATCGCGCCGATCCGCCGGCTGACCGCCAGCATCGTGGCCTACCGGCAGGCGCCGGAGAACGCGGCGCTGGTGATTTCGCCGTCGGCGCGCCGCGATGAAATCGGCATCCTCGAGCGCCAGCTGGCGGAGATGCAGGCCAACATCTTCTCCATGCTGCGCCAGCGCCGGCACCTTGCCGATCTCGGGCTCGCCGTGGCCAAGATCAACCACGACCTGCGCAACACGCTGACCTCGGCGCAGCTGCTCTCGGACCAGGTGGCCAATCTCGACGATCCCAAGGTACAGCGGCTGGCGCCCCGGCTCGTGCTGTCCATCGACAAGGCCATCGGCTTCGCCCAGTCGGTGCTCGATTACGGCCGCCAGAGCGCGACGCCACCGCGGCCGGCGCCGGCCGGGCTGCGCGCCATCGTCGAGGAAGCGGTGTTCGATGCCCGGCTCGCCGGCCATCCCGACATTGCCGTGGCCAACGCCATTCCCGAGGAAATCATCGTCAACGCCGACCGCGACCAGCTCGGGCGGGTGTTCCTCAACCTGCTCAAGAACGCCCGCGAGGCGCTCGAGACCGCCACCCCGAAGGTCGCACACCCCGTGGTGGAGATCGGTTTCAGCGAGGCCGCCGATCGGCTCGTGGTGTCGGTGTCCGACAACGGGCCCGGCCTGCCGCCGCGCGCCCTCGAGAACCTGTTCGTCGCCTTCGAAGGCTCGGCTCGCGCCGGCGGCACTGGGCTCGGGCTGGCCATTGCGCGCGAGCTCGTCGAGGCCCATGGCGGCCGGCTCGAGCACGTGCCGCAGGCGGTGGGCACGCGCTTCGACGTGGTGCTGCCTGCCGCCGCAAGGCTCGGCTGAGCGCCGCGGCGCGCCCTGCCCGGCATCGTCGCGCCGGCGCTTGCAATGGCCGATGAGCCAGTATAAGTGTCCGCGGTCCGCGGGGCCCGCCCCGCACCTGCGCGCCCGTAGCTCAGCTGGATAGAGCACCAGACTACGAATCTGGGGGTCAGGAGTTCGAATCTCTTCGGGCGCGCCAATCTTCTCAATGGCATAGCGCGTTAGCTCCCCTTGCCGGCGGCCTTGGTTTGCAGCCGGTCTGCAAATTCTGTGCTCTTTGCGTTCTCAAACAGGTTGATTGCTTCGCCGGCGAGCGTCCGTATGCGTGCCAGGTAACGGTCGAGAATCGACGTTACCCGCTTGAGCGAGTGTCCCGGGCTGCTTTCTCTGAACTGTCGGGCTCGAAACATGGCACGAGCGCTCAGCGGTTGACATGTCGGCCTTCCAGGGGCTGCGATCTGAGGGGCGGCCATCGTCGTCGACGCTGTGGGTGAATGCGTCGGCTGGCGCGGCTGGCGGCGGTCGCGAAAGGGAGGGGGCAGTTGTCCAGGCATGACTTCACGGAAGCGGAGTTCGAAGCGCGAAGAGTTCGGCTACGGTCAGCCATGGTGGCACGTGGGCTGGACTGGCTGGTGTGCTTCCATCCGGTGTCGATCCACTGGCTGACCGGGGCAGAAGCCAAGAGCTATCAGGAGTTCCAGTGCCTGCTGTTCCCGGCTGAGGATGATGCAGTCACCGTCCTGACCCGGGAGGGCGAACGCAACGAGTTTCTTGCCGACGCACGCGTAGACAGGCTTGAGACGTGGGGCGGGCCTGAGCCGGAGGACCCGGTTGAGCGGTTCGCCCGGCTTGCCGCAGACCTCCGCCTGGGCTCCACGCGTGTGGGAATGGAGGTCCCCGCCTACTATCTCCATCCGCATCATTACGTGCGTCTTCGCGACGTTCTCGGTCCGGCGCTGGTCGAGGAACCGAGCGCGCTCGTTCACGACCTCAAGCTGGTGAAGTCGCCGGCCGAGCTGGCCTATATCCGCGAGGCCGCAGCGCTGGCGGATATAGGCATCGAAGCGCTTCAACGCTCCCTGAGGCCGGGGCAAAGCGAGCTCTCGCTGGCTGGCGCCATCATCGGCGCCACCATGGCGGCCGGAAGCGGCATCCCGGCCAGTCCCATCAACCTGGTGACGGGGCGGCGCACCGCATTCAGCCATGGCGCCCCGACGGAGCGGATCGTGCAACCGGGCGATTTCGGCAATGTCGAATTCGGCACCACCAGCCACCGCTACACCGCCACCATCGGCCGCCAGTTCGCGCTCGGCCGACCGAGCGTCCGGATGCTGGAGCTCTACGGCGTGGTCCGGGAGGCCGCCGACGCCATGATCGCCACGATCCGGGCTGGTGTCCCTGCCGTCGTGCCGCACGAGGCAGCGAAAGCCGTGATCGCGAAAGCGGGCCTCGATCACGGTCGCGTCCACACCTCGGGCTACGGGCTGGCGCCAGGCTTTCCTCCAACCTGGGGAGAGCCGTTGCACCTGTTCGGCGGCAGCGAATACATCCTCGAAGCAGGCATGGTGGTGACCGTCGAGCCCCCGGTTTTCCTCGGCGACGAAGGCCTTGGGGCGAGGCTGATCGACAACGTGCTGGTCACCGACAGTGGTGCGGAAGTGCTCGCCCGCAGTGGCAGGGACCTCATCGTCGTCGCGTAATCAATAGGCGTCGGCGAGCTGGGCCTGTGGAGAGTAGGTGCCGAGCTGCCTGGCGATCTCGGCGCATGCAAGCTTCTGACGGGCCAGCATGGCGTCGAGGTCGGTGGCGACGCTCCGACGCGTGACGGCTGCCACCGTGATGCAGGCCACGGCGTGGCCATCGGACATCACGATCGGGCAGACGACGTCGGTGACGCCGACGATATCGCGGCTCTCATGAATGATGGCGCCGGCGGCGCGCACGCGTTCCAGCTCGGCCAGCAGGCTGGCCCGATCGGTCGGGTTGCGCATCAGCACCAGGGTCTCGGCGATCATGCGGTCGCGCAGGTAGGGTGGCTGGAAAGCCATCAGCACCAGGCCCGAGTGCGCGTCTGCCAGCGGGCGACGATAACCGAGCTTAAGGGAAAAGTTCATGTCGGCGCCGCCGGAACTTGCGGCGATGATGACCGTTTCACCGCGGTGCGCGACCACCAAATGCGCCGCCTGATGGATCTCGCCGGCGAAGCGCTCGACGATCGGCGCTGCAACGCTCACGAGGTCGCGTGACCGCGCGGTCTGCATGCCGAGGCCGAAAAGCTTGTTGGAGAGCATCAACTCCTCACCCCCGGCCACCCGCAAGATGTAGCCGCGCGACAGCAGCACATGGACCATCCGGAAGATCTCATTCTTGGAGCGCCCGAGTTCCTCGGCGATCTGGCGCGTGGTCATCGGCGCCCCGCGCTGCGCCAGCAGCTCAAGGATGTCGAGTCCCTTCTCCAGGGCGGGAGCGGAATAGCTGGACCCAATGGTGCTCATCGAACGATCGTTTCACTGATGACGCTTGACGGCACATATGAAGCACTTGTAGCCTTCTGTCATCCGAAAAGCGCGCTTCTTTAAGCGCTTTTGCGGCCATCTGGCGACAAGGGGCGATGCGCTGATGGAATACAACTTCAGATTTGCCGCCGTCCTGCGCTACTGGGACGAGATCGTGGAGGGTGTCGTCCTGACCCTCCAGTTGTCGGCGACGACGATGGTGATCGGCCTTGCCATCGGCCTTGGCGTCGCGGCGCTGAGCACCTCTTCCTACCGTTGGCTTCGCCTGCCGGCGCGCAGCTACGTCGAACTGATCCGCAATACGCCCCTTCTGGTGCAGTTGTTCATCGTCTTTTTCGGGCTGCCTAGCCTCGGCCTCAGGCTCAATGCCAACGACGCGGCGATGATCGCGCTGTCGATCAATCTCGGCGCCTATGGGGCCGAGATCATCCGGGCGGGCATCGAGTCGATCCGCCGCAGCCAGATCGAGGCGGGTCGCGCGCTCGGCCTTACGGCGCTGCAGACGTTCCGCCACGTGGTGCTGTTCCAGGCGCTCAAGGCGATCTATCCGGCACTGGCGAGCCAGTTCGTGCTGCTCATGCTCGCCACCAGCATCGTCTCGGCGATCGGTGCCAGCGAGCTATTCCACCAGGCCGCCTTCATCGAATCCCGCACCTTCCGTTCATTCGAAACCTACACGCTGATCACGATCTCCTATCTCGGTTTGACACTGGGGTTCCGGCTGCTGTTCTCCGCCATCTACTGGCTGGTCTTCGTTCGCAGGCCGGCCCGATGATCCGCGAATTCGCCCTTGCCGATGTCGGCTTCCTGATCCTTGCCACCCGCTGGACGTTGCTGCTCGCCCTGACCGCCGCGATAGGCGGGGGCATTCTCGGGTTGATCGTGGCCGTCGTCCGCGTGGTCCCGGCGCGGCCGCTCAACTGGCTGGCGATCGGCTACATCAACCTGATCCAGGGAACACCACTGCTTGGGCAGCTCTTCGTCTTCTTCTTCGGCTTGCCGCTCCTGGGGCTCTCTGTGGATGCCTGGACGGCAGCGGCCACGGCGCTGTCCATCTATGCCAGCGCCTTTTTCGCCGAGATCTGGCGCGGCTCGCTGCAATCGGTGCCGCAGCGGCAATGGGAGGCGGGTGCCTCGCTCGGACTGACCTATGGTCAGCGCTTTCGCTACGTGATCATCCCCCAGGCGATCCGTATCTCGATCCCACCAACGGTCGGTTTTCTGGTGCAGGTGGTCAAGAACACGTCGCTTGCGGCGCTCATCGGCTTCGTCGAGCTGACTCGGGCGAGCCAGATCATGACGGCGGCCACCTTCGCCCCGCTGCAGGTCTACCTGGTTGCGGCCGCCATCTACTTCGTCATCTGCTTTGGCCTGAGCCAGGTGAGCCGGGTCGTCGAAGGGAGAATCCATGTCTCTCGTTAAGCTGGAAAACGTGGTCAAGCGCTTCGGCACGCTGGAGGTGCTCAAGGGCATCTCCATGACCGTCGAGAAGCGTGAGATCGTCGCGGTGATCGGCCGTTCCGGCTCGGGCAAGTCGACCCTGCTCCGCTGCATCAATGCCCTGGAACCGGTGCAGGGCGGCTCCATCGTCGTCGACGGCATCGAAGTCACGGCCGAGGGGGCTGACCACAATCAGCTGCGCGCCCGTGTCGGCATGGTCTTCCAGAGCTACAATCTGTTTCCTCATCTCAACGTCGAGCGGAACGTCAAACTCGCGCCCAAGCTGGTGCGCCGGCTAAGCGACGCCCAGGCCGGCGAACTGGCGCGCCAAATGGTCGCCAAGGTGGGTTTGGCTGACAAGCTCCTCGCCTACCCCGACGAGCTCTCCGGCGGCCAGCAGCAGCGCGTCGCCATCGCCCGCTCGCTCGCGATGCAGCCAACGATCATGCTGTTTGATGAGATCACCTCGGCGCTCGATCCGGAACTGGTGGGTGAAGTCCTCAAGGTGCTCGAGGGGCTCGCCGGCGAGGGTATGACCATGATGCTCGTCACCCACGAGATGAACTTCGCCAAGAACGTCGCTGATCGCGTGATCTTCATGCACGAGGGCCGCATCCACGAGGACGGCCCGGCGCGTGAGACGCTGCTCTCACCCAAGACCGCGGAGCTCAGGAGCTTTCTTGCCGCGGTCCTGCACTAGCCCGCCCCGCGCCGGGGTCCGTCGCCCTCCAGGGCGGCGGGCAATGCGCCGGGAGACAGGTTGACTGCCAGACGTCACATACGAAAACAGGGAGATTACGTATGCTGAGCAAACTGACCAGACTCGCCGCGGCTGCCGCCATCATGGCGGGTGCAAGCCTTTCGGCTCCGGCGATCGCCGCCGACCTGCAGGACATTCTTTCGGCAGGCAAGGTGCGCATCGGCGTGCCAATCGACGTGCCGCCCTTCGGGTTCGTCGATGCCAACAACCAGCCCATCGGCCTCGACGTCGACGTCGCCAACATGATCGGCGAGGCGCTGGGGGTGGAGGTGGAACTCCAGCAAATCACCGGCGCCAACCGCATACCCTATCTCGTCACCGACCGGCTCGACCTCGTGATCTCGGCGATGGGTGCCAACCCGGAGCGGGCGCAGCAGATCGCCTTCTCGTCGCCCTATTCGGCCCTGTCGATCGGGGTATTCGGCCCCGACAGCATCGCGGTCACGAGTCCCGAAGAGCTGGGATCGGAAACCATCGCGGTGGCGCGGGGCACCACGCAGGACCTGGAGCTGACCGCCGCGGCACCCGATGCCAACATCATGCGCTTCGACGATGATGCCACGGCGGCCGCCGCGTTCCTTTCGGGGCAGGCCCAACTCTTCGCCACGGCGAACGTCGTTGCCAAGGACCTGATGGACAAGGACCCGAACGTGCAGCTGAAAGCCAAGTTCATCCTGCGCTATTCGCCCACGCACATCGGCATCCAGCAAGGTAATCCCGAACTGCTGCGCTGGCTCGACACCTTCGTCTTCTACCACATGACGACCGGCAAGCTTTCCGAACTCACCGAGAAGTGGCTCGGCCAGGGACTGCCGGAGCACTTCCCGACGCTCTGACCGCCAACTGCCAACAAGCGGGCGGGCACCTCGGCGGTGTCCGTCTGCTCCACCCCCTCGCCCGGATGCAATTCATGGCCCGCACTTCGACGGTCAGCACCAGTATCGACTTCGACAAGCCAGGCAAGCAGACCGGCTTCTTCAACATTCCCCATTCGCCGCATGACGATGCCTGGGGTGCAACCCGTATTCCCCTGTGCGTCATCAAGAACGGGGAAGGACCTACCGCCATCCTGATGGGCGGCAACCATGGCGACGAATATGAGGGGCCGATCACGCTCGGCGAGATCATTCGCGACCTCGACCCCGGCATGGTTTCGGGCCGACTGATCATCCTGCCGGCGCTCAACCTGCCCGCCGCCCTCGCAGGGCGCCGCACCTCGCCGGTGGACGGGCTCAACCTCAACCGCACCTTCCCCGGCGACCCGATCGGCTCGGTTACGCAGCAGATCACCGCCTATGTCAGTGACCACATCTATCCGCTGGGCGACGCCATGCTGGACCTGCATTCGGGCGGCTCCTCGCTCGACATATTGCCCAGCGCCATCATCGAGCCGGCGCCGACGGCCGAGCATCGCCAACGCAATGTCGCTGCGGTGCTCGCCTTCGACGCGCCCCTGACGGTTGTCATCGACAATCTCGGCGATCCCCGCACCTCGACCGCCACGTCGGTGCGGGCCGGCCTTACCACGGTGGGCACGGAAATGGCAGGAAGCGGCACCGTCTCGCCCATTGCCCTCGATATCTGCCGGCGCGGCGTGCGCAACGTGCTGTCGCATCTGGGTATCCTGGCGCCCGCACCCGGGAGCGAGCGCCGCCATGCCGACCAACCCATCCTCAGGATTCCCGGCCCGCCAGGCTATGTCTTTGCGACGACGGAGGGCGTGTTCGAAGGCGAGCACCGACTCGGCACCATGGTGCAGGCCGGGCAGGTTGCCGGCCGCATCCACAATCTGCGCGAGCCTTGGCGGGCCCCGGAGGTGCTGCGCTATGAAGCCGACGGGATGGTCTATGGGCGGCGACAGCCGGGGCGGGTCACGCCGGGCAATTGCTGCGTCGTCGTCGCCGCCCGCTACGAAGGGGAGCTATGATGATCACGCTCGAGGACGTGCAGAACGCCGCGCGGAGTATTGCCGGGCGGGTGCGACGCACCCCGGTGCTCGCGGCGGATAACCTGAAATCGCCCCTGGTCGACGGGGCGAAGGTGATCCTCAAGCTGGAACTGCTGCAGGTCACCGGGTCCTTCAAGGCCCGCGGTGCGACCAACCGGCTGCTCGCCACCGATGCGGCGACCCTGCAGCGCGGCATCGTTGCCGCGTCGGGGGGCAATCACGGGCTGGCGACGGCGCGGGCCGGCTTCGTCTCCGGCGTGCCGGTGACCATCTACCTGCCGGACAATGCCACGCCGGCCAAGATCGAGAAACTCCGGCAATGGGGCGCCGAAACCCGCATTGTCGGCTCGGTGTGGCACGAGGCGAATGCCGCTGCCCTCGAGCAGGTCGCGCGCACAGGGGCCGCCTACTTCCATCCCTTCGGCGACCCCTATGTGGTCGCGGGCCAGGGGACCGTGGCCCTCGAGGTGCTCGAACAGATTCCCGATGTGGATGTCATGCTGGTGGCCATGGGCGGCGGCGGCCTGGTCAGCGGGGTCGCCACGGCGATGAAGGCGCTGCGGCCGCAGACGCGTGTCGTCGGCATCGAGGCGGCCGGCTCCCCCGTCCTGCTCAAGGCGCTGGAGGCGGGGCGGAACGTGGGCCTCGAGCGGGTCACCACCGCCGTCGCCACCATGGCCTGCGCCAAGACCGAGGACGCGATCTTCGAGATCGTACGCGACAAGGTGGACGAGATCGTTTTGGTGGACGACGAGGAGATGCGTGCCGCCGCCAGATGGCTGTGGTTCGAGATGGGGCTTGCCGCCGATCTGAGCGGGGCAGCGGCCATAGCGGCGCTGCGCGAGGGCCGGGTGGCGCTGAAGCCGGGCGATACAGTCTGCGCCATCATCTGCGGCGCCGGCCCCGACGCACTGCTCTGATAGATGAGGCTGGCAGCAGGCAACGGCTAAACGTCGAGAGGAACGTTACCGCCGGCACTCAATCGCCTGGTGCGTTGTCCTCGCGGGCACTCGAGCGTTGTTCAGGCTGCTGCAATTCCGCGGAACTGCCGTCGAACCGCCTCTCGAGAACAACCGAGAGCCTGTCGTTCATATCAGGCCGGCGCCCCGCTCGGGACTCGGAGCGGTGAGAGGCAGGCTCGATGCCACCACAACTGCACGCCCAACGCGAGGCGGTCAGTTTGCAGTTGCGATGCAAGTGCTTGATACAACAGCAGACAATAACCGCGCTTTGCCAGACCTACGAATCTGGGGGTCAGGAGTTCGAATCTCTTCGGGCGCGCCACTTCATTGATTCATGAGACCATCTGAGCCAGGCCAGGGGGCGCCGGGCCGGCTCGCTGTCGAGCGAGCCGGGCGGCTGCGGCGCGGGTCTAGGCTTGTGCGTTTCCGGTGAGGCGGGAGTCGAGCAGGTCGCCGCTGCGGGCGAGGATGGGGTAGGCGACGGAGGCGAACATGGAGTTGATGGTTTTGAGGGCGCGCACGGTCTCGAGGTGGATGTCGCTGGTCTCGATGCTCAGATGGGCGCCGCTCTGCAGGCGCTTGAGGTGCTCGTCGTAGCTGGCGCGTTCGGCTGAGCGCATGCGGTCCTTTTCGCGCAGCAGCTGGCGCGCCGATTCGCGGTCCTCGGAGACGAGCACGTTGAGGGCGAGGTGCATGTTGGCCATGACCTGGTGGTGCAGTTCGGTGAGT
>Ga0172380_10006265_pt1 | contig 13929 bp, 16 predicted proteins | sample Leawe162metaG_FD_119747 | JGI IMG/M metagenome (GOLD analysis project Ga0172380, IMG submission 119747) | Leachate microbial communities from a municipal landfill in Southern Ontario, Canada - Leachate well 162 metaG | ecosystem: Engineered > Solid waste > Landfill > Unclassified | place... | reverse complement strand
AATTGGTATCATTGATGACATTCAAAAAAAATAAAAATAATTATGAATTGAATAGATTTTGTAATTTGTTGGAACATAGTGTTGTTGGTTCATTTTCAAAATTATTGGTTCATTTTCAAAAAATGTATGAATATGATTATATAACATCATTTGCTGATTTATCTTATTCATATGGTGATATATATGAAAAATATTTCGTCTTGGATGATATATTGAAGCCAGATTATAAATATATAGTAGATGGTATTAGAAAACACAAATTTAATTTTAGATATAAAAATGAGAAAAATGTGATGTTAGATAAAAAGATATATAAGATATATAATTGTGGCTTAAAAAAATATACATTAAAATGTTCAAATATGTAATAAAAATAATAATTTTGATTTTAATTCAATTTATTGAATTTATTGAATTTAGAAATATTGATAAAAATGAATCAGATCCATTAAAAAAAATAATTGATATGATTCCAGTTGATAATTTATTTGTCAAAACAGATTATGGTATAGTACCAGTAGAAGAAATAACAAGAACTATACCTTTACCTATGTTTTATTTAAAACTCGAAAATGGTTATCATTTAGAGTGTGCAGATACACATATAGTCTATACAAAAGGGCATATTGAAAAATTTGTTTATGAATTAACAACAGATGATTATATTATAACAGATGTTGGTGACATAAAAGTAAAATCTATTAAAAAATCGAAAGTAAAATCATCTATGTATGATTTGACGATAAATGGTCCAATTCCATCATATTATACAAATAATATATTATCACACAATACAGTATCTGCATCAATTGTTATGTTACATTTTTGTTTATTTAATAACGATAAAGGTATAATGATAGTTGCAAATAAATCAAATACTGTAAAAGAAATTGTTAGAAAGATAAAAGATATTTATAAACCATTACCATTTTGGATGAAAAAAGGTGTTCTAAACTGGAATGAAACAGCATTATCATTTGATAATGGTTGTCGTATTCAATCTGAAGGTAGAACAAAAGAACCATCAATTGGTTTTACAGTAGACTTTTTATATCTTGATGAGTTTGCAAAAGTACCAAATAATATTATAGAACCATATTATGGAGCCGTAGTACCAACAGTATCATCTATAAAAAATTCAAAAATAATTATAACATCTACTCCAGATGGTTTCAATATGTTTCATAAATTACTAACTGATGCTGAACGTGATGATGATGATCCATTAAAAAATCCATATACACCAATGAGAGTATATTGGCATGAAGTTGCTGGTAGAAAAAATACCAGAGTATTTCCATTAGCATATAAAATGAAAGAATATGGAATAACAGAAGAAATGCTACATGAAGAATTTTTGAAATTAAAATATAATACATGGAAAGAAGACCACAATGGTAAGAATTACATAATGATTGAAAATATAGATGATGTTGATGAAACATATATATCATTTATTAGAAATATTAGAGTAAATAAAATACCATTACAAGAAATTTGTATAATTACAAATTGGAAAGAAGAAGAAACAAAACTTATTGGTGGTGAAACAATGTTTGCACAAGAATATGATTGTCAATTTGTTACAGGTGATAAATTATTATTTGATGCTGAACAATTAAACAAATTCAAGAATAGTACAACAGAATTTGTTTATGAAGAATTCGATATATTAAATGATAGAATACAATTACCATATAATAAATTGAAATGGATAAAAGGAAGACCTGATTTATTTAATAAAGAAGAATTAAAAAAATATTACATTTGTGCATCTATTGACTTATGTGAAGGGCTTGGTGGTGACTATACTGTATTGAATATTTTTAGATTAATGCCAAAGCCAATAGATATTATTGAAAAAACCCATGATAAATTAAAAAATGTATATGAATATTTCAATATAGAACAGATAGGTATATTTCGTGCAAATAATTGGTCTCTTGAAGAATTCGCAGAATTATTTTATTGTATAATGTTTGAATTGTTTGATTCAGAAAAATGTAAAGTTGTGTTAGAATATAATAAATATGGTGGTGAATTTTTATCATATTTGCCTTATGTTTTTGAAGAAAATAATAATTATTCTAATGGTATATTTTTAAGATATAAACATAGAAAAGATGATCCTGCATCAAAAATTGGATTGAAAGTTACTGTTGGTGAAAATGAATCATCAAAAAAAATATTGGTTAAATCATTTCAAGATTCTGTTAAAAAATCTTTGATGAAATTACATAATGATGTCAATATAAATGAATTGAGTATGTTTATCAAAAAAGAAACAGCATCAGGTAATTTTACATATAAAGCCGAATCAGGTCATGATGATTGTTTGTTGCCTGATACTTTTATAAAAACAATATATGGTTATAAAAAAATAAAAGACATAGAACTTGGTGATATGTGTTTGACTCATCTTGGTAATTATAAAAAAGTAACTAATATTTGTATTAGAAATTTTGATGGTGATATGTATAAAGTCAAATTCAAAGGACAATCACAATTAGATTTAACATATAATCATCCAATATATACACAAACATATAGTAGTAATAAAAAAATATTTGATAAAAAAGATTGGGTATTACCTGGCGATATAGAAAATAAAAGACATAAAAGTATATCTATTATAGATAAATATGATAATAATAAAAATAATGTTATAAAATATACAGATTTATTCGAAAAGAATTTATATTGTGCAGAATCTAATATAAAATTGAAAGATATAAAATTGGACAAAAAATTTGCTAAATTTTTAGGATTATTTTTAGCGGATGGTAATTGTTATAAACCAAATGATACTACATATAGAATTAGTATCTCATTCAATAAAAACCAAACAGATTTAATAAATGAGATGAAAGAATATTTTATTGGACTTGAATTAAATATAAATGAAAGTTATCAAAATATAAATGGATATACATTAACTACATACAATAAAACATTATTTGAATTATTAATAAAATGTTATGATCAAGAAACAAAAGAAAAAATATTACCTGATTTTGCTAATAATTTAGGAAAAGATTTAAAATATGTTTTAGAATATTGGTTAAAAGGTGATGGTTGGTTTTGTAAAGGTAGAGGTAATAGAAAAGATTGTAATATTGGTTGTTCTACTAGTTTACAATTAGCTTTAAGTATGAGAGATATTTCTATATCTTTAAATAAACATACTCTTATATCAAAACATAAAAGAAAAAGATATGATGTTATTTGTAAAGACCAATACTGGGTATCTATATATGACGAAAAACCTAAAAACACATCATTACATAAGATATCTAATTTAGAAATATCATCTAATTTAGATAACATAGAAAAATACCATTATTCTGGTATAACATATAATTTAGAAGTAGAAGATGATAATAGTTATATAGCAAATGGCATTGTTGTACATAATTGTGTTATGACTTTAGTAAATCTATCATCAATATTTAATCATACACATTATAAATCTCTGGTGGAAACATTATTACAAGAATTAGTAGGTGATATAAAAACATCTATCAATAAATATGCATTTGATGATACTAAAAATAAAAGTGATGTTGGATTAGCACCATTTGGTAGCAATTATAAAAGAATTTATAATACAAATACACAAAAAGTATATAATGATACATCTAGAACATTTTCTAATAATTCATACACAAATAGAAGAATAAAATAATAAACTTTTGCCACACATTTTTATATAAAATAGAAATGAAATAAAAATTAATTATGGCAAAATCTGATAATATCATATATAAAATATCAATAAATTCGTTATCAAATCTTTTGAATAAAATAAAAGATCTAACAAAATTAGATACTAGAGTATTATTTGTGTTTGATAATACAGATTTGTTATTATATTCAATGGTTGGTAATAGTAATAGTGTACATGGTTTCAAAAATCATATTATGAAAATGAAAGATTTGTTTACTACAAAATCACAATTAGAAGAACCAATAAAATTTTCAATAACAGATGCAAAAAAATTCATAGTTTCTGTTTCAGCATTTGTCAAATATATGAAAAATCAAAATATAGATGATGATTTAACTTTCAAATTGACATATAATGATGAAAATTTTGTAGAAAAACTACTTATACAAAATAAAAAATCAAAAGAAGATATAGTTGGTGGTGATCCAAGTGCATTCAAACAATCAATAGATATTGATACAATAAATGAATTAATGGATATTGATGCATCTGAATTTTCATTTGTATTGAAGAAAGATGATTATGATTATATTAAATCAAAATTAGCTATTGATAAAACAAATGATGTTTTATATCTTAATATAAAAGACAAGAAACTTATAATTGGTGAAAATAGATGGGAACATACTATATGTGACATAGAATCTGATGATAATACTACATCTTTTCCTAAAAAATATTTCAAATGTATAGATTTTGGTTCAAGTAATGAAATGACAATATATTTATTTGATAGATTTATATTGATAATGGGTGAAAATACTAATTTGATGATATCTGTAGAATTAACTGCTTAATATTTCAAATTAATTTATAAATGTTTTTGATAAGATGTTTCCATTTGATATAATAGAAATAATATATGTTCCATGTTTCAAATTATTTTCAATATCAATACTATTCATGCTTGAAAATAATCTATTAAAAAAAATTCTACCATTTATATCTGTTATTATAACTCGATATTCATCATTTTTATTTAATATTAATCTTATATTATCTTTATTTATTGAAAAATCAAAAATATCATCATAATTTTTTATTGATATTATATTCGATTCTGTATTTTTTCCATCAAAATCTGTTTGTGATAATTTGTAATATAAAATATCTGAATTGATGTCATTATCATCATATGTGTATGATTTTGTTGATGTGCTATTTCCAGCACCATCAATTTGATATATTTTATAAAAATCTATACCATTATTTGATTTGAATAATTCAAAATATTCATTATTTGTTTCTGATGTAGTTTTCCATTTTATTGAAATATGATTATTATCGTAATATCCATCAAATTCAATTAATTCTATAGGTAATGCACCACCAGTTACACTATTTACATATCCACTTAATATCGCATTACCTAACAACTCATCTTTTGTGCCTAAACTTGATTGTGGATATATTGTGGGGTATATTATTAGTACCAATAATATATATTTTATTAACAGGTGATATGATCAATGGATTGCTACCAATATTAAAATCACCAATTACAACAATTTCGCCTAATACTATTAAATCTAATACATTACCCATCTTTATGTCACCATCAACAATAAGAACACCTCCAAATTGTACTATTATATTGGCATTTGTACCAAATGTTAAATCACCTTTTATTATTAAAGTATCAAAACTACTTACTGTTAGTGTTGTATTATTAGAAAAAATTATATTAGAATTTGATGTAATAGTTCCATTTATTGTAACATTATTATTTACACCAATGTTATTACTTGGCTTAACACTAGTCCATGTACCATTCAATGACCAATCACCACTCAATTCATTTTTTGTTGTATATGTTGTTGCACCATTACATATTTGTGTAAAAATGATGATAAAAACACCAATAATATTGAAACATTTATTTTTCTCATAACGTATATATAAAATTTTAAAAACCAAAAAAATATATTTTTAGTTGATATACAATATATTAGACGTTGTTTTTGTGAAAATGACAAAAAATATTTTATTTTTTATATAATATTTTATGAGGTAATTTATATGATGAATATATTATTTTTTTATTATTTTTAATATCTTCTTTTGTACATAATAATGTTTTTTCGGTGATATTTATATCAGATTTCAATTCATGATAATAATCAATATATCCATCTGGATATAAAACTAAATCAAAATAAATATTTTCATTATTATATGTATTATTTAATTCGAATACTTCAATTTCTATTTCATATGGATATATTACACTATAATATAGATTTTGTTCAGTGTATTCATAATATATAGTATAATTATTTTCACTAGTTTCATAATATGTATTATAATAAAAATTTGTTGGTATAACACCACCAGCATCTATATAAGATGGTTCTTCATATTCCCAATTTATTCTAAAATAAGATTGTCCTATTGGTTCATATGAACTATATTCATATGTACAAGAGAATAATAAAAACGGTATTATTAAATAAAGTAATTTTTTCATGGTTTCCAATTGTTTTATTTTCATAAAACAATTATTGTGCCATGATTATTTTGTTCTAGTGTAGTTTGTTAATGTATCATAATGAAACATAGATTCATTTACATTTAATCTTTTCAATTGTCCTAAAAAACCAGCAGGTAATAACATTCTAATTACATCGATTTCTGATTTTATTTCTCTAGAACCATTTTTATATTCCAATTCAAATTCTTTCATATAATTCTTTTTTGTTTTTATATATCAAAATTAAGAAGTTCAAAATTAATATATAATAAAAAATAATCAATATTATGCCATCAAAATCAAAATCACAAAAAAGATTAATGTCTTGGGCATTGGCTTGTAAAAATGGTAAGGCTAAAAATTGTCCATCAAATGTACAAAAAGTTGGTGATTCGATGACAAAGAAACAATTAAAAGATTATATTAATACTGATTATAATGAATTACCAGATAAAATTATAACATCTTTTAAAAAATATAATGAAGAAATAGTTTATGATAATAAATCAGGATTATCATTTTGGGGTAATTTAGGTGCTGGTATTTTACCATTATGTATAACAACTAAAAGATTTTTGGTTGCTCTTCGTTCAGAATATGTTGATATTCCAAATTGTTGGAATTTGTGGGGTGGAAAAGTTAATTCTGAAGAAAATGTAGAAATTGCGGCAAAAAGAGAATTTGAAGAAGAATCAGGATATAATGGTGATATTGAATTAATACCAGCATATATATTTAAAACAAAAGGATTTGAATATCACAATTTTATAGGATTGATATCTAATGAATATACACCATCATTAGATTGGGAAACACAAGATTATGAATGGTTGACATTTGATGAATTGTTAGAATTAGAACCTAAACATTTTGGTTTAGAAAAACTTTTGAATGATAATGAAAGTTTAGAAATAATAAAAAATTATATAAAATAAATGAAATATATAAAATTATTTGAATCATTCGAATCTATTGATATACCATATTTAATGTCAAATAATTTCGAAAAAGATAGATTTTATAAAACACTTGAAACAGATGATTTTATGATAAAATTTGATGAAATAACAGGTGATAGTTTAACAATAGATTGGATATATAATATATCAAATAAAATAAGAGGTATAGATATATTCAAAGGTATAATTGAATATTGTAATAAAAAAAATTATGATAGTATTCATGCCTATGGTATAAGAGGATTAGGTTATGTTAATGACGATAAACAAAGTGTTGGTGTTGAAACAAATGGTTATTATACTATGATGAGATGGGGATTTGTTCCTAAAAATGGTGTGAAAGATATAAATAAAATTTTAAAAACTAAATACAAATCAATAGATGATATGTATTTAGACCAAAATTTTTGGTATAGATGGAAAAAAGATGGAAATGATTATGCTGGTGTATTTGACTTGAATAAAAATTCATTATCATATAAAATATTAAATCATGAAATATAATGAAATATATAAAAACATATGAATCACATATACAAAGATTCACAGAAATAGTAACTGATATAACTAATGTTGTTTTTTCATTATTAGAAAAACATGGATTTAATTGTTCTATCATACAACAAGAAGAAAGTTTTTATAATTACACAATTATAACTGAAGTTAAATTACCAGATAATGACTATAAAGAATTGATGGAAGATAGATTTCATAAATATGATATAAATAATAGAATAAGAGATATTATACCATGTATAAAGGTTGATAATTTTTATAATGATTCTAAAAAAGAAGGTTGTGTAATAATGAAATTTTATTTAGAAACATATGATTTTGAATTCCAAAAATTCATATTAGATTATTTGCCATCGTTAGTAAATGTTTTAGATATGAAAGAATTCAAAAAATATATGAAATCTTCCAAAGAATTATATGATGAATATGGTTATATGTTCGATATGGATGATATTGGATTGATGTAATTTTTCATAAATTAAAATTAATATATAATATATGTCATATAATATAAATAAAGAAAGAACAAAAGATATCTATAAAAAATTGAATGATATCATAGATGAATATATACTAGGTAGAACATCTGGTACTAGACATGTTAAGAGTGTATTGACAAAAAGTGATTATGAAAAATATTTTAATGATGAAAAGAAAACTATCTATGATGCTAAAAGAGATTTTACAAAAAATAGCAATTTCAATAAATTATTAGATGATATGAAATGGTTAAATATGAATTTGTATGATTCTAAAGAAGAATATAAAGATGAAGTTAGAAAAATATTAAATAACATATTGAAAGATAGAATAGCAGTAGATAAAGACAAAAACATAAAAGAAAATATAATTATTAAATTTAATGATTATAAATTAAATGAAAAAAATAATAAAAAATGATGAATAATTTTGATATAAAATTCTTTGAAAACTTCAGTAGTGATGAAAAATTATATGAATTCAAGTTACCTATTGTTAGATTAGATGAAATATTGTCTGATTTACCAAATATTAATGATAAAATTAATAAAAGTATATTAAAAACATTCTATAAAACATACGATGAATATATAGATTGTATAGATAAAAAGAAACATCATTATAAAGTAAATGATTTAGCTGGTAATATTATAAACAATAATAGAGTTGTTATAGATGTTATTATATTTAGTTCTGATGATTTTGAAAAAATAAAAGAAAATGTTGTAGAATTTAGTGTTGGTGAATTTTATAATTTATTACCATCAACAATTGATGTATTTGGTATACAAATGAAACCTGTGACATTTATGAATAGAGAAAAATTAACAGAAGTATTCAAACAAAACATAACAGAAGAAATGACAACAAGTGTTATAACAAATATAACTGGATATTCTTTTGATAAAAAATTCAATGATTTCTATATTTGGTCAAAAAAATAATTATATATAATTAATGTTAATATTAGTTAAATTTGATGATTTTTTATCATACCAAGAACGTTTCAACACGACATATTTAGATAAATCTAATAATTATCAAATATGGGCAAAATCTAAATCATTTTTATTAAATGACTTCAAACCATTATACGAAATGTATGATGGTAAAAAAACTGATTATACAATATCAAAAACAAATTCCGACTATTTAATTTTATTCAAATCAAATTCAAATACAGAATATATTTTTGAATTGAAAAAAGAACCAAATAATAATATATATCATTTATCATTTTCTATTAATAATAGAAATATAGAAGAATATGAAAAATTAATCGAATTGAATGAATCTAATGAAGTTTTTAGTAGATTATCTTATATATTAAAAGATTTGAATCATAAATTAAATATATCAGAATATTGCATTGGTGCAACTGGTAATAAAAAGAAAGATAGAATATATCAATATATGATGAAATTTGTATCAAATTGGGAAAAGAGAAATACAAAAATATACGATTTAGGATGGGCTTTATATTTTAATTTATAATAATTTCTATTTCAAAGGTTTAAAATGTTCTTTATAAATTGGATATAATAATGTTTCTATATCTGATATATATTTCAATATAATATCTGTATCTACATATTTCAATTCATTTATAATTTTGTCTTTATCAAAATCACCATCTTCTAACATTTCAACAATATTAAATAAGTTAGTCATATGATTTCTTAATCTTTCTGTTGGATTTTGTCCATTATCATATTTTGATGCAATATCATCCAATTTTTCAATATAATTTTTGTCTAATTTATCATCCATATAGTTTTCAAATAATTTTATATTATATTTTTGCATTATAAATGTGTTTTTTCTTATATATTAATTTTTTTTATTGATTATCAAACATTTTTGTATATGATACTGTACCACAATCATATATTCTATATATTTTTCTTTCTAACATTATTTCATGTTCTGTTTTATTTTGTATATCATAACCTTGTTTTTCTAATTTTTGTTTTGTAAATAATGATTTATGTTTCCTTTCATCATTTATAACATACCAATATGATGATGGATTTATATGAGTCTTTTTAAAACCTAATATGTTATATATTTCACCATTAAATAATCGTCTATCTGAATAACTTCTTATTTCTTTTGGTTTATATGTTTTTTCAAAATATTTTAATAATTTACTAGCTGCACCTATAATATTTGTATTTATTTTATTAGCAAATCTACTTAATTCATATCCATCAAATGATATTCTACCTCCACTAGTTTTTCTACTAAATAACATAACAGATACTAATTCATTATCATAATATAATCCTAATTTAACAGATGAACTTGTATATCCTTGTATGTGATTATTTCCTAAAAAATTCTTAGCATCTTCTGTGTTTATTTCTTTTAATTTTGTTTTTCTTGCAAATATTTTATTTTCAATTAAATTTAATTTATTTAACAATATCGATTTAACAATATTATATTTGTAAATGTATTCATCTTCAAATATATGTATTAATTCTATTCCTTTTTTATTACATTCTTCTGTTTTTTTCAAGTGATAATTTCTATCATTTTTATTTATTTCATTATGCCAATATAATCCATCAAATTCAATAGCTAATTTCAAATCTGGTAAATAAATATCCAATTCTTTACCATTCAAAACTGATTTATCTGATCTTATTATTTTTCCTTTATATTTTTCCTTTATATAATTATATATATTTGTTTCTTTATTTGATACAGATGAAAAAAATAATGGATTACATTTTTCTGATTGTAATGTTGTTTTTACACCATATTTTTCTATATTAGTATTTATAACTCGTTTTTTTATTTCATCAACTTTCAATGGATTATCAAATCCATATTTATCAAAACACGTTTTTTTGAATTTAATTCTTGAGCATTTTTTACATCCATAATAATTACATCTATTTTTATTAATATAATATTTATATAACATTAAATTTGTTTCTTCACCACATATATCACATATTGCTGTGATTTTCGTATGTGAATTTTTATTAATATCTTCTATTTTAACTAAAATAGATTTATCTATTTCTATTATATCATAATTTAGATTTTTATAATATGATATGTTTCTTCTAGTTATTAATATTTTTAATTCTTTTTCTTTTATCATAAAACATTTTCTTTTATATTTTATATTATATATAAATAAATGTTTATCAAAAAGCACCATATGTATAAAAAAATAAACATCTATAAAATTTGTGAATATAATATATAAAATATAAAGATAATAATGGGCAAATATGATAAATTGAGTACTTCTGAAAAGAAAAAGAAAATGGAAGAGCTTAAAACACAGATAAATAAGGCAGAATCTGATTACAATTTCTATAAAGCTATGCAATTGGGTCTAAAATTAGTTTTGAATGGAACATATGGCGCATTTTGTCATCCAGCATTTACTGTATCTAATACAGATATTGCAAATTCTATTACTGCCCTTGCTCGTGAAGTTATTAATTTTATGTTAGATCATATTGAAGATTATTTTTATAATAAATGGGGATATGATAAAGATATTCATGATTTATTGGGTGATGCATATGTAACAGAAAGAGAAGGATTATTTTATATTCATAGAAAAGATGGTAAACTATTTGATGAATGGGGTAGAAAAACTGATGAAGATGCAACAGGATTGAATAGAATTATGAATTATTATTATCTTTTACATGAAGACATTGTAGAATCAGATAAGGATATTATAATATGGCAAGAAAAAGAATATAAAGTCATACACAAATTCCATATTTGTGATTTTTCTAATGTTCAGCCATTAGATATTACATATTCAATTAAACCTGATAAAAAATCAAAAGATTTTGATAGATCTAGAGGTGTTAGAACTGTACCAATTGTAATTTATGGTGATACTGATTCATTATATATTTCATTCACACCATTGGCTAAAACTGTTGGTTATGAAGGTGATATGTTAAAATTCATACATCATATAAATGGAGCATTTATTAAATTTTTAATGATTGATATGCTTGAAGAATATGCTAAACCATATGGTGTAAAAAATATACATGACTTTGAGTTAGAAACTATAAATGCTTCTGGCTTACACATACAAAAGAAACATTACATAAATAATGTTGTTTGGGAAGATGGTATTGGTTATGATAACCTTACACATTTTTACCCAAAAGGTATAGATATTGTAAAATCATCTACACCATTATTTGTTCGTGAAAATATTTGGGAATTTATTAGATATATTTTTAACAATACTGATAATTTACAAATTAGAGAAGTATTGAAAATATTGAAAGATATAAAAAAACGATATACACTAGCTGATATTGAAGATATATCAAATACAACATCTTTATCTAATTATGAATCAAAAATAATAGAAGATCAATCTGATATACAATTTGTTAAAGGTGCACATATGTCAATAAAAGCTGCGGCATTACATAATTACTTGCTTAATAAGAATTCAAGTTATAAAACAAAATATGATTTATTACGAGGTGGAAAAATAAAATATTATTTTTGTAATCATCCAAAAGGTGATAGGTTTGGCTATATGAGAAGTTTCCATCCAACAGAAATTGTTACAAAAGAAGGTTTAAGTGTTGATTATGATACACAATTTGAAAAAACATTTTTATCTATCTGTAATAGATTTTTGGATCCAATTGGATTACCACCGATTAATAAAAGATTATCTGTTTTGAATTCAATATTTGATATATCAAAACCTAAGAAAAAGGAAGACAAAAAGAAAGATTTCAATAATATAGAAGATATAGAAATCGAAGAAGATATAAATGAAGACGAAGAAGATTTGAATAATGACAGTGATGATATTTTTGGTGGATTCTGGTCATATGATGATTCAAATGAAGAAGATGATATGGAAATACAAAAAGAAGTCGTTAAAATTGATATTATTGATGAAAAAGATGATTGGTCTGAAGATGTTGTTGAAGAAACGAATGAAGAAGATGTAGAATTTGGTTATGATATAGAATTAGATGATGTTTCTGATGATTTATTAGATAAAGTTACTAATAATATAGTGGAAGAAAATATAGTTGAAATTGAATCAGAAAATGAAGAAATAAAAACTGTTGAAGATGATGATTTTTGGGGATAGAATTAGATAATATTATCTACAACAATATAATTATAATTACGATTAATACAAAAAAATTCTAAATCTTCTAAGAATCTACGTTCTCTAATTATATTATTATTTTTATCTCTTAATTCATAATATTTCATATATCTACAACCTTGTATCGTATGTATACTATAATCATATGATTCAACAATTAAACTGATATATAATTTATCTAATTTAATAGATAATAGTGAATTTTTTTCTTGTATAATTTTTATATCATTTATCATAATGTAAATATACATATATAAAACAAAAAAGTCAAGTATTTACTTGACTTTTTTGTTTTATGTTTTTTATAATTTTGTACCAATATCTAATATATCTTTATCTTTTTGGTAGTCATTTGGATTGTTTCGATAATCGTATAATGCTTCTTCTTTTGTTTTAAATGTATTTGTTAGTTCTTGCCATAAACTTTTTTTACCCCTGAAAATACCAAATGTTGCAATACAATATCCATCAGATTTTTTAACTATTTTCTATTGTCCATGAATCTGGGTGATCCCAATTTGCGGCTTTATGATTTTCAAATGTTTGTAAATGTTTCATATTTATATTTATTTTTTATTATATATTAATTAAAATAATCCAATATCAGATAATTCAGATGCATTAGATAAATCATCTTTTT
>Ga0172380_10006264_pt1 | contig 13929 bp, 16 predicted proteins | sample Leawe162metaG_FD_119747 | JGI IMG/M metagenome (GOLD analysis project Ga0172380, IMG submission 119747) | Leachate microbial communities from a municipal landfill in Southern Ontario, Canada - Leachate well 162 metaG | ecosystem: Engineered > Solid waste > Landfill > Unclassified | place... | reverse complement strand
TCGCTTCCCGAATTTGCAAATCCTAAATTAGTATTAAAAGTGTGGCACCATGAAGTTGTGGATGCGTCTTGCTCAGCTTGCAACTGAGCCAGCTGTTCCATCAACTGGGCTATCTCCTGCTGTATTTGGGTAATCAGTGCCTGGCGCTCCGAGTCGGTCATGGCAAGGGCGGTGGTAGTAATACAAAATACAGATGTTAATAATAACACGGCTAAGAGTAGTTTTAACTTCATGGTTTTATTGATTCTACTTAGATATATATTCGTTAATTATACAACAATTAAAAAGAAACAAGGTGTGGATAAGTAAATTTACGATATCGGCTCTGTTCTTCTATTCTTCTTTGCTTTTTTTAATTCTCTCAGCGAGAGCCACATAAATACAACCAACAATAAAGTTGTATTAAGGGGCGCCAGCCAGAAAGGATATTCTTTGCCAAAAGCCTCCAAAACCATAATTCCCCCCAGCATGCCTATTGAATACATTGCCCCATTTTTTAAATAAGCAAATTTTGAAATTAAACTTACTCCTCTTATAGTAAATTCCCTAACTATAAAAGCCCCCAACCCATTGCCTAAAAATATTAACGGTATTGAAATAGTAAAAGCGAATGCTCCGATAACCCCGTCTATTGAAAATGTGGCATCCAAAACCTCCAAATAAAGAATCTTGCTTATTGCTGACATGTTCCCCGACAGCAGCTCTTTTTCTTTTTCCTCTGCGTTTCTCTTAAATCCGTCTGTTATAAAAAATGCCGTGGATCCAATGGCTGCCGATAACGCCAAAATTGGATTCACTTTTACCGAAAAGTATACAACCGCGGTAAAAAATAAAGAAGCAAAAGCATAAAACCAAACAGATTGCTTATGTATGAAATGCTCCACAGAAAAAGCATACTTTTTTTCTTCCATAAACAGCCACCCCAAAAAAACCAAAAATAAGTAAACTCCTCCTGCCAGCAATAAAAGCGATTGAGATTTTTCAACATACGCCTCAATTTCCGGCGTTGGATGAAAAACAAAAGAAATAACCTGTAAAAACGAAAATGCCGGGTTAGCCAGCCAAACAATCAAAAAAGGCAAAACGCCCCTTACCGCAAAAACAGCTATAATCAAGCCCCAAAAAAGAAAAAACTTCCTGTATTTTTCTGGAAGAGTTCTTAAAACGTGGGCATTAATAATTGCGTTATCCACGCTTGAGATAACTTCAAAAAGGCAAAGCCCGAATATAACAATTAAAATTTCTACTATCGCCATGATTATACTATTTTAATATTATAATCTAATATTTTGTCTCCCTCGCCAAATAAAAAATTTGCCTCTAGCTTTTTGCCATCTAAAATATGTGGCATCCAGTGCGTATCGTCTGGCCACATGTCTTTATATGGAATTTCATTTGTTTTAAACCATTTTGGCACCATTTCTTCTGATTCCGTTGGCTCTCCAAGCCAATCTTTTGCCACAAACAAAGACACATCTTGGTTCCATTCTTCTTTATTTAAAAACTTAAAATGGAATAAACCAACTTTTTCCAGATTTTTTATTTCTACGCCTATTTCCTCTTTTGTCTCTCTAACGGCAGCATCAAAAATATTTTTATCCCCTTTTCCCGGATCAAATTTTCCTCCTGTTCCATTCCACCTGCCAACTCCAAAACCGCGCTTTTTCATAGCCAAAAGAATTTCGTTTTCTTTTATCAACAAACAGAGCGTTGTCTGCCTCATTCTTTTTTCTTGCTGAAGAAGAAAATATAGATAATTTCTAATATTCCAACTGTGTTTACAACCAGCATAACAACATACCAAGCTGTTTGGTTATTGCGCGCAGCTTTCCACAGAGCCATTCCCTTCCAAACAAGAGCCCAGATAGCCAAGACCGCAAATAAAGTTGCTACCCATGGGTTATTAAAAAAGTGCGCGAATTGTATAAGCTGAAATTCTTTTTCTGTCATAGTTTTTAAAAATTATAAAATTAAAAATTAGTTATATAGTAGCCTGCGACCCCGAAGGCTACAGAAACATTTAACGATTCTTTTTTGCCTCGCATTGGCAAATAAATAATTTTATCTGATTTCAATAATATTTTTTTTGAAACACCCTTCACTTCGTTGCCAATTATTAAAGCTAACGGAAATTTTGGCTTAAATTTTGTATAAGAAATTGCTTTCTTGTCCTGCTCTAAAGCTATTATATTTATTTTACGCTCTTTTAATTTATCAATCAACCTCCCAACTTGTCTGCAATATTCAAAAGGAACTGTTTTTTCAGCTCCCAAAGCTGTTTTCGAAATTTTATGATGCGGCGGTTTTCCCGAGATTCCGCACAAAAATATTTTTGAAACCCCTAGGGCATCTGCTGTCCTAAAAATTGAACCTATGTTTTCCAGGCTTCTTATATTATCGCAGATAACATAAAACTCTTTTTTCATAATTTTATCTATTTTATATCTTTATTTACAAAAATCAACAAAAAAGCCCGTTTTCCCAAAAAAAGAAAATCGGGCCAAAGCCACGCGTTAGCGTGGCGTCAGGGGGCGAGGGCCGATAGGGCCTCTGTTTCGGTATCTCTGATGTCAAAGAGTCTGTTGAGCTTGGTGATTGCGAAGACCTCGTAGATCTCGGGGTGAACTCCACAGAATACCATCCGGCCCCCACGTTCTTGAAGCTTTCTTAAGAAGGTTATGAGCTTCCCCAAGAAAGCAGCGGACACAAAATCTACTTGGGACCAGTCAACGAGAACCCTTGCATCTCTTCCACTGTCGGCGAAGGCATGAAGCTGTTCTCCCATGGCTTGGATATCCCCGTCCTGTATGATTTTTTGGGTCAGGATTTTCACAACCATAATCCCGACTTCTGCCCGTACCTCGAAATAGTTATTGGTCTGCAACATGGCTCCCTCCTAAGGAATCTGAAACACAACCGGACCATCAACGCATATTAAGAGTATATATCTTAGACAAAAAAAGTCAATAAAAAAAGCACAATCTTCTAGTTTTCTAGTTTATGCTTTTTTTATTGGTTACCTGTTGTTTTTAGTTTTTTGTTTTTAAGTCAAATTTTATATCTCGCCTTTTTTAATTTTTTGCCGTATTTCTTCTATAAAAGCATTAAAATACCAAAGATTATGGAAAGTCAAAAGTTTCAACGCTGTTATCTCCCCTGCTCTCAACAAATGTGAAATATAGTCCTTTTTATAACTTAAACAAACCTTGCAGACGCATCCCTTGTCCAACGGCTCATTTTTTTTAAAAAATCTTGTTTTTTTCAAATCCAGTCTGCCCTCAGATGTAAAAGCAATTCCGCGTCTGGCATAATGCGTAGGCACCGTGCAATCAAATAAATCAATTCCAGCCTTTATAATGTCTTCTATATTCTCTAAATATCCGACTCCTAGCATATGACGCGGCTTCCTTTCGTTGATTATAGGAATAAACCAATCTAATATTTTTTTTGTCCCGCCCCTTTCCCGCCATAAATCCCCGCCTACTCCAAAGCCGTCAAAATCCAGTGAATTTATAAATTTTGCGCTGTTTTCTCTTAAATCCTTAAATTCCGAGCCTTGGATTATACCAAAAATCGCCTGCTTTGATTTTTTAGCCTGTCCTGAGCCTGTCGAATGGGCCTTCAAACAAATCTTTGCCCATTTGTGGGTTCTATCCACTGATTTTTTTACATATTCATAATTTGCCAAGGGCGGAGTACATTCATCAAAAGCAAAAATAATATCAGCTCCCAATTTTTCCTGGATTTTTATTGATTCTTTGGGGCCAATGAATAATTCGTCGCCATTTATGGGCGACTTGAAGTAAACTCCGTCCGGAGTAATTTTTAAATTTTTTGGCTGGTCCCCTGAGTTTATTAAGCGAGGCAATAAATTTTTTGTTTTTAAAATTTGATTGCCGAGCGAAAATTTCGTAACTCCAAAATCTTTGCCAAACCCTAAAGAAAAAACTTGAAACCCGCCCGAATCAGTCATCAAGGGCTTTCTCCAATTCATAAACTTGTGCAACTTGCCGGCTTTTTCAACTATTTTTTCTCCAGGTTTTAAATGCAAGTGAAAAGTATTAGCAATCAAAATTTGCGATTTTGTTTCTTCTGCTTCTTTGCTGTCTAAAGTTTTTATAACTGCCTGCGTGGCAACAGGAACCAAACACGGAGTCTCAACAACTCCGTGCTCTGTTTCTATAAACCCTAACCGCGCCCTGCTTATTTTGGATTTTTTTAAAATTTTAAAATTCACCAGGAAAAAGCGAACCAAATAAATTTTTTTGAGGACGAGGGTGCCCCGTTAGAGAGGCTCTCGCCGCAGAAAAAATTTGATTTGGCGAGCGATTAGGGCTGTAAAATATCTTCTGTCCTGCCGTTTATTGAAATAACAACACTCTTAACCGTTGGAAACTGTTTTAAAGTTTCTGAAATTTGCGCCCTAATTGCAGACACCCTGCACGACCCCCCAACGCCTGCTTGCAATTGCTCATCAAAATAAGCTATGGCTGTTCCGTCTTCCTTGATTTCTAAGCCCTGCAATTTAACTCCTGGGTTAATGCTGGTAAAAAATCCTGCTTCTTTTTCTTGCTCTGTCGGGCCTGTTAAAAGCTGCCACAATGCCGCTGAACCAATCGCTTCTATTTTGAGAATGTTTCTTTCTACTGCAAAAACTTTGTTACAGGAAACTTCTGGATCCATTTTGCTGTTATTAAAATAAACTTTTATGTTGACCATTCCTGTGGGCTTGAACGTAACGGGTATCTTAACTTCTCTATCATACGCCGGCAAACCCGAGGGGTTATCTTCTTTAAGAACTAAAAATCCATTGCCGCCTGTATTTGTGGCAAAATTGATTTCGCCCTTAAAAGGGACAAAATCTTCTGTCATCCAGTCAGATTGAGCCTGCACATAAGACGACCCCAGCACATTGCCGTTTTCGTCTGTAATCTTTATCGGAAAATTTGCTTCAAAAAACCATGTTCCTCTTGCCTCGCCTTCCACTAAAAGCGGGCTCGTTATTTCTTGCCCAGCTTTTACAGAAAAAACTTTTATATCTGTATTGCTCTTGCCATTAAAGATCAGGAGGACAGCTGCCAAAATAACAATTATTATTGCTAAGATTATTACTAACCAAATTTCTTTGCGCATAATTTTTAGTTTTTTAGTTTTTTATAATTTAATATTACATTTTTAAATAAAAAAAGGAAGGGCGTAGCGGCACCCTTCGCTAAACGATTTGAAAAATCATGCTTCCTGCAGATCTTTTTTTAGCTCGTCAACAAGGACCAAGAGTTGAGCAAAGGGAAATTTGAGCCTTATTTCTCCCAATGCATCAATAATGCAGGGAAGCTCTGGTTTGGGGATGTGTATGCTCTGTAGGAGATGGCAATAAGTGGCAAGAGCCGCGGCACACATTAGTCCCTCTGGCGTAGTCATAGTGCTTCCGATAGCAGCATGGACGATGTGATTCAAAAGGACTACATGAGCTAAACCTTTCTTTGGCTTTTTCTGGCTCGGCTGTTCCTCGCCATAGCCCAAAACCGCCAGCACATCTTTTCTTATGTCTTCAAGCTCATTAGAGGACACAAGGCGGAGCCACTGGTATGGCGAAAGCCTTGTCATGGAAAGCAAAATGTGCTCTGTGCCAACATAATTGTGGTCAAGCACTAGCGCTTCCGCCGCCGCGTGCTGACTCACAAGTTGAGCTTGCTTTGTCCACGGCAAATCTGCCGGAAGAACTACGGCCTCTGCAAAATCAAATTGCAGTATTGCAGATTCAATTTGGGCTAGAGAAAACCCGCGGTTCTTCAAAACATTGGCAGGTATTCCCCCTGCCTCTTGAAACAAACCAAGCAATATGTGCACTGGATGAACTTCCGGGTGCCCGAATTTTCTTGCCGCATCCGTAGCGGACCGAAAAACCAACTCTGCCCTTTGTGTGTAGCGAGGCATGAAATCCCCTCCTTGCAAGATGGGAAAGAGCAACACTGTAACACTGCAGCGAAATACTACAGTTATTTATCTATTACTATAACAGAGGTGATCTTTCAAGGGCTTGAGTCTTCACCCAATTTTTGGGTGAAGACTTGACACGAACAGATAAAGAGAGTATAATAGAATTAAGCTAATAAGTCGAGTAAAACGACTTTGAAGCAAAGGTCGTTTTATTTTCGCAGCGAGTGAGGAGGAAGAAAAATTTATTTTTATTCCGACGAACGAGCAAGAAAATATATTATATTTATCTAAATAGAAAACAAAATGTTCGACAGAAACAATAACAGCAGAGGTTTTGCCCCAAGAGAAATGATCAAGGGCAACTGGAAATGCTCAGAATGTGGTGTAGAAATCACAGAGCTTCCATTTGAACCAGCTCCCGACAGACCAATTTATTGCAGGGAGTGCTGGTCAAAGAAAAGACCTCCAAGATTCAGCAGATAAATTTTGCTAATCAAAACAAAAAATCCCGCTTAGCGGGATTTTTTGTATTTTAGAAATCTTCTTTTCCTGTTTCTCCGCGGTCAGCTGCGGTGTGCTCTTTAATTTTAATCCCCTGCTGTCGCGCTTTTTCCCTGTTTTCAGCATCAAGATAAATCAATTGCGGGTGATCGTCTAAAAATCTTTTAAATTTGGTCTTAAAACCGGTCATATATTTTATATGAGTCTGGTGGGCTTTTGAACTTTCAAATGCGCTTTCCGGCCAGTCGCCGTTATAATGCAACAATGCTTCATATGATCTTTTAACTTCTTCTGTATTGGGAGGATTGCGGCCAAAACTGTCTATCATAAGGTGCTCTGGACATTCATCAGCGTCTTCGGTTGGTTTGCCAGTTTCTTCGTCAAAGTCCAGAGCTGGCTGCATATATTTTAACTCGGCGTAATTTTTTTTATCTTTTGTCTGCGCGTAAATTCTTTTCCAGCCGACATTGTTCCAAAACTTCTCTGAGGTATATGTGCATTCACCAATGGCAAATTTTAATGTTTTGCCTTCGTCCTTGGCTTGTTTTGCGGCATCAATTAAAGCTGAAATATAAGCTTCTCTTGCCAGCCCCTTTTGCCTTTTTGTTTCTGCAGTAACAGCATATCCAACAGAAAAAACTGCTTCGCCGGTTGGCTTGCCATTTTCGTCTAAAACGTCCAATTGGGCTCCCGTGAAAACAGACGCTAACCTGCCTCTTTCATCTTTTACTGTTACAATTCTGTATTTTGGAAAATGTGTGTTCCAATCAGGAGAATATCCGTCCACTGCTTCACGAGTAACTTTTTGAGGGTCAATTTCTTCTTTTCCAAATGTTTTTAAAAACAGCCTATGCACATTTTTAATTTCAGGATCTTCTCCCTTTTCAATAACTTCAATCCTAAATTTTTTACCCTCAGATTCAATAGTACAATCGGCAGAATGTCTATCTGAACGCTCAAAAGGACCTCCTTTCTGAAGTTTTTCAATTGTCTGCCAGGCTGGTTGCTTTTCAAGCCAGCATGCCTCGCACTCCGCCGGATCCGCTCCATGCGGACATGTTAAAACTTCTTGGTTTTCTAATTCTCGGTTTGGCAAATTTTCCATAAATTTAATTTATTAATTATTTTAATTTTTTGGTAAGCAAAAGCAACCGTGTTGTATCACCGTTTGCAAAAACACCGGGTATGCCTTGTTTTGTTTTAGTAAAATCTTCTTTTGGCAAGTCGCTATCTTCGTTTTCTGTATTAATTGCAAGGATATATTTTTTATTTTTTACAGCGACTGTCTTTAATATTTGCAGTAATTTAGTTTTATCGGCGCCTTCGCGCGCGGTAGCCCAATAAACTGAAGTAAAATTTTTATACACAGAATCAGTATAAATAGCAAAACTCTCCAATGTCCCATCTTCGCCGCAAACAACAATTGAATGCCCTTTCAATATTGCACCTCCTCTTCCTTCTTGAGACAAAAATAGATCTAAACAAATTTTAAATTCTTCTAATCTTTCCGGAGAAAAACTTCCTTTGGCAATCTGCAATATCTGGTCTTTGTTTTCCTCTGTTATTCCTACTGTTTCTACAGCGACATCCTTTTTTTTCTGATCAGCACAATCTAGGTAATAAGTATTTAAATCTCTGCCCGGACCATAAAAATCTTCCACCGGATAACCCAACTTATAACCTGATTTTTCGTACATTTTTAGTGCCTTTTTTGAATTGGTCCAATCATCGGTTTCAATTTCAAAATGAGTGGCGCCTCTTGATCTGGCCAAATTTTCAGACCAATCAAGAAGATATTTTCCCAATCCCGTTCCCTGGGCGTCTTTGCTAACAGAATACCACCCAAGACCCATGTTTAAATAATGTTTTTCTGAATCCAGCTTATCCCTAGTGGCAAATCCAGCCCCGCCCTGTATATCAACGGTATAAAGCCCTGTCATTCCAATTGGACGGTCAGCTTGGTCTGTGACAATATAATATTCGGCGTTCAATAATCCAGGCGACCCTCCTTCTTGCTGTTCAAAATGATTTTCCAGGGTAGCTTTAAGATTTTCAAAGGTTGGTTCGTCCCAAGAATCTTTTAAACTTTCCAAGGTAGCTCCCATAAATTCCCTAGTCAAATATCTCACTTTTATTGAATTTTCTTTACCTGTTTTTTTGTCTGTTAAAACATGCTCAAACAAAACAGCTTCCGGATTGCTTAAATAATCCCTAATTTCCTCCTCTGAAATATTTCCCGCTGCCATCCTTTTGTTTCGTTCCGCCGGATCCTCTACAGGATTTAGCTGTTCAAAATTTTCTGGCATAAAATTTTACTAAATTATTTTTTATTTAATTGATTAAACGGCCGTTCATGTAGACGTCCATTTCCTTTTCCTTTAGGGCTTTAAAAAATTCTTCTTTAGGCACCACAGCTTCCGGCGCAAAACTTCCCCATGCCTTTATTTGTTTATTAATTATCATCTGGGCGATAATTGACGTTGGAATTCCTGTATCAATATTGCATCCGGCGTCTTCCCAGCCCGGCAAGGTATCTGCTATGCATTCCATAAATATCTCTTTTCTTTTGCCGTCTTTTTTGCCAATTGCCTGGACCCAAAGCACTTCGTTTTCTTTGTAGCCTTCAGGCAATTCCGACTTCCTCAACACTTCAGTTAAAAATTCAAGAGGCACTATTTTGTTTCCATTCATTTGTATTTTTTCTTTTGACGCCAAACCCAGCGTTATAAAATTATAAATTGTCTGAAAGGAATGCGTTGGAAACCCGGCATAATATTTTATATTTTTCAAACCCTTGTCTTTATAATAATAGTAGAACGTAAATGGCTCTGGGTGCCTTACTTGAAAAATTTTGTTCCTTCCCACTTCCTGATAGCGCTTGCCTTTTATGGTTTCTATAGGAAGTTTTTTTACCCACTTATCTTTTTTCAAAAAAACAGCTGGGTCAGTAAATTCTTCAACAATGCTTGGAATGGAGAATGGTACAACGAATTCTTTAATGTTTGAATTCCATGCAAATCCAGCTTCTACGGTGTGAACGGAATCTAAAAGCCCGATGGCATAATCTAACATAACATTATTTATGCCAGGGGTGGACCCGCATCCCGTAATTGCAATAAGCTTCTGCTTTCTAAATGAGGAGTCCATATCTAGTTGTTTTTTGGTCAAAAATCCATCATCAGAACCGAGGTCAATAACATGAACTTTATTTTTAAGACAGGCACGATATACGCTTACGTTCCAGTCTCCTTCGGCGCAATTAATTACTAAAAAGGGCTTTACTTTTTTAATTAGAGCAGATATGCCCTTGGTGTTTTTCAGGTCTAATATTTCATAATCAATATTAGAAAATTTCTCTTGTAACGCATCTATGTGCTGCTGATAAACATCTGAAACAAAAACTTTATAATCTTTTTCTAAAAGGTCTTTTAAAACTATCTTGCCCTGCATGCCTCCGGCGCCAAAAATTAAAAAATCGTATTTTCTTTTGGTTTTTTTTGCCATTATTTTTTCGCCACTGGTGGCTATAAAATATTATATAAATTATTTCATTGTATAATCATAATAAAAATATTGCAACAAAAAAAGTCCCGCAATGCGGGACTTTTTTTATCTTTTCCTTTTATTTTCTTTCCAGCTTTACTGAAACAACTGCCAAATATACCGCCGCCAGCCCGACTAATATATACACTATATTAGAAAACATGGTTCCTGCTCCAAAAACCGAGGCCACAACGTCAAGCTGTACCAAACCAACCAAACCCCAATTCAAACCTCCAATAACTACTAAAATAAGGGCTATAATATCTACAACGTTTAGTTTCATAAATATTTTTTCTGTTAATTATTAAAAAAGATTGACCTTTTATATAATTATACCATAAAAATAAGATGTCAATCCTTAAACGCGGCGTCATGTGTGGATAACTCTTGCCCTGTCGGATGACAGGGTTAATCATTTAATCACAAATGAGTCCCCGGGCTTTAACCCAATTTCATCAGAAATGCCCGCATTAATTTCTAAAACATATGAAGCCTCAACTTGTGGATTAATCAATGGGCAGTCGATATTGTTGCAGGGCTGGCTGTTCTTATTTATAAAAACAATGCTTTTTTCTTTATTTATCCATATTATATCTAAGGGAATCAATGTGTTCTTCATCCAAAAAGGATAAACGCCTTCTTTATTAAAAATAAAAAGCATTCCCCTGTCTTTGTCCAGTTGGCTCTTGAACATTAAACCCCTTTCTTTTTCTGTATCTGTTTTTGCCAATTCAATTAAAAAACAATGCGATGCGAAACATGCCTTGTCACGCGGTTTAAAAAGAGAAGCGGGCGACAAAACAAAATCCGCAAAACGAAAAAACAGAAACAAAAAAACAACGATCGCAACGATTAGAATCAACAATTTCCAAATTTTTTTCATACCAGGTAGTGAAATTTCGGCATTATTATCCGAGATTTCGCATCAACTAGCTTTATCTTTTCAAAAAATTTTATACTGTCAAATAATTCATGTTTTCATTTTTATCCTGCTCTGCACTCCCTCGCTGGTCAACTCTCTAATTGCGTCATTGGCAATCCACTTTGCCGGCTTTGAATTATTTTTTTCCGCCAGCTGGCGGATTTCTCTCGCAACCTTGATTGCCTCTTTATTTAGTTTCTTATTTTTCTTGCCAATTTGGCGCAATGCCCAGTTTACTGCTTTTTTTACAAAATTTCTTTCATCAGTTGAGGCCTTTTTTATAATTGGGAAAAACTTTATAAAATCTTTATCAGACATTTTTTTATCATGAACTGCCAAACAAGCAATCAAAGTAAATGCAGTTCTTTTAACAAATTCTTCCTTCCTTTTTGCTAACTCAAAAACCTTTTTGTAAGCAAAACTTGTTTTATCAAACGCGCTTGAGCAAACCTGGTCACATACATCCCACGAATCAAAATCTTTAACCCACTTTTCAAATTGCTTTTGCGTAATCTTTTCCGGTTCTTCTATAAATCCTGCTAAAATTCTCGCTTCATGAATTTTAGAATCCCAAAGCTGTAAGGCCAATTCGTGATTTTTTTGTTTATCCTGAGCTCGCCGAAGGATTTTCGCAATTTTCCTTGTTTCCGGTATTGGTATGCCTAAAACCTTTGTTTTTGGCCTTATTCCGAACCTGTTCATTCCCTCAACGTTTCTAGGATTTTTTAGTGCTTCTAATCTCTTTATTATATCTTCGTAATCCATACCTACTGCCAAACAGTCTTTATTTTTACCTGCTCTGAAGACTTAATAACCCAACTTGTTCCGCTCTTTGTTAAAATTGTCTTGTTTGCTGTCCAAACAGTGCTATCTATTGTTAAATCATCCATTAAAACAACCTGTTCGTTTTTGTCATCTGATTTGCATCCATAATAAGCAACCAAGACATTTGGAGGATTGCCAAAAAATGGACGAGTCCCAGTGAAAGGAGAGCAATATGTGCCGTCCTCAAGTTCTAAAAACCAAGCCCAGTTAGTTTGCGCGGTTTCTGGCACCTCGGGTTTTGGCAAGGGTTTGGTAAGTTTTATTAAAAAAGATTCTGAATTAAGCGGATTCATCTGGCAAAAAACCGCGCTCTTGTCCGTGGTTTCAAAGCACGGGTCGTAAATCTCGTTGCCTACCATGCATCTCCACGCATCCTGCCTATACGGCTGGGCAATAGAATTAACCCAGCAATAACCAGATTTTTTTTCGGTGGGCAAAGTTTCCGGAGAAATAAAATTTATTACATTTGTTGGAACAGCCTGCGGAGCCTCTGGCTCTTTTGCTGGTGTTGCAACTGCCGGCTCCTCGCTTATAATTGGAACTGGCTTTATAGAAAAATAATAAAACAAAAAGGCCAAAGCTAAAATAATTATTACAACTACGGCAGTAACAACAATTGTTGAAATAGAATAATTTTTTTGATCTTCTGCCATAAAAAAATATATTAAAGCTATTAATATATTTTAACTCTAAAACAAATAAATTGGAAATTATTGCTCAACAATGCAGCGCACTTCGTTGCCCGGTTTTACTTCCAAGAACCCCGACTTAATCGGAAAAAACTTTTCCCTCGCTTCGCCGGAGCCTTGCGAAGGCGGGTTCTCCACAACTTTAATCACCCCTGCTGCCAGCACTGTAATCAAAGTTTCATGATTGTCTAAAACCGTGATTTCTCCCATCACTGTTTTTACATTCAAGCTCACCGCCTCGCCCTGAAATAATATTTTTTTTAAACTATAGATTGATAATTTCATATTATTTTACTTCGTCGATGCCTCCTTTTAAGTAAAAATTTTCTTCCGGAATGTCGTCGTGCTTGCCTTCCAAAATTTCTGAAAAACCATTAATTGTGTCTTCCAGCTTTACATATTTTCCAGGCCTGCCTGTAAAGTTTTCTGCAACAAAAAACGGCTGTGACAAAAATCTCTGAATTTTTCTGGCTCTGCCCACGGTCAATCTATCTTCATCGGAAAGTTCTTCCATACCCAAGATGGCGATAATGTCTTGCAAATCTTTGTATTTCTGCAAAATCCTCTGAACTTCTCTGGCGGTATTGTAATGTTCTTCGCCGACAATTTTTGGGTCAAGAATGGTCGAAGTCGAACCTAGCGGGTCAACTGCGGGATAAATACCCAATTCCGACAATGATCTATCTAGCACGATCGTTGAGTCTAAGTGGGCGAATGTAGTAGCCGGAGCGGGGTCGGTAATATCGTCAGCAGGCACGTAGACTGCCTGTACAGACGTAATCGAACCCTTGTCCGTGGAAGCAATTCTTTCTTGCATTTTCCCCATTTCGGTTGCCAGCGTTGGCTGATATCCCACGGCCGAAGGAATTCTACCCAATAAGGCAGATACTTCCGATCCTGCTTGAGTAAAGCGGAAAATATTATCAATGAATAACAAAACGTCTTTTCCGTCATCTCTAAAATTCTCCGCTAGCGTCAGACCGGTTAGGGCAACTCTAGCTCTGCATCCCGGCGGTTCGTTCATTTGTCCGAAGACAAGTGAGGTTTTGTCGATAACGCCAGACTCGTGCATTTCATGATAAAGATCATTACCTTCTCTGGTTCTTTCTCCAACTCCGGCAAAAATGGAATATCCGCCATGCTCTGCGGCAATATTTCTGATGAGCTCTGTAATAACGACTGTTTTACCCACACCGGCGCCGCCGAACAGTCCGACTTTTCCACCTTTGACAATCGGCGCAATGAGATCTATGACTTTAATTCCAGTTTCTAAGATTTCGGCTTTAACGGATTGTGAGGCAAATGATGGAGCTTCTTGGTGGATTGATCTTAGCTGGGGATTCTTTAATTGTTCCTTACCATCGATTACTTCGCCCAAAACATTAAACATCCTCCCCAGCGTTTGTTCGCCAACAGGGACACTGATGGGCTTGCCGGTGTCGATAACTTCGACATTTCTACTTAGACCTTCGACCGGTCCCATAGCGATTGCGCGAACGGTTTTCTCGT
>Ga0172380_10006262_pt1 | contig 13930 bp, 4 predicted proteins | sample Leawe162metaG_FD_119747 | JGI IMG/M metagenome (GOLD analysis project Ga0172380, IMG submission 119747) | Leachate microbial communities from a municipal landfill in Southern Ontario, Canada - Leachate well 162 metaG | ecosystem: Engineered > Solid waste > Landfill > Unclassified | place... | reverse complement strand
TTGCAGGTCAATCGCGTCGAGCAGGTTGAGCGCCTCCTTGAATTTGCCCCGGGCCATGTAAACATCGGCGATTTCCCAGTCGGCCCGGTATTTCTGGGCGGGCATCTGGCCCGTGAGCTTGACCCGGCGGAAGGTTTCAATCGCCTTGGCTTCGTCTTTCAGTTTGGTTTTATACAACCCGCCCAGGGCGAGCAGGGCACGGTTGTGCCAGTATTGCTCCTTAAGGTTTTCTACGGCCTTGCCCAGGTCCGCGACCGCCAGCTGGGCGTTGCCGCATGTATTGGCGGACTCGCCGCGCAGGCGGAAGGCATCGCCCCTGACGCTTTCCGGCCAGGATTCAATATCCTCGGACTTGAACTGCTCAAGCAGCTCTTTGTATTTGCGGCCTTCGTTCAGGATTTCCATCTGGCTGGTCTTGGAAACTGCCGCGACCGGGATGCTTTTCGCCAGCTCCATGGCGCGGTCGGGCTGTTTCAATATCCAGGCGCAGATGGCGGCCCTGCGGAGCGCTTCGGATTTCTGCATTTCATTGCCGGCCCCCTCGGCCAGTTTCAGGTAGGCGGCGAGGGCCTCTTCGCGCTTCCCGTCCCGGGCGAGCTTTTCAGCCGCGTCCTTTCCTTCCTCGAAGCCGGCAAATGCGGCCGAAAGGGCGAGCATGATGATCGTGGTGAGGATTGAAGTTCTTTTCATTTTTTCTTGCCTCTGATGGTGCTTTCCCTTATTTCCAGCCTGGGCACGAGTCTGACGCGGACGGGCGATGATTTTCGCTCCCATCTTTTCAGGACCATCTCGGCCGCCATGCGTCCGAGCTCGTCGTGGTCAAGTGTTATGGTAGTGAGGGCGGGGGATATGAATTTGCCGTAAAAGAGCCCGTCGCAGCCGGCGAGGGCCACGTCCGCGGGGATGCGTTTGTCTTTTTCAGCCAGGGCTCGCATAACGCCCACGGCCATCTCGTCGTTGGTGAAAACGGCGTCGAATTTCACGCCCCGGTCCATGGTCCGCAGGGTTTGCGCGTATGCGCCCGCGGCGGTGAAATCGGCGGAAAGGACCAGGCGCCGGTCCCCGGCCAGGCCGGCGTGCTTGAGGGTTTCAAGGTAACCCTTTTCGATATCCATTGAAAAGACATGGTCCTCGTGGCCCTTGATCAGCAAAATGCGCCTGCGCCCGGTTTCCAGGAGGTGGCGCACGGCCAGGCGGGCGGCCTCGACGTTGTCGAAGCCGATGCTGCTGTAGGGAAGGTTTAGCAGGGGGTTCTCGGTAAAATCAACGAGGACGGCGCCGGGGGCAAGCCGGAGAAGGGTGCGCAGCTTCGCAAGGGGGAATGAGCCGAGAATCATGGTGGGGCAGTCGGGCTCGGAGCGCAGGCCTTCGCAGAGCCAGAGGAAGTTTTCGTATTTGCCGCCACATGTTCTCAGGAGGCAGTCGCACTTTTGGGCGCTCAGGGTTCTTTCGATTGCCCCGAGCAGGTAGGCGTGGTAGAGGTTGGCGGCGGCCGAATCGGCGTTCAGCAGTATTCGTATTTTCCGGCGGCCGTCGGAGCGGTCAGCGCGCGGCCGGCCGGTGCGGCCGCCGGGCTGGTAGCCCGCCCGGGCGGCGGCCTCAAGGATTTTGCGGCGCGTTTCCGGGCTGACCAGGCGGTCCTGGCGCAGGGCCCGGCTCACGGTCATCGCGCTCACTCCGCACGCGCGCGCCAGCGCGCTCATGCCGTTCTTGGACTTCATGAATGTTAAATTAACATAAAATATGTTAAAGTCCACATAAAAAATTGCTTTTTGTAAAACTTCAACCGTGGGCCATCGCATCCATCCTTCTTTGCATGTCAGCTGAAGGGCTGTGCAGGACAAGGTGCGAGGCGATTCGCCGCGATATTATCGCGGCCTAGAGTTTTGTTTCTGCTGTAGGCCGTCACAATGTGACGGCGCTTTAATGCACCACACAACGACACTGAAGCATTCCGTTTTTTTTACACGGCGGGATATCCCGGGGCCGGTATAATGATTAAATTATGGTTTGCGTGCCGCGCGCTATTCGAAGATCAAGGTGCCGAAGGCCCGGCGGTCGCCGATGGCAATCGTGTCCGGGTTGGAGGACCAGAGCGATTCCTCCACCGGCAAGCCCGGGCGGACCTGGTGCAGGCGGCCGAAATTGACTTTCCACTCCGTGCCCGCGGCCGGAGCGGTTACGCCCAGTGACTGAAAGGGGATGACCATCAGGGCGCTCCAGCTCTTTGAATCCGCAGCAACAGAGTATTCATATTTCCATTCCGCGTTCCAGGAAGGATCATCCTGGTCGAAGCGCGGGTCAATGGAGTCCTCGATAAAGCCGTGCCGGGCGTCGTACTGGGCGGTATTGGTCACACCGCCTGAGAACCGGTAATATCGGGCGGGGTTATTATCGGGTGCCAAAACCGCGCTGAAGGATTCCCGGTTGACAATCATATCGCTGTCGCGTTTCTTTTCCTGGGGATTGACCCATCCCTCGGGCAGCTTGCCTTCAAAGCGCACGTAAAGGGATGTGGAATCATAAGCGGCCTTGAATTCCGTCCCCTGTTTCGGGGCTTCGGCGCCGAGGGAGAGCGGGCCCATCTTGACCGCGGGAATATCTAGCCACTGCTCAGGACCAATTGAAAGAGGGGCTGATGTTTTTTTCGCGGCCAGCTTTTTTGGCTCAAACATCGGGGCCTTGCGCATCTCGGCAATTTTCCAGGTGAAGGGCGGAACGGGGTGTGCCAGGTAAGTGCCGCCATTTCGCAGCAAGTGGTCGTTGTAATGGCCCTGGCTGCCGATGTATTTGGCCCAGTTGGTGGAAATTGGTTTCTGCAGGTGTATTCCCTTCCCGTATTTTTCGGGGTAATAATCTTTGCTGGTGTCATACCACTGCAAAATCATTTTCTCGCGCTTTTCCATCTCGTTCAAAAGCTGGTCAAAGGCCGCCTTGTCCTGCCGTGTCAAGTAGGCGTTATACATGTGGACAACGCGCGCGGTGCTCTTCACGTAATCAAACTCGCGGCGCGCCAGGGCCAGGCGCAGATTGTTCTTTTCGCTCAAGCCGGCGGTTTTCCCGGCCTGCGCCAGCTGGCTTTCAAGAAGGTTGAGGGTTTCGGGCGGGTAGATAAAGGCAATAAGACGCAGCTTGGTGCCGGAAGTCAGGTAGCGCCCCCAGCGGCCGTTGGCACGCTTGTAGCCCTGGAAAGTGCCGTTGTCAACGCCGAACACCTCGGAGTAGGCTTCCAGGGTGTGGTGCAGCTCTTCGTAAAATTTTGTCATGGCCGGCGCGGCCTTGCCGAAGGCGGCCTGGATGTATTCCTCCGTGAGCTTCAGGGCGGTATTGGTTTTTACGTCGTCGAACATCCGGCAATAGACATAAACGGCCGGGCCTTCCAGCATCCACATCGTGGCCGGGGGAGAATCCAGCCCGACGCCTTTAATGTTATATTTTTCATAAAGCTTTACCGTCTTTTCGGAAAAGAGTGGCGTGCGGACCGGTGTGTATCCGCCCAGGTGGTATCCGCCCCAGGCGTGCAGGTAGGCCGTAAACCCGCCGGGCACTTTCCATTCATCCCATTGCCGGAGGGCTTCCTCCGTGCTGCGGGTGGAAACCATCAGGCTGGCCGGGAACTTCTTGAAGCTCTGCGGCGGCTTTTCGGTCACGGTGTAGGCGCCCACGATGATGGCCTTGCCCGGGCGGTCCTTCAGGAGGCGGTCGGCCCATTTTTTATTGAGCAGCCAGAGCTTTTCGCCCCAGTCGCCGGTGTCGAACATTTTTTTGCATTCGTCGCACTGGCAGGGGGTGAAGCCGTCGGCCTGCATCGAGGCGAAGGCCGGGTAGCCGGCGTCGCACGAGCGGAGGATGTCCTGGTAGATCAAATCCTGGACTTCCTTGTTGGAATAGCACAGGTGCGGGCCCTTGGCCATGCGCTGTCCGTTGACAAGCGCGAAATATTCCGGGTGTTTTTCGGCATAAAGGTCCGGCCGGATGACAAGCTCGTGGGTGTGGGCGAAATACTCGGTGGTGACATTATCAAAAAAATTAAGGGCGATAGAAGTTATGTCCGTCGTCGGGCGTCCGCCGCAATTGCTGGCGACCATCGGTTCCTTGCGCAGTTGCAGGTTGTCCGGCACGACGATGTTCGTCACCGGCAGGAATTCGATCCCCGGCATGCCGACCGGCGTCAGGAACCTGGTTCCGCAGTATTCTCGCATGAAATCGGCCAGGCCCTTGACCGTGCCGTGCGAGCAGGGCGTTTCGCCGCGGTGGTCTTGTTTTTTTGCGGCGGCCCAGTCGCGCCCGGCGATGATGATATTTTGACCTTTAATTTTCCAGGCATAGGTCCACACCGGCATTTTTCCGGTATCCAGGCCGGCGGCGCGCGCGGCGGCGGTGTCGCCCAGGTAAATGCCGGGCTTGTCCTTCTCGGCCTGCGCTTCCTTGACCAGCGCCACGTTTGTCCAGCCGTTGGCCTTGAACATATCCTGCATGATGCCGGCGGCGTTGGAAAGCGTTGTCGCGAGGATGGTGTGGGGCATCTGGTCCGGCAGGACGACCTGGTAGTTGCATCCGTTGCTTCCGGCGATGAGGATCTCATCCGCCTTGATGGAAATTGCCGCGAGCAGAAATATTGTGCAGCATATTGCTTTTATCACGGAATGATTCTTAATGATTGCCTGTTTCATCAAATAATCTCCTCTTTAATTATGGTTAAGTGACATTATGTAGTCGATTAAATAATTGTGAAACACGCCGACAGAGCGGCGTGACTACAGGTCTGAACGGACAAGGTGAAAAGGTTTCTGTAGCCGCGGCGCTCCGTCGCCGCGTTGATTTATGGATAATAGCTTAAAAGTTTGTATAATGTGTACCCTCCATGCAAGAAAATAAAATTGGAGGGCTGCATTTTATTGCGTCAACATAAGAAATATTTTTTATGATCATTATTCCCGGTTGAAATGGAAATCCTTGAAGGCTCCCGGCTCGAGCCCGATGCCCTTTTCAACAACTTTAGGATCGGTGGCGAACAGATCCGGGAAATCAAGGTCTTTTTTGCCCATGACATGGTCGGGCATGAAGAGCGGCTTGCCGTCCTTGTCGAGGTTTTTCATCGCCAGGGTGCACTTGAAAACAGGGTTGGCGACGAAGGATCCGGTGTTGCCAGCAAGCGCCTGGTATTCCTGCAGGTTGAGGCGCGTAAGGTTGGTGAAGACCGGCGGAGTGGCTAAATTGGTGCTCCAGCCGTAGGCCCGCGCGCAGCGCCAGTAAGATTCGCCGCCGTAGAACATGAACATCTTCTTTTCGCTGTCCGGCACGCGCAGGTAGTAGCAGTTGTCCCGCTCCGTGAGCGATTCATATTTACCAACCTCCATGACCGGCGCGCCGACCTTGCTCGGCAGGCCGTCGGTGAAGATGTTTTTGCTGAAATACATCTTCTGGTCCGGCTGGTTCACCGGGCAGATGGCCGTGATGAGGTTCCGGAGGAACACGTTGTTTTCCAGCTTTAAATCCGGACAGCCGATCGTGTGCATGCCGCCGAACCCGTTCGCGATCACGCAGTTCTTCAGCATTAAATCGGCGCAGTCCTGCGCGCTGGCGATGCCCCCCGCGTATCCGCCCCCGCGGCCGTCGTGGAAACAGCGCGTGATATGGATATGGTCGCTGCGCCGGATGTTGAAGATGGTTCCGTTGTAATTGACGAAATAAAACCCGTCAAAACGGCAATGGTTTTTCTTGTTGATGGTAAAAGCGTGCGCCAGGCTGCGCTCGTCGCCGTTCAAAATAACTTTTTCGCCAGGCATGGATTTGAATATTACGGGTTTCCCTTCATCGCCGGTGGCGCGGATCATGACGGATTCCCTGTAAGTGCCGCCGGCCACCAGGACCGTGTCGCCGGCCTTGACTTTCCCGGCGGCGTGGCTGAGCGTCCGCCAGGCTTCGGCGCGACTCATCCCTCTTTTAGCGTCATTGCCATCAGTTGCCACGTGATAAACCGCCGGAGTGTCTCCCGCGGCCGTCGCGAAAGAAATGGGCGCTGATTGCGCGCGGCGGCTATCGGCGAGGATGCCGTCGTCGCTTTTGGCGGCGGCGGATGTTATCTTGAAATAATATGTCCGGCCGGGCTTGAGGCCTGCCAGGCTGAAGCTGGAATAAAGGCCGGACTCGATTCCCTGGACTACATTTGTTATTTCCGGCGTGTCGCCCCAGGCCAAACTGCAGGTTGCTGACCTGGAAAGCCACCATTCAATGTTGGCCGTGGTTTCGCTCGCGGAGTGCACGAAGGGGCCGGCCAGCCGCAGTTCGCTTTGCTCGCACTCGTTGTATATGCCCTGGGCGGTGCCCAGCGGGCCGCGCCCGGCAAAGAGATTGAAATTCACCAGGCATGGTATGCCCTTTTCCATTACGAGTTCAGGAGATGCAACCTGTGAATAACGGTCGTGATTTTTCTGAAGCTCGACGAAAGGCAGCGGCGCGCCGGTGGCCTGCCAGCACTGCTTCGGGTCCTGGTAGCTGTTATAATCGGAATAAAGGATGGCGCCGGAAGAGTCCAGGCTGACCGCGGGAACGTCCTTGTTGGCGTAAATGTTGCCGCTTAAAATTACGTCGGATGCTTTTTTCAGTTCCAGTGGCACGTTCGCAAAGCCGGCATGGGTTACCTTGAGGCCTTGAACATTTTCCGCCCGCAGTCCGCCGCCGGGACCGGTGAATGAGCAGTTGTTGAACGAGATTTGCCGGCTGTCCTGCAGGTTTACGCCGCAGGCGAACTGGATGCGCTCGAACTCAACTGCCGCGCTTTTTGCCACGTCAAGCTGCCCGGATACCGCAACGATTCCGAAGCCGCGGCCGCGGATGCTGACGGGCTTTTTACCCTCGCGCCCGGCGCTGAGCTTGATATTCGCGGCATATGTTCCTTCGGCCAGGTAAATTGTGTCGCCCGGCTTCAGGTTCTTGACAGCCCGGGCGAGCGTGCGCCAGGGTTGGCGGAGGGAAAGACCGTCATTCTCGTCGTTGCCTTCGGGGCTGAGGTAGAAGATGTTTTTCTCGAACGGGCAGGGGCCGCGGTCCCTGCCGCGCGGGCCGGCTTTGCGGAAGCGCGAGTCGGCCTGGAGGCGGAAATCCATGTTGTCCGGGTCGGCGAATTCAATATCCCGATTGAGGTTGGTTTCGGAGCGCAGGAGGATGTTATCCGGCGTTGTTACCATTTCCCAGCGGTAACCATTGTCGCCAGCGTAGAGGCAGTTTTGCACGTTCTTGACATTGAAAAAGCGCCCCAGGCCGATGCAGCCTTTTGCCAGGCCCTGCTCGCCCGCGCCCTCGCCCTTGATCTGGTAATCGGCCGCGTCGCCGCCGACCCGGGCGCCACCGATTGCCCAGGCGATGTTATTTTCCAGCAGGCAAGGGCCGGCAATCAGCCCGTAATACTTGATGCCCCAGTTGCTGGATTTAAAAACGCGGCAGTTTCGGACAACGTTGTCGACCAGGTTGGAACCGCCGTACATCATGATGCAGCCGCCGGGGGCGTGGTTCTGGCAGTAGTTGGCGAAGGATAAGCAGTCCTCGACCGTGTTCTTCGGCCCGTTCACCGTGGCGATGCCGCCGGCGTTCAGGAAAGTCACACACCCCCGCACGGTGCATTTTTCCGGGCGGTTGAGCAGAATGCCCCATTCGTAATCTTTGGCCCAGTTCAATCCTTTCTGGGCGGAGCGGTAGAATCCGGTTGCGGCAAGGCCTTCGAGCACAACCCTTATGGGCTTTTCCAGGTAAAGCCCGCTTTTCGGCGTCACGCCCACGGTATAGAAATGCCGGTCCGGCGCCTGCATGTCTGTTGAAGAAATGAACAGCTTTTTCTGCTCAGCGTCATAACAGAACGTTCCGGGCTCGAACTCCACGTCCGGGATGTTCGTCCGCTTTTCCATTATGGAAAGGGTGTCGCGCTCCAAAACTGCCTGCGGCAGTTCTTCAAAGGCAGCGGCGTAGACGAACCGGTAGCCATCCGCCTTTTTGAATTCCGGCGCCGGCCGGTCGCCGCGCAGGAGCGCCGTGCCCGGGATTTCAGCCCGGATGAGCGTATCTTTGCGGGAGCTCCCCGGGTTGTCACGCCGGACATTCTCGAAATATTCCCCCGGTCCGATGGTCAGGGTGTCCCCGGCTTCGAGGGCGTCCACGCCTTTCTGCACTGTCAAAAAAGCCTTTTCCCTGCTGAGGCCGTCGTTGGCGTCATTGCCCTGCTTCGTGACGTAATACTCGGCCGCGTTGAGTTGCATGAGCCCCGGCAAAGCCAGAAGAACAATTCCCATCAGTATTTTTTTCATTTTGCTCCTTTATTTTCGGTTGCTTTCTGATTGCGGTTTGTTTGATTGAAATGGAAGTCATTGAACGCTTCGGGCTCCAGCCCGATCCCCTTTTCAACTACTTTCGGATCCGTGGCGAACAAGTCCGGGAAATCGAGGTCCTTTTTTTTCGGCAGCAGGTCGGGAATAAATGCGTTTGTGGCGGCGTTCGTCGGGACGCTTGGCATGGCCGCGAAGCCGGGGTTGCCGGCCAGCGACCCGTTGGCGCCCTTGAGCTGGAACCATTCTGACAGCTTGAGGTTGCCGGCGGACTGGTGGAAAAAGGCCAGGTTTTCCCGCTGGTCCGGAGGCGCGCGCAGGAAAAAGCAGTTGTTCTCCTGCTGGATGGAATCCACGTGAGGGATTTCAAATAACTGAACCTTTTTTTTAATGGGCGCACTGTCCGTGACCACGCTTTTGCGGAAAAAGATCTTCTGCTTCGGCAAGTTGCCGATGATCGCCGCCGCAATCATATTGATCAGGAACACGTTGTTTTCCAGGGTGAATCCGTCAAACTGGTAGACTTGCAGACCCTGGAAACAGCAGGTGATCACGCAATTCTTTAACAGCACGTTTTTGCACCGCCGGCCGCTTGCCAGAGCTGGGCTGTAGCCGCCTCGCCCGTCCATGAAGCAGCGGGTGATGCGGATGCCGTCGCAGCCGGTTAATACGAATGCGCCGGTTGGCAGGGGTCCATCCATGCCTTCTCCAAGTCCAATATTAGAGAAATAAAAGCCGTCAAAAACGATATTTTTTTTGCCATTGACGAAGAACCCACGCGAGACCTGGCGATCCATCCCGTTGATGACAACTTTTTCACCGGGAGCGGCTCTCCAGGTCACCGGTTTTCCCGTGTCCCCGGTGCCCTGGATCCAGACCATCCCGTGGTATTCCCCGGCCCCGACCAGCACCGTGTCGCCTGCCATGGCCTCGCGCGCGGCCCGGTGCAGGGTGCGCCAGGCGGTCTGGCGCGAAAGGCCGTCCGCTGCATCATTGCCATTGCTGGTAACGTATAAGGTTTTCGGGCTGGAGGTTTTTTGGGTAGTGACAAAAGACAAAGGCGGCTGGCTGAAATCTGTGCTCAGGCTTCGCGCGTAGGCAGGCTGGGGATTTTGTTTGGCGCGGCGCACCTGGAAGTAATACTCCTTGCCAGGTTCTAAGTCTGTCAGGCTGAAAGAGCCGGAGCCGGGGGAGCGGGCGGAATTGGTCTGCACACATTCCGGCGTATCGCCCCAGGCGATTTCGCAGGTGCAGGGAAAGGAGTTCCACCACTGGAGGTTGGCCGTGGTGTCGGTGAGGGATAGCACGAATGGGCCGGCCAGGCGCACCTCCCTTTCAGGCATCAGGGGAAATGTTCCGGCCGGCTTACCCAGCGGGCCGCGGGCGGCGCATGAGCCGGGATTGCCGATGGCGAAGGCGCCATCCGCTTGAGTGATTTCCGCCTTGGCCTGGAAGGAGTGGATATCATGACCTGCAGTTCCGGAGGCAGCCATGTTCCTGAAAGCATTGTAATCGCAATAGGCCATATTTTCCGCGGAGGATATTTCGATGGCCGGCCCATTTTTATTATCAAAAATGTTTCCGGCCACAAAGGCGCCACTGGCGCCCTTGATGGAAACCGCCGCTTTCGTGAAGAAGGCGAACTCGCAGTGGGTGATCCGCAGTTTGGATGTGTTCTGCGCCAGGATGCCGCTCTCCTTACCGGCAAAACGGCACTGCGAGAAAGAAATCTTTTCTCCGCCTTCAATGTTTACGCTGCCGGCAAAATTCAGCCTTTCGAACTCAACATGTGACCAGTGTTCCATGTTCAGGCCGCCGGAAAGTATGACCCGGTCCAGTCCCCGGCCGCGCAGGCGTACAGGCTTGCCCTCCTTGCCCTGCAGACGCAAAGCGTTGGTGGGGGACTGGCAGGTGCCGGCGAGGAAATAGAGGGTGTCGCCGGCCTTCAGATCCCGCACGGCACGGTCAAGGGTTTTCCAGGCTCCGCGCGCCGATAGGCCGTCGGAGGCGTCGTCGCCGCCGGGCTTGAGGTAGAAGATGTTGGTGGCGTAGGGGAAGGCCCCGCGGTCAGCATCACCGGGCTTTTTGCCCCTCAGGCTGGAGTCAGACTGCAGGCGGTAATCCATGTTCAACGGGTCGGCGAATTCGCGGTCCCTGTTAAGCCCGGCCAGATAGACATTGTCCGGTGACATCTCTTTGCAGAAAGCATTACGGCCGCCGAGGGTGTTGTTTTGCACTCTTTTCACGGACCAGCCGCTGGTGGCGCCGACGTTGTTGCGCGCCAGGCTCCTGTCCATTGCCGGACCGGTGCCCTTGATCCGGAAATCATCCACGCCGTTGCCCCAGGCTGTGTTGCCTTCCAAAAACACGGGGCCCGGCATGGTGCCGTAAAATCCGAAGCTGATTCCCGGTGACCCGTAAGCGGTGGAATTGCGGATCACTTCCTGGTTGCTGTCGTAGCACATGAAATTCCCGCAGTCGGCGGCAGAGGAATGAAACGGGCTGAAATTGACATAGGCCAGGCATTTTTCAATGACGTTGCTCACGCCGCTCACCAGGCAAATCCCGTTACCGTTAAGATAGGCCGTGCATTCGCGCACAGCGCAATCCGACGGCTGGAGCATCATGATCCCGCTGACGTAGCTCGAAAAGCGGGCCCTTTTTTCCTCCGAGGGGAAAAAGCCGGTAGCGGCCAGTCCCTCGACCATCACACACCTGGGCTTTTTCAGCAGGAGCCCGCTGCGGTCAAATATACCCACCGTGCAGACGTGTTTGTCGGGCGGCTGCATGTCGCTCGTGGAGATGAAGAGAGTGCGGGTTTGATTATCGTAATAAAACGAGCCGGGGGCGAACTCGACCGCGAACACTTCCACCTGTCGCTGCAGGATGGTGAGAGTGTCGATTTCCAGCACCTGGACCACCGGCTGGTCGAACCTGGCCGAATAAACAAAGCGGAATCCGTCCGCCTTTTTAAATTCCGGCGCCGGCCGGTCGCCGCGCAGCAGTACCGTCCCGGGAAGATCGGCGCGGATCGTGGTCACGGTGTCATTGGTGCCCAGCCCTTCGCGGAATACGCTCTCACAATACTCGCCGGGTAGAATGGTAAGGGTGTCGCCGGGCTGGAGGGCGTCCACGCCTTTCTGCACGGTCAGGAACGATGTTTCTTTTGTGAGCCCGCCATTTGCGTCATTGCCCTGCTTCGTTACAAAATACTCGGCCGCGTTGAGCTGCAAGGGCGCGATCAAAACCAACAGAAACATAACTGAATGTGCTTTTTTTATTTAGGCTCCTTTTCTCCCTGTTTTATATGGCCTCCAGTCGCTTTCATGAAATGGAAGTCCTTGAAATCATCGGGAACCAGCCCGGTGCCTTTTTCCACCACCTTCTGCTCAGTGGCAAACAGGTCGGGAAAATCCAGGTCGGCTTTGCCGACCAGGAGGTCGGGCATGAACAGGGGCTTACCGTCCTTGTCCTGCGATTTCATCGCCAGCGCTCCCTTGAAACCTGGATTGGCTGCAAACGAGCCGGTGGCGCCGAACTGTGCCTGGTAATCTTTCAGGCTGAGGCGGGTTATGTCGGCAAAGACGGAGGGCTTGTCAAACGAGGTTTTCAGACCGTAGTAGGCCGCCATCCGCCGGTAGGCCTCATCGCCGTAAAAGCCAAGCCCCTTCTTTTCCCCGTCCGGCACGCGCAGGAAATAGCAGTTGTCCTCCTCGAAGAGCGATTCAACTTTCCCGATCATGAGTACGGTCGCCTTGACCTTGATGGGGAGCCCGTCGGTGAAAATGTTTTTGCGGACGATCAACTTCTGGTCCGGCTGGTTTTCCAGGGTGGCGGCGTTGATCAGGTTCCTCAAAAAGACGCAGTTTTCCAGGGTGAAGTCGGGGCAACCCACCACGCTCATGCTGCTGAAGCAGGCCGTCACGACGCAGTTTTTTACCCGCAGGCGGGGGCTGTGCCTTGCGGCCAAAAAAGCGGGCGAGTAGCCCGATCCGCGGCCGCCGCGTCCGTCGTGGAAGCAGCGGCTGATGTTAATGCTTTCGCTCTTGTAACACAGGAAGGCCCCGCAGCGGTTGAGCGGCGAATCGTGGACGGCGTTATTGAAGTTGACCGTGTAAAACCCGTCGAAATTGATATATTTTTTAGCGTCCACGATGAAGGCGCCTGTCAGGGTCCTGGCGTCGCCGTCAAAAACAACCTTTTCGCCCGGCATGGACTTGAAGGTGACCGGAGCGTTGGATTCTCCCGTGGAGCGCACCCGGACCATTTCACAGTACGTGCCGCCGGCGACCTGGACAGTGTCGCCGGCTCTTGCCAGGTCCGCGGCATGGCTCACCGTCTTCCAGGCCTTTTCGCGGCTCAGGCCATTGTTCCTGTCATCGCCATCCGGGGCCACGAAAAGCCGGCGCGGCCCGGCTGTATTTTTATCTGTTTTGAAACTGAGCGGCTTGCCGTCCGGCGGCACAATTTCCAGCAGGTTCATCGGGTCCGTGGCCTTCATTGTAGTTACGGAGGCGATTTTGAAAAAATATTCCTTGCCCGGTTCCAGGCCGGTCAGGCTGAACGTCACAAAACCGTTGACGTTCAAGGCGGCTTTCGCGGAGCATTCGGGCGTATCGCCCCAGGCCAGCTCGCAGCTGGCCGGGCCGCTCGTCCACCACTCGAAATCGGCGGTCGTGGCGCCGGCGGAGTGCAGGAAGGGGCCTGTGGTCCGCAGTTGAGTTTTGCGCATTTCGCGGAAAGGCCCGAGCGGTGTGCCCAGCGGCCCGCCGTCCGCAAATGCCAGGCTTCCGGGGGTTTTGTCCTCTCCTGTTCCGGCCGGGAGGATTTGCGAATAATGATCCTGCAATTTTTGCAGGGCGGCCAGCCCCATGTCCCTGCCGTCGATGCGCCAGGCCGCGCCCTTTTCAGGGTAGCTGTTATAATCGGAATAAATGACGGCAGACTGGTCGGCGATGACCGGCGCAGCGTGAATATTGCCGCCCAGGAATATTCCCGAACATTTTTCCATTCGCAGGCCCGAGGCAAACCTGGCATGGGTGATTGTCAATGCTCGCACGGAATCAGCTTCCATCCCTTCGAAAGGGCAGTCTTTGAACGAAAGGCAGCGGCTGTCTTTCACCTTCAGGTTTTTGGCGAAAGAGATTCTCTCAAATGCAAGGCCGGCGCACCCGGAAATATTGATAGTGCCTGTAAGGGCCGGCGTATTGGTCCCGTGCCCGCGAATGAATATATTCTTCCCTTCAAGGCCGAGAGAAGACAGCTCGAGGTTTTCCCCATAGGCGCCGCCGCCGAGGTAGAGGGTGTCGCCGGGCCGGAGCGCCTTGACCGCCCGCGCCATGGTTTTCCACGCCCGGCCGGCAGAGAGTCCGTCATTGCCATCGTCGCCCCCGGGGGCAACATAAAAGATGTTTGTTTCAAAGGGGAAGGGGCCCCGGTCGGTTCCGCCCGGGCCGGCGCCGCGGAACCGGGACGGGGCCTGCAGGCGGAAATCAAAATTATCCGGATCGGCAAATTCACGGCCTCTATCCAGCTCCTGCTCATCCTTGAGAATTACATTGTCGACCGAAGCGGTTGTGCCCCACTGGTAAGAGTTTTGCCCGCCCATCAGG
>Ga0172380_10006261_pt1 | contig 13931 bp, 11 predicted proteins | sample Leawe162metaG_FD_119747 | JGI IMG/M metagenome (GOLD analysis project Ga0172380, IMG submission 119747) | Leachate microbial communities from a municipal landfill in Southern Ontario, Canada - Leachate well 162 metaG | ecosystem: Engineered > Solid waste > Landfill > Unclassified | place... | reverse complement strand
TGGTGGCGTCCTTGGCTGAATTCGGAGCTCCCTGCATATTAATAACTACCATGCCGGCCAATATACCGATAATGGCAATGACGACTAGCAACTCGATTAAAGTAAAACCTGTTTTGGATGTTTGCATATGCTTTGATAAATTAATTAATTTATACGGTTTGATTTTTTTATTTGGATACTTAATAATCATCGACCTTTAAATTATTAGCGCAAAGAAACGGCTGGTCCGCAATATATAAAATGGTTATTATTTTAGACCATTAATAATATATATATCACTTTTCAGGGAAATCAACTGTGGATAACTCAAATCCTTAGTTCAGGTTGCTGTTCATCTGGTATAAAGGCAAGACCACCGCGGCCATCAGAAAGGCGACCATGCCGGCCAAGCCTATGATCAAAATAGGCTCCAAAATGTTGGAAAGATTGCCGACGAATATGTCTATCTCCCTCTGATAGAAACGAACTATGTTCATCAGCGTGGTTGATATCCTCCCGGTTCTCTCCCCCACTGAGGCCATCTGGACGAACAAGGCCGGCACTTGTTCGGGATAACGGTCCAAAGTCGAACTGAAAGGCTCTCCTTTGACCACTCTCGCGCGAGAGTCGAGGATGATATCCCTGTAGATAGAATTTCCTATGACATCGGCGGAAATATCCAAGGCTTGGGCTATCGGTATGCCGGCCGTTATCAAGACCGAAAAATTTTCCGCGAATCTCGCCAAATAAATATTTTTCAAAAACGGCCCGAGAACCGGAAGTTTCAAAAGCAACCCGTCCACCACTCTCTTGCCGTTCTCGGTCTTGTTATATCTTGCAAAACTAAAAACCGAAAATATCAAAAGGCCGAGGATCGCTATCCACCATTGTTTCAAAAAGTTGGAAGTGCTTATTACGGACTGGGTTATGGCCGGCAGTTCCCTGCCGCTGACCTTCAAGACCGCTGTCAGGTTAGGAATGACATAGATCATTATCACCGCGAAGATAACCACGAAAACGAAAAGGACTATCGCCGGGTAGATCATCGCGCCGGCCATTTTCGACTTAAGCTCGTAGTCCTTCTCCAAATGGCTGGACACTCTGTCCAAAACATCCGAAAGATTGCCGGAAGCCTCTCCGGACTTTACCATATTCACAAAAAAGTTCGAAAATATTTTAGGATAAGCCGATATGGCCTTGGAGAAAGTCGATCCTTCCCTGATAGAAGTCGCTATTCTGTATATCTGCTCCTGAAAATTCTGATTTTTGGTTTGGTCGGCCAGCGAGTCCAAAGCCTCGGCCAAAGGAACTTTCGAGTCGAGCATCGTAGCCAGCTCTCTGGAGAACACCACAACCTCCTTAAAAGATGTTCCCGCCAAAACATTGATCTTCTGAATGATCTTATTGGGGGACACCTCCTTGATCGACGTCGGAAAAAGTCCGTTCTGGTGCAAAACGTCCACTGCGGCTTTTTGAGAAGAAGCTTCTATAGTGCCGCTCTCTATGCTTCCGTCTTTGGTTCTGGCTTGATAATTGAATTTCATTTTTACCCTGCGGAATTGCCCAAACTATAAACTGGAATTATAAGAGCAGCGAACAAGATGCCTACCATTATAGCCAAGAAAATAATGAGCAAAGGTTCAATGACGGTAGAGATCGTACCGATGAAAGTATCTATTTCTTCCTGATAAAATTGAAAAACCTGGACCAAAGATTCTCCCAAATTTCCGGTCCTTTCTCCTACAACGACCATCTGCACAAATAACGGAGATATCTCTTCGGGGAATCTTTCCAAGACTGAACTTATGCTTTCTCCCTTCATCACTTTTGTCCTGGTCTCCAAGATAATATCTCTATACACGCTATTCCCTATCAAATCGGCGGAAACTTCCAAAGCCTGGGTTATCGGAGTTCCGGCGGAAATCAGCGTAGCCAAATTCTCGGCGAAACGGGCCGCGTAAAGATTTTTTTGAAAATTACCGAAAATCGGCAGTTTCAACATCAGGGTATCTATATTGTGCCTGCCTTCCCGCGTCCTGGGATAATAGCACATAAAGGCTATGAATACCGCGATCAACGCGACCATCACCCACCAGTAAGAAATGGAAAAATTAGAGATGTTAATGATTATCTGGGTTACAAGAGGAAGTTCTTTGCCGCTGTCTATGAATGCTTTGGTAAGGTTTGGGATGACCACCAAGAACATAAAAACAAAGACCGCCAAAAAAACGACCATGACCATCGCCGGGTAGATCATCGCGCCGGACAGCTTTGAGCTGAAATAATAATCTTTTTCCAAATGGCTGGTTATCTTTTTCAATATCTCCGGCACATTTCCGGAAACTTCCCCGGATTTGATCATCCCAACATAGAACGGAGAAAATGCATTCGGATGCCTGGCAAAAGATTTTGACAGAGAAAGACCCTCTCTGATATCCGAAGCTACCTTGAATATGATCTCCTGGAACGCCGCGTTGGCATTTTTCTGGCCCAAGGCATAAAGCGCTTCGGCTGGAGGAACTTTGGAAGCAAGCATGGCCGAAAGCTGTCTGGAAAAGGCGACAAGGTCTTTAAGCGAGATCTTCCTGTTAAATCTTATCTCCCTGGAAAAGATAGATCCTTTTTTATCTTCCTCGATATAGGTGATGTAAACGTCATACTTTTGCAGAATATCAACGGCCGCCTCTTTGGAAACAGCCTCTATATCCCCCGCTTTTACTTCACCGTCTTTGGTTCTGGCTTGGTAGTTGAATTTCATTTTTTAAATTAATTTTCTTAATTCTTCCGGATTCGACGAATAAGAAAGAGCATTATCGAGACTGATCTTTTTTTCTCTGACCAGGTCGGCCAAAGATCTGTCCAGGGATTTCATCCCCAATTCGAGAGAAGTATCGATGATCAAGGGTATTTCGTGAACTTTGTTTTCTCTTATCAGGTTCGACACCGCCGCCACATTGAACATGACCTCGCAAGCCGGCACGACTCCTTTTCTTAAAGAAGGGATCAGCCTTTGCGAAACGATCCCAAGAAGAGATCCTGAAAGTTGCGCCCTGATCTGCCCCTGCTGACTGCCGAGAAAACTATCGACCATACGATGGATGGTCTGCGCGGCGGAATTTGTATGCAAGGTGGCCAGAACCAAATGCCCGGTCTCGGCAGCCGTGATAGCCGTAGAGATCGTCTCGGGATCTCTCATCTCTCCAAGCATGACCACATCCGGGTCTTCGCGAAAAGTAGATTTCAAGGCCCGCGGAAAAGACAGAGTGTCCTGAAAGAGCTCTCTTTGTTCGATCATCGCCTTATCGCTATTGAAAATATATTCTATAGGATCCTCGATGGTAATAATGCGGCAGGCCCTAGTATGATTTATCTCGTCTATCATGCTTGCCATGGTCGTTGACTTGCCGTGAGAACAAGGTCCGGCTATTATTACGAACCCTTGGCTTTGTTGGCAAAAAGTATGGATCTGGGGAGGAAGCTGGAGCTCATCAATGCTTTTTATCCTTTCCGGCACCAACCTCAAAGCTATGCTGACCGTTCCCTTTTGGTAAAAAGTATTTATTCTAAAACGCGATTTTCCGCCGAAACCGTAAGAAAAATCTATCTCCTTTTCTATCAAAAAACGGTTTCTCTGGTCTTCGTTCATTAGCAAAAAAGCTATCTGCTCGGTATCTTGAGGGGTCAGCTTTTGAACCTTGACCAACGGTATCAATTTTCTCTCTATTCTTAATACCGGCGGATGTTCGGCCGTAATATGAAGGTCGGAAGCCTGTTCTTCTACGGCTAGCGTCAAAAGCTGGTTTATATAAGATCCGTAATCCATGAATTTTGAATTTATGGTTTATCCTTTATTCTTGATAATGACGGCTATTCTTCGGCGACCCATAATACCTCCTCGAAAGATATCGATCCTTCCAAGGCTTTCAGGATGGCGTCTTGGCGCAAACTGACCATTCCCTGTCTTGACGCTTCTTTTGATAATCTCACTTCCGAAGGATCGGTCATAATAACTTCGGACAAAGAATCGGTCATTCTCAAAACCTCATAAAGACCGACTCTTCCTTTTACTCCTTTATTGTTGCATTTGACGCATCCTTTGGCTTCGTAAAGATATACTCCGTCTGAAATATTTAAACTGTTGCGGACGTCTTCCGGCATCCCCTGGATATCCTTCATTATTATATCCGCCACGGGGGCGGAAGCTTTAACTTTCTTTTTGCAGTAAGGGCAAAGCCTTCTGGCCAGGCGCTGAGCTATCACTATATTCAAAGTTGACGGGAGCAAGAACGGCTTGATCTGCATATCCATAAAACGCGGAACCGCGCCGACGGCATTGTTGGTGTGCAAGGTCGATAGCACTACGTGCCCGGTCAAAGCCGATTGGATAACCAAAGAAGCGGATTCCTCGTCGCGGATCTCTCCAACCATGATCACGTCCGGATCTTGGCGGACGATAGAACGGAGGCCTTGAGGAAAATCGTAGCCGATCTCCGGCCTTATCTGCGACTGGTTGATCCCCTCCATAAAATACTCCACAGGATCTTCAAGCGTAACAACGTTAGTATCGTCTTTGTTAAGCATTCTCAAAAGAGTGTAAAGAGTCGTTGATTTACCGCTGCCGGTAGGGCCGGTTGACAAAATCAACCCAAAAGGTTTTTGCAATGCTTCTTGCACTAATTTTAAATTCCTGTCGGTCAAGCCGAGGTCCTTTACGTCTTTCAATCCTTCGGTAGGATCCAAAACTCTAAGCACAACCTTTTCTCCGAGTTTAGTGGGGAAAGTGGAAACTCTGAAGTCGATCTCCCTGTCTCCGATACGCGCCGAAAAACGGCCGTCCTGGGGAACTCTTGTTTCATCTATCCTCAAGTTGGAGATGATCTTAATCCTGGCTACAACGGAAGGGTGGACGGCAATCGGCAGGAAAAGAGACGGATACAAAGCTCCGTCCATTCTGAATCTGACCCTCAAATTTTTTGTAACCGGCTCGATATGGATATCGGAAGCCTCTCCATCAACGGCATGCCTCAAAATAACCGACACCATTTTGATGATCGGCGCTTCTTCCACCAGCCTTTCTGTCGCAGGTTTTTGCAGGCCTACCTCCACCTCCCCTTCTCCTGATTCCGATCCCAAAGCCTCAAGGGCCGCGCCCACTTCCTCTCTCAAATTCCTGTACTTTTTGATCAGAAGATCAAAAGCAAAAGGGGTGATCAAAAATATTTTATAGGAGAACCTGTGATGGCGGGCCAAGAATAACAGAACCTCTTTGGCTTTGATATCTTCCGGGTCAACCATCCCGACCTCCAAAACCTCGGCTTTCATGGCTAGTGGCATCAATCTGTAAAACTTCGCGGAGTCTTCCGGTATGAGCGCCAAAACCTTATTGGGGACGTCCAAACCTTCCGCTTCAGGCAAAAAAGGAACTCCCAAAATTTCGCTTTTAACGCTGAGCAGAGATTCCTGGGTGACCACTTTCTTTTCCAAAAGCAAATTCTCTTCGGATTTTCCCGAGGCTAATATTTCCTCTTCCAGCTCTTTGGCTTTCTTTGAATCGATCTTTCCGTTTTCGACTAACTTTGCAATTAGATTCATTCTCCCTGTTTCTTTTAGAAAATTATCGCCTTACTGCTCCGCGGGAACAGCCTCCTGATCTGTTGTTGTGGCGGCGGCGGTATTTTTAACAGCCGCGGCGGCGGATTTCTCCACGGGTTTGAACGGATTCTCTCTCCCGGGCTGGACCGCAGCCGCGGAGCCGGAAGACAATTGCTCCATCTTGGGAAAATCCGGAAACGCTTCAAGCCTATTATCTTCGCCTTTGATCCCTACCACGTCTTTCAAAAAATTGAAATCTATATTGATATTCTGGTTTGCCGTTTCGCCCGCGGCGGAAATTTTCACGTCGGCTCCGCCCGCAGTCTTTTTAAAAAGTCCGGCCTGAAAAGCGAAATATATCGAAGCGCCCACTATGGTCGCGACGAATAAAATTATCAAACCTGGTTGCACTGCTGATTTTTTTTCTTCTAAACCGATAGCCATATATTTTAGATTATTTTAGATTAAATATTAGTTTAAAGATCGGCTAATAAGAAGGAACAGAAAGCACTACGCTGAAAGACATCGTCCCGGAAACGGTATTCCCTTTCTTATCGATCGAAACGGACGGAGCAGAGAAGCCTATGCTTTTCACTTTCGCCAGCAATACTTGGTTTTCCAGCTTGGCCAGAAAAACTTTGAAAGATGAATAATCTCCGGACAAAGACAGGCTGAAATCGTTTTCTTTCACCGGACCGCTGAACTCTCCGCCGGCGCCCATCGCTTCATCGGTTGCAACTCCTTCTTTGCCAGCCGATGCTGCGGAAGCGGGGCTCGTTTGGCGGGATTCCGACCCCGATACTCCCTCGACTGCCATTGCGGTAGAGCCGAAAGCTTTTCCGAAATAAGAGTACATTTTCGGAAGAAACGTAGGATCTCCGGATGCGGTAAAATTGATGTCCATCTTGTCCTCTATCGCCTCCCAATTTATTTTTTTAAGCTCATCGTAAGCAACGGCGACTTTTTGATGGTATTCTTTCAGATTTTCCAACTGTTTTATCTTGGCTTCTTTGGCCGCTCTCTGGACTTGGTAGTCATTATTAAAAGCCGGGACGAGCAGATAAAAAGATACCGCCATGAATCCCGCAAAAAATATTATTGACAGTAAGATGGTTGGTTTTTCAAGGCTGCCCATATTTTTATTTTTTAATTACTGACGGCTGGACGTTAAGGAACAAGGAAAATGACACTTCCTCCTTCTCCAGCTTGCCAATACTTGATATCTCAAAACTTTTTATGAAATTACCGCTCTTTTGCAGCGCCTGGAATATTTCCATTTGCTGGATCAAGCTTTCATAGCTGTCAGTTCTCCCGTTCAAAGACGCCTTTACCTCCCCCTGATCGGCACTTATCGAAAAAGAGCTGAAAGAAACCTTTGGATGGACCGTTTCCTCAAATGCCGGAAAAAATTTAGAGAACCTGGGGTTGGCGTCATAAAGAGTTTTGAAATCGTTCGATTTGCGCTCGAACGCTTTCACCTCGTTTTCCAGTTCCGCCATGGTCTTGTCTCCGGCCGGCGTGTTCCCTTCCGCCTCTATCTGCGTGTTCATACCGGTTATTTCCGCTACGATCCGGGGAGTAAAATAGTATTTAAGCAACAAAAAAGCGGCCAAGGATACTATCAGCAGGATCAAAGAAATAACGAAAATGATGGTCTGCCAAAGGGGCTTTTGTTGTTTTTTAGGAGAAACTTCAATGGCCATATATTTTTCAAACGCGATCTCCCGCCTCCATCGAGGTTGGAGATCTGTTAAATTTATTCTCTTAATTAAAAATTATTGATCAAAACCTTTAAGGGCCTCTCCTACCGCCACCGCAAACGTCGGCCCTATCTCTTTTACGTTTTTTTCGATAGAGGGGGGATAAAAAATATCCGCAAACGGATCGGCCAGCTTTACGGAAGTTTTTTTGAATTCCAAATTGATGCTTTTTTGAAAGTATTCCAACAACCCTGGCAGGAGAGCCGTTCCTCCGGCCAATACGACCTCTTCCGGCTCCCTTTTTTCAAGCTGGCAAAAATTTCTTATTATTTTCTTCGCCTCGACGGTCATAGTATCCAGGATCGGCGCTAATATCTTCTCGGAGTTCTGATCGCTCGTCGAGCTTATCCCATTTTTGCGTTTTATCCTTTCAGCTTCGGCCATATCCACTTGCAAAGCTTTGGACAGCGCGAAGGTAAGATCTTTAGAGGCCGTGTCGAAACTGGAACTTGTTTTCAGCATTCCCCTGTCCACTATGCTTACCGTCGTGCTTTGGGAACCGATATCGATGATCACGTAAGTTATCTTTTCGTCTTTCGCCAAAGAACGCTGAAGGCCGAAGACTTCCGCCTCCAAAGCTACTATGTCCAGATCCGCCTTTTTAGCCGTTTCTTTATACTGATTGACCGCCGTGATAGGAACGGCCAGCAAAAGAACTTTATTCCTTTGCTTGTCGGGAGAATGCTTGGTCAAAAGCTGAGGGTCCAGAACCACTTCCGACGGAGGCAGCGGAACGTATTTTCTTGCTTCGAACTCGACTGCCTGCGCTATCTCTTTTTGCGTCATCGGGGGCAGCTCAAAAGTGGTGAAAAAAGTGGCAAAATCAGGCAGAGAAAAGATCGCTTTATTGGTCTTGATATCAGCCTCCTGAATTATCGCTTTCAAGGCGCGGGAAACATCGTTGGACGAAAGCAAAAGGGTGTTTTTGTTAAAGGTCCTGAAAGATTCTTTATAGACCGCGTCCATCCCGAACTCCGCATAATTTTCCAACACTTTCCTCTTCCCCTTAAGAGATATCTCAACAATCTTTATAGAGGACGTTCCCACGTCTATTCCCAAAAAACTTTGAGGAACATTTTTTGCAAACGGCCAAATCATAAAAGTGTTATAATTGAAAAAATTATCTTATGGTCTTGTTTAATACTAATAATAACAAATTGCAAAATAAAAAGAAACAAAAGTTTTCCCCAGATAAACAATTTTTGGCGGACATTCTCTTTCCCAAAACTTGCGTAGTCTGCGGCAGGGAAAAATCGTTCCTCTGCGAAGACTGTTTTTCGCTGATCGAAGGGAACCCTTTTCAATATTGCCTCTGCTCTAAGCCCCAAAGGGTTATAGATAAAGGCAAATGCCGATCCTGCCGGGACCAAAAATTATCCGGGCTTTATTCTTCCGCCCTTTTCGACCAGAAAGCCCTCAAGGCCTGTTTGCATAATTTCAAATACAATAATTACCTGAAAGATCTGGCCTATCCTCTCTCTTATTTAATAATACTACACCTGGAATATTTAAAAAAGAAATTGCCGGCGGACGCGATCCTTATGCCCGTCCCGCTTTGCGCGAAAAAAGAAAGGGAGCGCGGGTATAATCAGTCCAATGAACTGGCCAAAATACTCTCCCGGGCTTGGGGAACGGAATTGTGTTCCGAAAACCTGATAAAAATAAAAAACACCCCGGCTCAAGCAACATTAGGGAAAGCCCAAAGAAAAGAAAATTTAAAAAACTGCTTCGCGGTGAAGCGCAAAGAAGAAATAGAAGGAAAGAGAATCTATTTGATAGATGATGTTTACACCACGGGAGCGACCATGGAAGAATGCGCCAAAACTTTAAAAGAAGCGGGCGCATCCCAAGTCTGGGGCATAACCGTAGCGCGAGAGCTGAAATTTTGACCGAACATGATGGCCGTTCTAAATAAAAACCAGCATTACGCTGGATAAAATAGGCGAGAAACACAGCGCTTCACGATGAGGCCGCCTTCGCTCCCCGCGGGAGCTACGGCGGGCTAAAAGCGGTGGGGACAGGACTCGAACCTGCACGCCCTTCCGGGCACCTGTTTTCAAGACAGGCTCCTTACCATTCGGAACACCCCACCAAGGCTATTTGAAATGCTTCTTTGCGAAAGATCTGCCCGAACCAGATTTTAAATATCGCTCGAACTCAAATGCTTTGTACTTATCCTTCAATGCAAAACAAAAATCTAGTTCTATCGGCAAACGGTTAACAGTTGCTGGCACATAACCATTTCGATGTTTTTCAATCCTTTCTTTTAAATTATCCGTGCAACCGACATAATAACCTTCTCTGCATTTTAGACTATAGACATACCACATTGGATATATAAACAAAATAATTGCCGCACGATTTCGGCGGACGAAGCCCGCCTTCGCTCCTGCGGGAGCTACGGCGAGGTAAAAGCGGACTGCGTCACGCCGAAGGTCCGCTACGGCGGACCGAAGGCGGAGGGGGCGGGAGTCGAACCCACGGACGGCTTTGAAACCGTCAGAGGTTAGCAACCTCTTGCAATACCGTTATGCGACCCCTCCAGATATCCTGTTGTAAAGGCTCTCCGCTTCAAACAGGATACATAATAGCTTATTTCCCGTCTTCACTCAATATTGTCCTCGAATTTGTTTTTTATGTCCTCTTCCCAGCCAGGATTTATTTCCAAGGCTTCTTTTTTCTTTTCCTCGTATAGGTTCCGGTCTTCTGCGTTTTTGGCTATCTGCATAGCCATCAAATGAGCCTGCTCCACTTTCGGCTCTATTTTAATGGCGGCATCAGCCAGCGCCATAGCTTCGTCGTATTTGGATTTCGCGCCGGATTTGTCTCCCGCCTTTGTCATATTCCTCGCTTGCGTTAATTTTGTTTTGATCAGGCCCCAGTAAGCCTGCTGGTTATTGGGACTTAGGTTGATCGCTTCCTCTAAAACTTCTTGAGCGGCTGCCAGCTTGGAGCTGTCTATCGCGCCGCCCCAGGCATTATAAAACTCACCGAGTTTCAGATACAAACGAAAATCCAGCGGAGACTGGGCTATATTTTTTTTCAGCTCTCCGGATAAAAAATTCAATTCTTCCAAGAGCCTCTTTTTCGAAACAGGAGCGTTTCTGGAATTGATAAGCGAATCCGCTAAAAAAGTTGTTACCTGATATTTTCCTTCGGAAGAAGCGCCGAGCGCCGCCTGCGACATCTCCAGCCTCATGTCCAAATTATCCGAATCGCCTGCTTTGATCACCAAAATTCCGGTTTTGTAAGGACCGGCTATAAATGTCAAAAAAGAAAAAATAAAGATTGCCAGCACCGCCCCGGACATCAAACCGCAGCGCAAATAACTAAAAGACATCTTATCCGGACGAGCTTCTTCTTTGTCTTTGGCATCGAGACTGGCCGCGAAACCCAAGATCAAAAAGAACATTACAAGGCTGGAAACCATATCAAAAACAGTCAAATTCTGGACGAAATAAGCGGCCAGAGCGGCCAGCGGCACGGCTGCGGCGGCAAGGCCTATCTTCTTTGAAAAACGCAAACGGACCAGAGACCAAAATGTTCCTGCGAATATGCCCAGATATAAGATCGACCCCAATATTCCAAAAGATACCAGATTGTCCATAATTATATTATGGGCCCTATCGAACCATATCTCTCCGCCGTATTCCGGTAAAAATAATTTCGGACTGAAGTTCGAAGAAAATGCTATCTCGAAATTATCCGGTCCCCATCCCAAAAACGGTCTTTGCAAAAAAGACTGCCAAGCTATTTTCCAAACCTCGATCCTCGACATCGTAGCCATCTGGACAAATTTCTCATATATCCAGCTTCCGGGCTGCAACGCCAGATAGAACAGAACCAAAGCAGACAAAGAAACGGCTCCCAAAAATATCGCACCGGCGATCCTGGTCTTTCCCTCTTTTTTTAAGAAAAGGAAAAGAGGAATAAGGAGGAGCAACCCTCCGAGCATGGAATATTTGGCAGCTCTTGCCCCTCCGTTGAGCAAATCTTTAGCCAAGCCCGGAGATGGCGCTTGGACTGCGGGCTCCGGACTGCCGGAAGGTTCAAGGGGCGAGTTCGCGGCTTTGGCCATGCTTGGGAAAAAATCCTTGGCCAAAAGATAAAGCGGCTCCAGATGTTTTTCTTCTTTTGTTATTTGCTCCGAATCAATTTGAGTATATCTGATCTGGCTTTTCCAAAAAAAAGTACCTTCGAACAATCCAACCAATGAAGAGAACGGTTCCAAGCCCTTTTCTTTCTCTACCATCTCCTTCTCCATCTGCTCTAAGCTGATCTGGGTGCTGGTTGCTTCTATATGACTTTTAATAAAACCTTGCCAAAAAATACTGCCCTCGAACAAAAGGCAAAAAGTCATGACGGAAAAAGAAAGGACAGCGAACGATCTTACGGCTTTTCCGATCCATTTGCTGCAGCCGCCGTCTTTAAATCCAAAAAACAAATATACGGCCAAAAAAACATTAATGACCAGATAGCTCCCCAGAAAAGAATCGTTTCCTAAAGTTCCTCCTCCCCTTGTCGCGGCATTAATGGAAAACAAAGAACTGAAGCTTGCTATTACCGCGGCCACATTGGAAAAACCGAATATCCACAGCCAATCATTTTTTTTAAAAGTGGAAGAGATCACCAGAAAAAAAGCGAAAAGATGCAACAGCATCGAAAGACCGGTCATCCTTTCATAATTGGACCAAAAACTGCGGGAAGGATCGACCCCGAAAACAGTGCTCAAAGAAGCGGCTATCAAAAAAACAGCCAAAATAACGGAGACCGTATTTATTTTCGGGCGGTATTGTTTCTTGAAAATTATCAATCCCAGCCAGGAGAAAAATATTATCTCCGCAAAAAAAATAAAATAAAAGCTTTTGCCGCTGACAAAAGGGAACAAAATTTTGCTGTCCACGACCAAAGGGGCGAACAGCAATAATATCGTCGCTATCCAGATGAATATTTTCAAAGGAGAAAAGCCCTCGCTTTGGATATAAGATCGCGCTTGGGCCAAAAAGATAGAAAAGCGGCTTTCTTTTTTGCTTAGTTCCGTATCCATAGGAAAATGATAACAAAAAAAACCGTTCTTGAAAATGAACCATTTTTAAAATAAGATACATTAATGTTCAATTTGCGATCCGCGATTCTTATTTTGGGAGACTTGGTATTTTTTTACTTGTCTTTGTTCTTGGCTCTGGCCTTGCGCTCGGGCGGAGACCCCGCCGCCAGCTCTTTTTGGGCTCATTTTTTGCCGTTCGCCCTGGTCTATATTTCCTGGCTTGCCATCTTCTATATCTTCGGGCTGTACGAACTCATTTCTTTCGATAAAAACTCTTGCGGAAAATTCCTGGGAGCTCTGGTTATCTGCCTGGCTGTGGGAGCGGCCCTGCTCTATCTCTTTCCCCTGCTGGGCATCTCCCCGAAAATAAATCTTCTTTTGCACATATCTATTTTCGGACTGCTCTCCTTTTTCTTCAGACAATTGGTCTTGGGTTTATTCCTTAAAAAATTTCACGCAAGGGTCGCGATCATCGGCCAAAATAGCCAAGTAAAAGAGCTGGTCGATTTTATAAATAAAAATCCCCGGCTCGGATATAAGATCGCCGGACATATCAAAAACAAAAAAAATCTTTACGAAGAGGTAAAGGAAAAAAAAATAGACATTCTGGTCCTTGCGGAGGCGGTCGGCTCCGGCACCGAACTATCCGACGATCTTTATAAATGTCTTTCTTTAAGAGTGGACATCATCGATCTGGCTAAGGCATATGAAGCCATTTGCGGAAAGATACCTCTTTCTTTTACTTCTCAAACTTGGTTTTTAGAAAACATCAACGAAAGAAAAAAATATTTTTACGAAAAAATAAAACGCATGCTGGACGTAGCAGGAGCTTGTTTGATAACGGTCGCCGCATCGCCGCTGGTCCTGCTGATCGGTCTGGCTTTAAAGCTTGAAAACGGCGGGTCTGTATTCTTCCTTCAAAAAAGAACCGGCAAAGACAATAAAGATTTTTTTCTGGTGAAGTTCCGAACCATGCCCGATGACGCGGAAAAGAACGGTCCGGTCTGGTCCCCAAAAAACGATCCGCGCGCCACCAAGGTCGGAAAAATACTAAGAGCGTACCATCTCAACGAAATTCCCCAAATAATAAATGTCTTCAAGGGAGAGATGAGCCTGGTAGGCCCGAGACCGGAAAGGCCGGAATTCATCGCAAAACTCGAAAAAACCATCCCTCACTACAACCTCCGGCATTTGACCAGGCCCGGACTTACCGGTTGGGCGCAGGTCAGTTTCAGATACGGAAGATCGGAAGCGGACAGTTTTGAAAAGCTTCAATACGATCTTTACTATTTGAAAAATCGGACCTTCCTTCTTGATCTTTTGATAATGCTCAAAACTTTTAATTTGCTTTTTCGGAAAGAAGAATAGACTTGTAGATACCGACGGTTTTTTCGAGCATCCCTTCCAGCGAAAATTCCTCCAACACTATTTCATGGGCTCTTTCGCCCATTTTTTTTGCGAGGCCGGGATCGCTTATCAATTTTGCCAAAGCGTTTTTCACCCCTTCGACATCGCGCCTTTGCACCAAGAATGAACAATCGGGACGGCAAAGC
>Ga0172380_10006260_pt1 | contig 13931 bp, 9 predicted proteins | sample Leawe162metaG_FD_119747 | JGI IMG/M metagenome (GOLD analysis project Ga0172380, IMG submission 119747) | Leachate microbial communities from a municipal landfill in Southern Ontario, Canada - Leachate well 162 metaG | ecosystem: Engineered > Solid waste > Landfill > Unclassified | place... | reverse complement strand
TGGTAATCTTTCATTTGATTCTCCTAACTTTTGATCAAGTCAGTAGAATCAGGCTGACCGTAGCGCCCGGTCAAACCTAGTGAGTCCCCCGGCTAAGCCGGGGGATTACCTTATTTATTTATTGGGATTTTGCCGACCCCATCCTGCTTGTCATCATCGTTGCTCCGGTGCTCTATTTTCTGGTGTTCCGGAAAATGCGCGAGAGTAATGAGCGCTACCGCAACATCATCCAGACTTCGATAGACTGTTTCTGGCATGTTGATACCGAGGGGCGCATCCTGGATGTGAATGATGCTTATTGCCAACTAAGCGGCTACACACGCGAAGAACTGCTGAACATGCATGTCCCGGATGTGGAAGCGAAGGAAACTTCGGGGGATACGGCGCAGCATATCCATACGGTCTTGACGAAAGGCTATGACCGCTTCGACACACAACATCGGCACAAGGATGGGCAACTGCTGGACTTCGAAGTGAGTGTCGTTTACCAGCAGGACACGGAGGGCAGACATTTATTCGCCTTCTTGCACGACATTACCGGGCGCAAGCAGACCGAGGAGAAAATTCGCAACCTGGCTTTGCATGATACGTTGACACAACTGCCCAATCGCCGCCTGCTGAATGACCGGCTGGAACAAACCATGGCCGCGAGCAAACGCAGCGGCCTTTATGGTGCACTGATGTTTTTGGATATGGATAATTTCAAACAGCTCAATGATACGCACGGACATGGTGCAGGTGATTTGCTGCTGATGGAGGTGGCGCGCCGCATCACCGGTTGTGTGCGCGAGATGGACACAGTCGCGCGTTTCGGCGGGGATGAGTTTGTGGTAGTGCTCAGTGAGCTGGATGTGGACAAAGCCGAATCCACCACACAGGCCAGCATCGTCGCCGAAAAAATCCGTGCCGCTCTGGCCGAACCTTATGTGCTGACAATTCGGCAAACAGGCGGGGCGGAAACTACTATTGAGCATCATTGCACGTCGAGTATCGGCGTGGTGCTGTTCATCAGCCACGAGCCCGGTGCGGAAGATATTCTGAAGTGGGCGGATATGGCGATGTATCAAGCCAAAGAGGCAGGGCGCAATTTGATCCGGTTTTATGATTCGAAAGCTTGAGTGGCCGTTATGTGTAGAGTAAAGATGTTCATTGCAGAGCGGTGTGACTGTGCTAACAGGTAGAGAGGTATGACTATGATGAACAATAATGGCAGTGGGCAAAAATTACAGATAATCTTTTTCCCCGCCATCTCCGTGCTGAACCGCATGGGCTACACCAGGAAATTTACGCTGCTGTGGCTGATGTCATCGGTCGCGATTGCCGTGGTGACGTACAGCCTGTTTGTCAGCCTTGACAAAGTTATCCAGCCCTCGCAACGGGAACTGCAAGGCCTCGCGCTGATTGAGCCGGTTTCCCGAACCGTGCAGTTCATCCAGTTGCACCGTGGGCTCTCGGCCGCGCTGCTCGGTGGCAACGAGGCAATGCGGGAGCGGCGCGTCACCAAGGAAAGGGAAGCTGCCGAGGCATTCAAGGCGATGGATGAAAAGCTGCCTCCCCGCCTGACCCCCAGCAAAGATCTCCGGCTCATCAAGGCAGACTGGGAGCGGCTGCGCAAGGAGGGGCTCCTCTGGACGGCGGATGAGAACTTCGCCGCGCATACCCGCCTGATCGAGCAACTCCAATCATTCGAGGTGTCTATCGCCGATGACTATGCGTTAATCCTGGATGTGGAGCTAGATACGTCCTACCTGATCGACACCAACGTCAACAAACTGCCGCATGTGCTCGAACATCTCGGCCAGCTCCGCGCATACGGCACCGGCATTCTGGCCAGGAAGCAGATCAACGAGCGTCAGAAAATCAAATTGAACAACCTGATTGCCGGGCTTGACAGTACGCTCAAGGAGCTCTTGATCAACATCGAGAAGACCGGCCGCTACAATCCGGCGGTGCGGGAATCACTCCTGGCGGCATATGATGGCATTGCCAATTCGGCGCGGCAGATTACCGGCCTCGTGGCATCAGACATCCTCGTCGGTCATTTTGCCACGCCCCCGGATGTCTTTCTGGATATGGCCACCGCAGAGATCAATAACGGCTACACGCAAATGCATGAATCCCTGCTGCCGACAACCAAAACCCTCATCGAGGCGCGTATTGCACGGGCAGAAAATACGCTGCTCGTAACGGTCAGCATCGCCGTGCTGCTGTTTTTGCTGGTGGTCTATATCTCGGTCAGCATCTACTACGCCATTATCGGCAACATTCGATCGCTGGTCCGTTCCGCGCACACCTTTGCCGAGGGCGACCTGAACCAGCGAGTCAAGCTCAGCACGCGCGATGAACTCAGCCAGATAGGCGACAGCTTCAACAAAATGGCCGATGGATTCAGCGCCTTGCTTGAAGCGCGCACGCAGGCAGTGCATGCCTTGTACGAGAGCGAAAAACTCTATCGCTCCCTGTTTGAAAATATGCTGAACGGGTTCGCCTATTGCCAGATGATTTTCGAGCAGGATCAGCCGCAGGATTTTATTTATCTCAGCGTCAATGCCGCCTTTGAGACACAGACAGGATTAAAGAATGCCGCTGGCAAGAAAGTGTCCGAAGTCATTCCGGGCATACGGCAGACCGATCCTGAGTTATTCGAGGTATATGGTCGGGTATCTCTGTCCGGCAAGCCCGAACGGTTAGAAATATACTTGAAATCCATGCAGCAGTGGTTCTGGGTATCGGTGTACAGCCCGGAAAAAGGCTATTTCGTGGCCGTGTTCGATGTGGTCACCGAACGCAAGCGGGCGGATGAGGCGCTCCGCAAGTCGATGGATTTGCTCCAGTCCGTCGTGGAAAATGCACCCTTCCGCATATTCTGGAAGGATCGCGATTCGCGCTATCTGGGTTGTAATACCAATTTTGCGAAAGCTGCCGGGCACTCCAGCCCGGACGAGTTGATTGGTAAAACCGATTTCGACATGTGGCGAAAGGATCTGGCCGAGTTGTATCGCGCCGACGATAAGGCCGTGATGGATTCGGGCAACGCCAAGCTGGATTTCGAAGAGCCCTTTACAACACCGGACGGCAACCCGGCCTGGGCGCGCACCTCCAAGGTGCCGCTGCGCGATGGGGGCAACCAGGTCATCGGCATTCTGGGCCTCTACGAAGACATCACCGGGCGCAAGCAGGCGGAAGACTCCTTGCGCAAGCTCTCGCTGGCGGTGGAGCAGAGTCCCAATTCCATCGTCATCACCGGCCTCGACGCAAACATCGAATACGTCAATGAAGCCTTCGTCAGGACATCCGGCTACAGCCGGGCCGATCTTATCGGACAGAACCCGCGCATTCTGCATTCCGGCAGGAACCCGAAGGCAGTCTACGACGACCTGTGGGCACACCTGACACTGGGCGAAGTGTGGCATGGCGAACTCATCAACCGGCGCAAGGATGGCAGCGAATACATCGAGGAAGAAATCATTTCCCCGGTGCGCCAGGCCGACGGGCGCGTGACTCACTATCTGGGTATCAAGGAAGACATCACCAATCGCAAGCGGATGGAGGCGGAGCTGCTCCAGCTCAACGACGAACTGGAAGAAAAAGTGGTGTCGCGCACCACCGATCTGGAGCAGGCCCGGCTTGAGGCAAACCAGGCCAACCGCGCCAAGTCGGAATTTCTCTCCGCGATGAGCCACGAGATCCGCACGCCGATGAACGGCGTGATCGGCATGCTCGACGTGTTGCAGCAGAGCAGCCTGAGTGGCTCACAGACGGAGACGGTCAATATCATCCACGACTCGGCGTTTGCGCTGCTGACCATCATCGACGACATCCTCGATTTCTCCAAGATCGAGGCCGGCAAGCTCCAGGTTGACTATGCGCCGATGGGTGTCGCCGGGGTGGTGGAAGGGGTATGCGAAACCCTGATTCCCCTGGCCTCGAAGAAAGGCGTGGAACTGACGCTGTTCACCGACCCCGGCATTCCCTCACAAGTCATCGGCGATGCGGGGCGGTTGCGCCAGATACTGGTCAACCTGGCGAACAACGCCATCAAGTTCTCCAGCGGGCAGCAGCGGCAGGGCAAGGTGTCGGTGCGCGCTTTGTTGGTTGAAAATAGTTCATATCTCATAACCGTTCGCCCTGAGCTTGTCGAAGGGTTGGGTGGTTCGACAAGCTCACCACGAACGGCTGGAGAAAACTTGGAACAGGTAACACTGGAGTTTCGTGTGACCGACAACGGCATAGGCATTGATGAAACAACCCAGGCGCGGCTGTTCACTCCATTTACCCAAGCCGACACTTCCACCACCCGGAATTTCGGCGGAACCGGGCTGGGGCTGGTCATCGCCCGCCAGTTGGCCAATATCATGGGCGGCGAGATCACGCTGCACAGCGAACCGGGCAAAGGCTCTATGTTCAGCGTGTACCTGCCGTTCAAATTGTTGCCGGATGTAGGTCGGGATTTATCAATTAGCACTGCGGAAGGCAACGTTTCTACCCCCTCCCTAGCCCTCCCCCTGCAAGGGGGAGGGAACATTCTCGCGGGGCTGACCTGTCTGGTGGCGGATGGGTCGGGGAGCATGGCCGATGATCTCGCCACCTATCTGGTACACGCTGGCGCACTGGTCGAACGGGCAGCGGGTCTGGCGGCTGTCAAGCAATGGATAGCCAGCCGTCCGCCCGGCCTGTGCGTCGCGGTCATCGACACCGAGGGTGTCAATACGCCGCTGGATGAGTTGCGCGCCGCCGCCCGCACCCGGCCAGACCTGGATGCCCGCTTCGTCGCCATCGGGCGCGGCGGGCGCAGGCAGTGCCGGATCGTGGCAGCCGGTTATGTCGAACTGGACGCCGAGGTGATGCATCGCCGCGCGTTTCTGGAGGCGGTGGCGATTGCCGCCGGGCGGGCCGAACAACCCGTTCCGGAAGCCAAGCGCGCCGATGCCAAGGTGAAGCCCCTGTTGTCGCGCGAGGAGGCGCGCCGGCAGGGCAGCCTGATCCTGGTCGCCGAAGACAACGAGATCAACCAGAAAGTCATCCTGCAACAGCTCGCGCTGCTCGGGCAAACCGCCGACATCGCCAACAATGGCCGCGAGGCGCTGGAACGCTGGCGGAGCGGCGATTACGCCCTCCTGTTCGCCGACCTGCATATGCCGGAAATGGACGGCTACGAACTGACCGAGGCCATCCGCGCCGCCGAAAAAGGAACCAACAAGACCCGCATTCCGATCATCGCTTTCACCGCCAATGCGCTCAAGGGCGAAGCCGATCACTGCGTCGCTATCGGCATGGACGATTACCTGAGCAAGCCGGTGCAACTGGTCAACCTGAAAGCGATGCTGGAAAAATGGCTGCCGGTGATGGGCTCGCCGCCAATCGACGAAGCGGTTGTAGGAGCGACCTCCAGGTCGCGATGGGATACCGAAAATCGCGGCCTGGAGACCGCTCCTACAATGGTGGACGTGAATGTGCTCAAGGCGTTAATCGGCGACGATGAGGCGACGATCCGCGACTTCCTGCACGACTTCCGCCTCAGCGCGGCGAAAATAGCGGTGGAGTTGCGTGCTGCCTGCGCGGCGGGCCAGGCAGCGGCAGCCGGTGCTTTGGCGCACAAGCTCAAATCCTCGGCCCGCTCGGTGGGCGCGCTGGCGCTGGGCGAGCTGTGCGCTGAAATGGAGAAGGCTGGCAAGGGCAGCGACGCGGCAGCACTGGCGATGTTGTTGCCCCAATTCGAACAGGAACTGGCGAGTGTGGAAGGCTTTCTTGATGGCTATTGAAAAACGCGCTCGGCATACAACATGGATACGGCACGATGTGCCTTCTGCTGTTTTTGATTATTGAGGAAAGCAATCATGCAACAGACCAAACAAGCAACTATCCTGATGGTGGACGACGACGAGTTCAGCCTCAAACTGCTGAATAAAATGCTCGCCATCGAAGGCTACGCGGTACGCACCGCAGCCAGCGGGGAAGAAGCATTGGCCTCAGTGGCGGAACAACTGCCCGATCTTGTTCTGCTCGATGTCATGATGCCCGGCATCGACGGTTTGGAGGTGACGCGACGGCTCAAGGCGGATTCACGCACGCGTCCCATTCCCATCATCCTGGTCACGGCATTGGAGGATAGCGAATCGCGCATCAAGGGGCTGGAGGCGGGAGCGGAGGAATTTCTTTCCAAGCCGGTGAATCGCGCCGAATTGCAGATGCGGGTGAAGAACCTGCTCAAGCTAAAGGAGTTTGCCGATTTCCTTGCCGATCACAACCGCATCCTGGAATTACAGGTACAGCAACGCACTGCCTCGCTGATTGAAAGCGAGAATAAGCTCCGCAAGATCACCGAGTCGGCGCAGGATGCCATCGTCATGGTCGATAATTCCGGGAACATCTCATTCTGGAATGCTGCGGCAGAAAAGATTTTTGGCTATCCGGCAAATGAAGCGTTGGGCCAGAACCTGCACCAACTGCTTGTGCCGCCAGAATATCGCGAAGCGTCCCATGAGGGATTCTCCCGTTTCACCCACAGCGGCGAAGGAGCGGTCGTCGGAACTACGCGGGAGCTGGTGGCTTTGCACAAAGACGGCGCAGAGTTTCCGGTTGAACTGTCTCTCAGCGCGGTCAATATTGGCGGGGCCTGGCAAGGCATCGGCATTGTCCGCGATATCACCGAGCGCAAGAAAATGGAGAAACAGGCCGTCGAACATTATGAGTATGTCTCGAACATCAATACCAGTCTGGCGGCTGCCAATCAACAGTTGCAACAGGCGCAAAACCAGTTGCTGCAATCCGAGAAAATGGCGGCTATCGGCAATCTGGCCGCAGGCGTGGCGCACGAGATCAATAATCCGATCGGCTATGTGAATTCCAACCTGGGCACGCTGGGAAAATATCTGGACAACATCTTTGCCGTGCTCAACAAGTACGAAGCCGCCGAAACACTGCTGGATCAGGATCATCCGTTGCTGGATGAACTGCGCCAACTCAAGAAAAAAATCAAAATCGGCTACATCCGCGAGGATACCAAGGCGCTGCTCGCCGAATCGCATCATGGCTTGGAGCGGGTGAAAAAAATCGTCCTCGACCTGAAAAACTTTTCCCGCGCCGATACCCAGGAGCAATGGGCTCAGGCCGATCTGAATAAAGGCATGGATGCCACGCTGAACGTGGTGTGGAACGAGCTGAAATACAAATGCGAGGTGGTCAAGGAATATGGCACGTTGCCGGAAATTTACTGCCTGCCCTCGCAGCTCGACCAGGTATTCCTGAACCTGCTGGTGAACGCCGCGCAGGCCATCGAGGTGCGCGGCAAGATCACCATCCGCACCGGGCAGGAGGGCGACCGGGTCTGGGTCGAAGTGAGCGATACCGGCAAAGGGATGCCGAAAGATGTCATCCCCCGGATATTCGATCCGTTCTTTACCACCAAACCGGTGGGCCAGGGGACAGGCCTGGGGCTCTCGGTGTCCTATAGAATAGTGGAAAAACATCACGGCGAATTCGAAGTTCACAGCGAAGTGGGCAAAGGATCGACCTTCCGGGTATGGTTGCCGGTGCAACAACCCGGCGTCAACTAGCCTGACACAAGGGGAGACTGCATGAGTGTAGAGACAGATTCAGATCCGGCAACAGGTGCAGAAAAATTGCCACGGATTCTGGTGGTGGATGACGAGGCTTTCATCCTGAGTGCGCTCAACCGGCTGTTGCGCAATCGCGGATTCGAGGTGCTCACCGCCGATTCCGGCAAGGCGGGTTTGGCGATTCTGGAGCGCGAACCCATCGATGTTGTCATCAGCGATATGCGTATGCCGGAAATGACCGGGGCGGAATTTCTGGAGCAGACTTTTTCGCGCTGGCCCAACGTGAAGCGCATCCTGCTGACCGGCTTTGCCGATGTGGATTCGACAATCGCCGCGGTCAACAAGGGGAAAATCTGGCGCTATATCGCCAAGCCCTGGGACGATGAAGACCTGATCCTCACCGTGCAGCAGGCGGCAGCCCACCGCAATCTGATGGACGAAAATGCGCGCCTGCTCACTCTTATTCAGGATCAAAATGCGCAGTTGAAGTCGCTCAACGCCACGCTGGAAGCCAAGGTGGATGAGCGCACCCGGCAGTTGCAACAGACCCTCAAAACGCTGCGGCAAAGCTTCATCAATACCGTGAATGTGTTTTCCAACATGATGGAAATGCGTGGCGGCGCCCTCGCCGGCCATTCGCGGCGCGTGGCCGAGCTGGCACGCAAGTTAGCCCAGAAACTGGGCATGGATGAAGCCGGGGTGCAGGAAACTTTTCTTGCCGCCCTGTTGCATGATATCGGCAAGCTCGGGCTTCCCGATGAGGCTTTGGAACATCCGTTTCATACGCTGACGCCGGCATTGCGTGACGAAGTGATGAAGCACCCCACGCGTGGCGAAATGTTGCTGATGCCCATTCAGCAACTTGCCGGCGCCGCAGTGTTGATCCGCCATCATCACGAACAATTTGACGGACATGGCTACCCCGGCGGCATTAGCGGCATGGAGATCCCCCTGGGCGCGCGCATACTGGCTGCAGTCAATGATTTTGACGCGCTGCAACTGGGCTTGCTGACCGCGCGCAGATTTAACCGGACCGATGCGCTGCATTATCTGGTTGAAAATCGCGGCAAGCGTTATGACCCGAGCGTGGTGGATGCGCTCAGCGCGGTTCTCGCGGAAACCGAGTCGAGCGAATTTGTGGAACTGCCGTTGCGGCCCGCTTCCCTGCAACCGGGAATGCGCCTGGCGCGCGATTTGATGCACCACGAGGGCTACCTGCTGCTGGCCAAGGACCGCGTGCTTTCCGCTGCGGAAATCGGCCAATTGGCGCGGCTTGAAGCCTCGGACGGCCACCCGTTGATGCTGTATATCGCGCAATGATGTTCGGCTAGTTGACGAGGAACAATTGGCTATGGCAATGAGAAAAATGCAGGTAGACTCGCGCAGGCTCAGGATGGGTGCATTCGAAAGGGGCGGTATCACCCCAAAAAAACCAAACCCCTCCCGGCCTCCCCTTGTCAGGGGAGGTGCTTGGCTCTCCCCCTGACAAGGGGGAGCTGGAGGGGGTTTGGGTTTGGGTTTGGGTTTGGGTTTGGGTTTGGGTTTGTTCCCACCCGCAGCTTGAATGCGTCCACCACTTTTGAACACACCCACTCAATATTGACCTGCAATATCATTATTGATACCATAAACCGATGCCTAAAACCGAAAAAATCCTCGAGCAAATGCGGCGTGAACCGGCCAACGTCAGTTTTGGCGAATTGCAAAAAGTCTGTGAGGCATATTTCGGCAAGCCCCGGCATCACGGTGGCAGCCATTCGATATACCGGACACCATGGCAGGGTGATCCGCGTATCAACATTCAGAACGACAAGGGCATGGCCAAGGCTTATCAGGTAAAACAAGTGTTGTTGGCAATCGAACGACTGGGGGTCAAACTATGAACATCAATCATTACACTTATCGTGTTACATGGTCGCAGGAAGATGGGGAGCATGTTGGTTTATGTGCCGAGTTCCCTTCCCTGTCCTGGCTTGCCCCTACACCCGAGAAAGCGCTGGCCGGTATCCGGCGTGTTGTCGGTGAGGTTGTGGCCGACATGCAAGCCGCCGGCGAACCCGTCCCTGAAGCGCTGGCCGAAAAACAATACAGCGGCCGCTTCATGGTTCGCGTCCCGTCGCTCGTGCATCGCGCCCTGGCTACCGAAGCTGCCGAGCAAGGCGTAAGCATCAACCGCCTCGTGTCCGCAAAGCTGGCAGCCTGAATCAACCACGCAATACAGTTGCTCATTTTAACTGGGGAGGCGGCATGAACCATGAAACAACATCACCCGCAGGCAATCCGGCAACGCTGCTGTTCATCGACGACGAAGCCAATATCCTGTCCGCATTGAAGCGTTTGTTCCTGCCCTTTGGCTACAACATCCTGACGGCGGGAAGCGGCGCGGAAGCGCTTACCCTGTTGGAAAAAGAAAACGTCGACCTGATGATCTGCGACATGCGCATGCCGGTAATGAACGGTGCCGAGGTGCTGGAGCAGGCGCGCGCAAAATGGCCGGACGTGGTGCGCATTCTGCTGACCGGATATTCTGACCTCGAATCTACCGTCGCTGCGATCAATCGCGGCGAAATCTATCGCTATATCTCCAAGCCATGGGACGACAACGAAATCGCGCTGACGGTGCGCGATGCGCTGGAACGCAAATATCTGCTGGCCGAGAAGCGGCGGCTGGAGGCGCTGACCCTGCGCCAGAACGAGGAATTGATGGCGCTGAATGCCAGCCTGGAGGATAAAGTACGCCAGCGCACCGGGGAACTGCATGTCGCGCTGGACTCCCTGAAGCTGGCGCACGAACATTTGCAAAATGATTATTTCGCCACCATCGAGGTCTTCGCCAACCTGATGGAGCTGCGCAAAGGCACCATGGCCGGGCATTCGCGACGCGTCGCGCAACTGAGCCGCGATATCGCACAGCGCATGCACCTGTCCGAAACCGACACCAAAAATATCGAGACGGCGGCACTGCTGCATAAAATCGGCAAGATCGGCCTGCCGGATCGGCTGCTGGAAAAACCTTACATGGAGTTGCCCTACGCCGAACGCGCCGAATTCGACAAGCATCCGCTGCGTGCCGCTGCGGCGCTGATGGCGCTCGACCCGCTGCTCAAGGTTGCCGAATTGATCCGCCACCATCGAGAACACTACAACGGCGTGGGCAACGCTTCCGGCCTGCGCGGCGAAAGCCTGCCGCTGGGCGCGCGCATCCTGCTGGTGGCAAGCGATTACGATGCCATACAGCAAGGACAAATCGGCCCGGACAAGCTATCGCCCGAGCAAGCGCTCGACATGATCGTCGGCGGCCGCGATACCCGCTATGACCCGACCGTGGTGGACGTATTCCGCGAGCTGGTATCGCACGCCGGCAGCTATGCGCCGGTCGTGTCAGAATTCAGGGTGACCAGCGCCCAATTGCACGAAGGCATGCTGCTCACGCACGACGTGGTAACCAAAGATGGCATGCTGTTGCTGCTGAAGGACACGACGCTGAACGCGGAGCGCATTCGCGAAATTCGCGATTTCGAGCGGACAACCGGCGAGCAATTGCATATCTATACACACTCGATCTGAACGGGCATGGAAAATATGCCGCCCCTGATAATGAAACCCGCCATGCCCGTTTCCCCCATCCCAACCTTCCCCCGCAAGCGAGGGAAGGGGCGAACGAATCGCTGCGCGATTTTACGTTAAGCTGACATCGTGGACACCTACCGCATCTTGTTGCTGGACGACGAAGATTACGTTCTGGCCGCGCTGCGCCGCGAATTGCTGTACAAACCCTACATCGGGCATGTGGGTCTGGAAATCGAATCTTTCACCTCTCCCGTCGCCGCACTGAATCGGGCTCTGGAGCCGGACGGCTATTTTGATGTGGTAATTTCCGACATCCGCATGCCGGAAATGAACGGCATCAACTTTATCAAAGCGTTCGGCAAAATCCATCCGGATGCGGTGAGTATCATATTGAGCGGCCATGCCGACATGCCGGAACTGGTGCAAGCGATCAATGAGGCGCATATCAATTTCTTCATCATCAAGCCGTGGAACGAATACGACTTGAAAAAAGCGCTATGGGAAGCGATCCGGCAATACGAAATTCGCTATGAAAACAAACAATTGGCCCATCAATACCTCGAGCGCTTCGGCCAGCGCCACCATTTCAAGCGCAAGGAAATTTACCGTCTCATGGTCGTGGATGATGACCCGCATATACTCCGTGCTCTGGAGCGCGAGTTGTGCGAATCCGATACCACTCGTGGAGCTTTCGGCCTGTACCGGCTGGAGGTCAATACATTCGGGCATGCCGAGGCCGCCCTGCAAGCGGCGCGCGAACGGCGGTTCGATGTAGTGATCAGCGACTACGCCATGCCGGAAATGAACGGCATCGAGTTCCTGCGGCGCTTAAAGGAGACGCAGCCCAACATGGTGCGCATGCTGATCAGCGGCACTGCCGATGTGGAGGTGTTGATCGCCGCCGTGAACACCGGGGGAGTAAGCTACTTTATCGGTAAGCCCTGGCACGATTACGAATTGCGCGCCGCGATCGATCGCGCTTTGTCGCACCGCGAGATGGAGCTGGAAAACCGTTTTCTCGCCGACCTGCTGTTGCTGAAAGAAAAACACTGAAGTAAAGAGGTTGCCCCATAATCACACAATCCATCAACCCCATCCCCCTGCTGCTGAATGCGTGAACCGATACAGGCACCGGATCAATCGTGAGCCTTGACTACACCACTCTCGACGCCTTGCGCCGCAGCCACCCTGCCTGGCGCTTGCTGCTGGCTGATCACGCGCCGCTGGTGGCGAGCTTTTTGAATCGTGTGTTTGTCCTGCCCAATGTGCGCGGGATGGCGCAGGCGGAGCTGGTTTCAAAACTGGAAGACGAGCTGTTCCTCCTGCGTGAGTCACAAGGGATCTCATTTACCAAGCCAGCAGCGGACTATCTGCACGATTGGACGCAGGAATCTCATGGCTGGCTGCGCAAATATTATCCGCCCGGATCGGACGAGGCGCATTTCGATCTGACGCCGTCTACCGAAAAAACCATCGCCTGGCTGGACAGCCTCACCCAGCGCGCTTTCGTGGGCACCGAGTCGCGCCTGATGACGGTGTTCGAGTTGCTCAGGCAAATGGTAGAGGGCAGTGATGCCAATCCCGATGCGCGCATCCGCGAACTGGAAAAGCGCAAGTCGGAAATCGATGCCGAGATCGCGCGCATCCGTGACGGCGAACTCGCCCTGCTCGACGAGACGGCGCTGAAAGACCGCTTCCAGCAGGTGTCTGCCACGGCGCGGGAGCTGCTGGCCGATTTCCGTGAAGTGGAGCAGAACTTCCGCACACTGGATCGCAGCACCCGCGAACGCATCGCCTTATGGGAAGGCGCCAAGGGCGGTTTGCTGGAATCGATTTTCGGCGAACGCGACGCGATTGCGGACTCCGACCAAGGCAAAAGTTTCCGCGCTTTCTGGGACTTTCTGATGTCGCCACAACGTCAGGATGAGTTATCCGCCTTGCTCAAGGCGGTGTTTGAACTACAGGCGGTGCGCGCGCTTGAGCCGGATGCGCGCCTGAAGCGGGTGCATTACGACTGGCTCGAAGCGGGCGAACACACGCAACGCACGGTGTCCCTCCTATCTCAACAGTTGCGGCGTTTTCTCGACGACCAGGTGTGGCTGGAAAACCGCCGCATCATGGAGATCATCCACCATATCGAGGCGCATGCCTTGGCCTTGCGCGATTGCCTGCCCAAAGATGTCGCATTTATGGAAATCGATGATGTTGCGCCAAGCATCGAACTCCCCATGGAACGCCCCCTGTTTTCGGTGCTGGTCAAACCCGTGCTCACGGATCAAATACTGGCCGATGATGATGGAGATGTAACGGCGGACGCGCTGTTCGGCCATGTGGTGGTGGACAAGGCGCGCCTCGCGGCACAAGTGCGCCATGCTTTGCAGACGCGGCAACAAATTACCCTGGGAGAATTGCTCGCCGAATTTCCCATGGAGCATGGCTTGGCGGAACTGGTAACCTACCTCGCTTTGTCCAGCGAGGACAAGAAAGCGTTATTCGATGAGGCCAACTACGATGCGGTGCGTTGGGTTGATGGCGGCGGCACGAGCCGGAGCGCCAGCTTGCCCAGGGTGATTTTCAATAGATGAAGTTGCCATGCTGTTGCCAAAAAGGAAGGCTGATAATAGCCGGGCGGTTATTCGCTTGACACAGGCCGGCCAATGGGCGTCCCTTTGTTTTTGAGGCTCATCGCGTTTTAATGGGCAAAATTTTGGTAATTCATGGGCTTTTTTATAGGATTGGCAACATGCAAGTCATGACTTTCAGTCGTAGGTATTCTTCATCACGCAGCCCATACGATCTTCT
>Ga0172380_10006259_pt1 | contig 13932 bp, 5 predicted proteins | sample Leawe162metaG_FD_119747 | JGI IMG/M metagenome (GOLD analysis project Ga0172380, IMG submission 119747) | Leachate microbial communities from a municipal landfill in Southern Ontario, Canada - Leachate well 162 metaG | ecosystem: Engineered > Solid waste > Landfill > Unclassified | place... | reverse complement strand
GGATCCTTTTCAAACGCGGCACGCACCAGCTCGATGACGCGCTCGAAGTTGCCTGCTGCTAGGGCGTCTTTGATGGCTGGGTCTGACTGTGGAAACTCACTCGTGTTTAAGTCTGTGATCATAGCTCCAGGACCTTAGGGTGATTGGGCTGGCACTCTCATGTCGAGCGCATCCTTTCGTTCCATATGTACGGTCAGCTCATCATCGATGGCTCTTGAGCCGCCGGTCGGCCGTGACGCTCACGACGCTGAGAACAATGGGGCGAGGCCCTTGAGCGCCTTTGGGGGTTGCTGCCCTGATTGTGACGCTCTGGCTTCCCACAACGGCCGAACCGATTGTGACGGTACCAACGCGCACTTAGCAATATCCATCAAAACCAGGCAGCGACCCACCCGACAACTTCACTCCCTGCGTCGGCTCGGAAATAGCCTTGTTCGATTTACCAGGGGTAGCGGTCGTCGCCGCTACCAGGGTTGTGCTTCTAACGTCCCCGCACGTCACGGTGTAAGTGGCCCGACACGCTGAACGTGGGTTCGGCGGGATAGGGGTCGATGAGTACCAGAACACCGGTGGCTGTGCATCCACCTTCGAAAGATCAGAGATCAGGTGCTGTAACGCCTTCGGAGCAGGAGTTGGAGGCTGCTCGGGGGCTTGTCCGTGCGGCGCGTGATCGTGGGGTGTCGCTGAGCTGCCCGGGCGGACTTCTAAAGGCGTTGACGAAGACTGTGATCGTGACGGCGTTTGATGAGGACCTGAACGAACACCTCGGCTACGACAAGCACGATCCAGTCGGACTGAACAGGGTGAACTCGCGTAGCGGGAAATGGTCCAAGACTGTGCTTACCGACGCTGTTGGTGAAGTGAAGACTGATGTTCCACGAGACCGTGATTCCACGTTTGAACCGGTGATCGTGAGAAACGTGACGGCGCCTCAGCGAGGTTGATGAGGTCGGTCTATCGCTGTATGCCAAGGGCTTGACCCCAGGTTAGATCAGCGCCCATGTCGCTGAAATCGAAGGCGCGTCGGTATTGAAAGACACGACCAGCCAGATTAGCGATCGAGTGATCGGCGAAATGCAGGAATTGTCTGTCAACTAGACCGTTGGAACGCGTCTACGCGGCAATCTTCATTTGCGCGATCATGGTGTAGATCCGTGATGGACTGACCTGCACCGTATTTCGGTCCACCTTGTGTGAGAGTCATTCTTGGTGTTGATGGGTGCAGGTCACGACCGCATCGTCGTGGTCCGCATGTCCCACCAGCATCAACCGGCACACTCTGCGGCAGCGCCGTATCGAACTGCACCTTCCACTGCGCGCCGCGGCCGAACGCCTCGACCGACCGATCAACGCCGTAGCAAGATTGGAGAAAAGAATCGTGCACGACCCCAAACTCGCCCGCCGCTACGAATACTGGCTCACACAACACTCGACGGATTGACACCAAATAGGAGCATCAGGCCCAACTCCGCGGACTTGCCTACCTGATTAGGCCCTTGCCAATCTGAGTTGACTTGTCACTGAGGCCGTGGCATCGGGATAGCTGCCGCTCCCAACACCGGTGGCACCGGTGGCCTTGCATCAGCCTCTACACATGGGCGCTACTTGCTTTTACGGATCTCCTCGATTCGCCAGGCTCAAGCGTGCGAGTCTCACTGATCTGCTGGTCGACCTTTGCAGACAACATGAGCACCTCGCGCTGCTCCTTTGGTGTCATGCCATCCATTGCTTCAGATGCGGCGATTGCGATTGAGGCGACTCGTTGTGAGAAGGGGTTGGAGAAGGCACGCTTTGCATCTAAAATCCGTCCGCTGAAAAGATGAAGTCTGGACTGGCGACGAGGGCATTAGAAAGGACTTCGTAGGCGACTGCGTCAAGGTAGACGCAGTCGCAAACTTACTGTTCGACCAAGGTCGTTCTCCTCGAACCACGTATTTGCAGTCAAGGTAGTGCCGAATATCGCTCGGACCAGATCAGCCTGGCTGTGGACGGCGTCGACGTATGGGCAGGACTTTGTCATCGTGATAGTCGTCGCGAGTGCGCGTTTCACATTTTCGGATTCCGACAGGCTGTCGTAGTTGAAGTCCGGTTTCAAAACAGACGTGCCCTCGTAGAAGCTGTTCCAGCCGCCAGCAGCCTCGGCCGCTGCAGTCAGGTCTGCACCCCCATCTGCGTATTCTGGGGGAGTCGACGGATTCTTCGGTTGGGGTTGCCGCGATGAGGTCGTGGCTGAATTGAACGTAGTGTGCCCACGGATTCTTCGTCGCTAGTTTCGCGAGTTCCGTTTCGAGCAGCTGATCCCTTCCGGCTGTCATCTCTGCGATTCTCGCGGCGCGTTCCGCCTCCAGCAGCTTTATGCGCCTTGCCTGGCGTTTTCTCCACTCCGCGTCTTTTCAATCTGAATGTTGTAGTCAGCGAGGGTCTCCCTGATCTGCTTGTCGTACTTCTCGAATATTTGCACGACGGCGCGCTTGTCTTTGGTTGAGCTCTTCGCATCCGCATCCTGATTGGCGATCGCGATCGAAGCGATTCGCTGAGAGAAGGGGTTGGGGAATGCGAGCTTCGGATCCGGACGTCCCTCAAATAGTTCCTGGTTGAACTCCAAACCTGACGCCAGGGTGTTTGTGAAACTCGCGGCGAGCACTGCCGTAATCCAGATGCAGTCGTAGCGCGCGATTCGCCCGAGGTCCTTCTCTTCCGTCCATGCAGTCGCCGTCGAAGTCGTGCCGAATATCGCGCGAACCAAATCAGCCTGGCTGCGGACCGGTTCGGCGAAGGGGCATGACTTGGTCAACTCAATCATGAACTCGAGGGAGTACCGCACGTTCTCGGCATCTGTCAGGCCACTCAAGGGCGAATCCGGGGTGATGCCCAAGGTTTCGTAGAATTGGTCCCAGCCGCCTGCGGCTTTGACTGCTGCTATGAGTTCCGCCCCCCATGCCGCGTAATCTGCTGAATCTATGAATTCCTCGGTTGGGCTCGACGCGATAACTCCGCGGCCGAATTGCATGTAGCGTGCCCACGCGTTCTTGTCAGCGATCGCGGCGAGGTCCGCATCGACCTTCGGTTCCTTCTCAGCCGTCATCTGCGCGATTTTCGTATCGCGTTCGTCCTCTAACTGGGCAATCCGCAGCTCGATATCGTCCGGTATGTGCGCAACGGGAGCGGCCGATGTTGTTCCTACCAGGTTGCGCGCAGCGACTGTGATCAAGTACGTGGTCCCCACCGTTAGCTCAGGGATCATGCAGGAGTTGTTGCTACTCGACGTGCAACCAGCGGACTCTGGAACCGTTGTGACCATGACATCGTCAGTTCGCATGAGGCTGTGTGGCAGGCTCCACTGCACCTCGACTTGGGCGAGCCCCGCTTGTGTGGCGCGATTTTTCAGTCTCACGTCGATTGGGGCAGGGGGTGCCGCCAGCGCGGGGATCGTGAGTGGCGATGTCGCAGTCGTTTCTGGGATGTCGATCGGTGGCGTCGTGAGCGGCGCAACACCGACGGTGTAGTCAGATCCTGCCGGAATGCCAGTGATTGTGCATGACGCTTGTGTCGCCTCTGCTTGGCATGTGTGGCCACCTGGCTGAACAGTGGCTCGGTATCCCGAGGGAGGCAGTCCGGAGGTGCCTTTAGGGAGCGTCCATTCCACTGCGACGGCGCCAGGGTCAACGCCGACAAGCGTTGTCCGCACGTCACTGACCGGCCAAGGGAGGTACGGGTTGATATAGGCGGATGTGGTGGCAGCGTGGATGTTGGGAGTCGCTTGTTGGTTCACGCTCGTCACCTGGATCTGGTAGGACGTTGCTTCTGAAACGTTGTCGGTAATCAAACACTCAAGGATGGCCTTGCCGTCAACGTCGCAAGTTCCCGTCGGCGGTGAGGTCGTGACAACGTACTTGGTGGGCTTCGGCCCAGCAGAGGGCTCGGCCCACCGAATCTTCAGTGAAGCCTTGGCATTTGAATCGAAACTCGCTGACGTTGTGATGTTCTGTGGCTTACCGAGAACTTCTTGAGCATCTAGCACCGGCGCTTTCGGGAAACTGATCTGCGCCGAGGCATTGGTTGACGGATGTTCCCTCTTAACGTAGTTCACCGTGATCTTATGATTCGAAGACATGCGTCCGAATGCGGCGGACAGTGTCTTCTCGTCGAGTTTCACTGACCATCCGGTATCTGGAACCGTTAGTGACCCACCTAGCGGACTCGTGATCGTCCACTGCCACTCGCCTGGGTTGGCCCCGTTCGGCCTCTCGAGCTCTGCGGCATAACCAACTTGCTCGGTCTTTCCTCCGGATAGTCGAATGGTGTCAAAGGCGTATGACTTGAACGTACCGAGATCGGTATAGCCGAATGTTGCTCGGAAATTCTGGTTTTTGAACCCGAGGTGAGTTAGGTAGTAACTGGTTGCTGTCGTCGTCTCCGTAGTGGTTCCCGGCACACCCCCACTACCGATGTTTCGAATACTCTCGGGGATGAGGTAGGTCGGCGCTTCCGTCACGCGCGTCATTGATCTTTCGGAACAGTCACCACAGCCAGAGACGACTTGCATCTTCAACGACGTGGATGGGACTGTCACCTTCCCAGCTGCGATTGCGGACTTCGAAAGGTCAGAGGTGTTGTATCCATGCTGCGCGTGGATTGCGGGTAATACAGCAGAGTTGGCAATCTGCTTTTCGGCGCCGTTGTTGACCAGCCATGCGCTGACCTTGGGCATGTCATCGACGGTTGGGCCACCAGTCTGACCGCCCTGTCCCTGTTGCCGCACCTTGAAGATGCTGACAAGTGCTGGGTCGCCCAACGCAGCGACGTCGGACACTGCTTCGCCGACAACGTCAACGTAGGTGTACTTTCCGTCGTACTGCTCGCGATACGCCGTGACGATCTTGGGTTCTGCTCCGTAGCGGGTCAGGACCTTGGCGACCGCATTCGGGGCGAAGGTGCCGGCCGCGCGTGAGGTGCGGTACTCGTCTGTTGCGTTGGGATAGGTGACCTTGATGTCGTAGTGGTCGCCGTTGCGTATCCGACCAATGTCTGTGTGTCGTTGGGTGATTGCCGAGGTGATATCGAATGTCTGTATGAGGCTTTGCCGGTAGTCGTCCTTCAGTTCTTCAGGATACTTCGGGTACAGGATCCCGGCCGCGATTGTTCTACCTGATCGCCTCAAGGTGACGGTGTAGTTGACGTTCGGCCTGCCCTTGCCGTAGGTAGTGGTGCTGGCACGGTTTCTCAAATTCGGCATGATGAGCTGCAGCGTGCCCGATTCGATGTAGGACTGGCGATTAGTCTTCAACCCAACCACAACTATTGAACGGTTCTCTTCTGAAGTGTTGCCACCTTGCTGGTAGTCAGTCACCACGCTTACGGCTTGGTTCTCAAATGAGTCGACATTGGTTCGCACATTGCAGACGGCATTGAGGCGCTCGAACATGGCGGGGTCTGGGTCTTTCGAGAGATCCGCCTGTTTGCCTCCACTTGTGGTTGGACTGTTAGTGACCTTGCTGCGATCGATAGCGATTGCCGAACGGGCGCCAGTTGACGGCTCGAAGAATGTCAGGTTTGCGATGCTGCCTCCGGCAAACGTGATGCCCGGCGTCGCGCTGCTGCGACGCACATCAACGTGGTCGAAAGCTGGGTTGACGAAGCTGATCGGATTGCTGGCGGACAACCGCGACATGGTCGAATTGGTCAACTGCCAGTCTGTGTACGTGGAAGCGGCAAAGTCCGAACGTGCCAGACACACCTGGTCACCATCGAGCGTTACTCGTTCGCCGAATTCCACTTCTCCCAAGTCTGATTCCGTTACCCGTCCTAGCTGAACGTCCGAGATCAAAGCACCCTGAAGATCTGCGAGACTCACTCGGTCAAATTGTGAATATTCGATCTTGGCGTCAGGTAGGCGGAGGCCCTGCATCGAAGCGCCTTGCTGGAAAATGCCAGTCCAGTCAGCGCGTCGCGGGGTTCCATCATCATCGACTGCTCCAAATGAGGCGAAGGACAGGTTTGCTCCTTGAATATTCGCGCCTACCGCCCGACCGTAGATGATCACTTGGTTGGCCGCGGCCCTGGTAGTGACCACGAAGCGGGAGTTTGGGGCAGCGGCCGCGCCATTTACCCCCGGTAGTGACCCTGCCGTGTAGAAATCGAATAACGAGTTCGCGGGGAGCGCGGTTTCACTGCTCAGTGAGTCCTTCTTGATGCGGCCAATTCCCCCGGTTGCGGTGCTCGTGCCAAAGATTGCATCTCCATGTGCCGTCACATCGACAAATTCGGGTCTAATGCTTTCATCGACCACGAGTGTTCGGATCTTTCCATCGCGGACGGCCCGGATGGATTTCGCACCGGTATTCGCGATCAGTACTTGGCCATTTGTCACCGCAACATCGTGCGGTGCGTTGAGTTTGGTTCCGGCCGCTTGAGTTGCGTTCCCGCACTGTGCTCCGCCCAGTTCTTGGCACGCCGCTCCACCCAGATCGCCCGCAACCGTCGTAATCATTCCGTCGTCGATACTGATCTTGCGAACTGTGTTCGTTCCCGAATCTGCCACATAGAGATCGTCTGTCGTCGCAGCAAGCCCTCGCGGGGCGACAAGCGGAGCATCAAAGCCCGCACCGCCTTCACCCTGTTCCGGGGTACCGAGGCGCCCGGTGCCAGCGATCAACGTAGCGGGCTTTGAAGGATCATTGAGATCAATTTGCCAAACAACATGCGCACCACGGTCAGACACAAATAGCGTCGATTGGTCGGGTGACAATGCCAGTCCGGAAGGGCTATCCAACTCCATCTTCGCGGCAGGCCCGCCATCGCCACAGTCACTTACTTGGAAAGTGCATCGCTTTCCCGTTCCAGCAAGCGTCGAGACTGTTCCAGCGGCCACGTTGATTACCCGAACACGGCGGTTGCCCGTGTCGGCAACGTAGACCAACTTGCTGTTCGATGTGACTGCGACATCTTCCGGCGCGTTGAACTTCCAACTGCCAACCGGATCGCTTCCCGTTCCGGCAAATCCAGCAGCACCGGTACCCAGCGGCAGGCTCGGAACGAGGCGCTGAGTAGACCCCAGAGTGTCCCAATCGTAGGTCGTCAAGCATGCATCCTGCATTGGCACATTACAGTCCATCGGTCCCAGTTGGGCACCGGGCATTGACGCACCCTGCAAGTTTGCGCCCGCGAGGTTCGCACCTCGCAAGTCAGGATTCGTCCACACCGCGCCCTGCAAATCCGCGCCCCTCAGATCGGCGCCAGCAAAATTCGGTCGTACCATGGTCGAATTCGCAAGGTTCGCCTGTTTCAAGATGGAACTTGAGAAGTTCCCCTCAGTGACCTTCACACCCTCAGCATTCACGGCGGACAAGTCACGGCCACTGAAGTCAACGTCAGCTACGTTCTTGGCGCGTTTGGGCTTACTTGGACTGTCTGCTTCACACACAGCAAACGGCTGCAGGCAGTGGTCTGACGCAACGCGAAGGGCCGGAACCGGGGCCGAGACCACAACGGGCTCCGGCAAGTCCAACTCGCCACCTGCCTTCCGATCACCTGCATCGGCCGCGCAACTGGATAGCACAACGGATGCGACCACCACCACCGATATCCAAGGAAGCACTGATCCACGCATGTCCATACCTGTCCGATGAGTTCACGTTTGGTACGCAGTATCTGCCTGATCGGTCTAGGTATGTGGCGAATGACCAGCGGACGTATGGCGATCAGAAAAAAAGTTCGGTTAACACTTCTAACGGCGCTACATTCTGAAACTAGCCACCGTCGCGGGCCTGGGCGATCTTCTTGCTGTAGTCGCTCTGCACCGCTCGTATTTGCTTATCGAACTTCTCAAGGACGGCGTCGAACGCGGCCGCAGCCGCCGTTGAAGTATCGCCTAGGGACGCCACGGCGTTTCCCAACTTCGCAACACGTTGGGAATACGGATTGTCGTAGGCGACGTCAACTGGCACAGGTTCACCCGTAGCAAACAGTTGGTAGAACTGTGATCCTGTGCTCATGCCGATACCTCCCAGGCCCGCCGTTATCGCCTGAATCCAGATACACGAGTAGGCGGCGGTCCTGCCGGACTTCTTCAGGATTCCCCACATGTCCAGATCCGATATCAGGCTAGTCTGGGTCAAACTGTGAATCAGGTCCGATTGCGTGACTACCGGATCGGTGACTGGGCATCGATCTAACGACGCAACCAACTGGTCATACATCCAGGAGAAGTTCTCGGAATCTGACATTTCACTCGGGTTGGGTGGACTGCCGATGTTTAATTCCTCGTAGAATTCACTCCAGCTACCAAAGTCATGGACATCTTCGGCGAAGTCAATCGCCCAGGCTTCATAGTCGGGTGAGCCCTTGAAGGGGCCCGGAGGCGCCGACGCGCCGATCTCTTCGCTCGTGGCAAGAACCTCAGCAAAGCGGTTACTTGCCGCCAGCTGCTTTATCTCTTCGCTACGTGCCTGCTCGATGGCTTTGATTTTCGCATCACGTTCAGCTTCGAGGGCAGCAACCCTTGCAAGAATATCGGATGCCGTGAACGACACTGCCTGAGCCGGGGTCGATCCAACTCTGTTCTTGGTAGTGACTACGTACTCGTATACCGCGCCCACCGGGATATCGGCGATTGTGCACGACAGGACCTCGACGTTCACGGTGCAGCCGCTACTGGCCGGAGTGGTGCTCACCTCGACGTCAGAGGTGTACATGTTGCCGCCCGGGACCTTCCAAGTGACTCCAACTGTTGCCGATTCTGGTTGGCTTGCTGTGACCCTGACCTTCACGTCCGTAGCTGCCGGCGGCGATTCAAGGGCTGGAATGACGACGGGCGCGGAGGCGTCACTCTTGGCTGGGGGCAGTGAGGTGCCGTTTAGGCTCTCAACGCTGAACGTGTATTCAACATCGTTGCTAAGGCCTTCGATTACGCATTCCTTCGCGGTGGGCTTGGCCTCGCAGGCCTGGCCGCCGGGCAGGGCTGTGGCCCGGTAGCCAGTGGCCTGAATTGTCGTCTCGTCCGATGGGACGGTCCACGAGACCTTAACCGCGCCGGGATCGATCCGGGCAACCTCCGCAGATACGCCGACTACTCTTCGTGGGAGGTACGGGTGAATGAACGCCGAGGTCTTGACACTGGTGGTGTTCGGTGTAGCGGTGTCATAGATAGCCGAGACCCGCACTTCGTAGGTCACGCCTTCCTCCAAACCTTCACTGAGTAAACACTCATGGCTTTGGGTTTCACATCGGCTCGTTGCCGGAAACGTGCTCACTTCGAACATCTTGGGCTTGATCAAACCAGAATCGGGAACTTCCCACTTCACCGAGAGCGTGGGATTGCCCGAACTGGAGGGGACACCAGCCACGGTGAGGTTGGTGGGCCGTGCCATTGACTGTCGGGGTGATTGTGGAGCGTTCCCGAACTCGGCTGCAGCGCTCACTGCCGGAGTCGCGGCAGTTCGTGGGTGGAGTGTGGCGGTGATCGGCACGTTTGAATAGACGCGACCAAACGACGCTTGCATCGCTGCCGAAGTCAGTTTCGTTAATGCGCCCGCCACCGGAATCGACATCTCGTGACCGATCGAATCGGTCAGCGTCCACATCCACTTGCCTTTTTGACTGTCGTCATAGGCTGTAGGGAATTCCAGGTGTGCCGCCGCCGTACCCCACTTGTCCATGAATGTTCCGTTATCGGAGTAGCCATAACGGGCGGTCAAGGTGCCTGGCTTACCTGTGATCGTTGTCTTCGCTGATGCGGAAGCCTCGAAAACGGCCTTGCCCGGAATCACTGCATACTCATTCGCGACCCGCTGGGCGGGCATCAAATAGGTTGGTGCTTCTGTTACCCGGGTAACTGATTTTTCGGAGCAGTCACCGCAGCCCGAAACGATCGTCATACTTATCGCGGACGCAGAGTTAGTTATTGAGCCCACCGATTGGGCCCTTTCAGACAGATCCGCCGTGTTGTAGCCGTGCTGAGCGCGGATCGGCAAGAGTGAATACCCATTGACGAATTGGGTACTTGATGATCCATTTGCAACGGAAGCGTAGACCTTCGGTTGATCGTTGACGACGGGTCCACCGGTCTGCCCGCCTTGTCCACGTTGGTTGACTATGAAGGAGTTCAGCCTTGCATTCTGCCCCAGCTCCACCTCAGCTGTTCGGGCTTCGCCGACGATGTCTACGTAGGTGTATCTGCCGTCATACTGTTCTCGATACGAAGTGACAGTCCTGGGGTCAGCCGCATACTTGGTCTTGACAACGTCACGCGCCCCGGCGGTGAAGGAGCCGATGAGTTGTGATTCGCGGTATTCGTTTGATGCCCCAGGGTATGTAACCGTAATGTCGTACTGGTCTCCTTGCCGAATTCGTCCGATGTCACTCCTACGGGCCTGTAGTGCAGCCGATATATCGAAGGTCTGAACCAGGCTCCGCCGATAGTCGTTCGCCCTCCAGGCAGGATAGGTTGGTTTTACCTGGCCTACTGCCATCACCCGCCCGGTTCGTCGCAACTTGATCGTGTAGTCGACCGTTGGTTGACTCTTGAGGTAGACAGTTGAGTTGTCCTGATTTCGAAGGTTCGGGAAGATTGTTTGAAGTGTCCCAGTTGCGACGTGGGATTGTGGATCGGTACCCAGCGTTGCCACGATGATAGAGCGATTCTGCTCGGAGTCGTTTCGGCCCCACTGTCCATAGTCGGACGCAGCAGTGACACTCTGGCTAGGGAACGCTTCAGTGTTCGTAGGTACCGCGCAGTACTGGTTCAGGCCTTCGAAGTGCTGGGGTGCCAAGTCTTTTGAGGTGTCGGCTGCCTTCCCGTTGTTCGTAGTTGGGACCCCGCCGGTGGATGTGTTCTCGAATGTGATGCTGGCGCGGCCCGAAGTCGCTGGGTCATAGAACGTAACGGTATCCAAGTGACTGTCGCGGAAAGTGACTGAAGGCGCTGCACTGCCACGCCGAAAGTCGACGTCATCGAGTTGTGCGTTGGAAAACTCGACCGGCTGGCCGCTGGCAAGCCGACTGAGAGAAGAGTTGCGCAGCTCCCAATTTGCGTATCGAGGCGCGAGTAGTTCAGCCCGTGCCAGACAAACCCTGTCACCGTCTAGGCTTACCCGCTCACCGATTTGGCTCGAGCCGAGGTCGGTCTGCGTAAGTCTCCCAAGTTGGGTATAGGCGATTGTCGCCTCCTGGAAATTCCCGGCTGAGAAGGCGTCGAACTGCGAATACGCGACGTTTGCTCCCTTGAGATCCATGCCGGTCATTTGTGCGCCCTGCTGGAATATGCCGGTCAAGTCTGCTCGACTCAGGGTCTTGTCCTTGTAAGTATCGGGGAATGCAGCTCCGGTTAGCGATGCGTTCTGGATATTCGCCCCAATGGCTCGCCCGTACACTTGGACTTGGTTAGCTCCAGTGCGAGCGGCCACCAGGAATCGACTGTTCGGGGCAACCACTGCTCCATTGAACGTCGGTACTGATTGACTCGAGTAGTAGTCAAACAATGTCTCCGCAGGTACTGCCGACCTCGACGAGATGCGCCCCGCATCGATCCGTGCGAAGCCGCCGGTTGCGCCCGCCGGGCCCGCAATCGCGTCGCCATGAGCTGTGACACTGACAAATGTCGGTCGGAAAGAAGCCCCTGTGGTGAGCGTCTGAACCTGGCCGCCGCTGAGCAATCGAATCGACTTCGTTCCGGTATCCGCAATCAGGAGGTCACCTTGATCATTTAGCAACGAGACGTCGTGCGGAGAGTTCAACTTGGCGTCTGCTGCGGACGTTCCGCTGCCGCATTGATCGGTCGCTGATTCCTGGCAGGCAGTACCGGACGGATCACCTACTGCCGTGGCAATCGTGGGATCGTCCTCGCCAATGTTGACTCGCCGAACGGTATTTGTACCGGAATCGGAAATGAACAGTTCATCTGCTGTTGCTGCCATCCCGCGTGGTGTCACCAACGGCGCGTCGATAGCGGGTCCGCCATCACCGACTGCAGGCGGACCGAGGCGTCCCGTTCCTGCCAAGAGATTTGCCGTCCGGTCCGTGTCGTTCAGGTCGATCTTCCACACCACGTGAGCTCCGCGGTCGGCGACAAAAAGTGAGGACTGGTCCGGCGAAAGAGCAAGGCCAGAGGGACTGTCAAAATCGATCTTCGCGGCAGGGTTTCCGTCGCCGCAATCGCTTAGTTGGAACGTACACTTCTTACCTGTTCCGGCGACGGTCGATATCGTGCCTTTTGTCAGGTTGATTGCACGGACTCGTCGGTTCCCGGTGTCTGCTACATACACTGTTCTGCTGTCCGATGTAATCGCGACATCCTCAGGAGCTTTGAAACGCCAGGTGCCAACTGGGCTTGTGCCGTCGCCAACGAAGCCAGCGGCGGTCGTTCCGAGTGGGGCGGTAGGAGCTAGACGCTGGGCAGATCCGAGCGTGTTCCACTCGTATGTGTCCAGGCACGATTCGGGCATGGGGATATTGCAGTCAAGCGGGCCGAGTTTGACCCCAGGCATTGCTGCTCCTTGGAGATTGGCTCCGGCGAGATTTGCGCCGCGCAAATCAGCATTCGTCCAGACCGTGTTACTCAGGTTTGCACCACGAAGGTCTGTTCCAGCAAAGTTCGGAGCATCCATCACAGAGTTGGAGAGATTGGCGCCGCGCATACTGGCGCCGGTGAAGCTCGGCGAATCGAGGTGCACGCCCTCAGCGTCGATAGCGTCAAGTTCACGATCGTCGAAAGTGACGGTTGGAGCTGCATCCGCTGTCTTTCGTTTCTTTCCCGTCCGCGCAGGTTTGAGGTCCACGCAGTTCGCGCCCGGTTGGAGGCATGGGTCAGCGGTCGTACGAGGTGCTGCCGATCCTGCCGTGACAACCATCGGCGGAGCTAGGGAATCCTCGCCGGCGTTGCGCTGCTGCACGCCAGTCGCGCAGCCCGAGAGAACGAGTGCGCCCGCAATTGCAGCGGCCAGCCCAGGCCTTAGACGCATGGCATTCCAATCTGTAGCTTGTGACACCTATTGCAGGCAGTATCGCTGTGTTCAGAGTCTTTTCTCCGGGCACCTTCAATCCGGAATGGACCAAAGGGGGGAAACCTTCGGGTAACGCGCGCAGAGTGTCACGCGGCGTAGTTCAGGTTCTTGATTTCGATACTCCTATTGTTGTCAAGCGGCGGTTTTCTCGGATGCTTGTGTGAGGGCGGCAATGGTTCGCTGTTCGAGTTCTGGGTCGGCGCGGGTTCCGATTTCGAGGCGTCGCATTCGTTGGTAACGGACTCCGAGGGTCGCAGCGAGGACTGTGACCGGAATGCCGATGCGTTGGCGTGTAGTTGGTGACCGACGGGGTCGTCTGTAGCGGGATTGTCGAGGTAGGCCATCGTTCGGTGCTCGTGGTGCGCAGACGGAGCAACACGATTCGGTGAAGGGCGCTGTTCGCTTGCCGGTTCCCGCCGCGGGATAGCCGGTGGCGCACACGTTGCCGTGATGGTGCCGGGATTAGTACGCTTCCGGCGAACGACGCTCTCGATGTGGGCCGCTCAGGGTTATCCCCGACAGCGACGAGCAAGGTTCCGGCGGCGCCCGGGCCGACTCCACTCAACGACAGCGATGTCGGGTGCACTGCGCGGACCAGTGCATCGAGTTGGATGTCGCTGGTATCGAACTCGTCTCGCAGAATCATGTGGCGGGCGGCGAGGCGTTTGAAAGTCTGATGGGTGACCAGTGCGGCCTGGTGCGCGTCAATCGGATCTGACTTGCCACGCTTGCGACGGGCCTGCCGGTTCTGTCAGACGACTTTGATCACTGTCACACCTGCGGCCGACAGCCTCCAGGTAGTCCCTTCCCCGTGGGAGCCGAGCCTTCGGCCCCGACCCCCTCGATCGGCCCGCTAACGTGGAAGACCCGACCTGCTGCCGGTATCCGCGAGTAGTGGTAGGGAATTCCCAGCCCGCAGCAACCCCGGCGTAGG
>Ga0172380_10006258_pt1 | contig 13933 bp, 12 predicted proteins | sample Leawe162metaG_FD_119747 | JGI IMG/M metagenome (GOLD analysis project Ga0172380, IMG submission 119747) | Leachate microbial communities from a municipal landfill in Southern Ontario, Canada - Leachate well 162 metaG | ecosystem: Engineered > Solid waste > Landfill > Unclassified | place... | reverse complement strand
GCCGCCGTTCCATGCATTCCGGGCTTCGTTGAGGCGCAAGCGTCGGGCATAGCCAGCCTGACACCCTTCTGAGTAAAATATTCGCCCGCTGGCCGAAAGGCGTTGGCAATAAACAGGGGTTATAGTTGCTGTTTGGCGCTCGTTTAAGGACTTATATGCGACCATTGTTGTTATTTACGCCATTGATATTTATGACTAAAAAAGCTGTTTCTTGAGAGCCTGTCGAACCATGAACGGGGAAGTTTTACCCTGTCCGTAAGTGATGCAGATATTGTCCAACCAACTAAACAAATCTCTGCCCCAGCCGTGTCCTCAAAACCCAATATGAGCCTATTTTTAATCCGTTCGCCCTGTGCCTGTCGAAGGGGGAACGGATTAAAAATAAGGTAGGTATAACCTCAGCAATTTATTGGCGCCCCGAAGACGAATCGAACGTCCGACCTACCCCTTAGGAGGGGGTTGCTCTATCCACTGAGCTACCGGGGCTTGCCGGGGGAGATTATATCAGTTTACGGCCATCTTCGTGCCCTGTGGACTATGTGTTCGGCAACACCCAATTCGAATGCCGCACACATGACTCGGAAATTATTTTTGCATTTGGAATTGCCGAGCGGATACCGGGCGCTACGGCGAAGCACGCCACCTATCCGGGAAGTGTTGTGCTCCCGCCCGCATTACAAGCGCTTCAGCGGAATATCGTATTTTTTCAATGCATAGCCCATCTGGCGCGGTGTCAGGTTGAGCAGGCGCGCGGCTTTGGCCTGCACCCAGCCGCATTTTTCCATCGCCTGGATCAACTGTTCGCGTTCCGTCTGCGTGTGGTCGCCGTCCGGGGCGTCCGCCGCGACATGGTCGTTTTCCGCTACGCTCGGCGGCGCGGGTTGGACGCTTGCAACTATCGGGATAACGGTGTGGGGGCGGGTGTGATTGCCCAGCGCCGAGGAGTAGCATAGCCCTTTCTGGCACATCAGATCGGCGTGGCGTATCATATTGCCGCGCGTCATGGTCGCCATGCGCTCGATGCAGTTTTCCAGTTCACGCACATTGCCCGGCCAGCCGCACTGCGTCATGGCTTGTATGACTTCCGGGCTTAAGGTCAGGCGGCGCTTGTTTTCGCGGTTGAATTTCTCCAGGAAATGCTCCGCCAGCGCCGGGATGTCTTCGCGCCGCTCGCGTAGCGGCGGCAGGAAAATCGACACGACATTGATACGGAAATACAGATCGGCGCGGAATTCCTCTTTTTTCACCATTTCTTCCAAGTTGCGGTTGGTCGCGGTGATCAAGCGCACATCCACCTTGATGGTGCGGTTGCCGCCAACCCGCTCGAATTCACGCTCCTGCAATACGCGCAGCAACTTGGCCTGGAAGGCGGGCGAGATGTCGCCGATTTCGTCGAGGAACAGCGTGCCGCCGTGCGCTTGCTCGAAGCGCCCCTTGCGTTCATGCATGGCGCCGGTGAAAGCGCCTTTCTCGTGGCCGAACAGTTCCGATTCCAACAGGCTTTCCGGCAACGCGGCGCAGTTGAGTTTAACGAACGGCCCGTTCTTGCGCGCGCTGAGGTAGTGGATGGCGCTCGCAATCGCTTCCTTGCCGGTGCCGGATTCGCCGCGCAGCAGGATGGTCGCCTTGCCCGGCGCGGCCTGATGCACATCGGCGAACACCTGCTGCATGCGCTTGGCTACGCCAATCACGTTATCGAGGCTGAATTTGCCCTGTAATTCCTTTTGCAGGCGGAATTTTTCCTGCATCAGTTGTTCGCGCTCGGCGGCGACATTTTGATGCAGCAACACCGTCTGACCAATCAGGTTGGCGACCATGTACAGGAAGCGTACATCCTTGCGGAAATTCCCCGCCGTGGGGCTATCCTCGCGGTCCACGCTGAGTACGCCGATACACCGCCGCCCCACCTTGATCGGCACGCCAATAAAGGCGATTTTTTCGTCTTTCAGGTTGCGCGCCCCGGTGCGGTTGAGGAACAGCGGTTCCTGGGAAATATCGGGAATCACCGCCGGCACGCAGGTTTGCAGGATGCGCCCGGTTACGCCCTCGCCGATCAGAAAACGTCCGCGCCCGATCTCGTCATCGTTCAAACCGATGGCGGCAACCGCTCGTAATTCACCATCCTGGAGCAGGCTTGCCACACTTCGGTGCATTTGCAAATGGGAAGACAGCAGGTTGAGCACCCCGCGCAAAGTCTTGTGCAGGTCGAGCGACGAGCCTAACACCTTGCTGATCTCGTAAATAGTGGTCAATTCGAGCGATTCTGTGTGGTTGTTCATGATGGCTGCCTTGAAGTTGTCACCTTGTGAGTTAAGCAATTGCCGCGCCAGACCGGGTGAGGGCGACGTTCACAGGGCGAATCATCGCATATTCACTTGACATAAATCGCTTAAGCTTGTCTCATTCAGGGTATGGATCAAATATCGCCAGAGCTGGCCAAAAAACTCACTATCGCCGTTGAGCGCATGCCCGCGTTTCCGAAAAGCGTGCAGAAAATACTCGAACTGACCCGGAATATGGATGTTCAGCCGAAGGAACTGGTGCAAGTCATCGAGAAAGACCCGGTGATGACGGTTAAAGTTCTCAAGGTGCTCAATTCCGCCTATTTCAGCCTGCCCAACAAAATCACCTCAATCAACCATTCGGTGGTTTACCTGGGCTTTAACACTATCAAAAATCTCGCCCTCAGCATCGCCGCAGTCGGCATCTTGCCCAAGCGCAACGAAGCCGGCTTCGATATCCAGCAATACCTGATGCATTCCCTGACCACGGCGGGCATCGCCAAGCTGCTGGGCAGCAAATTATCCGGCACCGACCCGATGGATTGCTACATCGCCGGCCTGTTGCACGATTTCGGCAAAGTGGTGTTCGCCCAGTTTCTGCCCAGCGATTTCCGGCAGGCCATGCTGAAAAGCGCCCAGGAAAACCTGCCCCTGTATTCGGCGGAAAACCAGGTTATCGGCGTAGACCACACGGTCGTAGGCTCCATGCTGGCGGAAAAATGGCAATTCCCTCAAATGCTGGTCGATTGCATACGCAACCACCACTCCGCAGAAGGGGAGGAAAGCGGCATGTGGGCCAGCGTCTATGCCGCCAACCAGATCAGCAAGACCATGGCATTCGGCGATAGCGGCAACCCTTGCATAGAAGCATTGCCGCCAGCCGTGCAGCGCTATTTCGGCGGCGATATCGACGGGATCATCGCCTCGCTCGGCGATTTATCGAAAATCGCCGAGGAAGCCTCGTTATTTTCCCAATTGGACAAAGCATGATCCTAGAAACCTCAGTTGACCGCTCGACCGGATATTCAACAGCATGATTCCAAAAAAATTCTTCATAATGTTTCATTTTGTCCGTTTAGCAAGTCCGCTACGGGGTGGATTGCACGGTTTTCCGGGCGCATGGCGGCGTTGCAACTATAAGAGAAGAGAATGGAACAACCATTCTTCGTCGTTGCGCCTCTTGTGCCCAAGCCGTCGGGCTGTCGGGTATGCCCTGCACCCGGAAAACCGCACACTCCACCCCGTTCAACTGAGGTTTCTAGGATGAAAATCAAATTCTGGGGGGTGCGGGGCTCCATCCCCTCGCCCGGACCCAACACCGTCAAATACGGCGGCAACACCACCTGCATCGAGATACGCACCGACGACGGCCAATTGATCGTTCTGGACGGCGGCACCGGAATATTCGCGCTATCGCAGACGCTGCTTCGGGAAATGCCGGTCACCGCCAACGTCTTCATCACGCACACCCATTGGGATCATATCCACGGCCTGCCTTTTTTCATCCCGATTTTCATCCCCGGCAACAAACTCAGGCTGCACGGCGCCTTCGACCCGATTTCCGGACGCGGCATCGAACATATCATGGAAGTGCAGTTGCAATACAGCTATTTCCCGGTGCGCGAAGCCGAAATGAAAGCCAAGATCGAATACGAAACCCTGATGCCGGAGCAAAGCCTGCAAATCGGCGCGACCACGGTCACCCCCATGCTGCTTAACCACCCCGTCATCAATTTCGGCTACCGTATCGAGTGCTCCGGTAAATCGGTGTTTTTCACCGGCGACCACGAGCCGCATTACAACATCTATGCTCCCGGCGACGAAAGCTACGACGAATATCAGGCGCTGATAAGCGAAAAGGAAAAGGCCATTCTTGCCGCGGTGCGCGGCGTGGACGTGCTGATCGCCGATTCTTCCTATACCATCGAAGAATATCCGGGAAAAAAAGGTTGGGGGCACGGCACCTTCGATTCCAGCATCGTCCTGTCCAAACAGGCGCAAGCCAAAATCCTCTACTGCACCCACCACGAACCGACCCGCAGCGACGAAGCGCTGGAAAGGGAATTTGCAAAAGCACTGGCGCGCCACCCCCGGCAAAACGGCGATCCCGACTATCGTCTGGCGCGCGAGGGAGATGAAATTGAAATTTAGTCGCGGTAGGATTTTCATTATCCTAAGCCGGACTATTGCCGGAACCAAAAATATTTACCGCAGAGACGCAAAGACGCAGAGAAATAACGAACTCTCTGCGTCTCTGCGGTGAAAGCATTTTGCCGGAGAACCGCACCAGTGCTTGATCTACGACACATTCTACGTAGATAGTGTAAAGACTTGGTCGATAAGTGACTAAGCCGGACAAGGAGGCACACCAAACGGGCTAAGCAGATCGGGAGGTAATTAATGGACAGTTTCTAAGTGACTGGAAAGCTCAGTTGAACAGGCTAAGTTTGTTACGCTGTGCCAGTTATTTCGTCAATGCCAGGAACAGCTCCGGCAACCGTTCCGGCAGGCGCTGGATGTTGTCGATGACGGTGTAGCGTTTGCCGAAGATGTCGCTGACGTATTCGTCGGCTTTCGGGTCGAGGTTGATGCAGTAGGCGTATATGTTTTTCCGATCCAGTTCCTTCACCGCCTGGCGGGCGTCGGCTATCAGCGTGCGGGCGTCCTTGGCGTCCACGTCCGCCGGTTCGCCGTCGGTCAGGATCAGCATTAGTTTTTTGTCGGCCTTCTGGTTTTCCAGGTAGTGCGCGGCATGGCGCATCGCCGCGCCCATGCGGGTGGAATATTGCGCTTGCAGCGCGGCCAGGCGGCCTTTCACCCGGTCGTCCCATTTTTCGCTGTAGCCTTTGATGTGCAGGTAGCGCACGTCGTGGCGCGTGTTGGAGTGAAAGCCGCCGATGGCGAACGGGTCGCCCAGTTTGTCCACCGCCCAGGCCAGCAGCGATACGGCTTCCCGGCTGAGTTCGAGGATGCTTTGCGCGCCGCCGGCGACTTTTTTATTGAGCGATTCGGATAAATCCAGCAGCAGCATCACCGCAATGTCGCGCCCGCTGGTTTTGTGGCTGGCGTTGATGCGCGGGTCGGGGGTCGCGCCGCTCTTGAAGTCGATTAGCGAGCGTAGCGCCACGTCCAGGTCCAGTTCGCTGCCTTCCTCCTGGTAGCGGATGCGCATCTTGTCCTGCGGCTTGAGCAGGTCCAGCAGGCGTTTCAGGCGTTTTGCCAGCGCTACGTTCTTTAGTAGCAACCGGTCGATTTCCGCCGCATCGCCGTTGGGGTGCAGGGCTTCGTATACGCTCACCCAGTCTGGACGGTAAGTCTGGCTGGCGTAGTCCCATTCGGGGTAATGGCGCGGCGGCAGCCCCTTGAGTTCTTCGTCCGGCTCGATTTCGCGGTTTTGGTCGAAGGCTTCTTCTTCGTCGCCTTCCTCAATGAATTTCCACATCTGGCGGTTGTCGTCGCGGTAGTCCACCACGGTGTCGGTGAAGTGGACGTTGGGCAGTTGGTCGCTCTGGCGGCGCGTTTTCGCGCCGAACGCGACCGCCAGATCGACCATTTCCTGGGTGTCGGCGTCGCGCTGTTCCAGCAGCGCATGAAAGCGCCGGGCGAATTCAATAATGTCGGGGTTCCGGTACGGGTGATGCGGGTCAAGTATCGCGCGTGACAACATCGCCAGGCGATGGCGGATCGCCGATTCGCAGGCCGGGTCGCAGGCGTCTTCCGCCGGGATCGGGTGCAATGCGCTGAAAATGCGGCGCAGGCCGGGATATTCGCGCATCGCCAGGCATTCCACGCGTGCGTCTTCGAACAGTTCGACCGCCATGCGCTGGAACGGGCTTAAATTATCGGCGAAAACCGCCACCGTCCAGCGCTTGTGGGCGGCGATGTGCGCCAGCGCGGCGCGGTAGCGGTCCAAGCCGGTGACGCCTCCCGCAAAGTCGTCGTAAACATCCGGCAGGCGTATGCCCAGCTTGTCGTAATAGGGTATTGGCTTGCGCAGCTCATCGAAGCCGGGCGAGTACGGCACAAAACGGTCGCTGTCGCGCCACAGCCCGCGCAGGTATAAATCCAGCTTGCGCTCGTTGTCCACCAGCAATGTGCCGTGACGTTCGTGCTGCAACACCGCGCGGCTGTCCGCCGATTGCCAACTGAAATAGTCCTGCTGCCGGTCGGGATGGTCGCCGTAGTTGCGGATGCCGTATTCCACCCAGTTTTTCAGCCCTTGCAGGGATACCAGCGCCAACAAATTGGGCGTCTGCTTAAAAAAATCCGGCAGGCCGGGGCTAGGAAAGGTCTGGTGGATGCCGTGGATAGACCCCGTGGTGCGCGCCATGAAATCCCGCGCCAAATCCAGGTAGCCCTGCATTTGCTCCTGAGAGCGCAAGCGCTTGGCTACAGCCGCCAGGGATTGCAGAAAGGGGGCAATGGCAGCGCTGTTGGGCGATTTTCCGAGGATGCGGATGAAGGCCATCACGCTGGGCAACGCGGTCTCGCCCAAGACGGCGGCGACCGACGGCCATTTTTCCAGGAATATCAGCACCGGCTCGACCCCACGCCCCATCCGGCAGAGAAACCCAGCGCTATCCAGGTAGGCGTTGACACCCTCGTCGGACAATATGGCCAGCGCCTCGGCCATGCAGTCGTCGAACACCTGAGGCACTTGCCCGAAGCCGCAATTCATCCGCTCCCGGTAGATTTTCATTTTCGGGTGTTCGTAGGACAAAGGACAGGCGACAGAAGCCTGAAGACGGCTTTCTTCGGTTGGGATGTTTGTCATGTTTACAGCGTTTTCAATCAAGAATAGTTACAACAAACCTCAAACCAATGGCGGTGGATAAGCGTAATACATCAACCAATACTCGGTGAAATCTTCATAGCTCAATATGGAATTGCGTGGGTAAAATCACCCAGACTTGCCATCTTGCTCCGTTCATCCTTCGACAGGCTCAGGACGAACGGAGCAAGATGGCAAGCCCGCCGTAGGCAAAACTGATGAAATAAAATCCGTTCATCCTTCGATCCTTCGGCGAAGCTCAGGACAGGCCAAGCTCAGGGCGAACGGATTAAAAATAATGCAGGGAGTCGAAGGTGCAAAATACAGAAGCACCTCAAAATCTGTCCTCTGTCTTCTGTCTTCTGTCCTCTGATATCAGGCAAACACTGCGTCTATCGCATGATCCAGCGTGTCGCGTATATCCGCGTCGTCGGTGATTGGGCGCACCAGCGCCATGCGGCAGGCGTCGCGCGGTTCCACGCCGCCCTTGATCAATGTGGCGGCGTATACCAGCAGGCGCGTCGAAATGCCTTCGTCCAGCCCGTGACCTTTCAGGTTGCGCGCGGTGGCGCCGATTTTCACCAGTTTGGCGGCAAGTGCTTCGTCCGTGCCGGTTTCCTGCGCCACGATGGCGGTTTCAAGCGCCGCGTCGGGATAATCGAATTCGAAAGCGGTGAAACGCTGCTTGGTGGATTGCTTCAAATCCTTCATCAGGTTCTGATAGCCGGGGTTGTAGGAAATCACCAACTGAAAATCGGGATGCGCCGCCAGCAACTCACCCTTCTTGTCCAGCGGCAACGTGCGGCGGTGGTCGGTCAGCGGGTGGATTACCACTGTGGTGTCCTGGCGCGCCTCGACGATTTCATCCAGGTAGCAAATCGCGCCGATGCGCGCTGCAGTGGTCAGCGGGCCATCCAGCCAGCGTGTGCCGTTGGCGTCCAGCAAATAGCGCCCGACCAGGTCGGATGCCGTCATGTCTTCGTTGCAGGCCACCGTAATCAACGGTTTGCAGAGCTTCCACGCCATGTATTCGATAAAGCGCGACTTGCCGCAACCGGTGGGGCCTTTCACCATCACCGGCAGGCCGGCGGCATAGGCGGCCTGAAAAAGCGCGACTTCGTTGGATTGCTGCCGGTAGAACGGTTCTTTGGTTATTTTGTACTGGTCTTTGTTGCTCATGACGCTCTCCAGCTTATCCGCATGACAAAAATTCGAGGATTGGCGTGAAGCTATGCCGCACCGGCCAACAGGCTCTCATAGGGAATCCGCAAGCCATCGTGCAGGCGTTTCACCATGCGCAGGCTTAATGGACGCTTGCGGTTCAACACTTCCGATACGCGCCCGCTGGGTCCGATATACGTTTCCAGGTCGCGCGCCGTCAGTCCCTGCTGCTCCATTCGGAATTTTATCGCGTCTACCGGATCAGCCGGGCCGATGGGGTAGTGCTTGTTTTCATAGGCCTCAATCAACGTCACCAGAATTTCCATTTCATCGGCTTCCGGTGTGCCTTCCCCGGCTTGGAAGATGCCTTCGAGACGGCGGAAAGCCGTGTGCAACTCTTCGTCGTTGCGGATGGGTTTAATATTCATTTACGGTCTCCACATTAATCTTGTCGTACTGCGCATGGGCGCCTATGAATTTCACCCAGGCAATTCCGGCGCGGTATTGCATTTCTACAACCAGGCGGTATTTGTTGCCGCAGATGTTAAACACGACGCGGTTGTTGCCGCAGATACTGGCATTGCCAAATTGGTCTTTCACCGCCTGCGGCGACGCCCAAGTCGCTTTCAGCGCCTCTTCGTACCAGCTTTTTAGATTTCCTTCCACATCGCTGTAAGCCGGCTGCTCCCAGAATCTTTTTAACGTGCTTTTGGCAATAACCCGCATAACTAAAGAACGCCTCTAAAAATCTCCCGTATTGGGAGCATTGTACCCATGAACGCACCGGATTATCAAGGAGGCGCTCTTCGCGCACTGCTTAGCCCGCTCAATACGGACGGTTGACTTGGCGCAACATCGGCTTATTCTATCCGCTTTCGCTCAACCTTACCTCGGGAGTATCCCATGCGCCAAACCAAAATTCTGCTGGACGAGTCCGAAATCCCCACCCACTGGTATAACGTTGTCGCCGACATGCCCAACCCGCCCGCGCCGCCGCTGGGGGCGGATGGAAAACCCATAGGCCCGGAAGCGCTGACTGCGATTTTCCCGATGAACCTGATCGAGCAGGAAATGTGCGCCGAGCGTTGGGTTGCGATCCCCGAGCCGGTGCGCGAAATCTACCAACTGTGGCGTCCTTCGCCGATGTTCCGCGCCCACCGCCTGGAAGCAGCGCTTGGCACCCCGGCGAAGATTTACTACAAATACGAAGGCGTCTCCCCGGCGGGTTCGCACAAGCCCAATACCGCGATAGCCCAAGCCTATTACAATAAGGAAGCCGGCATCAAGCGCATCGCCACCGAAACCGGCGCCGGCCAATGGGGCTGCTCGATGGCGCTGGCGGGACAAATGTTCGGGCTGGAAGTGCGCGTGTACATGGTCAAGGTGAGCTACGGCCAGAAACCCTATCGCCGCTCAATGATGCAAACCTGGGGCGCGGAAGTTTTCGCCTCCCCCAGCATGGAAACCCACACCGGGCGCGCCGCGCTGGCGGAAAACCCGGACAACCAGGGTTCACTCGGGCTGGCGATTTCCGAAGCGGTGGAAGACGCCGCCTCGCGCGCCGACACCAGCTACGCGCTAGGCTCGGTGCTCAACCATGTGCTGCTGCACCAGACCGTGATCGGCCTGGAAGCCAAGAAACAATTCGAGAAAGTGGGCGACTACCCGGACATGATTTTCGCGCCCTGCGGCGGCGGCTCCAATTTCGGCGGCGCGGCCTTCCCGTTCCTCGCCGACAAGGCGGCAGGCAGGAATGTGCGTCTGGTGGCGGTCGAGCCGACCTCCTGCCCGACGCTAACCAAGGGGCATTACGCCTACGATTTCGGCGACACGGCCAAACTCACACCGATGACGCTAATGTACACCCTGGGACACGACTTCATGCCGCCCGGCATCCACGCCGGCGGCCTGCGCTACCATGGCGATTCCGCGCTGGTGTCGCAGCTCTACCACGAAAAACTGATTGAGGCGGTGGCCGTGCCGCAACTGGCAACCTTCCAGGCCGGCGTCTCCTTCGCCCGCGCGGAAGGCATAGTCCCCGCCCCCGAATCCAACCACGCCATCGCCGCCTGCATGGATGAAGCGCTACGCTGCAAGGAAAGCGGCGAAGCCAGAACACTGTTCTTCAATCTATCCGGTCACGGCCATTTCGACATGGCCGCCTACGACAGCTATTTCAGCGGCAAACTGGAAGATTTCGCCTACCCGGAAGAAGCCATCAAGGCCGCGCTGGAACGGCTGCCGAAGGTGGGGTGAGTAACGCCCGCTGGGGGCAATCCAACCGGACAATTTCTCCCGAGCAAGGCATAAACCTAAGCCGGAAGCCAACAAACGTTTAGACAGGATTTACAGGATGAACAGGATAGAAAACCCATCCTGTAAATCCTGTTCATCCTGCCCTTGTTTTTTTGCGGAAAGCCGCTCCAGTGCTTGATCTACGATAGGTTCTTGTCACCAATTGCTTGTGACTTGGCCAGTAAGTGGCTACTCACTGTGGAGGACGCAGAGGGGAGCGCCCCGGTTATTCCTCTGTGGTGAGCTGGTTATTTGCGTCTCAGTAATGATCCCTGCATTGCGCAATCAGTATTGCGCCGTTTTCCACGGCGTACACCAGGCGGTGGCAATCGTCGATGCGGCGCGACCAGAAGCCGGATAGCTGGTGTTTGAGCGCTTCGGGTTTACCAATGCCGCCGAACGGGTCGCGCTGGATGTCGCGAATAAGGAGATTGATACGCTTGAGGATGAGGCGGTCAGTCGTTTGCCAGTAGAGATAATCTTCCCATCCCGGCGCGGCAAATTTAACTATCATGGATCAGGTTTTGGATTTCACCGCCGCCGCCACGCAGCTCTTCAATCGCAGACATCAAGCGTTTCGCCCCTTTCGGATTGCGCAGCAGATAGGCCGTTTCTTCAAGCGCGTGGTAATCGTCCAAAGACATGATGACGACAGGCTTGCCGCGTTGGCTGGTAACGACCACCGGCATGCAGTCATCGTTGACTTGGCGCATCACCTCGGCAAAGTGCTGGCGCGTATAGCTGTAAGTCAGGGCATTCATGTGCGTTTTTTCTCTGTATGAGGTTGTACATATCATAGCACAAGCGCAACCATCGCAAAGCAGTCAGCCAGGGTAAATTTGTTCTCGCCCAGAAAAAGATTATTCACCGCAGAGACGCAGAGAAATCAATGAAAAGGGTGAAACCATTCAATTCTACAGCCCATTGTTTTTCCTCAGCGTCTGAAGCGTCTCTGCGGTGAATAATTTTTTCCCGGGCGGAGAACAAATTTACCCTGAACATGCGCGAGCCATTTGCGCTGTCTATAACTAGTTGATTTCTAATGTTAAAATATGGCATCAAAAAACACTTTACCCCACGAAATGACGTTTTTTTTACCCTATTGGGGTATTTTTGAGGGCATCTCAAAAATCATGCCAAAATTTCCACCCCAATATAAATATCGATGACTTAACAATAATATATTTTTTATTGGCATTGTTTGCACTGTAACCCATTGATTCTACGATGATGCAGATGAAAATTTATACAGCGCAAGTGGCTCCCCCATGTCCCGCATTGACAGGGAAGATATATTCGGCGACATTATGCCCGTTCGGCTATATGCCTTGCTTTTATCAATCCGACAGGCCGCCGGCCTGGAGTTAAAGACACCATGACAACCATCCAACAAGAAGACTTCATCAGCAGCGTCGCCGATGCGCTGCAATATATTTCCTACTATCACCCGCTCGACTACATCAAGGCGCTGGGCAAGGCTTATGAGCGCGAGCAATCGCCCGCCGCGCGCGACGCCATCGCCCAAATCCTCACCAACTCGCGCATGAGCGCGGAAGGACGCCGCCCGATCTGCCAGGACACCGGCATCGTGGTGGCCTTCGTCAAGGTCGGCATGGACGTGCGCTGGAACGCCACCATGGGTGTGAGCGACATGGTCAACGAAGGCGTGCGCCGCGCTTACCTGAATCCCGACAACGTGCTGCGCGCCTCGGTGCTGTCTGACCCCGCCGGCGCGCGCAAGAACACCCGCGATAACACCCCGGCGGTGATTCATTACGAAATCGTCCCCGGCGACAAGGTCGAAGTAACCGTTGCAGCCAAGGGCGGCGGATCGGAGAACAAATCCAAATTCGTCATCCTCAACCCGTCGGACAGCCTGGTCGATTGGGTGTTGAAAACCGTCCCCACCATGGGCGCGGGCTGGTGCCCGCCGGGGATGCTGGGCATAGGGCTGGGCGGCACGGCGGAAAAAGCCATGCTGCTCGCCAAGGAAGCCCTGATGGAACCAGTGGATATTTTCGAACTGCAAGCGCGCGGCGCCGCCAACCGGGTGGAAGAACTGCGCCTGGAACTCTATGAAAAGGTCAACGCGCTGGGCATAGGCGCGCAAGGGCTGGGCGGGCTAACCACCGTGGTGGACATCAAGATCAAGGACTACCCGACCCACGCCGCCGGACTCCCAGTCGCAATGATCCCCAACTGCGCCGCCACCCGCCACCTCCACTTCACCCTCGACGGCAACGGCCCGGCTGTGCTAACCCCGCCCAATCTCGACGAATGGCCGAAAATCGAATGGCAACCCGCCGCCGACTCGCGCCGCGTCAACCTCGACACCATCACGCGGGAAGAAATCGCCACCTGGAAACCGGGTGAAACCCTGCTGCTATCCGGCAAGCTGCTCACCGGGCGCGACGCCGCCCACAAGCGCATGACCGATATGCTGACGCAAGGCGTAACCTTGCCGGTGGATTTCACCAACCGCTTCATCTACTACGTCGGCCCGGTAGACCCGGTGCGCGACGAAGTGATGGGTCCCGCCGGTCCCACCACCGCAACGCGCATGGACAAATTTACCGATGCAATGCTGGAAAAAACCGGCCTGATCGGCATGATAGGCAAAGCCGAACGCGGCCCGACAGCGATAGAGAGCATCAAGCGCCACAAAGCCGTTTATCTCATGGCCGTCGGCGGCGCGGCCTACCTGGTTTCCAAGGCGATCAAAGCCTCCAAGGTGCTGGCCTTCGCCGATCTGGGAATGGAAGCCATCTACGAATTCACCGTGCAGGACATGCCGGTGACCGTTGCGGTGGACAGCAACGGCACGTCGGTGCATGAAACCGGGCCGGCGCTGTGGCGCATGAAGATAGGGAAGATACCGGTGGTTAAAGCCTGACGGCAGCAAATCGTCCCTCCATATATACAGCGTTTTCAATCAAGAATAGTTACAACAAACCTCAAACCAATGGCGATGGAAATGTGCAACGCCCTCACCCCAATCGGCAGGGTAAATTTGTTCCCGGCACGGAAAAAACCGATTCACCGCAGAGGACGCGGAGGACGCAGAGGAAAAGCATGAGGGGGGTTCCTCTGCGTCCTCCGCGTCCGCTGCGGTGAAAAAGGTTTTGTCTTTATGGGTCATGAGTCGAGCTGAGTCGAGTCTTCAGCACAAAGCAAAGTTACAGAGCAAAAAGTCTCTATACAAGCTCTCTGAGCCATTTGCGCTGTCTATAACCAGTTGATTTTTAATGTTAAAATATGGCATCAAAAAACACTTTACCCCAAGAAATGACGTTTTTTTACCCTATTGGGGTATTTTTGAGGGCGCCTCAAAAATCATGCCAAAATTTCCACCCCAATATAAATATCAATGACTTAACAATAATATATTTTTTATTGGCATTGTTTGCACTGTAACCCATTGATT
>Ga0172380_10006257_pt1 | contig 13938 bp, 14 predicted proteins | sample Leawe162metaG_FD_119747 | JGI IMG/M metagenome (GOLD analysis project Ga0172380, IMG submission 119747) | Leachate microbial communities from a municipal landfill in Southern Ontario, Canada - Leachate well 162 metaG | ecosystem: Engineered > Solid waste > Landfill > Unclassified | place... | reverse complement strand
CAGGCCTTTGAACTTTATCAAAAATTATTAGATCAAAATGTTGAAGTTCTTTTTGACGATCGTCTGTCCTCCACCGCCGGTGAAAAATTCGCTGATGCCGATCTTATCGGCATACCTCAAAGATTTGTCATCTCCAAGCGAAGTCTCGAAAACGGTGGCGTCGAAGTCAAATCCCGTACCTCGACTGAATCAAAAATCATTCCCACAGATCAAATTTTAAAAGATTTAAACTAAATTCCATTTCCTTTTCTGGAATCTCTATTTCCGTTACTATATACTCATTCTATGGCCAAACGCGGACGCAAAAGAAAATCCAAAATTCTCAAAGGTTCTAAAGGACTCCATCTTAAACCATCAACAGTTCATTCAATATTTTTCGTTTTTTTCATTGCTCTTTCTTTTTTATCAGTATTGTCTTTTTTGCAAGCTGGCCCCGTTCCGGCACAAATAAATCTTTACTTGGTTAGATATTTTGGATTTGGATCTTTTTTTGTTCCGTTTTTACTTCTCCTAATCTCCTTTACATTCGCCAAAGTTAAATCAGCTCTTAAAGAACCCAATGTCCTTTTTGGTTTTTTTATTATGTTTTTATCCTTTATCAGTTTATTCAAACAGGGACTTATTGGTTTCTTTTTTTGGGACCAGTTAGTTTATCTTTTCACTCCCGTTCCCACTTTTATAATTTATGGATTTTCATTTATAGTCGGGTTTGTCGTACTATTTGACACTTCAATTGCCCAAATATTTAACTTTTTTTCTAACCTCCTTCTTCTTATAAGAAAATATTCCATTGGATTAAAACAAAAACATTCCAAAAAGGCCAAAGAAAGCGTATATAGATCTGATTTTGATACCAGTAATTCCCTAGACAAACCACAAACCAAGGAAGATCCAATTGTTGTCGGCGTCAAACCATCTTTTCAAACTCCTCAATCAGCCTCTTCAATTGGTTCTCAATTAAATCTTGACCAAAATTCATCCATTGCCATTAGTTCATCCTCCAACCAAGTATGGGAATATCCGCCTCTCTCTATTTTTGATGATACCCCGGGTGCCAAGGCCGATCGTGGCGATGTAGGTAAGAACGCCAAAATTATCGAACAAACCCTCGACTCTTTTGGTATTACTGCCAGAGTCGCTGAAGTCAATAATAGTCCCTCAGTCACTCAATATGCCCTTGAAGTCGCACTGGGTACCAAACTAGCCAAAATTGTCTCACTTTCCAATGATCTTGCCATGGCTCTGGCTGCTCCTGGAGGACAAATCCGTGTAGAAGCCCCAATTCCTGGTCGTTCATTAGTCGGTATTGAAGTTCCCAATCGGTCTCTGGAAGTTGTCCCCATCAAAAAAATCATGGAAGCTTCCGTCATGAAAGATGCCAAATCTAAAATTACTGTTCCTTTAGGTCTTGATGTATCAGGTAATCCCAAAGTCGCCGATATCGCTAAAATGCCACATGTCCTCATCGCCGGTCAAACCGGATCAGGAAAATCTGTCTGCGTCAATTCTTGGATCGCCTCACTTTTGTTTCGGGCATCTCCTGATGAAGTCAAATTAATTATGGTCGACCCAAAACGTGTCGAATTAACCCCATACAACGGCATTCCCCATCTTTTAACTCCTGTAATTGTTGAACCTGAAAAAGTAGTTTCGGCTCTCAAGTGGGCTGTAGCAGAAATGGAACGTCGTTATAAATTATTTACTGAAATCGGAGCCAAAAATATTGAAAGTTATAACGAAATGGCCGGATTCCAAAGTATTCCTTACATTATCATCTTCATCGACGAACTAGCCGAAATCATGTTATTTTCTCCCTCTGAAGTTGAGGACAATGTTTGTCGAATCGCTCAAATGGCTCGGGCTGTCGGTATTCATTTGGTCCTTGCCACCCAGCGGCCATCAGTTAACGTTATTACCGGTCTAATCAAAGCCAATATCCCGACTCGAATTGCTTTTGCCGTTTCCTCAATGACCGATTCCAGAGTTATCCTAGATAGTCCCGGTGCCGAAAAACTTTTAGGTAGGGGAGACATGCTTTACATACCTCCTGAACAAGCCAAACCTACCCGTATTCAGGGTAGTTTTATCTCCGAAAAAGAATTGAGTCGTCTTATCGAATTTCTAAAAAGCCAAAAAAATACCGAATATAACGATCAAATTACTTCCCAACCTATCGCCAGTCAAAACTCTGTAAGTAAAAATATTGTCAATGTATCCGGAGAAGATCATGACGTAAAATTCGAAGAAGCTATCAGATTAATAACTGATTCTGGTAAAGCTTCAGCCTCTCTTTTGCAAAGACGTCTTAAATTAGGTTATGCCAGAGCAGCTCGGGTTTTAGATGAATTAGAATCAGCTGGTATAATTGGACCAGCCAACGGAGCCAAACCCAGAGACATTTTAATTCCCCACAATACCTCTGCTGACGACCAAAACGAAATCTAACATCACAATGGCAGCCAATATTTCCTTATTTAAAGCCTCTACTATCCTCAAAAATACCCGTCTCGATAAAGAGTTGGAACTGGAAGAAATTTCCAAAAAAATTAAAATTCCCAAAAAATATCTCGAAGCCATTGAATCTGGTGACATAAGTCTTTATCCTCAAGAACCATATTGTTCCTTATTTGTCAGGGATTACGCCGAATTTCTCAAACTAAACAGTACCGATATCCTATCATTATTTAGGAGAGATTTTCTTCAAGTTAAACACAAGTCCATAAATAAACTTACAAAATTTGGTTTTACCCCTCAAATAACTTTCACTATTATTCTCACTATTATTGGATTATTATTTATTACCTATCTTACAGGAGAGTATATCAAATTTAATCGTCCCCCAAAACTCACAGTTAATTGGCCGGAAACCGAATACATCAATCAGGAAAATTTTGAAGTAACCGGCAAAACCGATCCGGAATCTACGGTACGTGTAAATCAGGATTTGGTAATTGTCGATAACCAGGGAAATTTTTCTAAAAAAATTAATATAGAGAGTCCTCAGACTCAAATAATCATCGAGTCCAAATCTGCTAGCGGTAAAACTACCATTACAAAAAAAACAATCTACAAAAAACTATAACGATAAAACCTCCTTACTTTTGTTTTTTTTAAAAAGATATCTTATACTGAAACTATATGGATATCACCCAAATAATTATCACCATTTCGATTTTAGGAATTACAACTATCTTAATTTTAGTTGGTATTTCGATTATTAATTTATTAAAAGAGTTAAAAGTTACTATTTTAAAAACCAACCAAATTTTAGACGATACTAAAATTATTACTTCCTCAGTCGCTCAACCCGTTTCAACCTTTGCCGAATTTTTTTCCGGACTTAAATCAGGCATCTCGGTCTTCAATACTTTTTTCAAAAAAGATAACTAATAATTTTTCATAAATATTAAATTATTGCTTAACATGTGCCAAGACAACCAAAACGAAAATAACTCAAATTCCGGATTTATTCTTGGTCTAGTATTGGGAGCCATAATCGGTGCCGTCATCGCAGTCTTGATTTACCGTAAAGACAGAGATGAGGTTATTACCAAATTCAAAAAAAAATTCGAGGATTTCTTAAATCAATTTAATTCTTCCCCTACTTCTCCAAGCATCCCAAAAACCAAACCTCTTAAATTCAAAAAACCTCTCATAGCATCTAATTCCCTTTCTTCTACTCCTTTTCATAAGCCAAAAATGTTTCTCAAACCCAAAAAATAACCCCTAACTTGCTATAATCACCCTATGAATGCCAGGGAACTCAAAAATAAATTTGTCAATTTTTTCGTTTCCAAAGGTCATATTGAAATTCCTAGCGCCTCTCTAATTCCCGAAAACGATCCTACAACTTTATTTATATCAGCCGGTATTCAACCGCTTGTTCCCTACTTTTTAGGTCGCAAACACCCGGTAGGTCAAAGATTAGTTAACGTTCAAAAATGTGTTCGTACCATTGACATAGATGAAGTAGGTGATCGAGTTCACCATACTTTTTTTGAAATGTTGGGTAATTGGAGTTTAGGTGACTATTTCAAAAAAGAAGTGATACCTTGGAGTTTTGAATTTCTAACCAAAGAACTAAATATTCCCATAGACAAGTTGGCTGTAAGTTGTTTTGCCGGAGATAACGATGCCCCGAAAGATGAAAAAACAGCTCTTCTTTGGAAGGATCAAGGGATTCCAAGTTCACGAATTGCTTTTCTTCCCAAAGCCAATAATTGGTGGGGACCTCCGGGAATTACCGGCCCCTGTGGTAGTGATACCGAAATGTTTTATTGGGCCAACAATTCTCCAACACCCAAAAATTTTGACCCCAAAAACTCAAATTGGGTAGAAATTTGGAATGATGTTCTTATCCAATATTTAAAAAATGACAAAGGTGAATTCGAAAAATTAGTCCAAAATAACATCGATACCGGCATGGGTGTTGAAAGAACTGTTGCCGTTTTAAATGATTTTTCTGATAATTATCTCACTGACATCTGGCATCCAATAATCAAAAAAATTGAGGAAATATCCGGTAAATCATATTCCGACCCTCAATGTCAAAAAGCCTTCCGAATAGTTTCTGATCACATCCGTGCTTCGGTTTTTATTATTGCAGACGGCGTCGAGCCTTCCAATAAAGAGGCTGGTTATGTCCTTCGTCGTCTTATCCGCCGCTCTATTCGTCAAGGCAAATTACTAGGCATCGATACTAACTTTGCTACCCAAATCGCTCAAGCAGTTTTGGATAATCAGAAAAATTATGCCGGAACATATCCTGAATTAAATAAAAATAAAGATAAAATTTTATCCGTTTTGGATTCTGAAGAAAATAAATTCCGTAAAACCCTTACTAGGGGATTAAACGAAATCCAAAAATTAATTGAACAAAATAAAAACATTTCCGGACGCGAAGCCTTTACTCTCTATGAATCATTTGGTTTCCCTATTGAAATGATCCAAGAGGAATTTTCCAAAAATAATTTAAAACTTGATTTGATAGAATTTGAAAAAGCCAGAGAATCCCATATTGAGCAATCCCGTACTTTGTCTGCTGGCAAATTCCGCTCAGGTCTAGCAGATCATTCCGAAATAATTACCAAATATCATACCGCCACTCATCTCCTTCACGCCTCCCTCCGTAAAATTTTGGGTAATCATGTCCAACAGTCCGGTTCAAATATTACTTCAGAGCGTCTCCGTTTTGATTTTACCCATCCGGACAAACTGACCGATGATCAAATTAGTCAGATTCAGAATTTAGTCAATCAACAAATTCAAAAGTCCTTAGAAATCAAAAGACAAGAAATGAAATTTGCTGATGCCCAAAAACAGGGAGCCTTGGCTTTTTTTGGTGCAAAATACCCGGAAATCGTTTCTGTTTATAGTGTCGGTAATTTCAGCCAAGAAGTCTGTACCGGTCCCCATGTGACCAATACAAAAGCTTTAGGCCAATTTCAAATTACCAAAGAAGAATCAGCTGGTTCTGGTAAACGCCGTATTTACGCTGTTTTAGAGTAAAAATAATTTCAATAAAAAAATTCTTTTTAATCTTTTCTTTATTTTATTGTATTCTTATATAGATGGATCTTAAATATTTCTGGTTAGTAAACATTGGTGAAAATTATTTAAATGTTTCGTTAGCTACTATTCAACCGGAATTACGGGTTTTGTCTATTGGTGAGACTATTTTTTGGCAATTATCCGAAAACAATCTTATTACTGCCATAGATCAATCTCTTACCGATGCTTTAACAAAAACAGATATCGATCCTGGACAGGAACCTGAAGATTCCGCCTTCATCCTCCCTCCATATTGGATAGGTTCAGACGGCAAAATAATTCCTTCGCACCTTAAACTCATCAAAGATACATGCAAACAACTTAAACTCAAACCAATGGGATTTATTGCACATGACGAAGCCATCGTTGAAGAAGCTAATCTTCGTGAAGGTCTACCTGTTAGTTTTATACTAATCCATCTCGACAGCCATGAAATGATCCTCACTTTGGTTTATTTAGGCAAAATCAAAGAACGTATTAAAAAAACATTTTCCAATGAATTTAGTCCCATCTTAATTGAATCCGCTTTATTGGAATTAAAAGTAGACAACACCTTGCCCCCTCTAATATATTTATTTGGACAAGTCAGTGACGCCTTGGTTAATAACATAAAAAATTACCCTTGGGTTGGGCGAAAAGATGTCGAAACCTTCCTCCACTTTCCGGATATTAAAAAATTAGGTTTCGATCAAACAGTCAAGATATTTGCCAAAATTATTACCTCTCAGGTTAATCCGGAAATCGAGGAAACTCAACCTGACCCGGAAGTTCAGGATTTAGAAGAAGTCGACTCTGATCAGTTAGGCTTTGTCCTCGAATCTTTAGATCAGCCTATTCAAACCCCATCTTTACCCACTCCCGTCGTTCCCGTCATGACTTTTGAACAATACAACAAAGAAGTCACCCAAACCTCTTTTCCCAAAGATCCTCCCAAACCAGAAAGTAAATTATCATTAAAATTTCCCAAATTTTCCAAACCAAAAATTCCAAAATTTGGGATTCTTCTTTTCGTGTTAATTGCCTTAATTCCTCTTTTTATATTTATTCCTCAATTAATTTCCCAAGGACAGGTAATAATGTTTGTTACACCTTATACCTTTGAGGAAAGTTTGACTGTGACTTTAGATCCTCAATCCACTTCTATGGATGTGTCAAACAAAATTATCCCTGTAGAACAAAAAGTATTTGAACTCGAATCAAATGCTTCCATTGATACTACTGGTTCTAAATTAATTGGTGAAAATGCCAAAGGCGAAATCACAGTCTTTAACAAATTAGACAAAGTGGTTGAAATCCCCAAGGGTTCTGTTCTCTCTGATTCCTCAGATCACAAATATACACTAGACAACACTGTTCAGGTCCCTGCCAGCACCTCAGATTTCGAAAAAGGAGTAATTACTTTAGGTCAAACCAAAACTGTAATCACAGCCCAATCAATCGGAGCGGAATACAATATTCCCAAAGATTCCCAACTAAATTTTACTGATATTCCTTCAACTAGTATCATTTCCAAATCAAACCAACCATTCAGTGGAGGTTCCAGTCGTCAAATTAGCGCCGTCGCCCAATCAGATAGGACAAATCTTGAATCAAAGATTAAACAGGACATCAAGAACAATCTCCAACAAAAAATCGACAAAGAAATAAATAATGTCTCTGGATTAATCAACGATTCTATCCAGATTAAACAAAATTCAATTGATTTCAGTCGTGAAGTTGGTGAAGAAGCAGAGGTTCTAGATGGAGCTGTTAACGCCTCAGTTACCGCACTAATCCTCAATCCAAATATTAAAACGGAGATTATCAACAAATTTTTATCCGACAACCCAAATTTTTCAAACGCTCAAATCAATTCAGATAATTTTAACATTCAATTTCAAATGAGCACTATCGATTCCTTTAGTCTTACAGCCATGATGATCATTTCTGGCAAATCTCCTCCAAAAATCGACACTCAAGTAATTAAAAAATCCATCGCTGGAAAAAGCATTCGTTCTGCCACTACTTATATCAAAGACAATTATAAACAAGCCTATGATTATCAAATCAGAATCGTGGGACCAATTCCGAATATTACTGGACTGTTGCCTTTTTCCCCGAATAAGATTAATCTGGAAATTAAAACTGAATAAATTCTGTGGCTTACCTTTATCTAAAAAAAAAGCAATCTAAGATTAGACGTTCTCGTGTGACTCCGAAAAATAAAAAAATAATTTCCGGATTACTATTTCTCTTGGGTGTTTATGTATTTGCTTCAGCAATATTTCCCATAATTAAATTTCAAATCGAATATTCTTTCCGTTTTAATCAAATTGTCAGTCCGCTTTCCAGTCGCTTTTATAACCAGGGATCATCTATCCTCGGCGATCTCACTACTGATTACACTCAATTAAACAATTGGTTTGTCAATCAGCCGGAAATTAGCCACGATTCGGACTCACCCTCGGGAATTTTAGCCTCAGCTGCTCCGATTAGCTATACAATTTCCATTCCAAAACTAAAAATATCTGACGCCATCGTAATTATCGGAAGTACTGACCTTAAAAAAAGCCTCATCCAATATCCTCAAACTGCTCTTCCGGGAGCCTTAGGTAACGCTGTCGTTTTTGGCCATTCGGTCTTGCCTCAATTTTTCAACCCCAAGTCGTACCTTACAATTTTTTCCACTCTCTACAAATTAAAACCGGGTGACGATATTTTGGTAAATTACGATAAAGTTACTTACAAATATCTTGTTCAGGACATGTATGAAGTTCAACCTACAGATCTTTCAGTTTTAGAACAGCATTTCGATGCCCGTTACATGACAATTATTACCTGTAGTCCCCCCGGTACTTATCTTAGAAGATTAGTCATCAAGACCAGAATTGTTGATATTTAGTGATAACATAATCTCATGAGTATCCTAGCCATCGATTATGGAACCAAAAAAATTGGTTTAGCAATGAGCGTAAACCAAATTATCACCACCTTGCCAGTAATTCGCAATGATGATCAACTTATGTCAAATCTTTTATCTATAATTTCTCTCAATCACATTGAAAAAATTTACGTCGGCGTTTCTCAAGGTAGTTTTGCCAAGCAAACTCAGGACTTTGTTTCCAAGCTAAAGTCTATGCTAAAATTACCTATCGAAACAGTCGAAGAAGCTGTTTCTACCATCGAGGCTGATGAGATTTTTCTTAAAAACAAAAAAAAGAAAAAAGATTATAAAAACAAAATAGACTCCATCGCTGCCGCAGTTATTCTTCGAAGGGTTATTAATTATTAGTTTAAAAAAATAAATGATCAAAAATTTAATCTCTCCCATCCAAGCCTGGTTATTGTCACAAGGCCGCTGTGTTGGTTGTGGTACACCTCTCAATGGTGGAGTCAAAAAAGATGTCAGGGGTAAAACTACTGTAACCTGTAAATGTGGTCGGATTTTTATCTACGATCCAAAAACAAAAATTTATCGCCGGGCTCTGTTTGAAGAAGTTTAAAATACTCAATGAAAAAGTTTTTTGGAATCTCCCTGCTAGTAATAATACTAATTTTAGTAGGTTCACTTGGCTATTATTTTTATAGTCTCAATCCCAAAAACAGCGACACTACCCAACGTGATTTCACGATCAATCAAGGAGATAGTCTCAAAATGATTAGTCAACGTCTATATCAAAATGGATATATCAAAGATCCTTATGTTTTTATGGTTTATTCCAAAATTACCGGACTAAATACTAAACTTCAGGCCGGAAATTTCCAACTATCCACTTCTCTTTCTACCCCTCAAATTATCGATAAATTGTCCAAAGGCGGAAGTCTTGATTTTTGGGTAAAATTACTGGAAGGATGGCGTAATTTAGAAATTACCCAATATTTAGAGCAAAATCAAGCCTTAAATTCAAAGGAATTTTTAGTCCAGGCTCAGGATATCGAAGGTCAAATATTCCCCGATAGCTACTTGGTTCCTTCTACTTTTCAAACCGCTGACTTTTTAACATTGGTCAAAACCAATTTTCAAAATAAAATTACCCAAGCTAAAACAAACTCTACCGTCACTAACTTAAACGACCAACAGGTTTTAATTTTGGCTTCAATTTTAGAGAGGGAAGCTCGCACCCCCGAATCCAAAGCTGTCATTGCCGGCATACTTTTAAATCGTTTGGAAATCGACATGGCTCTCCAAGTCGACGCCACTATTCAGTATGCAAAAGATTCACTCCTTCCTCACCCAAATAAGTTTTGGCAACCCATTACCAAAAATGACATTCAAATTAATTCTATCTACAACACATACCAGAACACAGGTCTTCCTCCGGGTCCTATCTGCAACCCGGGTTATGATTCACTTTACGCTGCCTATCATCCCCAATCTACCGATTATTTTTACTATATTACCGGCAACGACAACCAAATGCACTACGCCGTTACCCTCGACGAACACAACGCCAACATAGCCAAATATTTAAATTAATCGACATACACGTTATAATTACTTATGGCCGACAGATTTTTTGAAGCCCTATACTACACAATACAATCAACTTCTGATTCTAATATTAACGACCCCGATCTTCAGGAAAGACTCATGAGATGTACTGATATTATGATTCGCGCCGCTGCCAATACCAAATGGCCAAATTCAAAAGCTAGGGGTCAAGCTTTTGATAAACTGCAAGCCCTTCAAGAGTTTTTATTCGCTCGTATACCAGAAACAAGAAGTCCCTCCTCTCCTCAGGATACTACTCACTTTAGGCCATAATCTTCTTATTCACCAAATCATCCAGTATTTTCCATCTTCTTTTCTTTTCCGATTGCGGAATTTCGTTTTCAAACATCTTGGCTGACACTGTTCCTTTTCTTGGCGAATATTTATTGACATAGGCAATATCAAATTTAATTTTTTTACAGACATCTACCGTCTCCAAAAAGGCTTTCTCGTCCTCACCCGGAAAACCAACAATAACATCAGTACTTATTTTTACATCTTTGATATTTTTTTTAATTTTTCTCACCAAATCCAAATATTCTTGCTTGGTATAACCCCGATTCATATTTTTTAATACTTCATTATCACCGGCCTGAAATGGTAGATGTAACAATCTGTCGATATTGGGATATTTAGCAATTACTTCAATCAATTCATCCGAAAAATCCCAAGGATTACTGCTCAAAAAACTAACCTTATCTACTTTCAATTTTGCTATCTCTTCCAACAATTTTGGAAATAAACTCTTAAAACGTTTTTTCCCCATGTGAACAAAAATATCAGATTTATTCGAAAAATCAGAACCGTAAGAATTTACATTTTGTCCGATCAACACAATTTCTCTGAATCCCTGCTTCAACACTTTTCTGGCTTCTAAAATTATCTCGTCAAAAGGCCTGGAAATTTCCTTACCTCGGGCCATTGGCACAATACAATATGAACAAAAATTATTACACCCCGAACTTATTATTATCAAAGCTGCCCCCCTTTTATTTCTTAAAGGGGCAATTTGATAGCTTACCTTATCAATAGACAAGAATTCATCTACCATCGGAAATCTATTTTTCAATTCATTTAATTTTTTCCCACTTTCATCTCTTAGTGCCACCCCTGCCAAACACCCTGTTACTACAATCTTTATTTTTTTCTTTTTTTTCAAATTAAATTTATTTACCTTATTTATCAATCCATACGCCCTGTTCTCTGCTGATTCCCTGATAATACACGTATTTATTACTACTAAATCCGCTTTTTTCCAATCCTCAAGTTCCTCATATCCCTTATCCCAATAATAAGTTTTAATCCTTTCGGAGTCTGCCGTATTTTGAACGCAACCAAAAGTTTTAATATAAACTTTTTTCATGGAATCTATTATACCTTTAGTATTAGTATTTATTGTCTATCAAATACAATTTTCTTCCACCCAATATCAACACTACACCAATACCTAATAAAATAACCGTAAGTAGGGGATTACCAGCTGCCGGCAATACTTCTCCCGTACCAGATTCAACTGCATCCCAATCAACATTTTCATTTCCCAAAGTCAAAGTAAAGGCAATTTCAGATCCACCGCTACTTAATTTAATTAAATGATCGCCAACAGTTAAGTCGGTACCATACGTCCAAATTCCTGACTCATCAGTAGTTACAGTATTGACGATACCATCTATATCTACCGTCACTTCCGATCCCGGCTCTGACTCTCCTTGCATTGTTGAATCATTTCCGCTGTACCACCAATGCGAAGAAATCTTTCCGGTTACATCAAGGTTTCCAATCTTTTGTAAATTAAAACCCGAAGCCAAAATTCCTTTTGGAAAAATTATGCTCAAAAACAATGTAAAAAACAGTAATTTCTTCATAATAAAATATTACAATATTTTTCAATAAATTGACATCAATTTTTAAAGATGAGATATTTAATTCATGGATGATCCAAACCAAATAAATCCCCCACAAAATACTTCCGACAACAATCCTCAAATCAATAGCCAGGAGTATCAGGATATTTTAGATAAATATGCCAAAGAAATAGCTAAAAACCCTCCTGAGTCCCAAACCCCTCCCGAACCAAATATTGACAGTCCTTCATTAGATATTGAACTTACCCAAGTTCCTTCAACCAATCCGATCCCCTCAACTCCACCACCTCAGCCAGAATTTGAGTTTCCCCAACCTCCTCCCCAAGCCACCCCTGCTACCCCCGACTTACCTCATGAATTACCGCCCCCGTTACCTCCAAAAGATGATATCGAACCTCCGATAGAGGAAATTCCTCCCTCCAAACCAAATCCTTTTCTAAAACTATTATTTTTTATTTCCTTATTGGTATTTTTGGCTGTTATTTTGGGTTTAGTTTATGTTTATTTGATTGCTCCGGCTCAAATCAGCCAACAAAACCTTCCTCAAACCGATCAAAACACTCCGACCTCAGTCCCTTCCGGTGTTTGTCTCCTAAACGATCAGAGTTTTGACGTCGGTCAGTCTTTTCCCTCCGCTGACGGTTGTAACACGTGTACCTGCCAAGAAGACCTAACTATTTCCTGCACCGAAATTGCCTGTGATTCCACTTCTTCCACTATCCCCTCTGACTGGAAAACCTACTCAAATTCTTCATTCGGTATAACAATCAAATATCCTCAAACTGTCACTACTAAAGATGAAATGGATGATCAATACAACCGGAAAGTCGCTTTTATTGGAGATAATCTGGATTTTACTGTAACTTTACGCAAAGCTGATCCCAATTTTATCTTAAGTAAATACTTTTTTATGGATTCTCCAATATCTCGAACCTCAACATTAGGAGGGAAAGAAGCAAATGTTTATGAATTACCAAAAGGGTATTGCGATGGTCCCAGTTGTAGTCAGCCTTACATTGCAATTGTTACGGAACATAATGGAGACATCTATAGTCTGGCATTCTTCGGAGATTCTAAGTTATCTAATCAAGAATCTCAAATCCTCTCCACCTTCAAATTTCTATAAACAAACATCTTTAACCAGCCTGTTGACCTTAGTAAATGATACATATATAATAATCCACATTCGGCGAGCGGTTGGAACATAACTCGTCTATTTTTTAAAATTTTAATTTCCTTGATGCCTTCCGCCAAAAGAACTAACTGGGGTAGAAATTATCCCAACATTCCTAAATTAAATTTAATTGAAATCCAACTAGAATCATGGCAAGAATTCCTAAAAACCGATCTTGAAGAAACAATAAAATCCATATCTCCAATAATTGACTATACCGGTAACAACTGGGAACTCGAACTCCTAAATCTTGAATTTGACCCCATCTCCACCACCCCCGAAATCGCCCGTAAAAAAGGCCTAAATTATACTATACCTGTAAAAGTTAAAACTCGACTTACCAACAAACGTACCGGTGACGTCCGTGAAGAAAATGTTTTCTTTCTAAATTTACCCACCATTACTAACGAAGGTACTTTTGTTGTCAATGGTATCGAAAGGGGAGTTATCAACCAACTAGTCCGATCTCCCGGTGTTTACTTCACCGGTGAAACCGATCCTTCTACCGGTAAGACTTTACACAACGCCGAAATTCGTCCTGTTCGTGGTTCCTGGTTGGAGTTTTTCATCGGTAAAAAAGATGTAATATTTGCCCGAATCGACCGCAAAAAGAAATTTCCTGCCACTATCCTTTTGAGAGCTTGTTGCCAAATGGGTGACAAGCAATTAATGGCAGAATTTTCCGACTATATTGCCAACACCATCCAAGCCGATAACACCAAAACCCCTGAAGAAGCCATATTGGAATTTTATCGAAAACTTCGCCCCGGCGAGCCCGTAGTTCTTGAAAATGCTCAAAAATTTTTCAATGAAAGATTTTTTGATCTCAAAACCTATGAATTAGGTAATGTTGGTCGTTATAAAATCAATAAAAAATT
>Ga0172380_10006256_pt1 | contig 13939 bp, 8 predicted proteins | sample Leawe162metaG_FD_119747 | JGI IMG/M metagenome (GOLD analysis project Ga0172380, IMG submission 119747) | Leachate microbial communities from a municipal landfill in Southern Ontario, Canada - Leachate well 162 metaG | ecosystem: Engineered > Solid waste > Landfill > Unclassified | place... | reverse complement strand
CCGTTGAACGGGCTGGAGTGTGCGGTTTTCCGGGCGCAGGGCAAGGCGCAACGACGCGCAATGGTCGTTCCATTGCAAGGAGTTGCAACGCCGCCATGCGCCCGGAAAACCGTGCAATCCAGCCCGTAGCGCTCTCACCAAACGGGTGGTTGCAAAATATATGACAAAGTTGTTTAGAACCACCATGTTACGCATCTTGGCAAGCGGTCAACGGAGGTTTCTAGGTTTAATGCGTTCAAGAATGCGCGGATCGGTTTGTTGCCAATAGTCGAAATCTTCCGCACCGTTTTCGGTAAATTTAACGACATAGATCAACCAATATCCCTTTCAACTAACTTTCCGACTTTGGCTTGTTCCCATGATTCGCGCAGACGCCTGGCGTTTTCGCCGCTGCTTAACAGATGTGAGGTTTGGTTAATGGAATCCCATTCATCCTCGGGTACGATAACAAAATTTTTGCCGTCCGCGCGTGTTACGGTAACGGCTTCCCCCGTAAAAATCATACCATTGATGACTTCGCCTATTTTGTGGCGAAATTGACTATATGCGATGGCCGTCATTTTATTCCTCCGATAGTTAGCGGTAACGGTGCAATGTTTCGATTGTTCCCACGCCCTGCGTCACTGCCGTTAAGTTAATCCTAGGAGCCTGTCGGACTTAAAGGAAATCGGCTGCAAATCCGCTTCGCTTCGATTCTTCAAGTCCGACAGGCTCCTAGAAAGCTCAGTTGAACGGGCTGGAGTGTGCGGTTTTCCGGGTGCAGGGCAAGGCGCAACTTTGCTGCATGGTCGTTCCATTCCCTTCCCCTTCTTGAGAAGTTGCAACGCCGCCCTGCGCCCGGAAAACCGTGCAATCCAGCCCGTAGCGTTCTCACCATACGGGTGAACGTAAAATATAGGCAAAGTTGTTTAGAACCACCATGTTACACGTCCAGGCAAGCGGTCAACTGAGCTTTCTAGGTTAATATACCACGGCAGTGACGCGGAGCGTGGGAACGATCTTTTTTTTCCTAGCCCCTAGCCTCTAGCCCCTAAAGCTTGAATACGCTGACCGATTGCGCCAAGTTCTGCGCTTGCTCTTCCAGCGATTCGGCGGCTGCGGCGGCTTGTTCCACCAGTGCGGCGTTTTGCTGGGTGACTTCGTCCATCTGGGTGATGGCCTGGTTCACTTGTTCGATCCCTGAGCTTTGTTCCACTGAAGCGGCGGAGATTTCAGACATGATGTCGGTGACGCGTTTGATGCTGGTGACGATGTCTTCCATGGTTTGTCCCGCCTGTTCCACCAGTCGGGAGCCGTTTTCCACCTTGTCCACCGAATCGCCGATCAGCGTCTTGATCTCCTTTGCCGCGGCAGCGCTTCTCTGAGCAAGATTGCGCACTTCCGCCGCGACCACCGCGAAGCCGCGTCCCTGTTCGCCGGCGCGGGCGGCCTCAACGGCGGCGTTCAATGCGAGGATGTTAGTTTGGAATGCGATGCCGTCGATCACGGAAATAATATCCACGATCTTGCGCGAGGATTCGTTGATCGAGGACATAGTGCTAACCACATCATGAACCACCGCGCCGCCCTTACCGGCCACGTCGCTTGCACCGATGGCGAGTTGGTTGGCCTGCTTGGCGTTTTCGGCGTTCTGTTTCACCGTGGAAGTCAGCTCTTCCATGCTGGACGCGGTTTCCTGTAGGCTGGAAGCCTGTTCCTCGGTGCGCTGCGATAGATCGGTGTTGCCCATCGCGATTTCGCGGGAAGCGGTGTTGATGCCGTCCACCGCTTCCTTAGTCTGGCCGATCAAGGTTTTCAGGTTGTCTACCGTGGCGTTGGCGCTATCCTTCAATTGGCCGAAAGTGCCCTGGTATTCCTGCACGATGACCTGGGTCAGATCACCTTTGGACAACGCCGTCAGGACGCGCTCCAAGTCGTCCAACGCGCCGGAAACGGTATTTAGCAGGAGGTTGATGCCCGTGCTCAACTGCTTCATGAAACCGTCCTTGTCGGCCAGGCCGATGCGCTCGGCGAGATTGCCCACTTGCGCGGCTTGGACGATGTGGTTGATTTCCTTTTCGACCTTGACTTCCGCTGTGCGGTCCTGCCACTCGATTACGCTGCCCAGGCGCACGCCGTCTTCCGAGATGACCGGGTTGGCGGCGAAGCGGAAGGTGCGCGCGCCGAGAGCGATTTCCGCGCGGTGAGTACTGGTAAAGGTTGCCAGCAGGTTTTTCTGGTGGGACGGGTCCCGGTGGAAGGCATCGATGTTGCTGTCCATCAACTCATCCACCTTGAAGTTCGGCAGAACGGCGCGGATGTCGGCCTCCGCCTTGGTCAGCATTTCGCCGATGGATTTGTTCATGTAGATGATATGGCGCTCGTTGTCCGCGATCATCACGTTGGTGGAGACATTATCCAGCCCGATGCGAATGCGCAGGTTCTCGTCGGCGACGCGCCGGGTTTCCGCCACGTCGAAGCCCAGCTTGATGGTCATGGCCTTCATCGCATTAATCATGTGCCCGATTTCGTTCTGCGCAAACGGCTCGAAACGGACGTTATAGACCCCCTGGGCAATCTGGTCCAGGTAGCGGGTGGCGGCGCTTATCGGTTTGGCGATGCCGCGTATGACCATGATCGACCAGAGCAGCGACAAAGCCAAAATAGCGCCGATGATGCCGACGAACATCTGCGTTTGACGACGCACCCGTTCATCGGCAAGCTTTTCGATTTCAGCCAGGTGTTGCGCGGCACTATCCTGGATAAGCTTGACGATGCCGTCGATCTGGTCGGTCGGTGCGCGATCCATGCCTTTGACCAGCTTATCCACGTTTGCCGTGTTATCTTTCTTGGCGGCATCGAAGGATTTCAGCGCCGCATGATAGCTATCCATTAATACTGCGTGGGATTTCAGCGCGGCATCCACCGTGTCGGTGGGCAACTTCATCTGCACCATCATCGGTTTCAGTTGGTTCAGGTTTTTCGTAACTTCGTCGCCTTCGTGATCGAACTGCTTGAGGTATTTGTCGAACGCGGCGGCATCGTGACCGCGCAGCAGGATGTTTTTCCATTCCTGCACTTGTTTTTTAAAATTGACCTGCGCCAGCCTGGCGGAATCCACCGCGCCGGTCTGGGCGCTGATGTTTTTCAGGTTTCTATCGGTGATGTTGTTGGTGTCGGTCAACTCGTTAAAGCTGTATACGCCGATGCCGACCAAGCCGAGCGAGAGCAACATGACCAGGCTGATCAGCCTGGATTTGATGCTCATGTCGCTCAGGCTACGGAAAAACGCCGGAACGGCGCCGGATTTGACCAGTCTGCCTGCTTCGAGGCGTTGGCGGCAACGCCCCTCGCGCATTTCCCGGTAAAGTTGGGTGGCGGCGGCAATCTGTGCGTCGCCGGCGCGGCTACGCACCGACATGTAACCGATGGTTTTCCCGTCTTCGTTGAGCGGCGTGACGTTGGCATTCACCCAGTAAAAGCCACCGTCCTTACGACGGTTTTTGACGACGCCGGTCCACGGGTTGCCGGCCTTGAGGGTTTTCCACAAATCGGCGTAGGCTTCCGCCGGCATATCCGGGTGGCGCACCAAGCTGTGCGGCTCGCCGATCAACTCGCGTTCGCTAAAACCGCTGGCTTCAATGAATTCGCGGTTGCAGTAGGTAATTTGCCCCTTGAGATCGGTTTTCGAAACCAGCATGGCGCTGTCCCGCAGCACGAATTCGCTATCAGTTACCGGAAGGTTGGTGCGCATTGATTATCCTTGTTTTTGTTAGAGGCTAGGGGCTAGTTTGGTAGGGTGGGCACGGTTTTTGTGCCCACGCGGAAATAACTTCCCCGACCGCGTGGGCACAAAAACCGTGCCCACCCTACCCTCAACTCTGACTCATCCTGACCAACGTCCCGACATCCAGGATCAGCGCTACCCGTCCGTCGCCCATGATGGTCGCGCCGGAAACGCCGGGGACTTTGCGGTAGTTGGTTTCCAAACTCTTGATCACGACCTGGTGCTGGCCGACCAATTCATCGACGAACATCGCGGCTTTACGCCCCTCGGCTTCGAGCAGCACGACGATGCCTTTGCTGGGATCGGTGATTTTCGGCGTCATGCCGAAAATTTTGTAGAGCGCGATAAGCGGAATGTATTCGCCGCGCACATGCACCACCTGGCCGGCGCCCGAGACGGTTTTGAGGTCGTGCTCGGTGGGTTGCAGCGATTCGGCGATGTAGGTGAGCGGCATGATGAAGATTTCACCGCCGACCGCGACCGACATGCCGTCGAGGATCGCCAGCGTCAGCGGCAGGCGGATGACGATGCGGGTGCCGTGGCCGGGCGACGAATCGATCTCGACCTGTCCGCCCATCTCGGAAATATTGCGCTTCACCACGTCCATGCCGACGCCGCGCCCGGATACGTCGGTGACTACTTCCGCAGTGGAAAAACCGGGCGCGAAAATCAGCGCGAACACGTCCTGATCGGACATGCCGTCGGTTACCGGTATGCCTCTTTCGCGCGCCTTGGCGAGAAGTTTTTCACGATTCAGGCCACCGCCGTCGTCGAGCACTTCGATGATAATGTTGCCGCCCTGATGCGAGGCGCGCAAGGTGATGGCGCCTTTTTCCGGTTTGCCGGCAGCCAGGCGTTTTTCCGGCATTTCGATGCCGTGGTCCAGGCTATTGCGCACCAAGTGGGTGAGCGGGTCAGCGAGCTTTTCGATCAGCCCCTTGTCGAGTTCGGTGCCTTCGCCGACGGTGAGCAGTTCGACCTTTTTGCCGAGTTTGCCCGCCAGATCGCGCACCACGCGCGGGAAACGGCTGAATACGAAACCGATGGGCATCATGCGGATCGACATCACGCTTTCCTGCAGGTCGCGGGTATTGCGTTCCAGCGTCGCCATGCCGTTGAGCAGATTTTCATAGAGCACCGGATCGACATTGGCGGCGGTTTGCGCCAGCATCGCTTGGGTGATGACCAGTTCGCCCACCAGGTTGATGAGCTGATCGACTTTTTCCACGCTGACGCGGATCGAAGCGTCGGCCTGCGCCGCCGGTGCGGCGGTTTTGTCGGTGGCGCGACGCGTCGGGTGGTTTTCCGGGGTGGGGGCAGGAGCGGCGCCATTCCCCTGCGTTGCGACAGCTTGAGACGATTCGGCGCTGGGTTGCGGGATTTTCTGGAAAAAGCCATAGCCCTGCTTCTGCTCGATTTTATCCTGTTCGATTTTTGCTAAGCTTTCCGGACTTTCCGGATTTTCCGCAAGCTCGGTAAAAAAGCCGTAGCCTTGCTCCGCCTCGATTTCGGCCTGGGTCTGTGCCTGGGTCTGTTCATGGATTTGCGGCAGCTCATCGAAAAATCCATAGCCGGGGTCTTCTTCCACTTCTTCCAGCGGCGCGGCAACGGCAATTTTAACTTGGTCGGATTCGGCGAAGAAATCGAAAGCTTCACGGATCGCCGGCTCGTCGGCCTCGGTTTCAAGCCGCAGGCTCCAGGCGCGCGGGGTGCTTTCCGTGGCGGCTTGTTCGCTGACTTCCAACGTGCCGATGACGCGCAGCCCGGCAAACAAATCGTCGAGATTAAGGCCGCGCGTTAACGCCACGGCATCGGGCGTAAATTCGATGTTGAAGGTATGTTTGACCGGCGTAGCCTGGGGCGCCGACGCCTGCGCCACGGCGGTTTCGGCCTGGGCGGGTGCGGCATCCGTCTCATTGGCCTCCTTGGCGAGCAGACTCAATTTGGCGCACACATCCTTGGCTGCCTGATCGTCGACATCGACGCCGTTTTGATGGCCGGCCAACTGCGCCCCCAGCACATCGCGCGCCTCCAGAAACGCGTCTATCATGTCCGCGCGTAGCGCCAGTTCCCCCTTGCGCAGCCGATCCAACAGCGATTCCAGGATATGCGTCACGCCGGTCATGTCGGTGAAGCCGAAAGTGCCGCTGCCGCCCTTGATGGAATGCGCCGCACGAAAAACGGCGTTAAGATCGTCAGGGTTGGGAGCGTCGATATCGATATCGAGCAGCAAGCGCTCCATTTCGGTCAAGTGCTCCGCGGTCTCCTCGAAGAACACCTGGTAAAACTGGCTCATGTCGATGGTCATGGTTTTTCCTTGCAGGAAATAGAGGCTAGAGGCAGGTTGAGAGGCTAGAGGCTAGGAAAAATCTGGCGCATAGCGCTAGAGGCTAGTAGATACGGCGCTACGCGCCGGGTTTTTCCTAGCCTCTAGCCCCTAGCCTCTTCGATCAGCCAATTACTTTCTTCACAACTTCCAAGAGCTTTTGTGGGTCGAACGGTTTGACCAGCCAGCCGGTGGCGCCGACTGCTTTGCCCTGCGCCTTCATCGCATCGCCCGATTCGGTGGTGAGCATCAGTATCGGCACGCTACGGTATTGCGGTATGCCGCGCAAGCTCTTGATCAGCGTAAGACCATCCATTTTCGGCATGTTCTGGTCGGTGAGCACCAAATTGTAGGACTTCAGTTTGGCCTTGTTCAGCCCATCCTGCCCGTCCGTAGCCTCGGTGACCTCGTAACCGCCCCCCTTGAGGGTAAAAGCGACCATTTGCCGGATCGAGGCGGAATCGTCTACCGCCAGAATCGATTTAGCCATAATTTTGTAATCTCCTTTTGTTTTTAGAGGCTGGCTTGGTAGGGTGGGCACGGTTTTTGTGCCCACCCGATCTACGGAGGGTGTTTCCGCGTGGGCACAAAAGCGTGCCCACCCTACCAGACTAGCCTCTGCCTTTTAAAATAACTCAATATCGCCGGAATCCATGCGCTGCTGGGAAACCGGATTGTGCTTGGCCTTGCGGATCAGTTCGTCGGCTTGATCTATGGCCTGGTGGAAATGTTGCAGGCGTAAGGTGCATTCGGCGCGCGCATCCGCTTCCTGCGCGATTTCGTTCATCGGAATCGCGGCGATATTATCGATCATCGTGTAGAGGCCGGCGATGCGGTTGTTGATGTGCGTCACCAACTGGGTCGCCATATCCTGGAATTGCAGCGAGGTAATCGCGACACGCACGTCATTTTCCACTTCGCCGGCGATACTGGACATTTTATCGACTACGTTCACCATGCGGTCGTTGACCCCTTTGATTTCCTCCATGGTGTTATGCACCCGGTCCTGCGACTGGAGCGCGAAATTCATGTCGCGCGAGGCCATCGCGCTGATCGCCGCTTCGGCTTCCATCACCGAAACGTGCATCGTGGACATATGACCGCGGATTTGCTGGCTGAAATGATCGGAGCGTTTGGAAAGTCCGCGCACTTCATCCGCCACCACGGCAAACCCGCGCCCCGCTTCGCCGGCGCGCGCCGCTTCGATGGCGGCGTTGAGCGCAAGCAGATTGGTTTGTTTGGTGATGGAATCCATTTCACCCAGGATACCGCGTATCTTGTCAACTTCGGCAACGATGTTGTCCATCATTTCCACCAGCCCCATCCCCACTTTACTGGTGTCTACGGTGGTTTGAACGAACAACGACAGGGTTTCGGAGGTTTCCTTGATGAACTGCTCGAAACCGCCGTCTTCTGCGGAACCTTGCGAAGTGCTGGCAAGCGACAATGCCAACTGCTGTTGCGCGCGGCTGTTGTCGTCCATGTTGGTGAAGCTCGAAATCAGCTTGTCGATGGCGTCCTTCAGCAGGCTTTGGAGTTGCGCGACCTCGCCGTCGATGATACGGGTCTGCTCGCCGAATTCGGCGGACATCTGGATGAATAGACTATGGGTTTGCTTGGTGAGATTGCTCACGTCGTTGTCTATGGCCTGCCACTGCGCGTCTTCGCGTTTTTCCATATTGCGCAGGGTAAAATAAAATACCAGCATCCAGCCGAAATACATCATGCCGAACAGCAGGAAATGCACCGTGTGCTTGCCCACACTGAGCAATTCGTTAAGCTCGCCAAAATACCATTCCAGCGCCACGGCCAACAAGGCGACGCAGGCGCCGACCGCCATCGCCACGATGAAATAGTAATTGCTGCTTCTTTTCGGCGGACCGAGAGGCGCTGACGCCCCTACCGCTTGAGTGTAGTCGCTATTCAACATGCTTTGCATTATAACCAGTTTGGATTAAGTTTATCATCTACCGGCTTGAATTAAGGTTTCTAATCGGGAAATACTAGCATAGTATTAGCGGGACTGTTAATTTTTAGGAATAGAGGCTAGGGGCTAGAGACTAGAGGCTAGTAAAATCGGTGCTACGCGTCCGGTTTTTGATCGTTCCCACGCGCCGGCGTGGGAATGCAGTCGTAGGGTGGATAAGCACAGCGCATCCACCGTGCCGGCGCAAGAAAGGTGGATGCGCTGCGCTTATCCACCCTACATTTAGCCTCTGCCTGCCCCTAACCTCTAACCTCTAACCCCTAACCCCTAGCCCCTAGCCCCTAGCCTCTAGCCCCTAGCCCCTATAATATGATAACCATCCAACAATTTTCGATATCCCCACATGCATCATTCCCTACCCTTTTTTCTTAAATCGCTAACGCTGTTTATTTTTTTCACGTTGGCGGCAATTGCCGGCAACTATTTCAATATTCAATTTTTCTGGGGCATACAGGCGCTGTTCGGCAGCATCGCCATGCTGATCGCCATTTGTTTTTACGGGGCCGGATGGGGCTTGGGCGTGGCGCTGCTGTCCGGTGGCGCGACGGTGTTGCTGTCGAGCGATCCCGGCATGTCCAACCTCATGCTGGCGCAGGTGGGTGAAGCATTGGCGGTCGGCCTGGCTTATCGCCGCCTGAGTCGCAATCTGGTCATGCTCGATGGGATATTCTGGCTGCTGCTGGGCATGCCGTTCATCGCCTTGTCGCACCTGTTGGACAATAACACAGCGATGCCGCTGATCCTGACCTTGCGCGCCGGCATCAATGGCGTATTCAACGCCATGCTGGTCAGCCTCCTGGTGCAGGCCGCCATCCTGTGGCGCTGGTATCGCACTCCGTGCGAAGCGGGCGGGCAGAAGCGTTCGATTTCCTTGCGCCAACTGCTGTTCAATCTGCTGGTCACCGTCGCGCTGACGCCGGCGTTGCTGGTTGCCGTGCTGGATAGCCAGCAACAATACAGCATCATGCAGATGGAGACCAAGGACGAACTGAAATTCCTGAGCAAAACCGTGATCGACCGGTTGGCGCAAGCCCCCGACGACAGCGGCGCGGCAACGGAACTGATGCACGCCGCCAGCCCGCATGAGCAGCAAAAAATCGATTTCACGCTAATCGATGCTTTCGGCTCGGTGGTGGCGAGTTCGCGCCCGGAAATCAGTCCCGGCGGCGTGTACGACCCGCATAGCAGCGGCGAAACCCGGAAAATCGGCGCGACGATCTATGAGTGGCTGCCGCCGCAAGAGGGCCGGACGGCTGCGCAGCGCTGGGAGGCCATGCGTTCCGTGATGGAAACGCCGCTAAACGGCGCCGATGGCGGCAAGCTGATCGCCGAGATTTCGTCTTCTTTCTATCAGCAAGAGGTGTTGGTGGTGTTGGCACGCAGCATGTCCATCCTGTCCGGCATTATCGTGCTGGCGTTTTTGCTGGGCTGGCTGCTGAGCCGCTGGTTGACCAATCCTTTGATCCAGTTGGCGAAGGAAACCCACAACCTGCATTTTACCTTTCTCGATACGCACACGCTGGAGTTGCCGGACAGCCCGCTGGACGAAATGGAAAAGCTGGTGCTCAATTTCCGCGAAACGGCGAAAACGCTCCACAAGAGCTTCAGTGAATTGTACGGTTTCAACGAATTGCTGGAAATGCGGGTGGAGGAGCGCACCCGCGAGTTTCTGGAGGCCAACCGCCAGCTTAAGGAGGAAATCGCCGCCGGCATTGAGCAAGCGCGGCGCTTGAGAATCACCGCCGCCGAGCTGGAAACCCAAAAATTCGCGCTTGATCAGCATTCCATCGTGGCGATTACCGACGCAAACAACATCATCACCTATGCCAACGACAAGTTTTGCGAAGTCAGCCAGTTTTCCCGCGAAGAGCTGATCGGCCAGGATCACCGCATCGTCAATTCCGGCTACCATCCTGAAGCGTTTTTTAAGGAAATGCGCGGTGTTATCGGTCGTGGCCAAGTCTGGAAAGGGGTCATCCGCAACCGCCGGAAAGACGGCAGTTTTTACTGGGTGGACACCACCATCGTGCCGTTCATGGATGCCAACGGCCAGCCTTACCAATACGTCGCGATCCGCACCGACATCACCGAACGCCAGCGTTCCGGCGAAGACCTGAAGCGCGCCAAGGAAGCGGCGGAAGCGGCCAATCGCGCCAAATCGGAATTCCTGTCGCGCATGAGCCACGAATTGCGCACGCCGCTCAACGCCATCATCGGCTTCACGCAAATCCTCGAAAGCGAAGTGGACGGCAAATTGACGGAGGGACAGCGCGAAAGCACCGCGAACGTCCTGCTGGCGAGCTGGCACCTGCTCGACCTGATCAGCGAAATTCTCGATCTCGCCCGCATCGAATCGGGGCGCATGGCGATGACCCTGGAGGAAGTCGATCTGGCGCCGCTGGTGAGCGAATGCGTCGATATGATCGCGCCGCTGGCCAACGAGCGCCATATCCTGATCGACGACCGGATCACCCAGGGCGAAGACATGCACCGGGTTCAGGCGGATCGCACCCGCCTCAAACAGGTTATGCTCAATTTGATGTCCAACGCCGTAAAATACAACACCATGGAAGGCAGCGTACAACTGACCTGCAAGCGCGTCGCGGGAGGCTGGCTGCGTATCAACGTCACCGACAGCGGCATCGGCATCCCGGCGGACAAGCTTGATGAATTGTTCAAACCTTTCAGCCGGCTCAATGCCGACAAATCGGAAATCCAGGGCGCCGGCGTCGGGCTGGCCGTGACCAAGAGCCTGGTCGAACTGATGGGCGGTCGCATCGGCGTGGAAAGCGTGACGGATGGAAACACCACATTCTGGGTGGAGTTGATGGACGGGGGACAGGCGAGGGGTGGTGAGGAGGGAGGGGTGAGGAGTGGGGGGTGAGGGGTGAGGGGTGAGGGGTGAGGGGTGAGGGGTGAGGGACGTAGGATGTGGCTTCCGACAGGAAGCGCACCACTCGCGAATCCTGGCGATGACACGCGACAGATGCGCCTCGTTCCTCGGCACATCCTACGGGCTACGGTCAATATTTTCCGGCTAGGCCGGCTATTTGCCTCGTTCCCACGCGCTGCGTGGGAATGCAGTTCGGGATGCGCTGCGTCCCGAATCGGGCGTATGCGCTTCATCGCCAAAGCCGCAGACACACTCGCCGCAGCGCGGCGTTGACTACATTCCCACGCAGCGCGCTCATCGTTACACACATCTTTTCAATTATTTGATTATATGCAGAAAAGATGGAGCGTGGCGTTCCCTCCCCGGAAAGCGGGAGGGTTAGGGTGGGGATGGGGTGGAAGGCGCAGGCAACAATGTAAGATATTGATTTTAGTCTGTGTCGTTCTACCCCATCCCCCTCCCAGCCTCCCCCTTGAAGGGGGAGGGGCTTCCCGCTCCGACTTGTGTGTAACGCTGAGCGCAGCGCGTGGGAACGAGGCAACGAGGCAATATTTTCCGGCTAGGCCGGCTATTTTAAAGGAGGTTCCATGAAAATCGAACAACAGTATTGGACGACCGGGGACGGCTGGCAAACGGAAGTGGCGTCTACGCTTGATGGCGAGGCCACGCTGGTGCTGGTTTTTGGCAGCGTGGCGCGGCTGCGCGACAGCGCCGGGATGGAGGCGATACGCGCCCGCTATCCCGGCGCGCAAATGGTCGGTTGCTCGACCTCGGGGGAAATTTGCGGCACGCGTGTGCGCGACGATTCTCTTTCCGTGACCGCCGTGCGCTTCGAGCATACCGCGATAAAACTGGTGCAGGTGGCGATTGGCGAAACCGGTGGCAGCCGGGAGGCGGGCGAGCGCTTGGCAAAGGCGTTGCCGCTACAACAACTGGTGCATGTGTTGGTGCTCTCGGACGGACTGAAGGTGAACGGCAGCGAACTGGCGCGCGGCCTGCGCGAGAATCTGCCGGAGGGCGTGGCCGTGACCGGCGGGTTGGCGGGGGACGGCAGCGCTTTCCAGCACACCCTGGTGTGCGCCGACGGGATACCGGCGGAAGGATTGGTCGCCGCGCTGGGGTTCTACAGCGAGCGCCTCAAGATCGGCTACGGTTCCCTCGGCGGCTGGGATTCCTTCGGCGCGGAGCGCCTGATCACACGCGCGCAAGGCAACGTCTTGTATGAACTGGATGGGCGCTCCGCGCTCGATCTGTACAAGGAATACCTCGGCGAACATGCCGCCGGGCTGCCGGCGACGGCATTGCTGTTTCCGCTGGCGCTCGTCACCAGAGGACAGAGGGCAGAAGACAGAAGACAGAACGAATCGCCTCAAAGTCTGTCTTCTGCCCTTAATCCTCAGTCTTCCGGCACAGAAAGCCCTCCTCAAAGTCTGTCTTCTGTCCTCTGTCCTCTGTCCTCTGTAGTAGTGCGCACGGTGCTGGCGGTGAATGAGGACGAACAGAGCATGACTTTTGCCGGCGACATGCCGGAAGGCGGCTATGCCCGGCTGATGAAGGCCAATTTCGACCGTCTTGTCGATGGCGCGGCGGGTGCGGCGCGCGCCGGTTACGAAATGCTCGGCTCGGTCGAGCCGGAACTGGCCTTGCTCGTCAGTTGTGTCGGGCGCAAACTGGTGTTAAAACAGCGGGTGGAGGAAGAAGTCGAAAGCGTGCGCGAAGTGTTGGGGGAACATACGGTGCTCACCGGCTTCTACTCTTATGGCGAAATTTGCCCGCATGACGTGCTGACCGGGTGCGAGTTGCACAACCAGACCATGACCATCACCACTTTCTCGGAACGCTGACATGCACCGTCTGCTGGAGCGCCAGATCAAACGTTTTCTCGGCGATGCCGCATTGTCGCCGGAACTGGCGACTTTCGTGGCGGCGGTGAACGAAGCGTATCTGAGCGCAGACACCGATCGGCTGATGATAGAGCGCTCCCTCGACCTGATGTCGCGGGAACTGACCGCGACCAACGCCGGGCTGCGCGACGAGCTGGCCGAGCGGCAGCTCATCGACGAAGCGTTGACCAGAGAGAAAGACGAGCAGCGAACACTCATCAAAAAACTCGAAGAAGCCCACAATCAGTTGCTGCAATCAGAAAAAATGGCGTCCATCGGCCAGCTTGCGGCAGGTGTTGCGCACGAGATCAATAATCCCATCGGTTACGTCAATTCCAACCTCGGTACGCTGAACACTTATGTCGAGCAGATACTGAGGGTGCTGGATGCCTACGAACAGGCGGAGTCGATGTGCGATCCCGAGGCGCGGGCGCGCGCCAGGGCGCTGAAAGAAGAAGTCGAACTGGATTACCTCAGGGAGGACATTCTGGTCTTGCTCAAGGAATCCGGCGAAGGCATTCAGCGCGTCAGGCAAATCGTCCGGGACCTCAAGGACTTTTCCCATATCGACGAAGCGGAATGGCAACTGGCCGACCTTCACAGCGGCCTCGACAGTACGCTCAACGTCGTCAATAATGAACTCAAGTACAAAGCGGACGTAATCAAGGAATACGGCGACATTCCCCACGTCGAATGCCTGCCGTCCCAAATTAATCAGGTGTTCCTGAACCTGCTGGTGAATGCCGCCCATGCCATGGAGGAAGGCAAGCGCGGACTGATCACGGTGCGCACCGGAACAACCGGGAACGAAGTCTGGGTGGAATTCGCCGACACCGGCAAAGGCATCCCACCGGAAAACCTCACACGCATCTTCGACCCGTTTTTCACCACCAAACCGGTCGGCAAGGGCACCGGCTTGGGATTGTCGCTATCCTACAGCATCGTCGAAAAACACCGCGGACGCATAGAGGTAAAAAGCGCAGTAGGTAAGGGAACGACTTTCCGGGTGATATTGCCGGTTGGGCATGAGGGGGTGAGGGGTGAGGGGTGAGGGGTGAGGGGTGAGGGGTGAGGGGTGAGGGGT
>Ga0172380_10006254_pt1 | contig 13944 bp, 11 predicted proteins | sample Leawe162metaG_FD_119747 | JGI IMG/M metagenome (GOLD analysis project Ga0172380, IMG submission 119747) | Leachate microbial communities from a municipal landfill in Southern Ontario, Canada - Leachate well 162 metaG | ecosystem: Engineered > Solid waste > Landfill > Unclassified | place... | reverse complement strand
GGCGATCTTGGCCAGCGGCACGCCGGTGGCCTTGCTGACGAAGGGGACGGTACGGCTGCCGCGCGGGTTGACCTCGATGAGGTAGACCTCCTCGTGGCGGATGGCGAACTGCACGTTCATCAGACCGCGCACGTTGAGCGCCTTGGCCAGCTCGGCGGTGATCTCGCACATCCGCGCGGTCAGGCGGTCGGACAGCGACCACGGCGGGATGACGCAGGCGGCATCGCCGGAGTGCACGCCAGCCTCCTCGATGTGCTCGAGCAGGCCGCCGACCACCGTGCGCACGCCGTCGCACACCGCGTCGACGTCGACCTCGATGGCGTTTTCCAGGTACTTGTCGATCAGCACCGGCGAGCCCGGATGCACATCCATGGCTGCCTGGATGAAGCCCTTGAGGAAGCTCTTGTTCGGCACGATCTCCATGGCCCGGCCGCCGAGCACGAAGCTCGGGCGCACGACCACCGGATAGCCGATGCGGTCGGCCTCGCGCACCGCCTCGTCGTAGGTGCGGGCGATGCCGTTGACCGGCTGCTTGAGATGGGTCTTCTCCAGCACCGACTTGAACTGCTCGCGGTCGTTGGCGCGGTGGATGTCGGTCGGGCTGGTACCGATGATCGGCACGCCGCCAGCCTCGAGGGCGAAGGCGAGATTGAGCGGGGTCTGCCCGCCGAACTGCACGATCGTGCCGATCGGCTTCATCACGTGGTTGATCTCGAGCACATCCTCGACAGTCAGCGGCTCGAAGAACAGGTGGTTGCTGGTGTCGTAGTCGGTCGAGACCGTCTCCGGATTCGAGTTGACCATGATCACTTCGTAGCCGGCATCGCGCAGGGCGAAGGCGGCATGGCAGCAGCAGTAGTCGAATTCGATGCCCTGGCCGATGCGGTTGGGCCCGCCGCCGAGGATCATGATCTTCTTGGTCGGCGTGCGCGGCGCCTCGCACTCGTCCTCGTAGGTCGAGTAGTAGTAGGGCGTCACCGCCGCGAACTCGGCGGCGCAGGTGTCGACCAGCTTGAACACCGGGCGCAGGCCGAGGGCATGGCGCTTGGCCCGCACCTCATCCTCCTTGGCGTTCCACAGCATGGCGAGGTGGCGGTCGCTGAAGCCGTCGCGCTTGGCGCGCTTGAGGGTCGGCAGGTCGATGCTGTGCAGGCTGTTCTTCCGCAGCTGCGTCTCGTGCACGACGATGCCATGCAGGTGGCCGAGGAACCATGGGTCGATGGCGGTGTGCGCGAAGACCTCGCCGATGCTCGCACCGGCCTGGAAGGCGTGGCGCAGCTGGAACAGCCGGGCGGCGGTGGGACGCTCGACCGACTGCAGATACTCCATCTTCCTGGCGCTTTCGCCGTCGTCGCCGGCACGGCGCGGGCCGAAGCCGGGGGCGCCGATCTCGAGGCCGCGCAGGGCCTTCTGGAAGCTCTCGCGGAAGGTGCGGCCGATCGCCATGACCTCGCCGACCGACTTCATCTGGTAGCCGAGCGTGTCGTCGGCCTCGCCGAACTTCTCGAAGGCGAAGCGCGGGATCTTCGTCACCACGTAGTCGATGGTCGGCTCGAAGCAGGCCGGCGTCTCGCGGGTGATGTCGTTCTGGATCTCGTCGAGGGTGTAGCCGACCGCCAGCTTGGCGGCGAACTTGGCGATGGGGAAGCCGGTCGCCTTCGAGGCCAGGGCGGAACTGCGCGAGACGCGCGGGTTCATCTCGATGACGACCATGCGGCCGTCGCTCGGGTTGGTCGCGAACTGGATGTTCGAACCGCCGGTCTCGACGCCGACCGCGCGGATGATCGCCAGCGCCGCGTCGCGCATGCGCTGGTACTCGCGGTCGGTGAGCGTCTGGATCGGCGCCACCGTGATCGAGTCGCCGGTATGCACGCCCATCGGGTCGAAGTTCTCGATCGAGCAGACGATGACGACGTTGTCCTTCTTGTCGCGCATCACCTCGAGCTCGAACTCCTTCCAGCCGAGCAGCGACTCCTCGATCGAGATCTCGGAGGTGCGCGAGAGCATCAGGCCGCGCTTGCAGATGGTCTCGAACTCGGCCTCGGTGCGGGCCAGACCGCCGCCGCTGCCGCCCATGGTGAACGACGGGCGGATCATGCACGGCAGGCCGATGCGCTTGCGGACGTCCTGGGCCTTCTCCCAGGTGGTGGCCAGCTCGGCTCGGGCCATGCCCAGGCCGAGGCCCATGATGATGGCGCCGAACTCCTCGCGGCTCTCGGCGCGCTTGATCACGTCGGCGGTGGCGCCGATCATCTGGCAGTTGAACTCGGTGAGGGTGCCGTCCTCCCACAGGCTCATGGCGGTGTTCAGGGCGGTCTGCCCGCCGAGCGTCGGCAGGATCGCGTCAGGGCGTTCCTTGGCGATGATCTTCCGCACCGTCGCCGGGGTGATCGGCTCGATGTAGGTGGCGTCGGCCATCTCCGGATCGGTCATGATCGTGGCCGGATTCGAGTTCACCAGGACGGTGCGGAACCCCTCCTGCCGCAGCACTTTGCACGCCTGGGTACCTGAATAATCGAATTCGCAGGCCTGGCCGATGATGATCGGGCCCGAGCCCACGATGAGGATGGACTTCAGGTCGGTACGCTTGGGCATGATCACGCCTCGGTCGAAGGGTTCCGGCTCGGGCACTGGGCTGCGGCGTATCCGCTCCCTCGCCTCTGCACGTGGTCTCCGACGGCAAACTCGGCGGAGGCTAGGGAGGCCCGGGCGGCGTCAAGGACTGTCGCGGGCGGTCAGCGGAACAGCGCCGGTTCTTCACGGAACAACGAGGAAAACCGGCCATTCGCCCCGACCACGAGATGGTCGCGCAGGGGCACATCGATGGCCCGGCCGGCTTCGACGAGGCGGCGGGTGACGGTGCGGTCGGCGGCCGATGGCGCCGGGTCGCCGCCCGGGTGGTTGTGCACGGCGATCGCCTGCACGGCGCCGGCCGCCAGGGCGGTGCGGAAGAAGGCGCGCGGCCCGGCGTCGACCCCGTCGACATCGCCGCGGGTGACCGTGCGCGGCCGTCCCAGCAGCCGGCAGTGCGGGTCGAGCGGCAGGCACCACAGCTCCTCATGCGGCAGGCGCAGCAGCGAGGGCGACAGCACCGCGACGACGTAGGCGGCGACATCTTCCGGCGTCTTCAGCTGCGGCCGCTCGGCGGTCTGGGCGGCAGCGAGGCGCGCGCCCATGGCGCAGGCGGCGGCGATTTCGACCCCCTTGGCCTCGCCGAGTCCAGGCAGGGCGGCCAGCTCCTCGGGGGCGAGGCGCGACAGGCCGACCAGACCGCCATGCTCGGCGAGCAGGCGCTGGGCCACTTCCAGCACGCCCTCACCCATGGTGCCGGTGCGCAGCAGCACGGCGAGCAGTTCGGCGTCGCCGAGCGCGTCGATCCCGCGCTGCAGCGCCTTCTCGCGCGGCCGTTCCGATTCCGGCAGCTGGTCGAGCTGGCGCGCGGACGGCGCCGGGGCGGCAAGGGCGGCGCGATAGGCGTCGCGGAACTCCACCACCCAGCCCTGCGGCCCGACCTCGCCGGACTCGGCCAGGCGGCGCAGCAAGGGCGCGGCATCCCAGTGCGGTACGCCACGTTCGACCAGGGCCGAGACCCCGGGTGCGTCCTGGTCGAGGGCGGCGCGGAGGAAGCGCCCGACCGGACCGGGCCGCTCGCGCAGGGATGCTTCCAGGCTCAGTGCAGGCACATCGCCCCGACCGCGAGGAGGACGGCGACGAACAAGGCGGCGGTGAGCCGGATCAGGCGGCGGCGCTCGACCGCGTGCATGTCGGGCAGGCCGGCAGCGAGGGCGTCGACGTGGGCGGCGGCGGCGCGCTCGGCCGCCTCGGCGGCCGCCAGGGCGGCCTCGTCGCCGGCGGCGAAGGCGGCGCGGGCCTGCTCGACGGCAGTGGCCGCCGCTTTGGCCTGGTTGCGCACCTCCTCGGCCGATGACGGTCGGTTGTCCGCCACCCATTCAGCCAGCTCGCCGACTTCGCGGGCGTGCAGCAGCACGGCGCGGGCGCGCTGGCCGAGGGCGGCGGCGGCGAGGAATCCGGCGGCGCGGGCGCGGGCCGCGGCGGGATCGCCGTCGACCACGATGGCCGGCGTCGGCGGCTCGTAGACCGCCTCCTCGGTGGGCTCGGCGGGCAGCTTCAGCCAGCGTACCGCCAGCGTGCCGAGGCCGACGACCAGCCCGAACAGGGCGATGCCGGCGATGACCGCGGCGCCGACGATGAGGATGAGATGCACCTGAGGCACGGCGGCATGGTGTCGGGCGGATCGTCCTGCCAATGGCCTGTCCAGCGTTGCGGGCCGGGCATGCCACGCACGATCCGCGGCCATGACCGACCTGCTCGCCGCCGCCGCCCGCCCCACCGGATTGACCGCCGCCGAGGCGCAGGAGGCGCTCGACGCCATCACCGGTGGCTTGCTGACGCCGGAGGCCGGCGCCGAGCTGCTGGTGGCGATGCGCCAGCGCGGCGAGACCGCCACCGAGCTGTCGACCTTCGTGCGCGGCCTGATCGCCAAGGCCATGGCGGTGGATCTCGGCAGGCCGGTGATGGATGTGGTCGGCACCGGCGGTTCCGGCCGGGCGCGCTACAACGCCTCGACCACCGCCTGCTTCGTCCTCGCCGCCGCCGGCGTGCCGGTGGCCAAGCACGGCAATCGCGGCAGCAACCACGCCAACGGCAGCTTCGATCTGCTCGAGGTCCTCGGCGTCCCCTTCACCCCGCCGGCTGGTGGGCATCGCCGGCTGCTCGAGGACAGCGGCCTGTGCTTCATCTTCGCCCGCCAGGCGCATCCGGCGATCGGCGCCGCGGCGCCGATGCGCAAGCTCGCCGCTGCGCGCGTCCCCGGCACCATCTTCAACCTCGCCGGCCCGCTCGCCAATCCGGCGCGGCCGGCGCGGCTGCTGCTCGGCTGCGCCCGGCCGACCCAGGGCGCCCTGCTCGCCGAGACCCTGCGCCTGCTCGGAACGCAGCGAACCCTGGTCGCCTGCGGCCATCCCGGCATCGACGAGATGGCGGTCACCGGCCCGACGCGCATCTGGGAGGTGACGCAGGATGGCGTCACCGAACGCGAGCTGCCGGCACCGCATGAGCCGCACCACGAGGCGCATGTCACCGGCGGCGACTGCATCGCCAATGCCGCCACCTTCCATCGCCTGATGGCCGGCGACGAGCGCGGCCCCCTGCTCGACTTCGTCGTCGCCAACGCCGGTGTCGCCCTGGCCATCTGGCGCGGCCTGCCGCCCGAGGACGCCGCCTGCCGGGCCGAGGCCCGTGAGCTGATCGCTTCGGGCAAGGCCAAGGCCGCCTTCGAGCGCCACCGCGCCGCCGCCCAGGCCATCGCCAAGGGGTGATCCGGCGCTTGCAGGCGCTGGCGGAGCAGGCCAATCTCCCGCCTGGAGGCCCCATGCGCATCCCCGTCCTGTTGCTGCTCGCCGTCTGCGTCCTGCCCGCCGAGGAGGTGGTGCGCGCGATCCGCCTCGACCAGCTGGTGGTCAGCGAGGGCAAGCTGCCCGCCGCCGAGGGCAGCTGGGAACCGACCATCGCCGGCGGCGAGGCGCTGACCGGCGGGGATGGCGACAAGCGCGTGCTGCTGCTGCGCCTGCCCGCCCTCGCCGAGGTCAAGGGCGTGCTGGCGGTGTGGCCGGCGGAACCGGATCAACCGGCCCAGCGCGTCGCCTTCACCATACCGGTGGCGGTGCTGCAGGCGGCGCCCGATGCCCGCGCCGACTTCGACCGCGCGCAGGTGACCTACTGCGAATGGTGGCTCGGAGCCATCGACCAGGGGCCGGAACGCATCATGCCGGAAGGCGTCGATCGCGGCGGCCGCGCCTGGTGGACGATGCAGCGCAGCCGCGCCGGCGGCACCGGCGACATCTTCGCCCGCCGCCGCCGCGGCAACGACCTCGACCAGACCATCGACCTGTTCAGCGGCACCACCGCCCTGAGCGAGAACCTGCAGTTCGACCGCACCCTGCGCGTGCGCGGCGAGGGCGAGCCGAGCGTCGCCATCGCCAGCCTGCCGCAGCTGACCGTGCGCGAAGTACCGTGGGACAGGATGCCCGGGGCCGGCGCGAAGGTCGAGCTGGACACGCTGGCCGCCCGCATTCCCGACGACCAGCACGCCGTGCTCTTCCCCTCGTTCGACGCCCTCACCGCCGGCCTGGCCCAGGTCGACGCCCTGCTCGCCGGCCCGCTGCAGGCCGCTGCCGGCCGCAGCGATGACGCCGGCACGGCGCAGCGCTGCCAGCGCCAGCTCGGCCTGGAGCTGAGCGAGCTGTCCAAGCGCTTCGGCGCCTCGGTGGTCGACCAGGTCGCGATCACCGGTTCCGATCCCTTCGTCCGCGCCGGCAGCGATGTCGCCGTGCTGCTGCGCGCCAAGCAGCCGGCCCTGCTCGCCGCCTACCTCAACGCCAAGGTCGAGGGCCTGGTCAAAGCCGGCGCCACGGCGGTGCAGGGCAAGGCCGGCGCGCTGCCCTGGCGCGGCGCGGTCACCGCCGACCGCAACGTGTCCTGCCACCTGCTGCTCGACGGCGAGGTCGCTGTGGTCGCCAATTCGCCGGTGCAGCTCGAGGCCTACGCGGCCGTGCGCGCCGGCACCCGGCCGGCCCTCGACAAGGCCCCGGAGTTCGCCTTCTTCCGCCGCCGCTACGTCCTCGGCACCGCCGACGAGCTGGCCCTGGCGGTGGTGCCCGATGCCGCCCTGCGCCGCTGGTGCTCGGCGCGCTGGCGCATCGGCGACTCGCGCCGCACCCGCGCCGCCGGCGTGCTCGCCGCACTGCAGGCCGAGTGGATCGCCGCCGGCGCCAAGCCGGGATGGAAGCCGGCCGATCCGCCGGCCGACCTCGGCGAACTCAGCCTCGGCGCCGACGGTCTGCGCTCGTCGCTCTATGGTTCGCTCGCCTTCCTCACCCCGATAGCCGAACTGGCCATCGACCAGGTCACCGCTGGTGAGGCCGAGGCCTACCGCCGCTTCCACGACGCCTACCAGCGCGCCTGGCGCGACTTCCTCGACCCGATCGGCCTGCAGCTGTCGCGCCGCGCCGGCGGCGGCCTGGGCATCGACCTCAGCATCCTGCCGTTGATCGTCGGCAGCGAATACCGCGAGATGCTGGAATTCGCCGGCAAGGCCACGCTGACCGCCGGCGCCGGCGACCAGCATGCGGCGCTGCTGCAGATGGCGATGGCGATCGATCGCGAGAACGAGCACTTCCTCGACCTCGATCGCGACTTCGGCCGCACCCTCGGCGGACTCGCCTCGCCCTTCGCCTGGGTCGGTCCGACCGCCTCGCTCTATCTCGAGGCCGATCCGTTCTGGAGCGACCTCGCGGCCAAGCCGGAGAACCGCGAGCGGGCCGAGTTCCTGCAGACCAACCTCTCGCGCCTGCCCCTGGGCGTGAACATCGCCGTGGTCGATCCGCTGCGCCTCGCCGCCTTCCTCACCGCCCTGCGCACCATGGCGACGCAGGCCGCCCCCGGGCTGGTCGAGTGGGGCACGCGCAAGCACCAGGAGATCGACTATGTCGTCATCACCCCGTCGGCCCGCGCCGGCATCGGCCTGGCACCCGATACGCACCTGTTCTACCTGCCGGCACCCGAGGGGCTGACCCTGACCTTCAATGAGGCGCTGATGAAGCGCGCCATCGAACGCCTGATCGCCTCGCGCGCCGCGAACGCGCCCAAGCCGGCGCCGTGGCCGGGCGATCATCTCGCCCTGGCCGCCGACCCCGCCGCCCTGACGCTCGCCGCCAGCCTCGCGGGCGAAACCGGCGTGCGCGGCTGGATGCAGCGCCGCGCCTGGGCCAACCTCGCCATCCTCAACGAGTGGAAGCGCCTCTTCCCCGACCAGGACCCGGTGGCCCTGCACGAGCGCCTGTGGGGCGTGCGCCTGACCAGTGCGGCCGGCGGCACCTACACCTGGAACGAGACATGGCTGACCATGGAGTCGAGCGTCTTCGGCCATCCCGGCGAGCCCAAGCCCGGCCCCGAGCTGCCCAGCGGCCTGGCCGACATCGCCCGTGTCAGCTTCGGCCTGGGCTTCGAGCCGCTGCCGGCTGCCCCAGCCGCCCCACCCGCCGACGCTGCGACTCCCGGCCCCACGGAGAAGGTCCATGTCGTCCAGCAGGGCGACACGCTGAAGAGCGTCGCGCAGAAATCCGGCGTCACTGAAGCCTGGCTGATCCGCCGCAACGAACTCCAGACGCATGTGCTCGCAGTCGGGCAGAAGCTCATCGTGCGCGATCCCAACGCCGCCCCGGTCGCCATCCCCCCCCGAACCGAGGGCCCCTCCTACGGCCTGCGCGTTCGCATCACGGTCGAGCCGAAGGCGCCGGCGAAGTAGAGCCAGGTCGCCTTTGACTGGCCTTGGCCGGCCTCGACGCTGCCGCCATGCCTGTTGCTTTGGTCGGTGCCGGTCCGGGTGACCCCGGACTGCTGACGGTGCGCGCCGCCGACCTGCTGCGCGAGGCCGACTGCGTGATCCGCGACTATCTGGTCGGGCCGCGCATCCTCGCCCTGGTGCCGGCCAGCGCCGTGGTCCACGACGTCGGCAAGCGCGGCCATGCCACCTCGAAGAGCCAGGCGGCGATCAACGATCTGCTGCTGGCCTGCGCCCGCCGCCACCAGCGCGTGGTCCGGCTCAAGGGCGGCGACCCCTTCGTCTTCGGCCGCGGCGGCGAGGAGGCGCAGGTCCTGGCCGAGGCCGGCATCCCCTTCGAGATCGTCCCCGGCCTCACCAGCGGCATCGCCGTGCCGGCCTATGCCGGCATCCCCATCACCCATCGCGCAGCCAGCGCCTCGGTCGCCTTCGTCGCCGGCCATCTGCAGGACGGCCCGGGCGTCGACTGGGCGGCCTACGCCAAGGTCGAGACCCTGGTGCTGTACATGGGCATGCAGCACCTCGCCGAGCACTGCGCCGCGCTCATCGCCAATGGCAAGAGCCCTGACACGCCGGCGGCGTCGATCCAATGGGGCACCCTGCCGCAGCAGCGCACCATCACCGGCACGCTGGCGACCCTGCCCGGGCTGACCCAGGCCGCCGGCCTCGGCGCCCCGGCCATCACCGTGGTCGGTGATGTGGTGCGCTTCCGCGAGCACATCCGCTGGTTCGACAACCGCCCGCTGTGGGGCCGCCGCGTGCTGGTGACGCGGGCCAGCGGCCAGGGCGGGCGGCTCGCCGCGGCCCTGGAAGAACTCGGCGCCGAGGCCGTCCTCGCCCCGCTGCAGCGCTTCGTCCACGACGCCGCCGCCGCGGTCGAGGCGATCCCCGGCCATGCCTGGATCGCCTTCGCCTCGGCCAACGCCGTCGAAGCGGTATTCGCTCGCCTCGACGCCCTCGGTCGCGACGCCCGCGCCCTGGCATCGGCGCGCATCGCCGCCGTCGGCCCCGGCACCGCCGAGGCCCTGCGCCGCCAACGCCTGCGTCCCGACCTGCTGCCGTTGCGCGCCGATGCCCCGTCCCTGGCCACAGCCCTGATCGAGGCCGGTGGCGGCTCGGCCCTCCTGCCGCAGGCCGACGAGGCCCGTCCCGAGCTGGCCGATGGTTTGCGCGCCGCCGGCTGGCGGGTCAGCGCCATCACCGCCTATCGCGCCGAGGTCCTGCCGATCGATGCCGCCAGCCTCGGTCGGCTCGACGCCATCACTGTCGCCTCGGCGGCGACGGCGCGACGGCTGCATGAAGCGCTCGGTGCCACGGCGCTGCGCTCCATACCGCTGGTGGCGATCGGCCCGCGCACCGCCGAGGCCTGCACCGCTCTCGGCTGCCCGGCCGCTGCCATCGCCGCCGAGCCGGCACCAGAGGCGGTGGCCGCTGCAGTCGCCAGACTGCTCGGCCCGCCTGCCGCCTAAATCTATTGCGATTTCTGCGCCAGCCGCTGCCACCAGCGGCAATATGCACCATAGGGCTGGCTCTGCTTGGCGAACCACATGTGCGGCGCATAGGCGACCTGCAGCACAGCGACCAGCCGGGCACGGAACGGGACCTGCTTGGTCATGTTGGCGTACCACACCACCGGTCCGAAGCTGAGCATGTAAGCCAGCACGCAGCCCAGGGCGATCCAGCGCAACCGTAGCCAGGTGCGGTCCTTGCCGTCGCCCACCACCGGAGCCGCGCCGGCTGTGCCGCTCACACCTTTGGCCTGATCGCCGTTCGCTTCTGCGTCGGCTGGCGCAGGTCCCATCGGCAATTGACGTTGCGCAGCGCCTTCGCCACCAGGCTGTTCACCCGGCTCCAGTTCTCAGCGGTGACGCCGCGCAGGATCAGGAACCCGCTGCGGTCGCCGATGCGGTCATTGCTGTGGACGCGGAGCACCTGCACGCTGATCGGAGCGAGTTCGCGGTTGACCGCACGGCGTGCGTGCTCGATCTCCGTCTCCGCGTCGAGGGGCATGACATGGATGTGGTACATGCGCTGACCGCCGGGGGTGACCGGCTGTCCATCATCCGCCTGCACCACTCGACTTCAAGCGGTGCAGGACAGGCGTCGCCGGCTTATTTGCCGGTCGCGACCGGCACGCGCGGGCGAAGGTAGTTGACGATGGCGTAGACCTGGCCGTTGGCGCCCTTGAAGTAGGAGATCGAATGGACGAGGATCACCTGGTTCTTCGCATCCATGCTGTCGACCAGCACGAAATCCTTCTCCAGCACCGGTTTGACCTGGCTGAAGACGTGCCATTTCTGCGCCTCCTCGATGCTTAGCGGTGTCATCAGCACCAGGCTGCTCACCGGGCCATGCAGGTCGGCAGCAGACGAATCAGCCGCCACCAGGCAGGTGGACAGCAGGGACAGGGCGAGGCAGGTCTTCATGGGGACTCCGTGAGGGGTTGCGCGTGACAGTAAGCGCCAGCACCGGGTGGCTGCAACCGGCGTCTTTCGGCTCAGGTGCTCAGGTCGGTCTCGTCCCAGTGGCAGCTCGACAAGGCGAAGGTCAGGGCATGGCGCCGCTCCTGCACCAGGCCGACCAGCACCGGGCCGGGCAGGTCTGTCGGATTGGCCAAGCCGCCATGCACGATGTTGCGGGCGGCGTTGTGCCAGCAGTAATAGTAGTCCTCCTTGACCACGACCTCCTGGGTCGGACGGCGGCGGCTGGCCGCGACCCAGGCATCGATCTCGCAGTTCACATTCGGCGTGTCGGCGAGCAGCAGGCGCTTGGCGTGCTCGCCACCGCACATCGCCAGACCGACGTCATCGAGGATCTTCGAACCGAACACCCAGCTCAGCCCGAGCATGTTCTCGAGCATCCAGCCGACCGCGTCGACATGATCGCGATGCGCCTGACCACGTTCCTTCATCACCATCTTCTTCTCGGACTCGGTGAAGAATCCGCCGAGGATGTTGACGTTGATGCAGTTCTGGATCTTGGCGAAGCTCAACTGGTCTTCGCCAACCGCGACGTAGCCGAAGACCAGCTTCTGTGCCAGCAGCCGCCTGGCCAGGAGGCGATGGTCGACCTCGGCCACCCGCGGGCGGTTCACCGGCAGGCCCTTGGAGACCTTGAATCCCATCTTCTCCAGCTGCAGCACGTGCTGCTGGCGGGCGGTCTGGATGTTCATGGGCGCCTCCCGATCTCATGCAGAAGCGGGCGGAACGGACGAGGCGAGCCTCAAATGCCCGACCACGGAGTCAATCCGGGGCTGATCGTGCACGAGCATGCCGTATCGTCCGCCCCCCCCGATGGGGCCTGGTCTCAACCCCACCCGCCAATCATTCCTTGCATTCTCGGTGGCTTAGCCACCATGTGGCTTATCCACCCAGGACATCATCCATGACCGCCTGCCCGCCCGTCGCCGAACTCGCCCGCATGATCGACCACTCGGCCCTGCACCCGACCATGACCGACCGCGACCTGGAAGGCCATTGCGCCACCGCCCGCGACAACGCCTGCGCCTCGATCTGCATCAAGCCGTACGCCGTGCCGATGGCGCGGGCCCGGCTGGCCGGCTCGTCCACGGCGGTGTGCACGGTGATCGGCTTCCCGCACGGTTCGTCGGCCATCGGCATCAAGGTCGCTGAGACCCTGCGCGCCTGCGACGAGGGCGCCACCGAGATCGACCTGGTGATCAACATCGGCAAGGCCCTGTCGGAGGACTGGGGCTACCTCGCCGCCGAACTTGGCGAACTGCAGGCCGCCGTGGTCTCGCGCAAGGCGATCAGCAAGGTCATCTTCGAGGTCGATTTCCTCAAGGACGCGCACATCGTCAAGCTCTGCCGCATCTGCAGCGACGTCGGCGTGCATTTCGTCAAGACCTCGACCGGCTACGGCTACGTCAAGCAGGCCAACGGCGACTACAACTACAAGGGCGCCACCAGCGAAGCGCTGCAATTGATGCGCGACAACGTCGCGCCCGGCGTGCAGCTCAAGGCCGCCGGCGGCGTGCGCACCCTCGACGACCTGCTGCGCGTGCGCGCCCTCGGCTGCACCCGCGTCGGCGCCACCGCCACGGTGGCCATCCTCGACGAGGCCCGCCGCCGCCTCGGCCTGGCGGTGTCGGGCAAGCCGACCACCGCCAGCGCCTCCGGATACTGAGGCGTGGGCGCGGTCGTCGCCGTCGTCGGCAGCGCCAACATCGACCACGTCGTGCGCCTGCCGCATCTGCCGGCGCGCGGCGAATCGGTCGGCGGTGGCGATTACCTGCTCGCCTGGGGCGGCAAGGGCGCCAACCAGGCGGTGGCGGCAGCGCGGGCCGGCGCAGCGACACGCTTCGCCGCCTGCCTCGGCGATGACCCGCTGAGCCGGCGCATGCTCGCCGACTGGGCGGCCGACGGCCTTGATACCGGCCATGTCGCGGTGCGGCCAGGCCTGCCCACCGGCACCGCCCTGGTCATGGTCGGCGGCGACGGCGACAACTACCTGGCGGTGGCGCCGGGGACCAACCACGCCTTCTCTCCAGACGACCTCCGCCCGGAGCTGTTCGCCGGCGCGGCAGTGGCCGTGCTGCAGAATGAAGTACCGATGGCGGTCAACCACCGCGCACGCGAACTGGCCCGGCAGGCCGGCTGCCGCGTCATCGTCAATATCGCGCCGGCCTGTTCCGCCGACGCCTGGCTGCTCGACGCCGACCTCGTGGTGGTCAACGAGAGCGAAGCAACGGCTCTGGCCGGCCACGCCGTCGCTGACGCGGGCCAGGCCGAGGCGGCGGCGCGTACGCTGCGTAGGCGCGGCGCCGGCGCGGTGCTGGTGACGCTCGGCGCGCTCGGTGCGGTGCTGCTCGATGCCGACGGCCCTTTCCTGCTGAACGCCCATGCCGTGCAGGCGGTCGACGCCACCGCCGCCGGCGACACCTGCTGCGGCGCCCTCGCCGCCGCTCTGGCCGACGGCACCGGCCTGCGCGAGGCCTGCCGCTACGCCATGGCCGCCGCCGCCCTGTGCGTCAGCCGCGCCGGCGCCCAGCCGTCCATCCCCCACCGCGGCGAAACCCTCGCCCTGCTCGGAGCCTCACGATGAATCAGCCGGTCAGCGGTTTCCTCGTCAGCCAGATCGGCCACGACCTCGGCGAACCGGTGCGGGCGATCCACCGTGCCGCAACGGCCGACGGGCTGCCCGATGACGCTGTCGTCGTCGCCCAGGGCACCGATGAACGCCGTGCCCTGCTAGCGCGCTGGGGCGCCTGCTGGGGCGCGCACTGGCACGTCGCCGACTTCGGCCCCCTGCCAGCGGGCCGTTGGCGACTGGAACTGCGCGCCGGCGGCACGCTGCACGCCGTCGAAGAGGTCGAGGTCGCGCCGCACCGCCTGTTCGACGCCTCGTGGCGGCAGGTCGCCTTGGAGCAGCTCGAACGGCGCACGAAGATCGCCCACCAGGGCGACGGCACCGGCTGGCAGGACGCCGGCTGCGACTGGCAGGAGGCGAACAGCCACGGCGCCTGCGTCATCGGTCTGGCCGATCTGCTGCTGCACCGCGGCGACCGGCTGGGCGAGGGCCGCGAGCGCCTGGTCGTGCAGATCCGCGGCGGGCTCAAGCTG
>Ga0172380_10006253_pt1 | contig 13945 bp, 15 predicted proteins | sample Leawe162metaG_FD_119747 | JGI IMG/M metagenome (GOLD analysis project Ga0172380, IMG submission 119747) | Leachate microbial communities from a municipal landfill in Southern Ontario, Canada - Leachate well 162 metaG | ecosystem: Engineered > Solid waste > Landfill > Unclassified | place... | reverse complement strand
GTAGTGATCAAGGTCAAGCAGAACGGTCCGGCAGCCTGCCACACCGGCAACCGCAGCTGCTTTTACGTGAAGTGGGAGAATGGCCAGTGGGTAGAGCACAGCAACCCGCTCTTCGATCCGAAGGAAGTCTACAAAAAGGGTTGATTGCGGCTCCAAGCCACACCGCAACCTAGTAAAAACATCAAAAAATCACCATCCGAAAGAGAAACGTCATGTCAAAGCTATTGAAACTCGGGATTCCCAAAGGAAGCCTGGAAAACGCAACTGTCGATCTGTTCAAGAAAGCCGGTTGGCAGATCAGCATCTCGTCACGCAGCTACTTTCCCGGCGTGGACGACAGCGAAATGAACTGCAAACTGATCCGTCCCCAGGAGATGGGGAAATACGTCGAGCGCGGCACTATCGATGCCGGCATTGCCGGGCGCGATTGGGTGCGTGAAAACGATTCGGACGTAATCGAAGTGTGCGAGATGGTCTACTCCAAGGTCTCGCGCCGTCCGGCCCGCTGGGTATTGGTCGTAAACAGCGACTCCACCGTCAAGGGGCCTGAAGATCTGCATGGCGCCACCATATCCACCGAACTGGTCGGTTTCACGAAACGCTACTTTGCCGAACTGGATATCCCGGTCAATGTGGAATTTTCCTGGGGCGCCACCGAGGCCAAAGTGGTTGACGGCCTGTGCGACGCCATTGTCGAGGTTACGGAAACCGGGTCCACCATCAAGGCCAATGGCCTGCGCATCGTCTGCGAACTGATGGAATCCGTGCCGGTGCTGGTTGCCAACAAGGCATCCTGGGATGATCCCTGGAAGCGTCAGAAAATCGAGCAGATCGCCACGCTCCTGCAGTCATCGCTGGCTGCCGAGGGTATGGTGGGACTGAAGATGAACGCCCCTGCCGACAAGATCGAGGCCATCACCCAGGTCCTGCCCAGCCTGAAAAATCCGACCGTGTCACACCTGTACAACTCCGACTGGCTTTCCATAGAAAGCATCATGTCCGAGAAGGACGTGCGACGTGTTGTGCCGGAGTTGCTCAAACTGGGCGCCGAGGGCATCATCGAGTATTCGCTGAACAAGATCATCTAGCTTCATGCTCACCTATCAAATAACCCAGCTTGATCACTGCCGCCGGTTGGAGAGCTTCCTGCGAACTCTCCTGCCGGCAGCCCCCGCGGGCTATCCGCGCAAACTCATCAAAAGCGGCGCGGCCAAGCTGAACAACACCATCTCCACCCCAGACACCCTCCTCTCCCATCAGGACACGGTCACCCTCAAGGAAAGCGCCACCCTCACGGCCCTGTTGAGCCCATCCCGGCCAAGCCTGGATATCCTCTACGAAGACAGCCTGATCGCCATTATCAACAAACCAGCCGGCCTGCCCATGCACCGCACCGCCGAACTGGAGCATAATCTCGTCGAGCAGGCCATGGCCTACATGACCTGGCGCGGTACACCCTGCAAACTCTATCCGGTGAACCGCCTTGACCGGGGTACTTCCGGGGCTGTGATCCTGGCCAAAAGCTCCTCTGCGGCTGGCATCTACGGCCGTCAGGTCAAGGAAACAGGCCTGGACAAACTTTACCTGGCCCTGGCAGAGGGTCGAATGGACGAATCCGGGATCATCAATCAGGCGTTGGATGGCAAGGAGTCGGAGACGCGCTTCAGCGTGCTGGCCAACGGCGAGGGTTGTTCACTGCTGGCAGTGGTGCCGATCAGCGGACGCATGCACCAGATCAGGCGGCACCTGGAGTTGATCGGCCACCCAGTGCTGGGGGACCGCCGCTATGGCAGCGGCGATCTGCCGGACATGGCCGGCCTTGCGCTGCATTCGTTCCGGACCGTGCTTGTCAGGCCCGATAACACCGGCACATTGGCCGTGTGCGCGCCTCTGCCGGAGGGTTTTCTCGCTTGTTGCGAAAAACGGGGAATTGGGCAGGAATGTCTTTTTGAACGGATAGGGAACCTGGTACCGCTGCAATCTCTCCATTTGCCTTCAGAATGAAAACCCCATCTTAAAGCTGACGCCGCTCATCATCGAACAATCCCGCGGCTGCAGGTCCATGGCGACGCGGTCCTGGCTTCTGATAACATCATCGCGTGAATTGTAGGCCATGGTGAGGGTGACATTGGCATGGCGGATCACCACATCGCCGTTTTCGTCCATCTCCAGGAACATGCGGTGAACCGACTCGTTTTTGGCATTGTGACGGGGTAACGGATGCAGATCCAGGTCGCAACCCGGCGCCAGTTTGTAAAACAGCTTCAGGGATTCGGCGGAACCGACGGCAGGTATAAGCAGATGCAGCAGAACCAGGATGATGGTGCAGAACAGGCACGATTTTCGCGGCAACCTTTCCATTCTCTCCCCCTTGACCGGCAATCGGTCTGTCCTGAGCCGTTAGCAGCGGACAATAAAAAAACCGGATCGCCAATATCGAGAGATATTTCGGCGACCCGGCTGTCTCGGGGAGACCCTGTAGGCTTTCCGTCCCACCCTCGCGGATGGTTTAGTATTATCGTGTACCTCTATTATTTTTCGTTTTATAAAGCATAATCCGTGCCTCAATTATCTGGCGAGCTATGTTGCCGTAATTCTAATGAATCCCCAAATGACAACTTCTGAATTTGACCTATTTCGTCATTATGGTGACGTTTTTTGTTGCAAAATAGCTTGCCTGTGTCAGCTATATGACGTGCCTGGTTTATTCTCTCATCCAACTGTCGTGCAAAATATACAATTATTACAGCGGATCATTTATTAACTATATTTTTGCGACTTACATCGCATCAAGATGATTCAGCCAAATAACCGAATAATCAATTTCAGACAGCCTCAAGGGACCAGGACCGCCGCCCCCCTTATATTGCCGGACCTCAAGGCATTCAATGCCTCGTTGGCGTTTTCCAGACGAAACACCTCGACCTCGGTGCGCACCGGCACCTGCGGGGCCAGGAACAGAAACTCCTCGCCATCGCGCCGGGTCAGGTTGGCTACCGAAACGATGCTCCGCTCCCCCCAGAGAAGATCGTAGGAAAAGCTGGGGATAGCACTCATATGGATGCCGCCGCAAACCACCACGCCTCCCTTGCGAATTGCCCGAAGCGCTGCCGGCACCAACTCGCCGGCCGGGGCAAAGATGATGGCGCTGTCCAACTCCTCCGGCGGCAGGTCCATCCCCCCGCCGGCCCAGCAGGCCCCCATCTCCCGGGCAAACTGTTGGCCAGCCTCGTCGCCGGCTTTTGTGAAGGCATACACCTGGCGTCCCTGCCAGACCGCCACCTGGGTAACGATGTGAGCGGCAGCGCCGAAACCGTAGATGCCGATCCGTCTCCCCTCCCCTGCCATGCGCAGGGACCGGTAGCCGATCAGCCCGGCGCAGAGCAGCGGCGCGGCCTGCGTAGCCGGATACCCTCCTGGCAAGGGGAAGCAGAAGCGGCTGTCGGCTGTGCAGTATTCGGCAAAGCCGCCATCTTTCTGATAGCCGGTGAACACTGCTTGGTCGCACAGATTTTCCCGGCCATCCAGGCAGTACCCGCATTCACCGCAGGTTCCGCCCAGCCACGGCACGCCCACGGCATCACCCGTCCGGAAGCCGGTCACATCCGGGCCAATCTGTTCCACCAGGCCGACGATCTGGTGACCCGGCACCAAGGGCAGCTTCGGCTCTGTCAGTTCCCCATCCACCACATGCAGGTCGGTACGGCAAACGCCGCAGGCCAGCACCTTCAGCAGCATTTCCCCCGAACCCGGAACAGGGAGAGGCATATTCACAAGCTCCAAGGGCTCCCCGGCTTGTTTCAGTACCATTGCGCGCATGTTATTCTCCAAAATGGTTGGACTTTGTATCCATCTTAATGGGCACATGGAGGCGCAGCAGGTGATGCCTTTGCCTGGCCCCTATTTTGTGTCGATATTCGCCTGATAAGAAATGGCCATGGTGTTCAATTCCAGTGCCGCCAGACTCCCAAGTCCGGCTCTCCCGACAAAGACGCAGCCGTTATCCAGCAGGACCCGGTCGCTGCCGAGCGACTTCTCCAGGCGGCTGCGCGGGACCGCGGTATGGCCGTTAACCAGGCGGCGACCACCGATACGGCTAGGGTCCACACTACACTCCCGCTGCCAGATCATGGCTTCGTGATCTTCAAACGGGTCGGAGCGGTCAAAATTGAGCGAGGCATGCACTATGACAAAACCGTCGAGCAGGAGATAATAAGGGAGGCAGCTCAGGAAGAACCGGTACTTGTGGGGTATTTCCCCTGGGTCTTCCGCGCCGAAACTGTTCAGGGTGGCAACGCCGCCGTTTGCCAGCCACGGCTCCAGGTTGCCCAGATCATTGCCCGCCTGCAGGCACATCTCCTCGTGGTTTCCCCTGACGCTCATGACAAAGTAGCCCTGCTCGCGCAACTCGAAGATGAAGTCCAGCACCCCCTTGCTGTCCGGTCCCCGGTCGAGCAGGTCCCCCAGCAGGTAGAGTTCATCGCCCGGCCTGAGCCTGATCACCTCGGTTACCAGGCGCCGGAAGGTGCGGGCGCAGCCATGGATATCGCCTATTACGAAACGACGCGGCTTCATGGCGTCATACCGCCTGCAGCACAAAACACTTGAGATATTCCGCTTCCGGAAACGACAGCAGCACCGGATGATCCGGAGACTGGGAATGGCTCGAAACCAGGCGCACTTCGCGCCGTGCCACCTTGGCGGCATTGGCCAGCACCTCGCGGAAGGCCTCCCGCCCCATGTGAAAGGAGCAGGAACAGGTGATCAGGTAACCGCCCGGCTCCAAAAGCTCCAGGGCGCGGCGATTGACGGTCAGATACCCTTTGGTGGCTTCGGCGATGTTCTTGCGGCTTTTGACAAACGCAGGCGGGTCCATGACCACCACACCGAAGCGCCGCCCTTCATGCTTGAGCGTGCGTAACCGGTCAAAGGCGTCGCACTCCTCAAAGGAAACCCGGCCGGAGAGATCGTTCAACTCGGCATTGCGGGAGGCCTGCGCCACGGCGCGGGCAGAGATGTCGATCCCCAGTGCCGTGGCGGCGCCGAAACGACCGGCATGCGCGGCCCAACTGCCGGCGTAGCAGAAACAGTCCAGCACGTCCCTGCCCTGGCAGATGTTCCGCAACAGCAGGTGGTTCTCCTTTTGGTCCAGAAAACCGCCGGTCTTCTGCCCTTCCCGCAGGTCTATGAGAAAACGCAGGCCGTTCTCCTCCACCTCCACCAGGTTCGGGATCTCCCCCTGCAATACTTCGACCTTCTGCTCCAACCCTTCCAGGCTCCGCACAGCCACATCGTTGCGGGCAATAATTCCTTTGGGCGAAAAGACCTTGGTAAGCGCTTCCAACAGCGGTTCCCGCCGATGTTCCATACCGGCCGAGAGGATTTGCACCGAGAGATAATCACCATATTTATCGACCACCAGGCCGGGAAGGAAGTCACTCTCGCCATAAACAGCCCTGAAGGTGGCAAGCGTCGGATATAAAGAACGGCGATGGCCAAGGGCGGCCAGCAGGCGCTGTTCGAAGAACCCGGAGCTTTCGATGTCCGCTTGCTGCCGTGACAACAGGCGAAGCGCAATCAGTGAGTGGGGATTGTAATAGCCTCGCCCGATCAGGCCGCCACCCGCATCAAAAAGCTCTGCCGCGGCACCGGGGTGGCGTTCACCTTCCACTTGTGCTATCTCGTTGCTGAACACCCAGGGATGGCCGGCCTTGATCCGGCGATCCTCATTTTTCTTCAAGCTAATCTTGATCATGAACAAACAGCCTTTCACAAATCCAGGGAATACACAACGGCAACAGATATGAATGAGTTCAGCCTTGGGCTTGAGGAATCCTTTGTGAGCCTTGGGCGCACCCGGAGAAAAGCGGGTTACGAACGCTGCCGCCCCAGGAGCGCCTCGGCAATTGTCAGCCGTTCCGGGAAGTCGGCAGGATACTCGGTTTGGGACAGAAACAGGGCATTGATCGCCACCAGGATCGTATTCAGCTGCTCCAGGTCGATAACGGCCGAGCCGGGCAAAGACTCGCACTGTTCCAGGTTGAGGGGGCAACAATCCACGCGTTTTTGACCCTCTTCGCCGTAAAGAATGGGGAGGCCGTGGGTGCGGCAGATAATCGGGCGGACAGCATAGAGCAGGCAGCGATGATGATGCAGGAGCGGGCAGCGTTCGCCCCCGGAGCGTTCCGTTATTTTGCCGCGAATGGTGTCCGCCTCGTCAACGGGCAGGGCTTCGAGGGCCGCGTTAAGGGCAGCCGCCTCCACCGGAAAGATCGTTATCGACGTGCAGCACGAGCTGCAACCCTCAGAACAGGTAATTTGCTCTTTCAAGGCATTCTCGATGCCGTGGCAAAGGGCATCGACACGAGTCACAAATTTGCGGTAATTCTCAAGGATTTCATCCATGCCGTAAAAACTACCATAAATCGTCGATAAATTAAAGGGCAGCTTCCGTCTGCTTCCCCTTGCCAACTCTTTACGGCGCGAACACAGCATCCGACCCGTCAATCAATCTCCGGAAGTTACCTATCATCCGTCACGGTTGCGCGGTGATCCAAATTGTAGTAGATAGAAGGGGTTGATGCTGCCGGACACCCAATAACGATCGGATTTCCATGATATTCGCACCCTTGAAACCAAAGAAAATTTCAACCCGGATAGCCGAACAGATCCGCTCATCCATCCTTGCCGGGGATTTTTCCCCTGGCGACAAACTCCCGCCGGAACGCGAACTGGCCGACATGTTCGGTGTTTCCCGCACCTCGGTGCGGGAAGCGCTCAATATCCTGGCAGAGTCCGGACTGGTCATGTCGTACCAGGGAGGGGGGACAGTGGTAAAGTCCCTGGTGGAGACAAGAAGCGGCAACTCGCTGACCAATCTTATCAGAAAAGAGCAGAGGCGGGCCTTGGACGTGATCGAGGTTCGCAAGGGAATGGAGTCATGGACCGCCTTTTATGCTGCCCAGCGCGCACTGCCCGAAGACTTGCGCAAGCTGGATGAAATCATCGGGGGGATGGGACGGAATCTTGAAGAATTGAAAATTTCCGAAGATCTGGATGCCAACTTCCACCTCGTCATTGCCCGTGCCACCCACAATATCATCTGGCAACATCTGATGCAGAGCATCTTTGATGCCATGAAAGAATTCCAGCATAGTGTCTGGAGGGCAACAGACCTGACCCAGGAAGACCGCCACCGGCTGTACGCGGACCACTGCCGCATCATCGACGCCATCCGGACCAAGGACGCAGAGGGTGCCCGGACACTGATGACCGCACACCTTACGTTCGCCGAACATCACAGCAGTGCCTACATCACCCGCCGGGCTTCGTGAAGGAATTGCGCCGGCCCACCTCTCCTCGCCCTAAAAATCAGCCTTTACGAACAGATAAACCGGGGTACACTGGTAACAGTCCGGTCTGATTGCCTTTCCGGGAAGGGGATATTATGACGCGTCCTGCTGATACCTCATTCTGCAAGATCCTGCCGCTGGGGACTGATCCGGAGTTGCGCCACCGCTTCATGGTGGTTGACAAGCCGCTCAAGGGGAATATCCGTTTCGGCCTGTTGCTGGAGGTGCTGGACAAAGTGGCGGAGGATACCGCCCTGGGTTATGTGAACAGCGTCTTTCCGCAGGCACGGGTGGTGACGGCGGCCATCGACAATATTTTCATCCGCCATGCCGCCGACGTCCACAGGGATCTGGTATGCCATGCCAGGATCAACCATGTGGGGCGCAGCTCCCTGGAGGTCGGCATCCGGGTGGAGCAACCGGGTGACCCGGCAATCCATATCGCCTCGTGCTACTTTACCATGGTGGCCCGACTGGGCATGGGGGATGACGCTGTCAGCGTGACTCTGCCAGAACTTGAGTATCCGGACGCAATCGAGCAGAGGCGGGCGGAAAAGGCCCTGGCACGGCGGGAAGAGTACAAATTGAGCCAGGCAGCACTACTGGAACCGCCCAGCCGAGAAGAATACAGGATGTTGACGGAATTGCACCAGGCCCAGGAAGAACCCGGTTTCCAGGGGTTCCTAGCCGGCCGTTTGGTAACGGATGCCTGGGAGCGCATGTATCCGGAACAGGAAAATGTTCCAAAAAAAATTTTCGGAGGCTATCTGATCCGCCGCGCCTTTGAGCTTTCCGCCATCTGCTCGGAACTGGTGGCGCCGGGCCGATCGATCATCGCCGCAGTCAATCGCATCAATTTTTTCCATCCGGTCCGCATGGGAGACAAACTCCATTACACCAGCCGGGTGGTATACGCGTCTGACAGCTTTGTCTGCGTCGAAGCGGGGATTGAGCGGCTCAGCCGGGACCGTACCAGCAAGGCCCTCTCCAACTTGTGCCTGTTCACCTTTGTTAGTGTGGATAGAGATTTGAACCATTGTCCGGTTCCGCTGATCTATCCCACCACTTATGCCGAAGATGCCCGTTATCTTGCCGCGTTTCGCAGTTTCAAGGAACTGGTGTCCCATCACTCCATCATATGAGAATCAAGCGGGCTGTCCATCGCCCTTCTGGCACTCCCGGATGATCTGGATGATTTCCCTGGCAAACGCGCATTCGCAGCGCGCGGCACACCGATTGAGCTGCTTTTCTTTCATGCAGTAGCGCGGGCACTCCTCGCTCGCTGTTTTACGCTCCGGGTAGATAGTGCCGGTATAAAGCCCCTGAAAGTCCTTTACCTCCAAAGCCATGGTCGAGTAGCAGCTATCCGCTTTGTGGGTGAAGAAAAAAAGACCATATTCCAGTTCCTTGAAATCGGCTTTATACCCATTCAACTCCAGGGCGCCGTCGGCAAGGAAGTCTTCCCTTGAGCGCCAAGCCTTAAAACATCCGGGACATTTTTTAAAGGCATCGTTATTGTCCATGGCTTTACCCTGTGCATGCAATTCGGTCTGTTTTGCCTCTTCCCCGCCCACCTGCCCAAGAATCACTCGATACCAACTATAGCAGATCTCAAGGCAGTTTTTTGCGCACCCGAAATTTTTCGCTACCGATCAAGCCAGACCACGGCTGTTGGCGATTGCAGACCACCAATCATAACCAGCAAGGACAGTTAAACTGAAGCAGGCTTGTTATTCACGGCTATGTATGATTTTGCCATACATTATTAATAACCAAGACCACAGCATGTAATTAGCTTATTTTGTTATTGTTTGTAATCCAAACCTTGTCCGTTGCAAGTTGATCAGCTGTATAGAACTCTTATACATTTCATCATGGACTTTAATCTCCAAAGCGGCTGACGTTGTCGGCAGCAAGTTGTTTTTGGCAACCATGTCGGTATGTTGCGTCTGTTGAAAATTTATTTTAACGCATTGGCACAGCCAATGCATTGATTAAAACAACCAATGAACATGAGAGGAGAAAATCCATGAAAACCATATTAGCATCAATCCTGTCTCTCCTTATAACCGGCACACAGGCACTGGCCACCGGAAATGGAAACAACGGCGAAAGCCTGGGCCTTATGGCAACCCTGTTCATTGCCTTCAGCATCCTGATCGTTATTTTTCAGCTTTTCCCTGGGATCATGCTTTTCGGTGGGATGATCAAAGGCCTCTTTTCCATGGATGACAAGAAATCAAGTTCGGTGTTTGCTAAAATTGCCGGCAAAAATTCCTGACCGCCGAAACCAGACATCTCCTTAGGGATGTAGAAGGAGGATAACACCATGCAAGAAGGAATCCTTATCGTAGATGAAGACAAAGATTGCCGCAAACAGATGGCAGAGATGTTCATAGACGCCGGGTATAACGTAACCGTGACAAACTCCATAGCAAGCGCCCTTTATGGCGTGCTCAAGAAGACCGCCCAGGTTGTTGTGCTCGGGACCAAATTCGATGAGCTGGGCGCAGGAGACATCATTCCGCTGCTAAAAAGGTGCAATCGAAACCTGCCTATCATACTGATTGCAGCCGACACATCACTTGGCCTGTTGCGTAAGTTGAGATGCGAGGGGATTTTCTACCATGCACTGAGACCTGTTGATGCAAAGGACGAGGAAGAAATCCGGCAGGCTGTTCATTGCGCCTTTGCCAACTTGCAACTGCGGCCGATATGACCGGCTGAAGACACGACTATAGTTCCAACGGAACAAGGCCTGCAGTGATAAACCGCAGGCCTTGTTCCGTTCTTGGAGTGCACTCTTGGATATTGAATATCAATGAAACAACAAGGACAATCAGAGCCTGAAGGATGTAAACAGCATTTTGCTTGCAACCATGATCGTGAAAAGCAGATAGAAAAGCATTGAGAGCCATGTTAGCCGCCGCTGGATCGAGGGAATGGCTTGTACCAGGCTGGCGATATTTCTGAAAGGCATCAACGCTCCCACCCCCAATCCCGCAATCCCACCACCCAGCAAAGTTGCATACAGGGCATAACCAACATAACCGTACTCCTTTTGCAGGATGCAGAACGGGCAGTGATGGGTCGGCAGTTCGTAAACATAAAGACATATGAAGGAAACCAGCGAGGCTGCAGCTATGAAGAACGTTAACAGACTTGCAGCGGAGAAAAAATATCCGCCCCGCGCTTTAAGACAAAAAAAAGCGCCACTCGCCAAGGTCGCCGCCATGATGCCGAAAAACAACCACTCCATGGGGATGGCCGGAAGTCCGGCAAGATCGGCGCCGACACTCCGTTTTCCGACACTGAACAGGCTACCGCAACATGAAGTGATCACATCCGCATGCAGACCGCTGAAATAGCCGAACTGCAACAGCGCTTCCAGTACCACCAAAGGCGCAAGGACCATGAGCAAAGAGTACTTGACCCTGATGAGCGGATAGTCATATCCCCTGTTGTCGGCAAAGTTGATGATCAGCCAGACTCCAGCCAGCAGGCAGTTGGCGATCTTCAGGAGCAGGGTCGGGTAGCCGTAACGGTTGACATTGAGGCTGCCTGCCGCGCACATTGCCCCGACAAACTGGGAATGAATGCTGTCGGCAGTGAAAATGTACAGAAAGAGTGAAAAAATTTGAAAGGCCAGGGTGTAGCCCAGGATCACCGAGATCAGGTACGTCCTTTTTTCCAGATTCAATTGCAGATCACTGCCGCTGGCCAGATCCCACTTCCTGATAATCAGCACACCATACCAACCAGCGTAGAGCAGCATCAGGCTTGTCAGTAGGGACGAGGTCAGCAGTGCCAGGATGGCCGGTTGCAGAATCATGGTACAAGACCTGCGCCGGTAATACGTCCATCACGCATCTCGATCACCTGGTCTGCCAAGTGCGAATCATAGACAATTGGATCGTGGCTGGCGATCAGGATGGTTTTCCCTGCGGTTTTCAAACTTCCGATGATATCCATGAATTCGCGGGACAGCTTGCTGTCGAGATGGGCTGTCGGCTCATCAGCGACAATTACCGCCGGGTCGTTGATCAAGGCCCTGGCAATTGCCACCCGCTGGAGTTCGCCCCCGGAAAGCCACTCTATTCTGGAGGTTTCATGGCGCGAGATATTGAACATTGCCAACAGCTCCAATGCCCTTTTTCTGAACAGCGTGTGCCCCCGACCGGTTGGATAGGCCGGCAGCATGATGTTTTCCAGGGCGGTAATACCCTTAATCAGGTTGAACTGCTGAAAGATGAAGCCGAAGGTATCGCGCCGGATCTCGGTGAGAAACCGCTCCGGAAGGCTGGCGATATCAAATCCCCCCTCACTGGATATTTTCGGAAAAAAGGAAGCCCCGATGCCGTTCAGCCGGATGCGCCCCGAACTGGGTCTTGCCATGCAGCCGATGAGGGTCAGGAGCGTTGTTTTGCCGGAGCCGCTGGGTCCTTTGAGGACCGTGACCACGCCCTGCCCAATTTCGAGGGTGACATTATCCACCGCGGTGAACTGGTTGGACTTGCCGGCATTGAAGCACTTGGAGACCTGGATAAGTTCAATCATACTTAAGACCTCATGGCAGCGTCCGGATCCGCCGAAGCCGCCAGCCAGGCAGGGACAATGGTTGCGACCGTATAGGGGAGGACCGACAGGGCAAAAAGCACTGTCAATTGAAAGGCATCAATGACAGGCACCAGCCTGAATTGGGGATAAAGTACCGACCATCCCTTGAGCGCATGTTCGAAAATGGTGGCGGAAAAGAAGAATACATGCCCGTATGCCAGGATCACACCACAAAGAAATGCGGAGAGCGATATCACAATACCTTCCCAAAACTTGAGAAAAAGCACATCCGATGTTTCCCAGCCGATAGATTTGAGGATGCCGATCTCCTTGCGTTCCTCGGCGGAAAGCCCGGTCGCCTTGTCCCACGCAAAGATGATAAAAGCGAGTATCGCGGCAGACAGAATTACTATCATCATCCCGCCGCGCCAGTCGAATACTGAGGCATAGGTGCGCAGGATTTCGCTCTTGAGTATCGGCCGGGTGTCGGGAAGCTGTTCCGCGATCTTGGTTGCCACCGTAACAAGTTCCCGTGGGTTGGCAACCGTTACCGCCAGATCGGTTGCGTACCCTTTAGGCAAGTTGAACATTGACTGGAAATCCGGTTCCGACATGAGGATCAAATCTGCTGCCACCAGCTCGGATTCATATGGAAGTATCTGCTGAATCATCAACAGAAGCGGGGTCTTGTCATAGGCCTGAAAGGCGATCAAATCCCGGACCGAGGCCTTTCTGACCCTGGCAACTCCGGATCCGATGATGATGTTATCAGCCTGTACCATTTTGTCCCTTGGAACCATGACAGTATAGTTGGCACCAATTGCAGGATCAAAGTAATAGCCCCACAGTCGCGGCACCACATCCTGCACACCGCGGATGGAACTGATTTTTTGCTCGTAGTTGGCCGGAATCAGGTCATGGCGACCAGCCACAAGCCTTTGCACCACCATATCCGGCGCATTCCTGAGTATGAGCGACGCCTCGCGTTTGAGGGCTTGAACAAAAAAGATCAAGGAAGCGAGCACGAATATGATCAATGTGTAAACCACCAGTAGGGAAACATTTTTAATTTTCCGGCGGAGTAATGAAGAAAGGGCAAAATCGATGATGTTTCTGTGGCGGTTAATGGCTAACTTCATGCGTCCTCACTAAAAAATCAGGCGGCGAGACAAACGATCCTGACGGAAAGTGTTCCAGGCTGACTGGATGATCCTGGAAGGCGGTATCCAGGTCTGCCATTGATGGGTGCCGGGTATAGCGGGCTTCCGTGAAGAGACAAAGATCCGTGACCATCAGCTTTTTAGCCAGATCAGCACGGTATCGACTTTCTGACTGCGCTTCTGCCCGGCCATACCGCGCATGCAATACCATGATGACAAACAGCACCAGGCTAACTGCCAGGCAGACCAGAAAAATGGTTGATTTTCGCGCGTTGAGCATTTCTGGCGGCTTATTCGAGGGTTGTCAACAAAGACGGAGTAATTTCGTTGAAGCGAAGCAACTTTTTACCTTTGTGATCAGTCATGAATTCCCGGGCATCCTTTATTTTTTCAAAGGGTACAAGTTCCTTGCCCATTGGTCCATACACATCGCTACCAAGTACATAGAAGGCTTTGCGGCCATCTATAGCTTTAAGTGAGTAGTAGTCCTTAACCTGGATGAACGAAACCGATGCCGGTGTCTTAGTTGGGTCGTATTTTGCCAGGTTAAGATAATAAGAATATAAATCCTTGGGACCATCAAAATAGACATTGGTAGAATCTTTGAAACTGATGGCCGAGATCCAGTTAGGATACTTGGCAACGAACATGCCGCAAACCGGACATTTTTCCTTTGCGGTTGGGGCGGGTATGGAAACAGCAGCGACAGCGTAGCTGGAAGTAGCCAGCAACAGCAACAGAAAAAGCACTGAGCATTTCAGAGAAAGTATCGACATGGTGCCTTTCCCATGGATGAAATTCGACAATGGCCTTATCAACCTTAAACTTTTGCTTTCATTTGTTTGAGATCTCAATGCCTGCTCCTTTCCGAATATT
>Ga0172380_10006252_pt1 | contig 13947 bp, 25 predicted proteins | sample Leawe162metaG_FD_119747 | JGI IMG/M metagenome (GOLD analysis project Ga0172380, IMG submission 119747) | Leachate microbial communities from a municipal landfill in Southern Ontario, Canada - Leachate well 162 metaG | ecosystem: Engineered > Solid waste > Landfill > Unclassified | place... | reverse complement strand
GACCACTACACCTTCCGGATACGGCCGGAACCCGGCTGGGGTTTCTGCCGCAAAAGAAATCGGCATTTTTCTGGCCAGGGCCCGGAGCTGCCAAAGGACGATCCGGGATACCTACCGGCGCCGGGATTACGTACCTGTGAGTATTGGGCTTAAAAGGAGATCGATATGGCATGTACCCAACGCGACGATTGCACCTACTGCACCAAGGCATTGAAACAGGGCCAGATCGGATTTTGTTCCGATACCTGCCGGAAAAAAGAAACTGCCAAACAGGCGAGAATGGCATCCGCAAAGCCAGGGGAAAACCGCTGCCGGACATGCGGCGGCATTTTAACGGGATATGGAAACAAACGGAATCACACCGGCGAATGTCATGATATCGCGCATTTAAAACGCTGCAAAAAATACACCCGGAAACACATGGTTTCCCGACCTTGGATTGATAAAGTATGCGGCAAATGCGGAAAGCCGTTTAAAACGCGGTATCCCGATCAACCCGTTTGTTCTGAACAGAAGTGCCAGAACGCGCAACAGAGGCAACGCCGGAAATTAGCATATGCCAAGATGACAGTTGAGCAAAAAAAAGAATACGTCAAAAAAATTCGTGAATCAGACGCCTACGGAAAAGAGAACTACAAGACCAAAACAGTAAAAGTCAAAGCTAAATGCCCCGGATGCGGAAAGATTTTTATGGCAAAAATGGAGAATGCGTATCTCGATGTCGTGATGCCACGGATCAAATGCAACAATTGGCCGGCGTGTATCAAGCACATCGACGGGGGATATCACTTCCCGGATATGGTATCCGGGTCATGCTGGCAAGGGGATAATAGGGGGATGATATGACAATGCCAAACTGGATCATAAGTATGCTGATTTCGTGGGCGCACTTTTTCGCCCTTGCAGGGGTTGTTTGTGGGATCGTGGGGGTATGGTGCGCGATTCGGGATCGGGTTGTGGACCGGGAATGGAGGATCGAACCATGACCGACAAAAACGAAACAACTGGGCCACATTGCCCGTGCTGCGGGGCCAGCGCAAATTCGCTCGCATTATTGGCCGAATATTTTGATCTTAAATACCCGGACAATCCCAACACGGAAGTTCAGGACGATCTCAGGAAGTGGGCGAAAAATATCAGGGCAATCAATGAACCAGGAGGCACAATATGACCGACATCCTGATTTTTGCAATCATGTTTCTTTTTGTGGCGGTGGGGGCGATGAGGTCGTGACGGTTGAACTGCTGCATATTGACTGCATGGAATATGAGAAGGCCCAAAAGCACAACCAGCGCAACTTAATATAGGAGGCCCCATGCGAAAACCATCTGAACTGTCCCGAACGCTTTCAACGGCAAGCCCGGTCCGCTCGGCCCGTTTGGGATCGTGCTGTGCAAATGCCCAGGATGCGGAGATATGCACGAAGTTGTTTTTGAACCGGCATGGATAGGCACCGGGACGCCAAGGGTAGGATGTGAAAATTATCCGAAGTGCATCAAAGAACCTCGAAGAAACTTGTCTTATCGAAACTCTTATGACGACGTTTACGAATCGAATAATGGAGCCAGAATATGAACGAATCGGAATTGAGGAAATTTTGCGGAAACAAGAAAACTTTTGAAGAGCCGTGGACGATTGGTCAGTATTCTTATGCAACAAATAGCAGTATGCTTATCAGGATTCCACGGGTTGATACTATACCTGAAACGAAATCCGCCAGTGAGTATTTTCATAAAGTACCGGAGATGTTCAACGATTTCGATAGGGCTATGATGGATTATTGGGTCAAGCCGGTTGAATATACCCCGACTACATGTCCGAAATGTAACGGCGAAAAAGTGTCATATGCGTGCCAAGAGTGCGATGGTGATGGAGGACTGATCTTAAGTTCAGACTATAACGACTACGATGTGCAATGTAAATCGTGCAACGGATCAGGGCAATCTCCAAGGGAGGCTAAAGGGGTGAGCACTGAACCATGCTCCTACTGTGAAGGAGAAGGCACCATTGACCTTGTTCCGATGCCCCATGTTCAGTACGGCAATCATGGGTTTTCCGTCAAGAATCTGGCCCTGCTTTCCGGGTTGAGCAACGTCAAAATAATACCGCAGAAAGGCGAGAAAGACCCCGCGCTGATCTTGTTTGACGGCGGCGAAGGGCTGATCATGCCGATGATACCGGAAAGGGGATAAAATGGATATCCTGTTCTTTCTGGCAATGGCGGTGTTTGTGGCGGTGGGGGCGATGAGATCATGAATTATTCTGATTTTTTGAATAGTAAAACACAACTTTCCGGTAAATATGGATTTAGTCCTACGTTTATGCCTGATGCAATGTTTGGATTTCAGCAAAATCTAACGATATGGGCACTTGAAAAAGGCCGTGCGTTGTTGGCTGAGGATTGCGGTCTCGGAAAAACCGTGCAATACCTGACATGGGCTCAAAACGTAGTCGAGCACACCAACCGGCCAGTGCTCATTTTAACCCCGCTGGCTGTATCATACCAAACACAGGCAGAGGGCCAGAAGTTTGGGATTGATTGCGAGGTTTCCAGGGATGGAAAATTCTCAAAAAAGATTGTCGTCACGAATTATCAACGGCTGCATTATTTTAGTCCTGATGATTTCGCCGGATGTGTGTGCGATGAATCAGGCTGCATCAAACACTTCAAGGGTGTGTTGCAACGGCAGGTGACGGCCTTTATGCGAAAGATGAAATATCGCCTTTTGGCAACCGCTACAGCGGCCCCGAACGACTATATTGAGCTTGGAACATCCAGCGAGGCGTTGGGAGAATTGGGGTATATGGATATGCTGTCAAAGTATTTTCGTAACGACCAAAACACTTGCGATATTGCCCGTAAATGGACGTCATGCGGGGGGGGCGTTCCAAAGTATCGTTTTAAACGCCACGCCGAAAAAGACTTCTGGGAATGGGTTGCATCATGGGCAAGGGCTATCCGTAAGCCGTCAGATATTGGATTTGATGATAACGGGTTTATCCTTCCGCCACTTATTGAAACCCAGTATGAGATAAAAACCACCAGGCCATTAAACGGGAAGCTGTTTATCGAAGAGGCTGTGGGCATGCGAGAAGAAAAGCAGGAACTTGCAGCCACGGTCAAAGAGCGATGCGAGAAAGCTGCCGAACTGTGCGACAACGGGAAGCAATCTGTTGTATGGTGCCAGTTCAACTACGAAGGGGACTTGCTTGAAAAAATTATCCCCGGTGCTGTCCAGGTGAGTGGGTCAAATTCTGATGAAGAAAAAGAGGCTCGCTTGATTGATTTTTCAAGGGGGAACATTGAAAATCTTATCACGAAAGCCAAAATCGCTCAATTCGGGATGAACTGGCAAAACTGTTCACACTCAGTATCTTTCCCATCCCATTCGTGGGAATCCTATTATCAGACCATTCGGAGATTTTGGAGATTTGGGCAAAAGAACCCCGTAAATTCAGACATGGTTACGACCCCGGCATTGACGCGGGTTTTGGCCAACCTTAAAAACAAAGCCGTGAAAGCAGATGTAATGTTTTCCGAAATCATAAAATACATGAACGAAACCACATACGAATCATCCCCGGTTATTCATCAAAAAATAAAGGTGCCAATATGGATCAATTGATCACTGATAAATACGCGGTTTATAACACCGATTGCATGGATGTTTTAAAAGAACTGCCCGACGAAAGCATTCACTTTTCAATTTATTCACCACCTTTTGCAGGTCTGTACATATACAGTTCAGATCCGCGCGACCTGTCAAACTGTGACAACTACGATCAGTTTTTAAAGCAATACGAATTTGTCATTGAACAAATCGCCAGGGTAACGATGCCGGGACGTCTATCGGCTGTTCATTGTATGGATGTTCCCAAGAATGGAGCGAATGTTTGTGGATCGCTGGATTTTCCCGGTGACATTATCCGCCTTCACGAAAAATACGACATGGAATATACCCCGCGTATTTGCATCTGGAAAGAGCCGTTTGCAGTCCGGCGCAGGACAATGGCAAAGGCTTTAGCCCATTGCCAGATTGTCGAGGACAGCACACAAGTCAACGTGGCCGCTGCTGACTACCTGATCCCGTTTCGCAAAAAAGGTGACAACCCGATCCCTGTAACACATCCGGACGGACTTAAAAATTATGCCGGCGAAAGAGAAATGCCCCACGAGTTGATGAAATACAAAAACTGGACCGGAAAGCAGATCGAAAACAAATACAGTCATTGGATATGGAGGCATTACGCATCAGCGTTTTGGGACGATATCAGACTGGGGCATGTCCTGCCGTTTGTTGAATCAAGGGATGAAGAAGATGAGCGCCACGTGCATCCCCTCCAACTCGACGTGATCGAGCGCGCTGTCGTGCTTTGGAGCAATCCAGGCGAGACCGTTTTGACTCCATTTTTGGGAGTCGGGTCTGAGGTTTATAAATCGGTTGAATTGGGAAGAAAGGCCATTGGCGCAGAATTGAAGCCATCGTATTTCAGACAGACCATTAAAAACCTGAAACACCTTGAGTCCGAAAAATATAAACAGGCAAGGCTGATTTAATAATCCATGTTGACACCAGCATCACAAAATTTTAATCAAGCAGCAGACCGGAAGCGTGAATTAATGGAGCGCACCGGGAAGGTTATACCGATGAGAAAGGCGGGGAATGAATGGAAAATGAAATACCCAAAGGCGAACCGGGCGGCGAATGCGCCCGTTCAGTTTGCAATCTAGGACCGGCTGTCGGGTTTAACCGGGCAACGGGCGCTTGGTATTGTCGGAAGTGTTCGGCATTATTGAACTATGAGAACAAAGAATCTGCGATGCAAATATACAACGGGCCGTTGGTTATTTTGCCTGAAACAGCATCGATCCGTCCTGATGGCGGGGGAAAGGATTGAAAAATGTACTACGAAGATCACAACGACATAATGAATGTAGAATTTAAAGGCGATACTCTGATGGTAGCCGGAAAAAGAGACGATGGAACCATAAACGGAACTCTGTCATTTATCGATAATTGCGGAAAGTGTATGCCTATCAATCAGGACATCATGACGGATGATGAATGGTTGGAACTGAGAACGAAACAGGGGATTGTCGAAGACGGCATCATTACAGACGACAAATTAAACACGTTCTTGCGTTTCGTTTTTGAGAAAACAGAATCAATAGATGCGTTAATTTATACGCTCAGAGGTATCAAGGCAAATATGATTTCCGACCTTGAAATAATTGAACCCCATCCTCAAACCCCTCCTGAACAGCCTGATCCAACCCAGAAAGGAGAGTGAAAATAAATGTCCTGCAAACATCCAAGAATTATAATCAATGAAATGGGAACTTCTTTTACAAACCATTCCAGGTCAACGAATGGAGAATGGTCACATTTTTCCAGTGTTGGTGATTATACTGGAATATTACAGGTGTATTGTCCTGATTGTAATATAAGAAGAACAGTCAACAAAGACAAAGCTCCAAGATGGCTAAAAATATATCTTTCCGAATTTGGCGTCACTTGTTTATATACAAGGACTGACCTTCGGAATAGCCATCGCTGACAGCATGATCCAACCCTGAGCTGAAAATCCCGGCATCAGGCGCCAGGAGGCCGGCCAGATCGCGCAGGTTTGCGGCCATGAGGGGATCGTTTTCAGCTTGCGTATCTGCCATGGCTTTAATCTGCGCCTGCCGATAGCCCAGATCGCGCCCTACGACACGCGCAAGGGTTTCTGCCACCTGAGTATGCTTTGAAAACGAGCATCCGGTGGTGAGCATTGCAGATGCGATGATAACCATGATGATGTTTTTCAATTTATACTCTCTTTGAAAGGATTCAAAATGCTGACATGGAAAGAATTTACAGACGAAGTTTATCACCAGATGATCGAGAAAAAAATTGATCTAAACAGTTATGTGTCTGATATCGACTGTTGGCACCCCGTTGATAAAGCCGATATAGTTGTGACGGGATTCGTTGATGATTCAGGGAATCACAACATAACGATCACTTGATATCGCCTTCTTTGACCTCAACCTGAACATCATATTCGATCCCAACTGCCCCGGACAGTTCCCGGCGAATCACCAGATCGCGGAGCCAGTTCCAGGCGGTTGAGATCGGGATCGTGATGATGGCATAGGCTTTCATTTTACCTTTTCCCGGCTGAGAATTTCTGTCTTGACCGCAGATCCGGCACTTGACCCGAAAAAGTATTGAACCACTGCGCCAAACGCAGCCGCCAGTGACCCGAACAGCGTCATCACAACGCCCCCGGAGTCATCCGGCAATGGCCTGAATATCAGCAGTCCAACCAAGACGAAAAAACCGACTATGATCACCCATGCGAGCGTGTAGAGATTTACATCGGTCCTGTTTGTGGGCTTGCATTCTGTGTTGTCAGGCATCAGCAACCATCCTTGCTGTATCCGCTACAAGTTATTGCCGGATATTCATAATAAGGAACACCGGGATACGGGAAAATCGGTATCCTTTTTTCAGCCGGATCTCGCCCGGACTTTTCAAACAGAAGTCTCAACGCATGATAAACCTTTTCGGCTTCTTCAAGCGGAAATTCAACCAGCACGCCTTTTTGTGTTTCGATTTTGATACTGATCATTTAATAGCCTCCCCTTCGGAGCGAATCAAGGTTGATATGACAGTACGCCTCAAGCGGTATTCGGATAAAGGTCATCATCCACTTCTTCATCATCACTTTGTGCGTACCGGACGGCCCTACAACATGGGATGCTTCCCGGTATGGGCAGTTCGCGGATTGGTTCAAGCATGGCCGGAGGATCGTAGCATCGCCGCCAGGACTCTCGGTCATCGTTCATCTTCCACCTCCGTCACTATACGGAATCCCAAGCTTTTCAGCTATCCGCGCCATGAAAATCCGAATATCGCACAAAGAATTGTTTGTCGAAGCCAGAGAAACCGCCATGCTCGCCACTGCATCGGTTGAAGCCCTTATGCTGTCATGTACCCGCTGAAAGCAGTCAGACTGACACCTCCTGCAAATTTCATCAGTCACCAGCCGATTGTGAGCCTCTTCCGGGAAGATGACTTTTTTGATCTTTTCAATCTGCTCCCCTCTTTCTTTTCTGGCTTCTTTCATCGCTTCCAGATCTCGTATGATGGGCTTGATAAACAATCGGACTACAACCATGGCCCCGCTTGCCGTAGCAATGAAAACGGTGATGAAGATTGCAAGAATTGATATCCACGTTTGAATGTGGGCTAAAGGAATATACGTTTCGCTCACTGGCTACCCCTCCGCTTGCCGAACATTAAAAGGTTTTTAGGGCTTAACTTCCACTTCCACAACGACTTCTGCATCTTCCTTGACGCCAAGGTGCAGAGCCTCATCAATCAAGGCCTGGATCTCGGCAATCTTTTTATCGAGATCGGCGTTGATGGCGATTTTCTTTGACTCGTAGTTGGCCTTCTGTTTGTAAAGCGCGGTCAGCGTGACTTCCTGAGACTTTTCAGCCGTGACAACCTGCTCTGTGATTTTGATCGTCGTATCGTTACCTTGGTGATGTCTGCCATTTTATTTCCTCTTGATCTTGACGGTTATTGGTTTACAGCTTGTCCATGTCACATAATAAGGTGTCGCATGGATGTAAGCCGGTGATGATAAATCGCTTATGTTATCCCCTGCCCGATAAAGCGCCTGCATCTCATAGTCTCCCACCGGCAGAGCTTTCAAGTCCACCTTGATTGATCCATCAGGCTCATTGTTGCCCTGGCAAATCAGCTTTCCGCCGTTCCATACCTCGTATGACATGCCGACTGCGTGAGGGGCAGGGTCAGATACGAGATAGGGGGATGCGTGCGCGGTGACGACAAACAAGAGCGCTGTGGCTACCCAGAAAGTTTTCAAAAGTGTGATCCTCCAGACATGCTGCCGCCAGTGCGCTTGCCTGAGCCTGGGGCGAATGGGCCTGCTGCCGGCGTTTCTCCTGACAATGAATATCCAGAGATGCCAGCCGTGACACTATCGCACGTTCCTGTTCCTGCAAAGGGGTGTGGGCAAGTATATGGTGTATAGCTTACCATTGCTTCCGGCTTTGTCGCAGATGAAAAATAGTCAATATTAGCAACTATAACATCAGACATAACAAAAGTTGCACTATCTCCATAAGTTTCATTACAATACGCCCTGCAATCAGCAGTTGGCGTATTGCTATCAATACCAAATCTAAAATTGGTATTATTCCATAAATATAAAGGTTCAGATGCGCGAGCTTTTGGGTCTTTCCCAATTCCGATCATATCGTCAAGAGGAACGAGACTTGGACAGCCACATGAATCAACACCATCAGTTTCTTTATACCCCCAACACAAATTTGTATTATATAGTGAGCAATAGTCACGTATCAATATATATTGTGATGCAGTAGTGGCAGTATTGTTAAATACCCTACCTGTGCCACCTCGCAACTCCATTAACCTCTGATTAACTGTCCCCACTGTCCATTCGTTATTATATATTTCATAATGCCGTGCGCTCCTGTGCGGCGTATTTGTGCATTTCCCATGAGCATCGAATTTAATCGCTCCAGTAATAGTATTGTATCGAAATACAACACGAGCATTCGAGTTTGCATCTGGATACCCGGAATCGGTGAAAGTATTGTTTTCAATAAAAACATTGTCTGCGCCGCCCATCGAACTATCAGTTTGCCATGAATCTGTTGGCCCTCTGATAAAAAGCATCTCATTCGTTCCAGCCCCTTTTTCAAATGTATTGTTGTCTACTAAACCATATGCAGATATATAGATTTGTCCTGTATGGGAAGTATCTGAAGTTGTCCATGTATTTCCAGTAAACCGAAAACCTTCTCCTGAAAAGGATAAAGTTACTCCAGAAGTATTTAAAAAAGCGAAGGCTCTTATTGTGGCAGCGGCTTCTACCGAAACTGCACCTCCAGCAAGCGTTATGTTTGTTGAATCCACTCCTTCGCCCTGAAGAATGATCGCCTTTGGCACTGTAACGCTCGATGTGTCCCAGCTACAATTCCCCGCTGGCACCATAACAGTATCACCATTAGATGCTGCTGATATAGCTGAACTTACATCAGACTGAGAGCACGATGTGGCGTTGATCGTTGTCGCATTGGCAAGACATGGAAATAATAAAAAACTAAAAACCAGAAGAAGGCGCACCATCATAAGTATCCCATATTTTTAACTTGTAAATCCTGACAGCACCGTTAACTGCACTATGATTACCCACATAGATATATATTGGGATTGATGTCATTGCCGTAAGATCGGTTGCTGTAGATGCCGTTCCAACTTGGCTTTCGTCATCTACACTATAAATAGTGAGCGCTATTGATGGGTTTGTAGAACCTGTCCGCCATCTGCCGACTGCCCATCTGTCTGTTCCGGCTGGCAGTTCATCACTATTCAGGGTTGCAGCACTTGATGTAGCATTGCCATGGTAGTCAAGCTTTAGATCGCTTGTTGATGGCGCCGCCAAGCTAAGATAGTTATTATTGTCATAATAAAACTTAAAAAACTCAGTTCCGGTGGCGTGTGTAACCATACTAATCTTTGCCAAAAACGATCCGCTGGCCGGAAATGTAATTCCATATGTATAGTAATCTTCCCCATTTGTTGTTGATATATATCCATCTTCTCCCGTTACTGTTGATGCCGCGCCAGTTAAATCACCTGTAGTATCCGATCCGCACCCACAAGGGCTTCCGTTGGTTATATCAGAGTCGGTTTCCCAATAGGCCGAAAAAATTAATCCTCCAGTGCAGGCATCACACCCACCGGCAGTACCCACCCCACCCCCCACCATCATCATTCCCGCAGACCACGAAACATTGACGGCGATTAGCAAAACAAACCATAGACACAGCGCGTAAATCCATAAAAATTTTTTAATCATGATGCCCCTCCATCGACCCATGTTCCATTTCTGCCCCATGCCATCGCAGATGTAGCCGACATGTTATGCAGCACAATAAATGCTCCAGCCGTTGCAGGACTATCAATAGTGTCCCCTGCATCAACAGCCGCAGCAGTAGCGCCAACAATGGTCATTGCATCAGCAACTTCGATGATCAGGGCAACAGCGCCGGTGACATAATACGCCGCAATGTAGCCAGCCGTTGCCGGATGCCTGATGGTCGAAGCCGCAGAAACGTAGAAAGCTGAATTGGACTGCTTTGGGCCAGGGCCGACTTGCCAGACATCGTTTGTATCCCAATTATTATCGGTTCCGCCCGCAAGTGTAGCCGTAACGGTAGTGCCATCATTGGCCGTGACAAGCCCGCTTGATCCATCGGTCACGTTGTAAACAGTCATCCCGACCATTGCGCTTGCGGTAAAAGATTCACCGGAGTCGGTCATTATGGCCGCATCATCTGCGCCGTCATGGACCCCGGAAGCGTGAGTGAGAACTATGGACTTTGTAAGGCCGGTCATAAAGCCAGATGTAAGATGATCTTCGGTTGAGTCTTTGAGCAGGTAATCATCAAGATCTACCCAGCTAATGGTTTGCACCCAAGGCGTACTGTCTCCCCCGTCACCGGCTTCCCCCGCATTTGTCCACGCCTCAACCATATTTGCGGACGTGGCCCGTGTTCCAGGGTCTTTGCCTCTGTAGGAATACGTTAAAGAATCAGCTCCGCGCCTGCCTGAAGAACTGGTATCGGTTGAATTGGCTTCATAGCGGCTGTCGTCTCCGGCAACTCCGCTTGATTTTGTGGACTGAAAGCCAGGAGCCGTCACGACTTTATTGAACGTCCACCCGCTTGCTCCGGAAGTCATTGTGTTGCTCTGATCATTTTGGCCGTAAATAATCGCTCCATCGCCCAGGAACAAGTCGGCCCATTCCGCCGATGCCGATCCGAGCGCGATTGTGTTGGCTGCATTGGGGACGATTGCGCCGGTCATGGGAACCGTGCCGTCTGCAAGGAAATCGCCAGTTCCAGCTCCTGCTGCACCCATTTTTGGCAGCACCCATTTTGATCCGTTATAAAGCAGAGTGACCGTTGAATACGCCAATGCCGAATCCGCATCGCCCTGGAGGTTCCCGGTTCTCAAAAGATAAATGGGCTTGGTCGGGTCGGCGGCTTCTAGGGTCAGTACTTGGCCAGTTGTTCCGCCGTTGATCGTTACAAGGTCGTCACTGGCTCCGGTTTCAACGGCTATTTTGTGGTAGCCTCCCATTGCGGAAACGGTGACAATCCCGCTTGCAATAGTCAGCGTGGTTCCCGGCCCCGATGCCTTTGTCGCCCCGCCGCCTGAATCGTGAGAAAAAGGAGGCGCTGCAAAACCCAGCCCGGCGGCCGCCCAGACTACAAAAAACGCCAGAATCAACAATATTTTTAATCGTTTCATTTTGACCTCACGAAGTCTTGTAATAATATGCCTGAATGATCGCCCCGGCTGTTGCCGTAATCACACTGATTGCCTGCCCACCTACTACCGTTCGCCCCGCCGGGTTCAACTCTGCTGCCGACCCGTCCGATACGTCGCCGCTGGGGATGGTTGCCGCTGCTGAATAATTCGCCCAGAAGTCAGTGCCGCCAGGTGCGACCATCAAAAAGCATTTTGTGGCCCAAAGAGGCACGATAAAGGTTTTTGCCACATTTGCAGCCATGACCCGGACATCCTTCCAGCCGGAAGGCGGGGGGCAAAAGTCAGAATGCTTGTGTTTGTAAATGTCGTCTTCAATGTAAAATTCAACTGCGGTTCCGCTCATGAGCTTTTCCCCCTTTTTTGGTTACTTGCTTTCCGGAATTACGGGCTCAACCACAACGTCCGCGGCTTCTTTGATCCCGAGTTCGATGCATTTTGCAATCAAAGCCCGAACAATAATCAGTTCAGCATCAATTGTTTTTGTGATATCAGCCGCTTTTTTAACCAAAGCGGCCTCCCACATTTTAAGCTGGTCCAAAGTGTAGGACTTAGCCTCTTGCACGATTTCAATCGATTCGGCCACTCCCAACGTCGTGTCATTGATTTTTGAATAATCTGCCATAATATTGGTCTCCTATACGTAAACTGTTGATTCAAGCGTAGTGTTATTCATAATCCACCATCGGATCACTTTGGTGACGGTATTGTACCAGAGGATATCGGTCAGGCCGGGTCCGCTGAAATTACCCACTGCCCTGATTTCCCAATTGAGATCGGCCTCTGTTGGGATATAGGCACCGGACGTGACGGTTATGCCATTCATATACCAGATGTAGTTTTCACCTGATACGGTGTTTCTCCAAAGTATGTCTGGCTTTCCGTCAGCATTAAAATCACCGATACCGGCTATTTCCCATGTAAGGTTTTCGAATGTCTGGGTGAAATCCCCGCCTGTTATCGTCGTTCCATTCATATACCAGATGTAGTTTTCACCTGATACAGTATTGCGCATCAGGATGTCTGGCTTTCCGTCCGCCGTAAAGTCGGCTACTGCTTTTACTCGGTATGGAGACCCAGGACTTGCGATAGAAACGGAACTGCTTAAAGAGAGCCCGTCCATCATCCAAAAAGATGTGTTTTCAGCCGCTGTTTTATGCCAAACGATATCATTCTTGCTGTCAGCGCTAAAATCAGCTACACCAACGATCTGATACAAAAAATCAGTTGACGGAGCATCAGAAAATATAACTCCGCCTATCCTGACAAACCCTGTTTGAGTACTACGGTACACGATTTCAAGATTCCCGGCGAACATGCCGGCTCCAACAGGCTCCCACTCGTATTTGTCAATCATTTTGTGCCATCTAAGACCGGTCAAAGTAGGCGCTGTCATGGGCTCGCCGTCCTTATTTTTTGGAAAAATACTTCCAGTTCGTGGTCTGCAATCACATTTTCAAACGCATATGTTGTTGTTGGATTTCCGATTGGAGTGCCATCAACCCGTATGGCTGATACCCGGTAATTTGTGGCTGGAGTTGCCGTAATCGTATGATCCCCGCTGGTTTCAACGGCCTGGATAGGCAACCAATCAACTGTCCCTTGCCCCTTGATCGTGGTAGTTATAAGCTTGCAGGCAATTTCGGTAGCGTAGTCGGAATAAACCCCGCTTTTTATGGCACGTATCGTCAGGATTATCGGCTCGGTCTCGTCAACATAAATAACCTGATCCGTACCTGTCGTTTCAGTATGAGGGGTATACGGCCCTCCGGTCGTTCTGGATAAGACCACATACCCGGTTGCCCCTGATACTGCATCCCATTCAAGATGGATTGGGATTGTTGCCCATGCCTGAAATGTCAAGCACAGGAAAAGAACTGTCCAAAGTACTATTTTTTTCATGGCCCTTTCCGAATTTTGAAGTTTGTAGGCACAGCAGGAACCGGAGATTCATCAGCAGTCACAACTATTTTGTATGTGTTAAAAATTCCCAAATCTCCGGTGATTCGTAAAACATGATCACCGGCAGTTATCGTTGCTGCTGCTGTGTTTACATTATTCCCAAATTCATATCCTAAAATTGGACCCAAGTATGGCACGCCGGTTGCGGAAAGGATGCTTGTCCCGTCTACCGTGGCAGAAAAAAGCCTGTTTTCAGCCCATGTCCCTAAATTGAAAGTAAAAACGTAGTCCCCCGTGGACGCAGCGTGAATTGTGAATTCTAACCATTCACCCGTTGCAAAAATCGTTGCATATGGTTCTGCTCCTGGTGCGGAGGTTGCCCAAATATCAACGTCATCCGTCCTGTAACCCCCGCCAGCATTCCCTGCTGATGTGGCATGGTAAGCCACACCTTCGCCACCGGTGTCATAATCATGCGGATAAAATGTCCCGGGAATTGCCCAGGCCACACCGCCATAGGGGGCCTGTGATGTAGAGGTTTTTGTGAAAACAGCAGATGCAACCGGACTATTTCCGTAACTGGTTTTAACCCCTATCGCTTTGACTGTGGTTGATGCACTCAGGGTGATTGGTTCGGAATAGGCAAATGAGCCGGATGTCGGAG
>Ga0172380_10006251_pt1 | contig 13947 bp, 13 predicted proteins | sample Leawe162metaG_FD_119747 | JGI IMG/M metagenome (GOLD analysis project Ga0172380, IMG submission 119747) | Leachate microbial communities from a municipal landfill in Southern Ontario, Canada - Leachate well 162 metaG | ecosystem: Engineered > Solid waste > Landfill > Unclassified | place... | reverse complement strand
CCATGGCCTCATAACGGCGCAACTCAATAATTTCAGCACTGATGGCATTCTTATCGTTTTTGTCGAGTTGCCCTTCTTTCGGTTCAGCCTCCCATTCATCAGCCTCTTCATCCAAGGCTTCGTAATCCTGATCTAAAACTTCTGCCAGGTTTGAAGCTGATCCTGATTTTTCAAGAATTTTTTCAAGACGGGTCGCCATGGTGCCAAGCGCTCCGCCAATAGCATGAGTTGAGGACGCCAGAAGCTTCCACAATACCAGCGTGATCAGTTGTCGTTGGCTGTTGGGCAGCGCCTTGAGATCAGGACGACGCAGATAATCGGCAACCAGCGCTCGTAATGCCTGTTCGTCGTTGCCGGGGCTGAACTGTTCCAGAAGGGGAATACGTTTGGTATAAGCGATGGTGTGGGCCACCTGTCGCCTGAGCGTTCGTTTGCACAGGGGCGCGATGCGGGTCCGTAGCCTCCTGAAGGTGTCTTCCTGATTGATCGTAGAAAATTGCTGACGGAAGCTGTCCAGATCCCCAAAGACGCGCTCGTCTATCATGCTGACGAGACCGTACAGCTCCAGTAGTGAGTTTTGCAGCGGAGTGGCCGTCAGCAGTACCTTGGAATGAACACGAGCGAGCCCGTCTTTCAGAACATTGGCAATGACGTTACTCGGTTTATACACATTGCGTAGTCGATGCGCCTCATCAAAAACAACAAGATCCCACAAAACAGTTCGGACATCATTGATCTTGGACTTGGCAAATTGATAGGAACAGATAACAGGAAGTTTTGCATCGAAGGGGTTACTAATTCCATTTTTCTTGAGCTGGTTATAACTCTTTGCTTCAAGAATCAAGGCATCGAGAGCAAACTTGTCCTGCAATTCCTGATGCCATTGTTTGCGCAAGTTGGCTGGCACAATGATGATAATGCGACGCTTGCGCTCGGCCCAATGCTGGGCAAGCACCAGCCCGGCTTCTATTGTCTTTCCCAGCCCGACTTCGTCGGCAAGAATGACGCCACGCGACAAGGGGTTCTGGCAGGCGAACAGCGCTGCCTCGACCTGATGAGGGTTAAGGTCTACCTGTGCGTCAACAAGGGTTGAGCCAAGAGATTCAATCGAATCGCTTGATGCCCTACGGGTAAGTTGCCAAGCGAAGATTTGGCTTTGATAGGCTGTTAAAGTAATTGGCATCTCCATGCTGTTATTTCAGGTTTATTGAACCGCTAACAACTTCAGATAGCGTCATGACGGTAAGAAATGCCTCAGACTACCCTTCCGGTATTTGCCTGTCAACACTACTCAATAACCTTGGAAATGCATTTACCACAATTACAAAAAAGGGAGCTTATCGCTCCCATATTTCTTTCTTGTCCTTGCCGAGATAGGCCCGTTTGACCTCGGCGTTCTCCAGCAGCTCGTCCGCCGCACCCTCCAGGATCACCTTGCCGGTTTCCAGGACATAACCGCGGTCTGCCATCTTCAGAGCTGCCTTGGCGTTCTGTTCCACCAGCAGAATGGTGGTGCCATGTTCCTGGCGCAGCTGTTCCAGAACCTTGAAAATCTCCTGCACAACCAGGGGCGCCAGCCCCATGGAGGGCTCGTCCAGGAGCAGCAGTTTCGGGCGCGCCATAAGGGCGCGGCCTATGGCCAGCATCTGCTGTTCGCCCCCCGACATGGTGCCGGCCAGTTGCCTGCGGCGTTCCTCCAGTCGGGGAAAAAGCGCATAGACCTGCTGCATGTCCTTGTGGATGTCGTGTTTGCTCTCGCGGCTCCGATAGCGCAGGTAAGCGCCCAACTCCAGGTTGTCTTCCACCGAGAGCGGTTTGAACACCTGCCGCCCCTCGGGCACCTGGGAGATCCCCAGCTTGACGATCCGATCCGGCAACAGGCCGGAGATAGGTTCCTTGCAGAACAGCACCTCACCGCTGGCGGCCGGAGTAACCCCGGAAATGGTGTTGAGGATCGTCGTCTTGCCAGCGCCGTTGGCGCCGATCAGGGTGACGATCTCCCCTTCTCCGAGGTGCAGGGAGACATTTTTGAGGGCGTGGACCTTGCCGTAGTAGGTATTTATGTTTTTCAGTCTCAGCATGATCAGTTCTGTGTCCGGGGTTCGATGTTAACCTTCACCTAGATAGGCGGCAATAACTTCCTGATTTTCCTGAATTTCGCGGGGCGTTCCTTCTGCTAGTTTTTTGCCCAGATTGAGCACCACGATCCGGTCGCAGATATCCATGACCAGTTCCATGTCATGCTCCACCAGGACGACCGTGATCCCCAAGGCGCGGATACGCTGGATCAGATGCGCCAGGGCAAGGGTTTCCTGGCTATTGAGTCCGGCAGCCGGTTCGTCCATCAAAATTATCCGTGGTTCGACGGCCATAGCGCGGGCGATCTCCAGCAAACGCCCTTTGCCGAACGGCAGGTTGCCGGCGGTGACCGCAGCCAAGTCGGTGATGCCCACAAAATCTAGCCATTTTATGGCGCCTTCGCGGATCCGCCGCTCTTCGGCAATACTCCAGGGCATCAAAAAGGAGCAGGCCAGGATACCGCTGGAACTCTTGGTATGCATGCCCACCATGACATTTTCCATGACGGTCATTGAGCCGAAAAGCTCGATGTTCTGAAAGGTCCTGACCATCCCGAGGCGCGCCAATCTTTCGGGCGGAAGGCCGGTGACCTGCTTCCCTTCCAGGTGTACTGCACCCGAGGTCTGTTTGTAGATACCGCTGACGATATTGAACAGGGTAGTCTTGCCTGCGCCATTGGGGCCGATGACACCGGTAATATCGCCTTTTCCGGCAACAAAGGAGACATCCTCCAGGGCGGTAACGCCGCCGAAAACCTGGGTAATACCGGTTACCTCAAGCATGCCCGCCCTCCTTGCCGGCCAGTTTGAAGAGCCTGCTGAAGAGTGCCGGCACACCCCGCACCAGACCGCCCGGCATGAACATCACCATCGCCATCAACAGCGCGCCATAGATGACGATGTCATAGTCCTGGGCCTCCCGGAGAAATTCCGGCAGCAATGTCAGCAGGACAGCCCCGAAGAAAGCGCCGTAGATGCTCCCCAGGCCGCCGATTACCACCATGGTGAGCAGTTCCACCGAAAAATTGAAGCCGAAGGAGGCCGGGGATATGAAGGTCATGGTATGGGCATAGAGACTGCCGGCCAGGGACGAGATGGCGGCCGAAAGCGCGAATATCTGGATCTTGATGATGCGGGCGTTTACCCCCAGGACCTGGGCCGCCACCTCGGAATCGTGGATTGCCCGCAACGCCCGGCCTACGCGGGACCTGGCCAGATTAACGGCCAGAAAGACGATGACCGAGGTCAAGGACCAGATCAGGTAATAATTCTTCAGGTCCGTATCAAAGGTTGTTCCGGCAATGGAGAGATTGGGGATACCGGACAACCCGGACGGGCCGCCGGTGAGATCAACGGTTTCGTTGAAAACGATATAGATGATGATACCAAGGCCTAGGGTGGCCATGGCCAGGTAATGCCCCTTCAGCTTGAGTACCGGAAATCCGATCATGAAGGCCACCAGGCCCACGGCCAGGGCTGCCAACGGCATGACAAGCCACGGGTTCCAGCCGTAAGTGGTGGTCATGATCCCGGACAGGTAGGCGCCAAGGCCGAAAAAACCGGCATGGCCCAGGGATATCTGCCCGGCATAGCCCAACAGCAGGTTGAGGGCGACCGCCAGCATGGTGTTGATGCCAACGAACACCAGGACGTTCAACAGGTAGCCGCCTTTGAAGGCCAGTGGCGCCACCATGACAATAACCAGGAACACGAGGAATTTGAGCAGCTCTTTTTTCACGCCGTCATACCCTCTCGGAATCCGCTTTGCCGAACAACCCCTGGGGACGGATAAACAGGATCAGCAGCAGGATGATGAAGGCAATGGCGTCCTTGTATCCCGAGGAGATCAGACCAGCCCCCAGCGACTCAAGGACACCCAGAATCAGCCCCCCCACTACCGTGGCCGCGCCGCTGCTCATGCCTCCGATGATGGCGGCGCAAAAACCTTTCAGGCCGAGCATGACGCCCACGTCATAGGCCGTCATCGTCAAGGGGGCCACGATGATGCCGGCCACTGCTCCCATGGCCGAACTGATCATGAAAGAGAACATGACCATCCTGCGGACATCGATCCCCACCAGGCCGGCGGCACGGCGGTTATAGGCGCAGGCACGCATCGCCTTGCCGCTGATGGTGTGGTAGAAAAACAGCTTGTTGATGACGATGATCACCAGGGTAATGCCGAGAATCCAAAGGTGCTGCGGCAGGATGGTGGCGCCGCCAATGGCGATCGGCTCATCCCCGGAAAAGGACGGCACTGATTGAGTGTCCTTACCCCAGAGCAGCATGGCCAAGCCCCGCATCAGGATACTGCCGCCAATGGTGATGATCACCAGGTTGATGGGTGTCGGCTGCCGGAGCGGCCGGATGGCGAAACGCTCGAACACGATCCCCACAAGGGTCGAGATCAGCACGGCACATGGAATCGCCGCCCAGAGTGGAAGCTTGAGCGGCCCCATTAAAAACAGGGTGAGCATGCCGCCCAGCATAACAAATTCGCCCTGGGCAAAATTTATGATGCCGGTTGAATTATAGATAATGGAGAATCCGATGCCGATCAAGGCATAGATGGCGCCGGTTGAAAGACCCGAAAGCGTATATTGGAGAATCTGGTCGAACTGCACTGTTACCTCATAAATGTAGGGGCAATCCCTTGTGGTCGCCTTTGCCGGAATTGCGGCCGTCTCCACCGTCTCCGCCGAAAGGCGGGCACCCACAAGGGGATGCCCCTACGAAACAACACATTGGTTATTGAAACATATTACTTGACGATCATCCAATCTCTGTTCTTCACTTCCACCAGCACGAAAGCATCCTTGCCCAGTCCGGCATGGTCCTGGGCAGAAAAGTTGAAGGTGCCGCCGATGCCATGGAATTGCCTGGTCCTCTCAAGCTGATCGCGGATCGCGGCCGGGCTGTCCCCGCCCCGCTCTATTGCGCCCTTCAGTAGCATGACGGCATCCCAGGCATGGCCTCCGAAGTGGTCGCCCTCGGCCTTGTAGTGCCTCTGATAATCCTTGACATAGGCCAGCAGCGACTTTTTCTGGAGATCCGAGGCAGGCAACATATCAGCCACGAGCACCTTGCCCGAGGGGAGTCTGATTCCTTCGGCGGCTTCTCCAGCCAGTTCGATGAATTTTTTGGAGGAAACGCCATGGCTCATGTAGAGTGGGGTCTTGAGGCCAAGCTGACGGGCGTTCTTGGCGATCACTGCCGGGCCTGGGTTGGTGCCCCAGCAGATGATGGCCTGGGCCTGGGAGCCGCGAATCTTGGTCAGTTGCGCGGTCATATCGGTGTCCTTGGGTCCGTAGGTATCATCCAGCACGATGGTGATGCCATGTCTGGCCGCCTGGCTCTTTAACTGCTCGCGGCCCGAGGCGCCAAAACCGTCCGACACGGTCAGAATGGCAATCTTGCTGATTTTCTGCCGCTGAAGTTGTTCGTAAATCCTGGCAACGGCCAGCGAATCGTTCTGGGCGGTTTTGAAGACCCATTTCTTCACTGGTTCGGTAATCTTGATGCCTGCCGCGCAGGAGATGAGGGGCACATGATCCTTTTCCGCCACCGGGATGACGGCCATGGATTCCCCGGTGGTGCTGGGGCCGATTATGGCCGAGACCTTGTCATTTTTGATCAGCTTGGTGGCCAGTTGCACCGCCTTGGTGGCATCACCGCCGGTGTCATAGACAATCAGCTCCAGCTTGCGCCCCTTGATGCCGCCGGTTCTGTTGATTTCATCCACAACCATTTGGGCGGTGTTGCGCTCCGGTTCACCCAGAAAGGCTGCCGGACCGGTAACGGCGAAGAGCGCCCCAATCTTGATCGGGGCAGCGGCAAAAACTGTGGCGCACAGCAGCAGGGAAACTGCCAGGCTCACAAACGGAATAACGCGAAATTTCATGGGTATCCTCCGCAATGGAATTTAGGCTTTATTTGGCAAGCGACCAATCGCCCTTTGTGACCCTGACCATCTCGAAGGCCGACTGGTCAAGGCCGTTATGATCCTTGGGCGTCATGTTGAAGATGCCGGAAACGCTGACCAGCTTGCGGGTCTGTTCCAGGCCGCTACGAATCTGCGCCGCACCGGCACCCGCCTTCCTGATTGCTCCGGTCACCAACAGGAAGCCGTCATAGGCGTAACCGCCAAAGGTAGAGGCTTCAACACCGTAGGTTTTTTTATAGTTGAGATCATAATCCTTCAGCAGCTTGGCCTGTGGATCGCTTTTGGGGATAACATCATAGATTGCCAGCTTGCCTGCAGGGAGCATGACCCCTTCTGCAGCTTCAGCGCCGGCCAGTTCGATGTATTTCTTGGAGGCCACGCCGTGGCTCATGTAGAGCGGGATCTTGATGCCGAGCTGCTTGACGTTTTTCGTGATCACCGCAGGCCCCGGATTGGTCCCCCAGCAGATGATGGCATCCGGCTTGATGCCCCGGATCTTGGTCAGCTGGGCAGTCATGTCGGTGTCCTTGGGGCTGTAAACCTCGTCGGCAACAATGGCAACCCCTTTTTGTCTGGCCAGGGCCTTGATCTGCTCACGGCCTGATGAGCCAAAAGAGTCTGTTACCGTCAACAATGCAAAGTTTTTCTGTTTATGCCTGGACATGTAATTCAGGATCTTCTCGGCTGCGACATGATCATTGGCCGGAGTCTTGAACACCCAGGGTTTGACCGGGTCGGTAATTTTGATCCCTGCAGCGCACGAAACCAGCGGAATATGTTCCTTCTCGGCGATCGGGATAACCGCCATGGATTCACCGGTGGTGCTGGGGCCGATGATGGCGACAACCTTGTCATCCCTGATCAGTTTGGTGGCAAGCTGCACCGCCTTGGTGGCATCGCCGCCGGTATCGTAAATGACCGCTTCCAGCTTCATGCCTTTGATGCCGCCCTTTGCGTTGGTTTCACTAACCAGCATCTCCAGGGTCTTCTTTTCCGGCTCGCCCAGAAAGGAGGCCGGGCCGGTCACCGCGAACAGGCCGCCAATCTTGATCGTACCGGCTGCCATGGCTGACGAGGCAAATATGATGCCTATACACACTGCGCTGCATGCTGCCCAAAATCTCTTCATTCTTGACGCCTCCTTTGGAATTTCATTTACATACTGTAAAGCCGTTCGCCTTGCAACACGGTAAAACCATTGTTCTGCAGCGTGGTAATCGCCTTGTCGGTCTCGTCGAAACGGAAAATGATCACCGCGTTTTCGCCGCACCGCTCCACAAAGGCATACATGTATTCGACGTTGATCCGGTCCGCATCCAGGACCTGGAGAATGGCCGACAGGCCGCCGGGACGGTCAGGGACCTCCACGGCGATAACCTCGGTCTTGCTGACGGTAAAGCCCTTTTCCTTCAGCACGATCTTGGCCTTTTCCACGTCGTTAACGATCAAGCGCAGAATGCCGAAATCAGAGGTGTCGGCCAGGGACAGGGCGCGGATGTTGATGCCGGTCTCACCCAGGACACGCGTAATCTCCGCCAAACGCCCTGACTTGTTCTCAATAAAGATGGATATCTGTTCGACTTTCATGATGAACCTCCTCAGGTACGTTTCCCCCTCCCAGTCAAGGCAGGGGGAAAAATCAAAGTTTCCTGTTGTCTATCACCCGCTTGGCCTTGCCCTCGCTACGCTGGATGGTTTTAGGCTCCACCAGCTTGGCGCTGCAGGTAACTCCGAGCATATCCTTGATCTCCTTCTCGATCCGCCGCGACAGCAGTTGCAGCACCTTGATCTCGTCGGAAAACAGCCGTTCGTCCACTTCGACCTGCACTTCCAGCGTATCCAGGTTTTCCTTGCGATCAACGATCAACAGGTAGTGCGGTTCAACCCCTTCGATGCCAACCAGGATCGACTCGATCTGGGATGGGAAGACGTTGACGCCGCGGATGATCAGCATGTCGTCGGACCGGCCGCTCATCCGGGCAATGCGGGCATGGGTGCGGCCGCAGATGCATTGTTCGTGGGAAATGCTGGTGATGTCGCGGGTGCGGTAACGGATCAATGGTATGCCCTGCTTGGTGATGGTTGTGATAACCAGCTCGCCGAGTTCGCCGTCGGCGACGCGCTGACCGGTCTCGGGATTTATGATCTCGGGCAGGAAGTGGTCTTCCCAGATGTGCAGCCCTTTCTTGGCCTCGATGCACTCGATGGCCACCCCAGGTCCCATGATCTCGGACAGACCGTAGATGTCGATAGCCGCAAGATTCAGCTTATCCTCGATCTCGCCCCGCATGGCCTCGGACCATGGTTCGGCGCCGAAGATGCCGACCCTCAGCTTGAGGTCCTTGAAATCTATACCCTCGGCCTTGGCCTCCTCGGCCATGAACAACGAGTAGGAGGGGGTGCAGGTCAGCACCGTGGAGCCGAAGTCCTGCATGATCATGATCTGGCGCTTGGTGTTGCCACCCGAAATCGGGATGACCGAAGCCCCCAGGCGTTCAGCCCCGTAATGGGCGCCAAGACCGCCGGTAAACAGGCCATAACCGTAGGCATTATGGATGATGTCGCCTTTGTGGGCTCCGGCTGCCACAAAGGAACGAGCCATCAGTTCGGCCCAGATCTCGATATCCCTCTGGGTATAACCAACCACGGTCGGCTTGCCCGTGGTGCCGGAGGAGGCATGGATGCGAACGATCTCCTCCAATGGCGCCGCAAACAGAGCGTAGGGATAGGAATCGCGCATATCCTGCTTGGTAGTGAATGGCAACCCCTGCAGGTCATCCAGGCTCTTCACCGCGTCAGGCCTGATGCCGGCCTTGTCGAAAGATTGCTTGTAAAACGGTACGTTGCTATACACACGCTCAACCGTAGCCTTAAGCCGTTTGAACTGCAAAGCCTCCAGCGCCGGCCGTGGCAGGGTTTCGAATTCCTCGTTGTAGAACATGGTCGCTACCTCGTTCAGTGTTATGCGGTCTACTGGGTGATTTTCTTTCCCGTATACCCGTTCACAATAATATCCAGGTGGCCATCGTTGGGGCAGAACAGCAGCCCGTGAACAGGCACGTCATGGGGTATCAACGGGTTTTGCCGAATGATCCCCACTACCTGCTCCACATTTTCCACCGGGTGGGAAAAAGCGCCAAGCCACTGCTTCAGATCAGGCACATGGTGATCGATGACCTTTTGGGGTATGCCACGCCTGATCATGGTCTGCTTGAGGGAATCCGCATCAACTTCCGACATGCCGCAGTCACTGTGGCCGATGACGAATATCTCCTCGACGCCCAGCAGGAAAATACCTGCCACCAGGCTGCGAATGACTGCGCCGCCCATCGGATCGACGATGGTGTTGCCGGCATTCTTGATGACCTTGGCTTCACCCCGCTTCAGCCCCATGGCAGGTTCGAGGAAATCCACCAGGCGCGTGTCCATGCAGGTAAAGATGGCCAGCTGTTTGCTGGGCGATTTAGGCAGCGGCGGAAAGGCGTTGGGCTTGACAAATTGGCGGTTTGCTTCAAGGACCGCATCAAGCAGGGTTAAAGACATATCCGACATCAGAGCGATCTTCCCAGGAGAAAGGCCCGCTTGTTGACCTCCAGCGCCTTTTGGGGAACCATCTTCTCCAGGGCCTGCACCCAATATTTTTCATCGATCGCCAGCCTTTTGGAGACAGCCCCCAAAAGAACTGTATTGGCGGTGCGGGGGTTGCCAGCCTCGCTGGCCAGTTTTTGGCCATCCACCAGCAGAAAATCGGGAAATTGCGCCTTGATCTTCGCCGCAAGCCCTTCCGGGTATGCCTCCTGCCCCATAAGTACCGAAGGGGGCGCAATGCGCAGGTCATTGGCCACAACAGTGCCACCCTGCTTCAGGAGCGGCAGGGAACGACAGGTCTCCATCAGCTCGAAGCCGAACAGGATGTCCCCCTCTCCTTCGGGGACGATCGGGGAAAAGACCTCCCTACCGTAGCGCACATGGGAAACCACGCTGCCGCCCCGTTGCGACATGCCGTGGATTTCACTCTTCTTGACGTCGAATCCGGCCAGCATGCAGGTCTCGGAAAGGACCTCTGAAGCCAGCAGGATACCTTGCCCGCCAACGCCGACCAATAGTATGTTGGTAATCTGTAGGCTCATTTGGCCCTCCCGATCGCTTCGAACTTGCACAGCTGCCGGCAAACGTCGCAACCGGTGCAAAGCAGCGGGTCGATATAGGCCTTGCCCTTCTTGCCCTCGGCCGGCCGCCACTCTATGGCCGGACAGCCGATTTTCAGGCAGGCGCGGCAGCTGGTGCATTTATCCACCTCCACCACCAGCTCGGCACCTTTGGCAAACACTCCTTCCCTTTTCACCAGGACGCAGGGCTTGTCGGTAATGATCACCGACGGCTCCGGCCGGGCCATCTCTTCCTGCAGCACCCGGCGGGTCTGCTCAAGGTCGAATGGGTTGATCACGCGGATATGCTTGACCCCCAGCGACTTGCAGAGCAGGGGAAAATCGATACTGTGGGTTGGATCGTCCATCAGGGTGAAGCCGGAGGCCGGGCGACGGCTCATGGCGCCACCGCGACGCCGTAGGGTTCGGGCAGGCGCGCTTCCACCGTCTCGCCGTCCGGGTCGGTCGAGGCAACCCGGCTGAGGGCGATCCGGGACCGGGGGTTGGCCGCCACCACCTCGAATCGCAGTACCGCCAGGCTGCCGGCGCCGCTGGCGCCGTCGCCGCCGGCCGCGGCCAGGTCGATCTGAATCTGGCCGGCGTTCTGGTCGATGGTCTTTTCCAGGCTGGGCGGGATGTTGTCTTGCGCCAGGAAACCGCCGGCCTGGACCTCGACCGCCTTGAATTCGCTCGGGTCGTAGCCGACTTGCAGCTCGAACCCGCCCAGGGCGTGCGTCGACTGGGCGTTCAAGGTCAGGCTGATGATTTCGCCCTGCTTCGCCTGGGCCGGCCCTTGCCAGTACAACATGACCGGGCCCTGGGCCGGGGCGCCGGCATAGGCGGCCTGGCGCGGGGCGGGGGCGGGCGCGGGGCGCGGACTCGATGCCGGATGGGCGCCACTACCGCTGGCGCTGATATCGACGCCGCCGAGGGGCTTCATATTGAACTGGTTGCTACGCAGGGCCGCCTCGGTACCGGTCCAGTATTCCAGTTCCTCGGCCTGGGCCAGACGACCGTTGCGGACGATACGCGGGGTGATGGACAGGATGATCTCGGTCTTGCTGCTGTCGTCCTTGTGGCTGGAGAAGAGTCGCCCGAGGATGGGAATCTGGCCCAGGCCGGGCACCTTGCTCGCGGTCTTGCGATCCTCGTCGTTGATCAGCCCGGCCAGGATCTGGGTTTCGCCGTCCTTCAGGCGCAGCATCGTGCTGGCGTTGCGGGTGCCGATTTGGTACGCCAGGGTGCCGGACTGCTCGTTGGGCACTTCCTTGATGATGGAACTGACGTCCAGATCGATCTTGATCCCGACCTCGTTGTCGAGGTTGATATCGGGCTGTACCTCCAGCTTGAGGCCGACATCGAGGTATTGCACGCTGCCCGTGACCACCGGCTCGTTCGAGGTCGGCGTCACCGCGTTGGTGATCACCGGCACCCGGCTGCCGATCATCACCTTGGCCTTCTCGCGATTGCGCACCCGGATCCGCGGACTGGCCAGGACGTTGGTGTCGCCGTCCTCCAGCTTGAAATTCAGGGCCAGGCTCAAGGGCGTCACGTTCGCGTGGCTCCAGGACATTTGCCGCAGTTGCCCGACCGTCTCGACCGCTTCGGGGGTGCTCAGGGTGGCGCCGGTGGGGAATTTGAAGCCGAGCTCCCGCAGGCGGGTCCGGGTCACTTCCAGCACCTCCACCTCCAGCATCACCTCGGGGTCGGCGATGTCCTGGTCGACCACCAGCCTTTCCGCCAGCCGGATCGCGTCCGGGGTATCGCGGATGACGATGGAATTGGTCTTCTCGTGGATGAACACGTCACGGGTCTTGAGCAGGGTCTTGAGCATGGTCTGCATCTGCTTGGGATCGGCGTGGGCGAGATGGAAGCTCTTGATCTTCAGATCCTGGTATTCCTTCTGCTTCGCCGGCGTGGCCGGATAGACGAACACGGTGTTGTCGCTGATGACCTTTTTCTCCAACTGGTTCTGCAACAGGATCAAGGCGATGGTGTCCTCGACCGAGACATCCTTGACGAAGATCGAGGTCTTCAGATCCGGCTTCACGTCCCGGTCGAGCAATACGTTGATGCCGCTGGTGCGCGACAGGGCTTCGAACACCATCTTGAGATTGGCGTCGCGGAATTGCAGGGTCACCGGCTTGGTGAATTCGCTCCTGAGCGCGGGCTCGGCGGCGCTTTCCCGCGCCGACTGGGCGTCGATGCGGCGGCGCAAGGCCATGGCTTCGGCCTGTTTCGGGTTTTCCAGCAACACCGGCTGGAGCCGGTCGCGGGCCGCCGCCGTCGCCCCCTTGTCGAGCAAGGCCTTGACCTCGACCAGGATCGCGGCATGGCGCGCGTCCCTGGCCACCGCTTCGAGGCCTTGCCGAGCCTGGTCGTTGCCCGGCTCGATGGCCCGCACCCGGCCATACAGCGTCGCCGCCGCCTCGATCCGCCCCGCGGCCAACTCGCCGTTGGCCGCGGTCAGAAGGCGGCCGACCGCCAGTTCGCGGTTTCGCACCAGATCGTTGTAGTAGGACAGGTTGTCGGGCTCGGCCCGGTTCGCCGCCGCCAGTTGGGCAAGGCCATCCTCGAAGCGACCGGCGGCGACCAGGTCGACGCCGTCGCGATGCGCCTCCCGTCCGGCGCAGCCGGAGACCAGGAGCGCGGCCAAGCTCAGCACCGCCGCCGCCATCGAAGCGCGGCCAAGAAACCGTTTCGCAATCATCTTCTTCCCCCAGGAACGCCGGCTAACCCGTGCCGATGGTTTGTTTCATGCCGAGCGGCAGGTAAGTCAGCTCCAGCAGACCATCCTGCCAACGCTCGACCCGATAGGTGTTCTCGATCACCGTGCCGACCGAGACGGTGTAAACCCGGTCGCCCTTGGTCAGCATGACGATCAACCGGTCGCCGTCCTGATAACGGCCGAGGTAGCCGAAGGGCAGCGGCGGCGGGCTCGGTGGCGGCGGCGGCGACGGCTTGACCGGGGGCGGTGGCGGCGGTGGCGGTGGCGGTACGTACCAGGAGGTCGAAACGAAGACGTTGTCGATGTCCTGGCCGGCCGGGGCGGCGGGGCGCAAACGCTCCAACTCCAGCCGAGCCGGCGCGTGGTCCGAGCCCGCCGCCGCCCCCCGCCGAGGCTCGGGCTTGGCCGACTCCACCTCGACGCCGTCGTCGGAGACCACGGCCAGCACCACCGTCAGCAGCAAGCCGGCCAGCAATGCGCGCCGTTTCCAGATCGCCGCGGTCATGACCCGGCCACCATGTACAACACCAGACGGACACGGGCATCGACCACCGTATCGCCGATCTTGCGCCGCTCGAAGCGCACCTGTTCCAGCGCCGTCATCGGCGCCGCCTTGGCCAGGGCGCCGAGAAAGTGACGGATCCGGAGATAATCGCCCCTGAGCGGCAGCGTCACCTGGTATCGGGCCAGACGGCCGACCACCTCCGGCTCGACCTCGTACTCGCCCTGGTCCAGGCTCAAGCCGCCCTCCTGGGCGATGGCCGAGACCTTGGTCATCCAGTCGACGAATCCCGCCTCGCCGGGAAAGAGACGGTAGAACTCGGCCAGTTGCGCCTCCGCCGACGCCAGCCCGGTTCGGCCCGCCCCCTTGCCGCCCGCGGCCTGAAGCCGGAACGACTCCGCCTGTCGTTCCAGGGCATGCAGACGCGCCGACTCGGGCTCGATCAGGGCGAAATAGCCGGCCGCTCCGGCCGCCGACACCATCAGGGCCAGCTTCCCCGGCCAGCCCAGGCGGACCGAAGCGGAGGGCCATGACGCGATTCGGGGAAT
>Ga0172380_10006250_pt1 | contig 13949 bp, 14 predicted proteins | sample Leawe162metaG_FD_119747 | JGI IMG/M metagenome (GOLD analysis project Ga0172380, IMG submission 119747) | Leachate microbial communities from a municipal landfill in Southern Ontario, Canada - Leachate well 162 metaG | ecosystem: Engineered > Solid waste > Landfill > Unclassified | place... | reverse complement strand
TTTAAGGTGGTTTCCAGTACAGATATGGATAAAAAACCAGCAAAAGGGCAGTATTTAGAAGTAATATTAAGATCACCAAAAACCATCTTTTCAATCAAAGAGGTTGCTTTGATGTGGGGCGAGGGAGATGGTCAAAAAGTTAGTAAACGTTTGAACAAATACGTAAAGACTGGAAAATTAGTCAGTGTTCATCGTGGCATCTACGCTAAAGATAAAAACTACGACCGTTTTGAATTGGCTACACGAATTTATACTCCTGCATATATTAGTTTTGAGACAGTATTAACGCGAGCAGGGGTCAATTTTCAGTATTACGGCAATATTTTTGTTGCTACGTATGTGACGAGGGAGATAGAAATTGATGGGCAGAAGATCTCATATGTTCGGATGAAAGATTATGTTTTGAGCAATACTGCGGGTATCGAACATGTGGACGGCATTGCGACAGCAACAAAAGAACGAGCTTTTTTAGATCGGATTTATGTGAGCAAAGATTATCATTTCGATAATTTAAGTATATTGGATTTTAGTAAAGTTTTTGAATTGTTACCGATGTATCACAATAAGCGAATGGAAAAAAAAGTTGCGGAATATTTCAAACATTGTAATGACACTCATCGCGTATGACATTGGACTATTCAAAACATAAAGCAATTCTACTTCAGATTTTGAAGGATATTTATTCTGACACAACGATCGCACCCTATGTCGGATTTAAAGGTGGCACCGCAGCGCTTTTGTTTTATGGGCTTAATCGCAACTCGGTGGATTTAGATTTTGATCTCTTGGATGAAAGTAAGGAGTCTGAGGTGTTTGAAAAAATTCAGAAAATTGCCGCAAACTATGGGACTCTGACGGATTCCTATGCGAAGCGTTTTAATTTGTTGACGGTTATTTCCTATGCTCCGGGTGCACAGAAAATTAAAGTCGAAGTGAATCGCAGGAATTTTGGATCACAATATGAGGTGAAAACGTTGCTCGGCATTTCGATGCTTGTTATGGTCGAAGCAGACATGTACGCTCATAAGCTAATGGCAATGTACGAACGAGTTGGCAAAACGAGTCGTGACATTTTTGACGTGTATTTTTTTGAAAAGAAAAATTGGGAAATAAACAAAACAATTGTCGAAGAGCGATCAGGAATGTCATTTAGAGACACGCTCGTCGCATGCGTTGCGTTGCTCGAACAGATGGATAATAAGCACGTGCTTGATGGTTTGGGCGAATTGTTGAGTGAGCAACAGAAAGATTGGGCTCGAGCAAAACTTAAGGAGGAGGTGATTTTCTTGTTGAAGGTGAAGATTGATGGGTTGGTGGAGTAAGTATAGAATTTCTGTAAATCGTATCATTGACAGCTTCATGATTTCATGGTACGTTTTATATGTAAGTTCTGTTCGAAAAATTTATCCGAGCTCGGGGTTACGAGCCGATCAATTCTTTCGCCATGCGCGAATAGGCAACCAGGGAAATCTGCTGGGGGCCATATGGATTGGTTTGACTGACTCGCTTTACAAAGTGGTTGGGAGATTTCATTCACAGCTGTGCGCGTAAGTGGCGCGCGCGGCAGGGTGGATTTAATTTCCGAGCCACTTTTATTTTTAAGCAGTATGGAAAAGAAAACAGAGGCACAATTGACAGAGTGGATGAATAATCCGGCGCGGCAGATTGAGTATGCGGATTACAATAGGGACGAGGTGCTGACCTGTCCGATGTGTGGGTGGACGGGGGCGTCGCGGAATAATGAGCCGGGGTGTGGCGTTGTCGAGTTTGGCGATGTCCTGCTGACGGTCGAGTGTCCGCAGTGTGAAAAGATGTTGCTCATCGCGAGCTATCCGCAGGTGCAGAGGAGCGACGAACAGATTGAGGGCGCGCGGTTGCGGGCGCTTGCGGAGGAGCTCGTGCAGACGCGCATCCCGGGCATGCGCAAGGGGACGACGGATAAGGCGGCGTATACGCATTCGTTTCATGTGCGGGATTTGCTCGAGGAACATGGATATGGGCCCGAAGTGTGTTTGGCGGGGCTCTTGCATGACATTGTTGAGGATGGCGGGGTGTCCCTTGAGGAATTGCGCGCGGCAGGGTTTAGTGAGCGCGTCGTGCGGCTCGTGAATTTGTGTTCGCATGATGCGGCGATTGAGGGTACCGATGCGCGCTGGGTTGTTATGATGGCGCGATTGGTGCAGGTTGGCGACTCTGATGCATGGGCAATTAAGGTTGCGGATTTGGTGGATAATTTGCGGGATTCGGGGACGATGGAGGTGGGGCGGAGGGATTGATGAATTTGTTGGTTTAACGTGACATTGTTGGTAAATAGTAGTATGATCTTATCATATTTATGAGTAGCCACGCCCTACAATTACTTCTGCCAAGCGGCGACCCAAACGGGCTAAAGGTTATTAGTTTGAGTGGGTGGACAGCATGGAAAAATATTGACGGTATAATGCTGGATGAAAATTTAAGAAAGTAGTCTTAAGATTTGATATATGTTCGAACAATCCTTCCGAAACATCGATAACGTCCTCCATACAGATTCCGGCTGCAGCACGGAATTAGATTATATCGAGCAAACCTCATGGATTTTGTTTTTGAAGTATTTGGACGATTTGGAAGATACGAAAAAAACTGAAGCAGCGCTTGCGGGTAAAAAATACGAATATATTTTAGGCCCAGAATATCGTTGGAATACGTGGGCATGTCCAAAAAATGCGGCAGGAAAATTAGATCACACAGCTGCCAAGGATGGGGATGATTTAAAAGATTTTGTAAATGATAGATTGTTTTCTTATCTTAAAACGTTTAAGGCCGAAGATCCTCACACTATTCAGTATAAAATCGGTGAAATTTTTTCGGAATTAAAAAATAAAATTGCGAGTGGATATAAGTTACGAGAAATTTTGAATATTGTGGATAGCATGCATTTTCGGTTGTACGAAGAAAAGCATGAGCTGTCGCATTTATACGAAGCGAAGATTAAGAACATGGGTAACGCAGGCCGTAATGGCGGTGAATACTACACGCCGCGTCCACTTATTACCACGATTATAAAAGCCGTTGATCCAAAGATAGGTGAAACCATATATGATGGCGCATGTGGGAGTGCTGGTTTTTTGGTGGAAGCCTATAACTATTTGACGCAGAACAGAGAAAAAATTTCACCAAGTCAGATGGCAACGCTGCAAGATAAAACTTTTTATGGGAAGGAGTTGAAATCGCTTGCGTATATTATTGGTACCATGAACATGATTTTGCATGGTATTGAAGCACCGAATATTCGGCACATGAATACATTGTCGGAAAATATTAATGATTTTCAGGAAAAGGATCGATATGATGTGATTTTGGCGAATCCACCGTTTGGTGCGGGTGTTGGAAGGGAAACTCAACAAAATTTTCCGATTCGAACGGGTGAAACTGCGTATTTGTTTCTTCAGCATTTTATTAAAATTTTGAAGGCAGGTGGGCGAGCCGGTATTGTTATTAAAAACACGTTTCTTTCTAATACGGATGCTGCGTCGGTTGCACTGCGTAAATATTTGTTAGAAACATGTAATTTACATACAGTTTTGGACTTACCTGGGGGTGCGTTTCAGGGGGCTGGAGTGAAAACGGTGGTTTTATTTTTTGAAAAGGGAACGCCAACGAAAAAGATTTGGTATTATGAGTTGAATCCTGGGAGGACATTTGGAGTAAATAACCCTTTGAATGAAAAGGATCTGCAAGATTTTATTGAGTCACAAAAAACGAAGGTGGATAGTGATAACTCATGGAGTGTTAATATTATTGATGTTGATCAGTTAACACTTGGCTTAGGAGTAAAGAATATAAATAAAGCTGCAGTCGATATATTGCGTGATCCAAAACAAATCTTAGATGAGATTAATACTTTGGATAAGGAGAGCAAGATTCTTATCCAAAGTATTTTTGAGGCAATATGCGATTGAAATTTGTTAACGAGTATAAGTCTGTTAAGCCGTCTACTAGTGATATTGAAATCTCAGATTTTGCTTTTTTTACTGGTAAGAATGGTAGTGGTAAAACTCACATTTTATTAGCGATTAAAGAAGGTCAAGTTAGTATTGAAAATATTTCCAAAAAACAAATATTATATTTGAACTATTTAGATTTTGCACATGATTTTCAAACTAGAACAGATTATTCACATAAGGTTAATGCTTGGAGTAGGCTAAATTCCGGAGGCAATGATTTGGTGTTCATTTTAAAAAATGAAGAAGAGCCTGTTAATAAATTTAAGTCTAGAATTGAGGAGATCGCAGCACAAAAAGATAGGCCGATTTTAGATTTAAAAAAGGAAGATTTTAATTCTCAAGAAGAAGATATTGCAGAAGCAATTCAAAAATATAAATTTAATATTTTTGAAAAAATATCTGAAAATAATTATCTAGGTGATGAAATTGCTCAATCTGTTTTTGATTCAGTCATTTGTAAATCAAAAACATTTTTATCAAATATTACAGAAAATGATTTTAAAATTATATTTCAAAAAACAGCTATAGGCAATAGAAAAATTTTATCTGATCTTAGTAGCGTTTTTTTTGAGTACTATAAAAACATTAAGCGAAATATCATAAATGAAACAGAGCAAAAACCGTTTTTAAGTACAAATGATTTTATTACTAAATATGGCCCGCCGCCATGGGATTTGGTTAGAAATATATTTGTTGGCCTGGGTGTTAATTTTGATGTAAATGATCCTGTGGAAAGTGAGGTGGATGTGCTTGATGGTTCATTCCAAATATCTTTTAAGCATACAAAAAAGAATAATAAAATAATACCCTTTGATGATTTATCGTCAGGCGAAAAAATACTTATCACATTAATTAACGCTATTTATACAGCAAATAATAAAAATGGCTTACCCGGGCTCATTCTTTTAGATGAAATTGATGGCCCACTAAACCCATCAATTATTGAAAAATTTATAAGCTATTTACAGGATAATTTTGTAAAAAAGGGTATAAAATTAATTATAGCAACTCATTCTCCAACAACTATCGCATTTGCACCAGAGGATTCGGTTTATCAAATAGACACTAATTTAGACGAACCTATAAGTCGGGTATCGAATAAAGAAGGGATTATGATATTATCGGAAGGCTATACAACCTTGGGAGATCTTCTTGAATTTCAGAAAATTTCAACGTCAAAAATAATTATTTCAGAGGGTAAAAATTATAAATTTTTAGAAAAAGCTAAGGCTGTTTTTTCACGTGATAATGATCTCTCCATTTTACATATTCGAAATTTGGGTTCAGGACAGCTAAGGATACTTTTTGAGTTTATGAGAATTTTTAATCAAGAAAAACAATTTATTTTCGTATGGGATGGAGACTATAGAGTTGATGAAAAGGGGGTGCCTAAAAATTTGAATGATTTGATCGCTGCTACTAATCGGAATAATCAGGTTTTTATTTTTGAACCCAATCCAGATGGTGTGGTGAAAACAGGCATTGAAAATTTAATCAATTTGGGCCAGTGCCTTGACTACACTGGCTCCTATCAAGATGATTTAACAAAGCCTAAAAATAAAGAGCACTTTCAAAATTATTTATTTGCAAAAAATAATGACACTATTGTTTTTGAAAAAATAAAGCCACTCTTTGACTTTATTTCAGGCACTTCAGTAAATCATAATTTATGAATTGGAAGAAAGAAAAGCTTGGAAATATTTGTACTGTGGTCGGTGGTGGAACGCCTAGTACTCGTGAAAAAAAATATTGGTCTGAAGATTTTTTTTGGGTTTCACCAAAAGATTTAGGAATGCTTAGCAAGATGACTATTTCAGAGACATTACGAAAAATATCAAAAGATGGTCTGAAAAATTCTTCAGCAAAGTTACTGCCGGTCGGCTCAGTCATCCTCTCTTCTAGAGCTCCAATAGGTTATGCGGCAATTAATACTGTTGAGATGGCAACTAATCAGGGTTGCCGTAGCTTTATTTGTGGAGGCGACATTTATAATGAATATCTTTATTATTTTTTTATTGCAAACACGGACTATCTAAATTCTATTGGTAGCGGTACAACTTTTAGAGAAGTGTCAGGGTCTAGACTAAAAGATGTTGATATTCCATTGCCACCATTTATAGAACAACAGCGCATTGTAAAAATTTTGGATGAAGTTTTTGAAAATATTGAGAAAGCAAAAGAACTCGCCGAAAAAAATATTGAAAATTTTAAAGAGCTTTTTAGATCATATCTAAATATCTTTTTTTCAAACCCGTGTATAGAATTTGGATATAAATACTTGAATGAGATTTCTGATAATCTAGATAGCAAGCGTATTCCAGTTACAAAAAATATGCGAAACCGTGGTAATTATCCGTATTATGGGGCATCTGGTATTGTGGATTATGTGGAAGGGTATATCTTTGATGAAGAGTTACTATTGATTTCAGAAGATGGTGCAAATTTACTTGCCAGGACTTACCCTATAGCGTTTTCAGTTAACGGTAAGACTTGGGTAAATAATCATGCTCATGTTTTGAAATTTGAAAACAAGGTTACACAAAAATTTGTAGAATTTTATCTAAATTCAATAAAATTAGATCCATATGTAAGCGGAATGGCGCAGCCAAAATTGAATCAAAGAATGTTAAATTCCATAAAAATTCCATTACCAACACTTGGCGAGCAAGAGAGTATCGTAAAAAAATTCCAATTTTTGTCATTGGAAACAAAAAAACTTGAACAAATATACAAAGAAAAATTAGCAGATTTAGAAGAACTTAAAAAGTCAGTTTTGAAAAAAGCTTTTAGTGGAGAATTATAAAGCTATCCCAAATCAATCATTGACGAAATTTCATATTTCTGCTATATTTAACGGTTTTATGATAAACTAATAACAAGAAAAAGGAGGGGAAATTGCTATTCATAACACCGACCCCTATGAACGAATCAGAAACCAGAGCCGAATATATTGACCCGCAGCTCAAAGCGAGTGGTTGGGGAGAAATTGAAGAATCAAGAGTTCTTCGTGAATTTCGAATTACCGACGGCAAAATTCAAACAGGTGGCATGCGCAGTAAGCCGGAAATCGCCGACTATATTTTGGTTTATAAAGGATATAAGATCGCGGTGATTGAAGCAAAGGCTGTTGGTTTTACTGTTGGTGAGGGTATAGCTCAGGCTAAAACCTATGCTGAGAAACTGCAAATTGATTATACTTATTCCACCAATGGCTTGGGAATTTATGAAATTTCCATGAAAACTGGGCAGGAAGGTGAGGTCACTCGTTTTCCAACCCCTGATGAATTATGGAACAAAACATTTTCGGATCAGAATGAGTGGAAAGAAAAATTTACAAACGTTCCCGAAGAAGGACAGTTTAAAAAACGTTATTATCAGGAAAATGCGGTTAATAATGTTTTGAATGCGGTAGCTGAAGAAAAGAATCGAATTTTGTTAACTATGGCAACGGGTACTGGTAAAACTGCGGTTGCATTTCAGATCGCATGGAAATTATTTCAGACTCGTTGGAATTTGAAACGAGATGGTGGTCGTCGTTCCCGAATTTTATTTTTAGCAGACCGCAATATTTTAGCTGATCAGGCATTCAATTCTTTTTCAGCGTTTCCAGAAGATTCGTTAGTACGCATCAATCCGTTGAGTATTCGAGAAACAGGCGAGGTGCCCATGAGTGGCAGTGTCTATTTTACTATCTTTCAAACATTCATGAGTGGTCCGAATGAGACTCCTTATTTTGGATCCTATCCGTCAGATTTTTTTGATTTTATTATTATCGATGAATGTCATCGCGGTGGTGCAAATGACGAAGGTACATGGCGTGGAATTTTGGAATATTTTGCTCCGGCAGTGCAGCTTGGTTTAACTGCTACGCCAAAGCGACAAGATAATACAGACACATATAAATATTTTGGTGATCCTGTTTATACTTATTCCTTGAAGCAAGGGGTGAATGATGGTTTTTTGACACCATTTAAAGTTAAGCGAATCAAGACAACACTTGATGACTATGTTTACACATCGGATGATCAGATTGTGGAGGGCGAAGTTGAAGAAGGAAAAATTTATGAGGAATCAGATTTTAACCGAATTATCGAAATTAAAGAACGCGAGGCAAAACGTATAAAAATTATTTTGGATGAAATAAATCAGAATGAGAAAACAATTGTTTTTTGCGCAACTCAGGATCATGCAGCTGCTGTACGCGATTTAATAAACCAAATGAATGAAAGTAGAGATCCAAATTATTGTGTACGCGTTACTGCGAATGATGGTGCTCGCGGGGATCAGCATCTGCGAGATTTTCAGGACAATGAAAAAACCATTCCGACGATATTAACTACCTCACAAAAATTATCGACAGGTGTGGATGCACGAAATGTGCGCAATATTGTTTTGATGCGCCCCGTTAATTCGATGATCGAATTTAAACAAATTATTGGTCGTGGCACACGATTGTTTGATGGGAAGGAGTATTTTACAATCTACGATTTTGTGGATGCATACCATCATTTTGCTGATCCGGAATGGGATGGGGAACCGATTGAAGAGATTGTTGAGAAGACCCCCAAAGCGCCGAAAGGACCATCGGAGCCGCGTGCACCACGAACACCGCCTGAACCACCAGAAGAACCTCGTCGTAAGCTTAAGATTAAATTACGTGATGGTAAGGATCGTGAAATTCAGCATATGGTTGCGACATCGTTTTGGGGTGCCGATGGCCGCATGATTTCTGCACAAGAATTCATGGATAATTTATTTGGTGTAATTCCAGAATTTTTTAAGAGTGAAGATGAGCTTCGAAAAATTTGGTCGAATCCTATTACTCGTAAAGCATTTTTGGATAAAATTGCTGAATTAGGATATGGCCGCGATGAACTTGAGACATTGCAGAAAATGATTGATGCGGAGCAAAGCGATTTGTTTGATGTTTTGTTGTATGTTTCATTTTTAACACGACCAATCTCACGAGCTGAGCGCATTGAAAACTCAAAAGATCTGATTTTCGACGGGCTTGAAGATGGAGAAAAAGAATTTATTGATTTTGTCTTGTCCAAATACAAAGAAAAAGGTGTCGATGAATTGGATGAAGAAAAATTACCTATCTTATTGAATTTAAAATATCATGCGATCGCGAATGCAGAACGGTCACTTGGCAGTGTGAAGCAGATCCGATCATATTTCTTTGAGTTTCAGAAAAAGCTTTATTCTAAATCTGTAAACAAAGAGCGTATCTATAATTAAAACGATGTTAGTTTTTGGGGATATGCTAACCTCTTTCACCCTCTCCCTTTTCTACAAATTCTCCACCTGCCCCCACTGGATCTGGCACGATCTTTTCGATAACCCCGCAAACAAAATCGAAATCCCTATACTCGCACAAAAGTTGATTGAGCAAGGTGTGCTGCACAAAGAGGAATACATCAAAGACCTATCATTCGTGAGCGTCACCTCAAAATCCCCCGACGACGCATTCGCCGCAACGCGCGCGCTCATGCAGAGCGGGGCAGACCTCATCTATCAAGGTGAAATCCACTACGAAACAGACGGCGTGCTATATCACGGCCGACCAGACCTGCTCGAAAAACGCCACGGCCATTCAGAGTTCGGCGACCACTATTACGCGCCCGTCGACATTAAATCCTCAAGCAAGCTCGATAAGAAACACAAACTGCAGCTGACACTCTACGCGAACATCCTGGAACACATGCAGGGAGTGTATCCGAGCGAAACCGCAATCATCAATCGCGATCACAAGCGCATTCCGTTCACCATCTCAATAAAACCACTACTATTACCATAGCCAACAAGTTTCGAAATAAAAACAAATCTATAGGCAAGTCCATCGCATTCCCAGCGCTTGTAGGCCTCGTGTGTGCGTTATATTTCCCCGTCGCTGGATTGCATCACGAAACAGCAAACGGCGAGCATACAAAGTACATAACCGCCGCGCTCGCGTACGGGTATTTTTTCAAGACCGTTCGAGTTTGATCAAAACGAATACGCAAAGTTCATGAGGAGGACGCGCCACTGCGTCGCCCATGGGGCCGTGTACGCGGAGCTCCAGAAGTTATAAGAAGCAGCGAGCACGCGTGACGGTTTCGTACGTCTCATGGCTGGTAGCCCGGCATCAAGAATTGCGAAGGGGAGAATGCGGGGATTTGCTGAGTGAAGAGGGTGGGGAATAATAAACAGTAAGATTGTCCACAGGTTTTGTTGATAACGCGATATTGACAAATCAGTAATTGCATCGTACAGTCTATCTACATTTCGCCGTTAGGCGTCCACTCCTCCCCGCAAGGGAGGAGTGTTTAATTTTGAGGGTATGTATCAAAAAAGGTTTGATGAATGGAATGTATTAAAGCAAAATATTGATAGCAAAAAAGTCGAAATAACAATTCGTGTCGGCGATATCCGGTGGATAATGTTCGGAACAAACGTCGGAAGTGAAATTGATGGAAAAGGACAGCAATTTTTAAGACCAGGTCTTATTATAAATGTAATTGGCCATGATCTCGCTCTTGTAATCCCCTTGACATCAAAAGAAAAACAACTTCCACGTTATATACCTTTTAAAACCAATGGTCACTACGGTTCACTTTGCTTACATCAGATGAAAGTTGTTTCTCAAAATCGTATCTTACATCGCAGGTGTTATCAACTGGCGTATGAAAAAATTCCTGACTAACCCCATAAACATATGATTTGACGCATATTCGATGAGATGTTATAACATTCAAGCGCCGAAAACTGGCGTCATTTGCAAGGAGTTCCACCATGCCGTGTCCGACCCGTTTGATCGATATCATCAATGCCAGCCAGCTCACTCCTCTTCAGTTGGAGCGTCTTGCGCGCATCGATGCTGAAGACTTCGCCCCCGTTCGCGCCAAGGTCAAGGCCGACATGCTCAAGTTGGGCATGAAGGTTGTCGACGACTGGCTCGACCGCGGGATCCTCGCGCTCAAGCAGTACTACGCCGTCGCTGTGCTCGATCCGCTCAACCGCCACGCGGTCTCGGATGCCATCGACCCGTTCTGGCACGCGCACATCCTGCACACGAAGCAGTACACGAGCTTCTGCGACGATGTGACCGATGGCTACATCCACCACGAGCCGCTCGACCACGCAAATCGTACGGCGATGGGCGAGATCCGTGCGCTCTACGACTACACCGCGCAGTGCTACAAGCAGCTCTTCATGTTCATCGACGCGGAGTTCTTCCCCGAAGTGCTCGATGACGAGCGCCTCGTGTGCAAGCACATGGACGTGCGCAGCCCCGCGTTGCGCGCTGTCGCTGTGCTGCCGATGAACCTCGCGCTGCCGCAAGTGGGCATTGCCGCGTAGCTCTACTGCTACTGTGTGCGACGCGTCACACGCCGGTGCCCTGGGCTTTACTCAGGGCATCGGTATTTTTTTCAAATATGAGAATTTACAAACTTAAACCACACAAAGAAAATATTCTTCGCGAATGGTCGCGTCGTCTTATGACAGATTTGCGCCCTGAAGCCGTTGCATCAATGCGCGAAGAAAATTGTACGCGTGAGTATTTTTATTTGTTTTGTATTGGGGACACCTATTATTTTGCGGCAAACATGGAAGGGGACAATATTATTGCCGCGTCTGAGTCTCTTGACATCAATGTACAACACAAAGCAATTTTGCGTGAATGTGTAGAAGAAAAAATTGAGCTTGAAACACTGTACGATATTCGTGCTGAGTAAAAACTAAATAAAGCCACTGCGCCAACAAGTTGCTCAATTGACTTTCCCTCACACTCCTCGCATACTTTCCCCATATGCCATTCACCAAATCCTCCGCAATAAAACTAGTAATCTCACTCATCCTCCCACAACTTGCGGGCGGCATCGGCGCACTGTTCACAACGCCATCGGTTACGTCGTGGTACGGGACAATCACAAAACCATCATTCAATCCGCCATCGTGGGTTTTCGGTCCCGTATGGACAACGCTGTTTGTGCTGATGGGCATTGCGCTCTACCTCGTGTGGCAGCAGGGGACGAAGCGCCCGCAGGTGCGCTACGCACTCGCAATCTTCGGAGTGCAGCTCGTTCTCAACACACTCTGGTCAATTATATTTTTTGGCCTCCACAGTCCGGGCGGAGCACTCATCGAAATCGCATTTCTCTGGCTCGCGATCGCGGCAACCATTTTCGCATTCGCAAAAATGTCGAAGACCGCTGCGTGGCTTCTTGCGCCATATCTTGCGTGGGTTAGTTTTGCTGCGTTTCTTAATTTTACGATTTGGAGATTAAATTAAATCGTCCACCGATTGCTCACAACATCAACAACATACCATTGTCCTTCAAATTCCTGCATCACAACCTGAATCGCGCGCCAATCCATATCGGCGTATTTCTCGACAAAGCCGGGAAAATAAAATTCAACGACGTGTGCATTTGGATAAAACCCTTCCACATTGCTGATTGCATTTCCGCGATTCACAAACGTGTCATACGTAATCGAAGGGGCCTGTGAAAAATCATGATCCGCATACTCGTTGGCAAAAAACTTTTTCATCGGCATGACAATTTTCTCACCACTTCCATCTTGCACACCCCACGTGAACTTAACATTGGTTCCAAAATATTTAGTAATTTGTGATGGGGTAAATTTTTTGTCGCGAACATCATTAATTTGGTTGTAGAGTGAAAAACGCACACCCGCTGTTGGATGCACAAGTGCTGCAATTGCATTCGGATCTTGAGCGAAAAACGCCGCAGCAGCAATTTTTGCGCGCGCCACGACCACGCTTTCGAGCGACGGCGGTTTTTGCTGCGAGACCACAACGGCTGGATTTTTAAAGTATTTCAGCACGTAAATAGTTGGCGCGACAAAAATTGCGAGCGCAACGGCCGAGAGGGCGAGTGTTTTCCAAGAAAGTGTCATATGGCCTGAGTATACTCTTTTGCGCGCAAATAGCTAATTATGCTACGATGCGCCATATACAATTTTCATATGGCACACATTCACGAAAAGATCGATTGGGTTGTAACCGCATACATTTTGCATCCAACAGAAGAAAAGCTTCTCATGATTAACCATAAAAAGTTAGGCATGTGGCTGCCAATTGGCGGACATGTTGAGCTTGATGAAAATCCAGACCAGGCACTGGCGCGCGAAATCGAGGAAGAGTGCGGGCTCGCCGTTGAAATGCTCTGCGAAAAAGGGGAAAACAGCTCAGATGCCGTCGAACTCTACCGCCCACACTCGCTCAATGTACATCCTTATAGCGCAACACATCACCACATCGGCCTCAACTATGTTGCCCGCGCGCAATCGACCGAGCCGCGCCTTGCGCCTGAGGAACACAACGGTATTCGCTGGTTTTCGCGCGAGGACATATTGTCTGGCGACTTTAAAATGCCTGAAAATGTGCGGCTGCTTGCGGTCGAAATCCTTGATTTATATATTGACGCGGAGTAGAAAAACTGCTAGCCTAAGCGTAGGCATTGAGCCGGAGGTACGCCATGGCACAGCTTTGTTTTGCGATTAATGGGTATGGCGTCGGTGGCGACGCCTGTTCCGATTTGCAATATGCGCGCTATCTTTCGCCCATAACGCAGCAAATTAGTTTGGCGTGCGGCGATGAGTCGCATGCTGTCATCTACCTGATGGGCGGCGCAACGAACAACGCGTCGGTCACCGAGGCGCAGTATATGCGCGAATGGTTCTATCATCACGGCCGCGATTTACGCGCGACATTTGTGCTGATCGAGCCGAAGACGGCGGTGCGCGGCGCGCATGACAATCTCGTCATGTTGCAGAAGCACTGCGGCGATCACGCGGTCTGGATCTATTGTCTCGACGCGCGGGAATGGAAAATGCGTTTTCTCGTTCGTCGACTGTTGCCGAGAGCAACTGTTTGCGGCGTCGATTTCGCGAGATTCGACTCGTACAAAGCTGCAATCACCAAGCAAATCGCTTGGTTCGTTGCAGACGTGATCG
>Ga0172380_10006249_pt1 | contig 13950 bp, 15 predicted proteins | sample Leawe162metaG_FD_119747 | JGI IMG/M metagenome (GOLD analysis project Ga0172380, IMG submission 119747) | Leachate microbial communities from a municipal landfill in Southern Ontario, Canada - Leachate well 162 metaG | ecosystem: Engineered > Solid waste > Landfill > Unclassified | place... | reverse complement strand
TATCGTTACATGGCGGCGGCCGCCGCGCTGAACCCAACCGCCCCCGCATTCAAAATGGACACAAAACCGCAGAAAATGACTTTCTTCTACGAACTGCCCGTGCCACCGGAATATCGCGATGCCAACCTCCAATACCGCGTATTCAAAACTGTTTTCCCCTCAAAGCGCAAAACCGCCGCAGACACCGCCGAACTCGCCATTGATTACCTCAAACAAGGTAATCTTCCGCTGGCGCGAAAACTCGCCCGCGCCGCCTATCTGACCGACCCCGTATCAGAAAAAACCTACTTAACTTACTACAAAGTTTTCCGCGACATTCCCAGCGCCACCCTGCAAGACTATACGCGGTGAGACAGAGTATCGACGGAGCGATACCCGCCAGTTTTATTCCTTCGTAACTACGAAAACCAATTTTCTCAATATTCATCTTGATTTACTCAAGATACTGAGTAAATTATCTCAACGTATTGAGATAATTAATATTTGAGGTAAAAAGAATGTTCAGACGAGTCATTTTTAACGATATTTTCAAAAGAGTTTCGGAGTCGAGAAAATTTATTCAGGTTTTATCCGGACCACGTCAGGTGGGGAAAACGACATTAGCCAGGCAACTGCTGGAGCAGATTGATATTCCAAGTCATTACGCTTCAGCCGACGAACCTGCACTGAAAGGAAGCAGTTGGCTTGAGCAACACTGGGAAACCGCACGTCATAAGGCCAAAGGCAATTCCGAAGCGTTGCTGGTGCTTGACGAAATCCAGAAACTTGCGAATTGGTCTGAGACAGTCAAGCGGCTTTGGGATGAAGATAGTTTTAATAACATGCACGTAAAAGTAGTTTTGCTTGGTTCTTCTCCTTTACTAATCAAATCCGGACTTACAGAAAGCCTGGCCGGACGTTTTGAACTTATTCCAGTAACCCACTGGTCATATTCAGAAATGCAAGAAGCGTTCGGATGGAATTTTGAAAAATACGTTTACTTCGGCGGTTATCCGGGAGCAGCAGACTTAACTGATGACATCGATCGATGGACACATTATATCAGAGAATCGTTAATTGAAACCAGTATATCACGGGATATTCTGCTTATGAACCGAGTCGACAAACCAGCTTTATTGCGGCGAATGTTCGAACTTGGCTGTTCATATTCCGGACAAGTCTTATCATATCAGAAAATGCTTGGTCAATTACAAGAAGCAGGCAACACAACGACATTAGCGCATTATCTGGACCTGCTGACTGGAGCCGGCTTTGTAACCGGCTTACAAAAATACGCCGGTCAACAAATGAGAAGAAGAAGCTCCAGTCCTAAATTGCAAGTTTTCAATACTGCATTGATGACTGCTAATGCCAACATTAGCTTCGACGAACTTATTGCCCATCGTGATTTATGGGGGCGCTGGGTGGAATCGGCAGTCGGAGCTCATTTGCTGAACCAAACTATTGGTAGCGAATTGGAACTTTATTACTGGTCTAAAAGCAACACCGAAGTTGACTTTGTCCTAATCAAAGGTAGCAAAATTACTGCGCTTGAAGTAAAAGGCGGAACCTCACGCGTTGCGTTGCCAGGCATTGATAGTTTTGCCAAAGAATTCAAAGTCACGAAAAAACTGTTAGTCGGGGCACAGGGAATTCCGCTGGAGGATTTTTTAAAATCATCAGCCAGCGATTGGCTTTAAATCAAAAGCCAGCCCAAGTCAACACACGAAAAACAATACACAAATCAAGTTACCAATTGGGTTTCTTAATCATCTTGCTTATATTAATCCCAGTAATTGAATAATGTATTAAACGTAATAGCATGAGGAGCAAAAAATGGTTGGCGGCGGTGAATTAGTTATAGTATTATTGGCAATATTCGGATTGCCTTTTATTATCATCGGGTTGTTTATTATTTTTCGGAAATTTACGCTTTGGTATTGGAAAATTGACCGAATTGTCGAGCTGCTTGAAAAAATTGAAGCAAAAATACCAAAACAATGAATAAATTTATTAGAATTTGTGCTTGAAGGAAAACTGGCAATATTATGGCATTCCACTTCTTGGAACATCATATTTTTACAGCAAAAATACAATATATTGAGGAAGAATAACGGTGAAAGAACTATTTGAAAGATGCGGCTGGGCGGGAAGCGACCCGCTTTATATTGCTTATCATGATAATGAGTGGGGAGTTCCGGTACATGATGACCGGAAGATTTTTGAGTTTTTACTCCTGGAAAGCGCACAGGCCGGATTAAGCTGGATTACAATTTTGAGAAAACGGGAAAATTACCGGCAGGCATTTGCGGATTTTGATCCGGAAAAAGTTGCGTTATTCGATGCGGAGAAAATGGAAGAATTACTGCATAATCCGGGAATTATCAGAAACCGGAAAAAGATTGAATCAGCGATAAACAATGCGCAACGCTTTCTAGAAGCGCAAAAAGAGTTCGGCAGTTTTGACAAATACATTTGGAGTTTCACCGGCGGCCAGCCGATTGTAAATTACAGAAAAGCATTGCAAGATGTTCCGGCCGTATCGCCAGAATCGGACAGTTTGAGTAAAGACTTGAAAAAACGCGGATTCAAATTTTTGGGTTCAACCACCTGTTATGCGCACATGCAGGCGACTGGAATGGTGAACTACCATATAACCAGTTGTTTCCGGCATAAACAAGTCCAAAAATAAAGACAAAGCACGCCAGTCGGCAAGCGGGAAAATATGTTCTGTTTCCAGAAGTTTTTTTTGACGTAAAAAGTCAAAAAAAGTGTTGCCGGGGCGATACCCAATCTTCACTTTTTTTGTTTTCAACTTGCAACTTCTCACTTCACCAGCTGGGATACCTTGCGGAATTGCGGGTGTTCAGAGCTCTTCATCAGCATGAAGAGAATCGATTCAGCGGTTGAGATAACCGCTCCGGCCTGGCGCATCAAATTAATCGCAGCGTCACAATCTCTGGCGTAGCGGGAAGTAATTCCGTCCGCCAATACAAATACTTGATATCCGGCCGCAAGCGCGTCCAGCACGGTCTGCTGAATGCAGACATGCGCTTCCAATCCGGTTACAATAATGCTTTTTCTGGTTTTCGAGCTGACGGCGGCTTTAAACTCAGGTTCGCCGAAACAGGAAAACGATGTTTTCTCAATTACCGGCCATTCAGGAATCAATATATCTTTGACCGCTTGCGTAGTTCTTCCAAGTTTCTGCGGAGACTGTTCAGTAACAATAACATCCAGTCCGAGCAGGATGGCGGCTTGCAACATCAGTCGTTGTTTGATAATACATTCACCAGGGCTGTGGGCAGCCTGGATAAGTTTTTCCTGCATATCGACAATTACCAGCAAAGATGTTTCCGTATTCAATTCAATCATGATTTTATCCTCTATGTAAGTTTTTTAACTAAAGCAGAAAATTCTTCAACATTAAAATCAGCGCCTTTATGAACAACGGCATCGCACATGGTTTCAACTTTCTGCAAGTCGCCAGGCGCAGGTGACAAACCGGTGATTGCGATAATAGGAATATTTTCCAGTTCTGAGCGGTTTTTCATAAATTCAATCACTTCCCAACCGGAACGGATTGGCATGAGCAAATCAATAACCGCCAGCACAATTTCGTTGTCACTTTGCAGAATATCAACCGCTTCATCGCCGTTAAGGGCGGTAAAAGCATTAAATCCGTTCATTTTCAGCACGCGTTTAAAAAAGCTGAGAAAAACGCTATCGTCATCACAGACAAGAACATTCGGCAATGTTTTTATTTCACTCATGTTTTCTCCGCAGTTACGAAAGCCCGATTGTTAACTAAATATTTTTTCTCATTGCTACAATATAAAATTGCTTTTGCATTTTACAAAAAGAAACCGTAAATCAATTGTTTTTTTTCCCATAGTCAATATTTTTCAGGCGAATTTCCGGTTCAGGTAACTGGCGGTCATGCAAAAAATCATCCACCAGTTGAAACGGGTCCGGCGTTTTTCCTGCCTGAATCCAATGAATCACCCGCCCTTCCCGCTCCATTTTGCGAAACCATATATCCTGACGCTTGGCAAATTGGCGAATCCGGATTAACAACAACTCACGCATTTCACGCTGATTCATTTTCCCCTGAAGAAATTGCGCGACGTAACGATATTCCAGTCCAAGAAATTCCAGTCTTTCCCAGGATACGCCTTGAGCATGCAGTTGCGCTATTTCCTCAATCATACCGTTTTCCAACCGCTGGTCGAGCCGTTGTTCAATCCGGCGATGCACGTCTGTACGCGGATAATATACGCCCAGCACGAGCGGTTCCAGTTTCAACGCCGGAAGTTTGAAGCGGCTGTTGTCGCTATTTTTTTCAAAAGCTCTCAACAACCGGGTTTTGTTGTTGCAGTCTTTCAGTTCGGCAAAGGCCTCCGGATTATTTCTTTCAAGTAGCGCGGCGAGTTCACCGGCCGTTTTGTCCCGCAATTCATCGCGCATTTTCTGATTGGGCGGCGCACCCTGCAATTCATAGCCGGACAATACCGCGTCAATATAAAGCGCAGTGCCGCCGCACAACAACGGCAACCGTCCAGCCTGGTCAATATCCTGAACTGTACGCCAGAAATCACAACAAAATTCCATCAAATTGTACTCTTCATCCGGATTTGCCACGTCAATCAGATGATATGGAATATTTTTCCCGTGTGAACAATATTCCGCCAAATCTTTGCCGGTGCCAATATCCATTCCGCGATACACCTGACGCGAATCGGCGCTGATAATTTCCCCGGAAAAATGTTCCGCCAGTTTAACCGACAGCGCAGTTTTCCCGGTGGCGGTCGGTCCGGTAACAACTACAATTTTGACTGTTCTGTCCATAATTTTAGACTTAGAAGAATAATTTCAGTTTTAATTTTTCATAAATGCGTTATATTATGGTCTTTTAAATTAATAATTACAACTCACATTAGCGTACCAGTTATGGAAAAACAGAGAACTTTGAGAAAATCGGCGCTGCTATCAGGAATTGCCCTGCATACCGGAGCCAGAGCAACATTAAGAATCCTGCCGGGTGAACCGGATACCGGCGTTGTTTTCAAGCGCATTGACCTCCCCGAAAAGCCGGAAGTCAGAGCGCTTGCCACCAATGTCGTTGACGTCCGCCGTGGAACTACAATTGCCTCCGGCAACGCGATTGTCTATACCGTTGAACACATCGTCTCCGCATTGCACGCCTGCCAGGTGGATAATGCCGTAGTCGAAATGGACGGTGCGGAAGCGCCTATTGTTGACGGTAGCGCCCGCCCGTATTTGAATATGATTCTCGATGCCGGCACCACAGAACAGAATGCCGAAGCCAAAATCTGGCGGGCCAAAGAAATGATTTATATCGACGGCGGCGAAACCAAAATGGTTTTGACTCCGTGTGACGAGTTACGCATCAGCTGTCTGACCTCTTTCGCGGGCAGTCCAATTGACCCGCAATATTATTCCCTGACCATCACTCAAGATACTTACGATAAAGAAATCGCCTCCGCCAGAACCTTTGTCCAATTCAAAGATTTGGAACAACTGCTGGCGATGGGACTGGTTAAAGGCGGGAGCCTGGATAATGCCGCAATCATTCATGACGGCGCCATTATCTGCAAAGAGGAACTCCGGTTTCGCGATGAAATCGTTCGGCATAAAATTTTGGATATCGTCGGAGATATTTACCTCTGCGGCTGCCGCGTCAAGGCAAATATAATTGCCATCAAGCCGGGACACCCCAGAAACGTCGAACTGGCCGGAGCCATGATGAAACAAATGATGAATTAATAAATATTATAGATAAAAAAGGATTCAGTATCATGTCAGGAAAAGTGCTCTCAATAAAGGAAATCAAAAAAATTCTTCCTCAACGTTATCCGATGCTCATGCTCGACCGCGTAGTCGTGGAAAGCGAAACCAAACTGACTGCGGTAAAAAATGTCTGCATCAATGAACATTACTTCCAGGGACATTTCCCGAATCATCCAATTATGCCCGGCGTTCTGCAAGTTGAAGCCATGAAGCAACTCGCGCAAATCGCGGTGCAATCAAAACTTGACCCGGACAATTCTCAGGATATTTACATGCGGATTGTAGAAAAAGTTAAATTCCGCAAACCGAACAACCCCGGTGACCGCTTGAAAATCGAAGCTGAAGTCATCGAAATTAAAGATGGCGAAGCGGTTGTTTCCGCCAAAACCAGCAACAACAGCGGTCTCACCTGCCAGGCAAATATTACACTGGCGGTCCGCCCCCGCACCACACCGGACTCCATGCCGGAACTTTACAGTGAGTTCGACAAATCTGAAAACTCGGCGATGGATGTCTCCCAAATTATGTCCCTGATGCCGCATCGCTACCCGTTCCTGCTGATTGACAATATCGCGTCCATTGACGGCAACAACATTGTCGCGGTAAAAAATGTTTCCATCAACGAAGAAATTTTTGCCGGATGCCCGGATGACTACGCCGTCCTGCCGGAATCACTGCAATGCGAAATCGTGGCTCAGGCCGGTTGCGCCTGCGTTTTGTCACGGCCGGAGAATAAAGGAAAACTCGGATATTTTATGTCTATCGATCACGCCGAAGTATTCCATCCAGTTTTTCCCGGCGACCAGATTATCTGCGAAATTGAACTCCCCGCCGGACAATCACGTTTTGGCAAAGGAACCGGTTCGATTCGCGTCGGCAATAAAATCGTTATGAAAATAACCCTGATGTTTGCAATCGTCGATCCGGCTTAAGTCAATTATATTGGAGATTTTTGCCCGACTCGGACGTATTTCATAGTAAACAAGCAGAAGATACAAGATTAAAGAAACAAGACTGGAAAAATTAAATACAAAGTGGCGCACCGGAAGGAGTCGCGTAACCTTACGCACGACAGTTTTTCGCCGGTTTAAGGCTAAATCTGGCGCTACTCAAGAGATATCGATAAAGCGATACCATCCAGTCGCCCATTTCCCTGCTTTCAACTTGCCCAATTTTCTTGCTTGCCCGCTTTCCCGCTTGCTCTTATCATAATTTATCAAACAAAAAAGCAATAATAATAATTTGCATATTTTCTTTAATCCAGTAATGTAAAGTCTTTTCATGTCAAAATCAGACATGGCTAAACTGGAATCATAAAATCAAGGAGAATTATTATGGATGTCAACGTCAAAACAGAAATTTTTGCAGATGGTATCGGCCAGATTCATTTTGCCGGCGGAATGGTAAGATTTGATTTCGTAACTCTTCAGCCCGATGCTGACGGCAAAAACGAACCCACCCCGTTGTGCAAAGAGCGCATCATTATGCCACCGCAAGGATTCCTGAACGCCTTCAACTCCATGCAGAATCTGATTGATAAACTGCTCGAAGCCGGCGTTCTCCAGAAAAACGCTAATGCTGTTGACAAGAAAAAATAATCTTCCGTCAATAATTTGTTTTTCATAACTGACTTGCATATTTTTTGTGCAAGTCAGTTTTTTTGTGGACAATAGATTGCAGGGCAATCCAAAGGCGCTTCACGTCAGAAGTTCCGGAACGCCGGTTAAGTTCCAACATTGAACCAGAGCTCTGTAAAGATGTCCAGTTGGATGCCGTTTTTTAGTCTCGCACTACACACACTACAACTTACAAGCTTCCGTCAGGAACGTTTGCAAGCTCACAGGGATGCTTTGCGCAAGAAGAAAGGAGCCTGAAAATCAAGAAAAATCACTGAGCTCCGTTGCCGCTTGATTTACAGAACGACACCAGTCAAAACCTATCTTCTCTTCACGGCTTTCATGGTGAACTTTCCAATTTCGTGTTATGCGTGGCAAAGAATGTTAAAGCACAATCTTGTTCAACGGGTATTCCACTATGCCGTGTGCGCCACATTTAATCAATTCCGGAATAATGTCGCGAACGACGTATTCATCAACAATCGTGTTCAGCGCGCACCAGCCTTCTTCAGTCAGATTGGATACGGTGGGGCGTTCAAGCGCGGGGAGTTTAGCCAATGCCTGCGCCAAATCTTTTTCCAGGATATTGAGCATCAAGCCGACTTTTCCTTCGGCGGCGAGAACAGCCTTCAGCAACATCGCCAGTTTTTCAATTTTATTTTTTTTGAACGAGTCAGCCATAGCCGCGTGATTGGCGATAAAACGGGTGGTGCTTTCACAAAGCGTATCAATAATTTTCAGGTTATTCGCGCGGAGCGAAGAGCCGGTTTCAGTGATTTCAACGATGGCATCAGCCAGTTTCGGCGGCTTGACTTCGGTCGCGCCCCAACTGAACTCAACGGTGGCGTTTACGTTATGTTTCACGAGATAACGTTTTGTCATTCCCACGGCTTCAGTGGCAATCAGTTTTCCTTCGAGGTCTTTGATACTGTTGATGCATGAATTTTCCGGCACCGCCAGAACCCAACGCAAAGGTTTGCGACCGACTTTGCCGTAAACCAGTTCCGCCACTTCGACCACATCGGAACCATTTTCCTGAATCCAGTCGTGGCCGGTCAAGCCGCAGTCCATAATCCCTTTTTCCACATAGCGAGACATTTCCTGAGCGCGAATAAGCATACATTCTATTTCCGGGTCGTCAATTTCAGGGAAATATGACCTGGAGTTTATTGAAATCCGGTATCCGGCTTTCGCAAACATTTCAACGGTGCTGTTTTCCAGGCTGCCTTTGGGAATTCCAAGAATAATTTTAGACATCCGCTTACCTCATCTCTAGTCATTAAATTTTAGTAAAAATTCACCCTAATATAATCCATGACATATTTTTTTAAATTATTCAATCAATATAAGTTCATTATTTTTAAAAGTGTGGTATATTACTTACAACTTTAACAAAGGAGGAATTTATGCTCCGTTATCTGTTAATAACTTCTCTTATCGTGATTAGTGGAATGAATCTCTCTGCTCGCGCCAAAATGACATTCTCAAAGGATACTTTTGCGAACACGTCCAGCAGCGAAACCAAAGAAATCACCAAGAAAGCTGATGACGCGGCGCGCGAGGCACGCGAAGCGGCAAGCAAAGGCGACACAAAACTCGCTGATGCGTTGCGCCAATGCGCTGACGCTTATGAATCCATGCGTGCCGCAATTATCAGAGGCGACGACAGTTCCAAGCAGAAAGCTCAGGTTGCAATCACCAAAGCGGAAGCAAACTTGACCAAAGTCAAAACTCCGCCAGCCGCCAAATAATAATTTACAGATGGCGATACCTCGCTGACAGAAGGATAAGGTAACCTGGCTGTTTCCGGCGTTTCATTAACTCGCTTTTTTTCGAGTTATATACTTGCGGTGACTGACAAATGCGTTATCTTATCCTTTCTGCTGTCCAGCTGTGACAGCGCTGAACAAGGAACAAATAAAGTGATAAAACAGATATTCGCAAAAATTGAAACCGATGAAGAGTTGCTACCGGCTGAAATAAAAGAGTTGTTACAACTTGAAGACAAAGCTGAGATTAAAACATTATTCGACCTGGCCTACAAAATAAAACTCAAATATATCGGCAACAAAGCCTATTTCCGCGGCATCATTGAATGCGGCAATATCTGCATGAAAGATTGTTATTACTGCGGCATCCGCCGCAGCAATGAAAATGTTGAACGCTTTCTTATGGACCGCAAGGAAATCCTGCGCGAAGCCGTGTGGGCGTTCGAAAATAACTACGGCTCCATCGTTATCCAGTCAGGCGAACGTTCCGACGCAACATTCATTAACCTGATTGAACAAGCGTTGCTGGAAATAAAAGATCATACCGGCGGCAAACTGGGTATTACGCTTTCGCTTGGGGAACAAACCCCGGCAACCTATCGCCGCTGGTTCAACGCCGGCGCGCATCGTTATCTGTTGCGCATTGAAACCTCCAACCGGGAGCTTTATCGCAAACTGCATCCTGAAGACCACAGTTTTGACGTGCGCCTGAACTGCCTGAAGTCTCTGCGTGAAGCTGGCTACCAAGTCGGAACCGGGGTAATGATTGGGCTGCCGTTCCAGACTATTGATAATCTGGTGGACGACATCCTGTTTTTCAAAGCTATGGATATAGACATGATTGGCATGGGACCGTATCTGGTGCACAGTGAAACGCCGCTGGCTAAAGAAATGCCAAACTTCGACAGCCGACGCGAATATCAGCTCGAACTAAGCCTGAAAATGATTGCCGTTGCCAGAATCTACCTTAAAGACATAAATATTGCCGCCACCACCGCGCTTCAGGCGTTGAAACACGATGGTCGCGAACTCGGCCTGCTGGCTGGAGCAAATGTTATTATGCCCAACGTTACAGAAACCGAATTCCGCCCGAACTACCAGCTGTATGACAATAAACCGTGCATGGATGAAAATTCCAGTATGTGCCGAGGTTGCCTGAGCGGCCGCATCGCCAAAATCGGTGAAGTCATCGGCTTCGATGAATGGGGCGACTCACCGCATTTCGCCAGCCGCCAGCAAAAAAAAGTTTGAAGTTTCAATTATCTCTTTCCAGCTTAATGCTTACCGATGAGGTCAATTTTCTGCCAGGCGCCGGAACGGAACCGCCAGAAGATAATCAATGCTTCCACCAGTGTGCAAAATGTCAGAAAAATCCAAACTGTAATAATGGAACTTTTGCAGTAAATTAACAGAACAGTTCCGGGCACCATCAACAGCCAGGCGCAAAGCGAACTGATTATCAACACTGATTTGGTGTCACCGGCTCCACGCAACGCGCCCATGAAAATAAATTTAGTTGCGTCAAAAAAGTTAAACAGCGCGGCACAGGCCAGTATCCAGCGTCCGTAACGCAATACTTGAGTAAAATCTATCGCGCTGTGCTTGCTGCCAGGACTGAACATTCCAATCAACGTCAGCGGCAGAAACAGATAAAACATACTGCAAAAACTCATATAAACCGAAGTCAAACGCCAGGAATGGTAAGCGCTCTTCAACGCCACATCCTTCTGATCGCGCCCGATATATTGTCCGCAGACAATCGACGTGGCCTGAGAAAACCCCAACAACGGCATAAAACTCAAATGATTGATGGATAATGCAATCGTCGTTGACGCCAGCGCGACTTCGCTCAAATTGCCAATCATAAACGTCACAAACGTAAAAGCGCCGACATCGAACAACACTTGCAAACCGGACGGAGTTCCGAACGAAAACAGTTTTTTTAAATATTCCATGCGCAATTCGCGAACTTTTCTGGTCGGGAATTGCACCTGATCAACTGAACTGAACAGTATCATCGCACACAGCAGGATGAACGCCGCCGCAATCGAAGTTGCTTGCCCTGCCCCCAAAATTCCCAGAGCCGGCATACCGCATTTACCAAAAATAAAAATATAGTCAAGAATAATATTCAGCCCACAACCGGCAATATTAATCATCGCAATGCATAAAGTTTTTCCGCGTCCGGAGAAAAAAGAGAAAAACGCCGAAGACATGCAAATAAATGCCCCGCAAGGAATCAACGATTGAAAATACTCCTTCTCTTTCCCCTGAATCAATGGATTATGCCCGTTGTGACTAAGAATAAAATCACCCGCGAAGGGAATGACAAATACAATCACCAGTGACGCGAAGACGGCGAAATAAAACCCGGACCAGGCGGCTTTCACGCAGGAGAGATTATCCCTGGCGCCGAAAAATTGCGCCACCAGCGCCGAGGTGAAATTTGTAGTAACCATAAAAAAACAGAACAGCGTGAAATATAAAATCCCAGCTGGCAACGCCGCCGCGACATCTTCCGTGGAATTTTCCGCCAGAAACATCCGGTCAACAAACTGCATCACGGAATTGCTGGCGCTCATCAGAATCAACGGATACGCGACTTTCCAAATTTCCAGATAACCGCCGGATTCGATAAAATGATGACGACTGAAATATCCCGATAATTTCCTCAAAAAAACCATATAACCTTACCAACTGTAATTATTAAGCATAAAGAATTAAACAGTAAACGAAAAGCGCCAAATTTAAAACCAAATTAAAAAAATAAACCATTTTTTTGTTGTAAAAATTAAAACAGACCGGGATTAACATTTAAGCTGAAAATAACCATCGCTATACTTGTTTGCGATTATTCTTTATCATCCCGAAAGAATTTTCCCGGAGTTTTGCCCAAAGTTTTTCTAAACATTTCAATAAATGCGCTGAGGCTTTGATAGCCCAGATCAAGATATATAGATGACACCGATTCTCCCTGTTCCAGGCGCTTAACCGCTTCCAGCAAACGCAACTGCTGACGCCACGCCCCGAAAGTCATTCCTGTTTCCCGTACAAACATTCTCGCCAGCGTTCTTGGCGTAGTAAAAACTTGACGCGCCCATTGCTCAAGATTGCGCGAATCTCCAGGCGCAACCAGCAAAGCCTCAGTTACTTGACGTATGCGTTCGTCCTGAGGCAGAGGTAAACCTAGCGGAACCGGCTTCAGTTGCCGTAATTCATCCAAAATTACCATCATGATACGCCATTCAACACTATCAGCACGATAATTCTCATCGAAAGTCATTGCCCGCAGAATCAGCTCGCGCAACAGCGGTGGAACATTGATTACGCAACACAAACCTGGCAGACCATCGACGGCAGAGGGATCAATAAACAGGTTCCTGACTGAAACCGCTGCGGAAAAATAGACTTGATGTTCCATCAGCGGCGGCATCCATACTGCCTGCGATGGCGGCACTAACCAAATGCCGGTTGCACAATTAACCCTCATCACTCCGCTACTGGCATAAATCAATTGCCCGCGCGGATGGGCGTGCGGCGCTGCACAACCAGCATTTTCCACTTCCATCGTCAATGGAATTACTGGATGTTTTGAATCAAGCCGAAACCCAATCTCTACGGGCGGCAATTTTGTCATTTTTGCTATATTCATTGTCAAAATATAGCAAGACAGACATAACATTCAAATATATATTTATTATTAACCATTAAATTAAGGAATTAAAGCAATGAGTAATAATTTTACTTCAGAACATGACCGGAAAATTATTGACCAGTTTACAAAACAGGCTGAACCATTTGCTCGAGTGGCGGGACATTCGGATGCCATGAACCTGCTGGTTGACATTGCCGCCGTCAACAACCATGATACCGTGCTTGATGTTGCCTGCGGACCGGGACTGGTTGCCTGCTTTTTTGCGGAATATGCCGAACATGTCACGGGGATTGACATCACAGAAACAATGATAAGTGCAGCCAGAAAACGGCAAAAAGAACTCGCGTTGACTAACATGAGCTGGGGCGTGGGAACTGCCTGTCAGTTGCCTTATGCCAATGATACGTTTTCAATTGTAATTACTCGCTACAGCTTTCATCATTTTTTAAACCCGGACGCTGTTCTCAAGGAAATGATTAGAGTTTGCAAACCTGATGGCATTGTAATCGCTGCCGACGTAGCCATTGCTCCGGAATGCGCCGAGTTTTATGATAATATGGAAAAACTTCGAGATCCTTCGCACGTCAAAGCGCTGACAAATATTGAATTTTCAACCATGTTCAAAATTTCTGGTTTAACCGGATTGCAACAGAAAAATTATTCCGTGGAGATGGAATTGGAAGCACAACTGGCGGCATCATTTCCATTACCCGGCGGCAAAGACAAGCTGCGGGCAATGCTCAAAGCGGACATCGGCAAAAACCAGCTCGGAGTACGCGCAGAAACACGTAACCGAAAAATCATTTACTACTATCCGATTGCTATCCACGCCGGAAAAAAGTCTTTATAAAAATATGCGTTGATTACGCGCCTTGCCGCGTAATCAACCACCTCCATAAGTCATTATATCCATTTTTTCACCATGACTAAATGTTCATTTTATTTCAGTTTTCTGCTATCAACTATCCTGAACTTGACAAGATGAAACAAAGTGTCATATTAGTGTCGTAAATTTGTCGCAAACATTCACAGGACGAAAGAAATTGTTTAATCTGGATTATTTGGCAAAAAAAACTGGCATCAGCAGGCGCACTGTCAGATATTATATTCAGCGAGGCTT
>Ga0172380_10006247_pt1 | contig 13956 bp, 23 predicted proteins | sample Leawe162metaG_FD_119747 | JGI IMG/M metagenome (GOLD analysis project Ga0172380, IMG submission 119747) | Leachate microbial communities from a municipal landfill in Southern Ontario, Canada - Leachate well 162 metaG | ecosystem: Engineered > Solid waste > Landfill > Unclassified | place... | reverse complement strand
TCCCATCCGTTCCTCAATCTGTTCAATGCTTGCCGCTGCCAATGTCTCAAGGTCTTCAAATCCAGGCATAACAGTTTTCCTTTGCTCTTAGCGCCGAGCCGCGAATACGCCATAAGGCGAGTGTTTATTTTAAGCCCTGCACGTCAGGGCAGAACGAACCTTCTTTTGCAATCAACTTTTCATATTCCTGATAGACTGGGTCTTGCACGCTTATTTTCAACCATTCAATCAGGTAGCACATCAATTCTTCTGTTTCTCTACATAAATTTATTCCGCAACATTCCATTATTGAGCATGCGGCATGTCCTAATTCATGGGCAACTATACTTGCTTTTGACAAATCTCTTACCCACACGTATACATCTCCTTCAGCATCTCGAACTCCTCCTAGCGAAGTCGCCGAGAAATATATTCTGGTCCTTTTGTCATCAAATTGATATATAGCGTCACTTGCCTCTTTATCATCGCAATTGCCCACGAAGAAAACAGACCTAGAGAATATTGGTACCTCTACTGAATGGAAAATCATCTTTTCTTGATTTTTCATACTTCGACGCCTTCTTTCTTCAGCAATCCCTTGGCGATATTCTGCATATCTTTCAGGTGCCTCTCTGTGGCCGCCAGGCTTCCTGCGCTTCCGCTTCCTTCTGTCGGTCTGAGCCCGCAGCTCCAAAGCTGGTCCATAAGCTTCTGAGCGTTTTTTATAGAAAGACGCAGGCAAGGTTCATAAGAAGCGCAACAATCATCACCTTCGCTGAATGTGATCGGGTTAGCAACAAGCTCTTTCCCGCTACCATCTCCAGAAGACATAGCCATAGAAATGGACACATCGCGGCCAAAGTCGGTTTTTTCTGCGTAAATAGTCATGTCTGCTTTCATCATCTCACCCCATCGTTTGCCATCGTCTCAATCCCCTGCTGCCCACCAACAAGAGGAGACTGCGGCTGCTCTTGGCCCATGGCCGGGACTTCTGCTGCAGGCTGCTGAACAGTTCCGGAAACTTCCGGAACTTCTGCTTCCTCGTATCCAGCCCCTTTCAGGATCTCGTCAGCTACGGGGGCAATCTGCGGGATTGTCGCCACCAACTGGCCTGACTGCAGGGCCGAATACATGGCCTCAACCATCTTCACCAGCCTTTCCGCGTCGATCTTCTTGTTCTGCTTTTCGAGCTGGTTAACTTTCTCCTCAAGCAGCTTGACGTTCGCCTCCGAAATCCGACGCTCCAGGTCTGCGGCGATCTTCTGCGCCTCTTCGGCCTGCTTGTCGGCCTCTTCCTGCTGCTCGTCGGTGAGCTTCGGCTTGATCCCTGCGAGCTTGCGGATGGATTCCGCCAGGTCGTCTTTCTCCGGCACATCGGTCAGCATGATCATGGCCGGTACCGCAAGGGCTTGCATCTGCGGTGGCAGAGACTTGACAACTTCCGAGAGGACTTTCAACTGCTGGCTCTTGAATGATGGAGTGCTTGGGATATCCTCAAGGGTTACCTTCACGCCGATGTTCGATATGTCATTTTCGATAATCTCTTTGCCTGATTCGTCAGCCGTCTTTTTGTTCAGCGTAACCAGCTGCCGCTTGCCGTTCTTTTTGTAAGCGACATCCATCTGCACGCCCTTAATGTCCTCGTGCACCAGCGAAAAAAGAATCTCGCCAACCAGCCGGCGCCCGAAGGCGTGGTTGTCATTCAATTCAGCCATCATGATGTTGCTCTGCTCGACAAGGCTGTCGGTCATGACCCCGGAAGTAGAGTTCCCCTTGTCTCCGAGAGCAGCCTTGTATATGCCGGCCGCCTTCTCGATGTCCTGGGACGCCTGTTGCCGCCTTGAGAACTGCTGTGCACTCAACTGGAAATCGGTGAACACCTTGAATCTTCTGTTCGGCTTCTGCGGGTCCAGAAAGACAACTGCGTTCGGGCTTGATACCTGGTCCACAACCTGCTTCCAGGTATTGTACCGGGTGTCAATCGCGTCAGAATCAGCTTCAATTCTCTTGGCGTTGAGCAGGGCATGCATTTTCGCATCTGCAGAGTTAACCACATCCTGAGGGGAAATCATTCTCCTGATCATCCCGTACCGAATCCCCGAATTGTCCTCTTTGTAGCCGAAGAAGGGGACATATGGAAAATGATTGTGCGGGTAAGGGGTCGGGAAATCGTAAAGCCTATGCGGCCCCAGGTAGAAAGCAACTCTGAGAGATGAGTAAACCCTCAGCTCAGGAGGACTTATCAACCCTTGCTGAACTGCTGCCACATGCTCAGGGTTCTGCTTGTTGAATGGTATCACCTTTCCATTGGGCAGAGTAGACACGTACCCTCGCTGCCAGGTGCGATACCAGACCTCGAACAGCGTTGCCCGTTTCCGGTCAGCGTCGCGCCATTCGTTTTCGTCAATGTTGGTGGTGCGCTCCAAGTGGGCGGCATAAGCCAGGTCCGGATCATTTAGCCGATCCATGGTTTCGTACTGCCATGATTTGAACCTGTCAGCCGTGGTCCAGCGAATGAGCTTTTCGTGCTCCGGCATCATGGCAATCAAGATATCATGGTCAAACCTGCGCTTGCGGACGAGGTAACGCCCGTCAGACAGATCCGGCTGTTTCGCCCGCCAGTCCCACCACATTTCATTACGGTGGACAAAATCGACCTTGTACCTGTAGGCCATGGCATCAACAGCCCTGGAAACCTCGACCCAACCGACGCCGGCCTTGATAAACGATGCATAGGCATCGGAGATTGCCCGATCTGCCCTGGACATTCTCTCAGCCTCATTCAGCTTGGCGTTGAGGGCAAGGAGGATCTCTTCCGGCACTTCGCTCGCTTCGTCGGCCTCGATAACTCTCCAGTCAGTGCGGGTCTTGGCCTCCATGCCGAGGACTGAATCAATCACCGGGCCTATGAGATTTGTCACCAGGGGAGGAATACCGAGGCGCTCCATGGTGGCCAGTCGTTCTGCTTTGAGCTGATGTGCGTCGTAGTAGTCTCCGCAGATATCAGCCTCCTTGCGCCATTCCGGCTGGTACTGGAGATCGGACAAGAGATTTTCCAAGGCGGCAAGTGAAAGCCCACCTGGTTCTTTGCGCTCAACGATCATTTCGCTTTGTTCCATAATCCCTTATCCTATACAAACCAGTCGCGGGGGGCGGTGTGGTCAATCCCCTGATTTCGCCGTGGCTCTACGATTGCGTTCCTTAGGTCCATGATCCCGATCCGCATAGCCGACATGATTTCGTTTTGCTCGTCTACAACATTGCCATCCTTCCGGTGGAAGGCCCGGAACTCAGAAAACCATGGCTGCAAGTGAGAGAAGACCTTGATCTTCCCGGCCTGCATCCTGGCCAGCACATCTTGAATCCCTGCCTCTGCGGAAACCATTGACTCTTTCCGCTCTCCTACAACTCCGGACTCAGCGAAGTGCGCATGCTCCGAACGCATGTTCACGCCCTGCTCTCTGTACTGCTGCGCCAGCTGCTCGCCGTGCCTGGCCTGCTTGGCCTGGTAACCGTCAAGTGGCCATGCAACCGGAATCCATTTTCCCCGGCCATTCACCGCGGCGGCCTGAATCGGTACAGATGTCTCGCGCATCTTGAGCACGTCGTAAATGTAAACGATGTCCGCCTGTTCATCCCAGGCCATCCATGCCCATCCGAGGAACTTTCCGCAGCCGACAATCCGCTTCCAGTGCGATGGTATCGGGATGGGCTCAGTCACAATCAGCTCTTCCGGCACCGGGTAAACTTTCCTTATGCCGGCAGCAATCGAAACGCCTCTGCCGAGAAGGCCAAGCGTGTCAACTCCGTCATCCGGAGAACCGGCCGGGAAGACAAGGCACTGTCTCTGCAGCTCGCCAACCCAGGCGGCAATGGGCCAGAACAAGAGGCCCATGCCTGATAGAGCGATGACCGGCTGCGCGTTGGTCACCTTGTCGTTGACTGCGGGCAGATATTCCAGCAGGCAATTGACATTACGCTTCAGCATCTCAGATCGGAGCATGCCTTCTGTCGCCCGGCGAATCTGCCCGGACTCACAGAACCAGCAAATCGGCTTCCATCGCTCCATCATGTCAATCTGGTGGGCAATCCATTTCTCCGGGCCTACCTGATCACGCCACCAATCCAGCAGGTAAGCACGGCCGGATGGATGAACGCCCATAATGCCCTGCTCTGTCCAGTCTCCATCGTCAGGGGTGACGGCATTGTCTGAGGCTCCGATGATCTGCAGGTCTTCCGGCCGGTCGCCGTAGGTGGCCATGTCCTCCTTGCGGAACAAGATGCCTTCTGCCGGGGAGGGAATCTGCTGGTACAGGCTCGACCAGGTGCGCCGATTCAGCCTGAACTGCATCCAGTGCCGATCGTCGAACCATTCAGGCCACAGCATTTCGCCAATCTTGCGGCCAAGCGGGTCAGTTTGTGTTTGGCACTCAGCCTGAAAACAGAGCACCGTCCACACATTTCCATCGCGGCAGAGGATATCACCTGACTCTCCTGCCCATGTCTCGGGGAGAATCCGGCCGCACAGGTCGCGCTCATTCCAGCGGGTATTGATGATGACAACCCAACCGCCAGGTATGAGCCTGGTCAGCAGGTCATCCTCATACGCGGCGAATGTCCGATCCTGGATAACCTGCGAATCCGCATCTTGCCGGCCCTTAACCGGGTCATCGATGACGATGCCGTTTGCTCTGTTGCCTGTGATGCCGGTCAGGATTCCGCAGGCGATGTACTCAGAGTAGTTGGTGAGGGAAAACTCGTTGGCGGCCCGGGAATCCTTCGCCAGCTCTGTTTGCATCAGCGCAATTGTTTCTGGAGACTGAATTAATTGCCTGGTTCTGCGTCCATGCCGCCTGGCCAAATCGTCTCCGTAGCTGGCCAAAATTACTTTGCGGTTTTCTCCGTTGCTCAAATACCATGTTGGTGCCACCACACTTGCATAGGTACTTTTTGCAGAGCCTGGTGGAGCCATGATCATCAGCCGGCCATGTGGCGTCGCCATGCACTTCTGCATGGCCTGCAGAATCAGCACATGATGTTCGGCCTGCTGAGTTTCGATGAGCGGAATCTTTGCCCCGTCATCAATCTCGCTGGCTGGACATCCAGGCACGGGAACACGGGAGGCGAACGTGACAAGATCCTTCCTGGCCTTCCTGCGCTCAAGAAGAATAGAAGCGGCTTGCTGTTGCAATGTCGCTCCATCTATCATGGTTTCTACCGGCTGAGTGATCGCCATTTCGTCCTTGCTGTACCTCAGTTCTCGCCTAACGTGTGAAAACTCACTTTCCAACCTTCCCGGCCGCGATTGCCTCAAGCATTGAATCGGACATCGTGCTGAGGGTGAGCGGGTTATCCTTGCTGCCAACCTCGTTGAACAGCTTCAAGTGCTTCCCGAGCTTCTCCAGGCTTGAGTTCTTGTCCCAAAACCTCAACTCAGAAATGTGCTCAACCTCAACAGGGTCGGAGCCTGGAACCGCTTTCGTGCTCACCTTAATCGATGAGATTGAAGCGGTGGCCGCTTCCGACATCATGTGTATCGGCAGGAGGCGTCCATTTTCGTCAAAGACTTCGCGGATGTTGGAGAAAGCTATCTTGCCTATTTCCTGCAGCGTTCTCTCTGCCGTCAATTCAATCTTTTCCAGTATAGGAGCCCGTAATTCGTCTATCCTTGCTCTGATCTTGGTCTTATCCATCAATCTCTTTGCGTTCCGGTTGATGGTTGTCGGCTTCTGTTTTGCCGCTCCATAGGCAGAACGATAGGCGTCAGAGGAATTTGCACCGCGCAATATTGCCAAACAAAAGTTTTCTTCCTTCGCGGTCAATCGGGCAGCAGCCATCAGCCAACCTCAATCCAGCGGGCTTTGCTGTGGGCCACAAACACTTTCATTCCGTCGAACTCGGCTTGCCTGGACGCAGCAGAATGAGGTTCCATTTTGTAAAGGGACATCGCCTCCAACTCATGACAGAAATACTTTGCGGTATCATAACCGAGGACAAGACGGGAAGGAGCCGGGCCGAGCGGGTGATTGTCTTGAAAATCATACTTTTTGTCTAGTATTTGCTCGACAATGGGGGAGTCCGGCGCACCCCATATGCCTGCAGGCGGCAAAATACCTCGGCAAGCATCGGCAATCGTAAGCGGTTTCAGCCAGCGGTGGTCGGCCGTGGCAGCCTCTGCTGTTTTGTCCGGCACGCCAAGATCACAATCTCCAGGCTGGATGCCGAAAAAAGGATTCGATGATCCGTGGTCTTTCTTCCCATCGGCCGTGGCCTCCGCTACATGGCGCTTGTAGGCTCTGCGGAGGAAAACACCGAACAGTGGTGGCCAAGGTGTTGCATCCTTGGCAGCAGCTGACTCTTTTCCACCCACAGACGCCTCGTCAACCGCCAACAACTCTTCCGCAGTGCGGTGGAAATCATCGGTTAAAATATCTTTTACTTTTCTGGGCAATTCATCAAATTCTCTTGATAAACAAATAAAATTCCCCAAATCGTAACGTCTCATTACGATCTCTTTTCTCTTCTCTTCAAGTTTTTTCTGTTCCATCATTTCACGATATCATCTTCCCAGGTCGCTTTCGCGGACTGGATTTTGCCAACAAAGAAGCGCACCGCGACCATGACAGTTCCGGTGTGCCTCGCCAATTCGCAACGTTTGCAGGTGTCGTCCAGATACTCATAGACGGCCTCCTTCTTGTCTGTAGTTGCCTTGGTGGGTATTTTTGGATTATCACTCATAGATAACGAGTACAGATTACCTTTTCTGTTCGCAATAATTTATTATCGAGATATGGCAATTATTTTAACATTAATTAATAAAAGGTATTGACGTTTAATTAATAAGTGGTTATATTTTTATCAAAGGGAAGGGCATTCGGCTAAAAAAACAAAAGAGGTGAGAGACCATGTGGGAATACAGCACTGTAGAAGAATGGGATAACGCAATTGCATCAGCAACAGGAGAAGAAAAAGAGAGATTAACCAATCGCTCCGAGAAATGGGATTCAAGAAATTGCAATAATGGCTTGGCAGTCTATTGCGCACATTACAAAGACACTGACCAATTTATAATTTTTATCAACGGGTTCGCTCTCAACAGAAATAGCTGCTCTTACGATATTGCTTACCAATTGGCAAAAGCAAACGGGCAGATTTCTTTCGCTGTAACAGTTTATCATGATGCAAAAAAACCAATTCCTTACACTGTAGATTATGAGGTTGCATAACCATTCCCCCGGCCCTGGACACGCACATGGCCGTGATGAGCGGTTAACCTGGCCCGGCATACCGGGAAATTTTGAGGAGGGAATCAATGATCAGAATACACAACTTCGAAACGACAGCGGATGCGTACGACGCAACGCAGTGCGACCCGGAGGTGAAGAAAGGCGACATCCTGATTATCGAAAGCGAGCGCGTCATCGGGATAGCCGACACCTGGCCGGTAGCCGTGACGAGAGAGCACGGGGCATTGCATTGGATCAAGAAGGGGAGAGCCGGGCTGTGCTCGGTAATCGAGGACATCGCAGGCGGCAGCGAGTACGAAAAGAAGTTCCGCCCGGTAGAAAATCCGGAAGAAATCTTCCTCGCCGTAGAAATCGCCCTCGGCATGAGCAGGATATGGGGGTGGTGGTGATGACCTACGTCCTCCCCACAATCGGAATAGTGCTGGCAATCGGAATAATAGCCCTAGCCATCAAGGTGGCCAAAGGAGAATGATCATGGCAACGCCACAGGATGAAATCTACATCGCAGTCAGGGAAAGCGAAGGGAAAGAATGGATTGACCTAACATCATGGGGATATGTAGAGCTGACAGCGCGAGATAGCGCAGACAATGTTGACGGCACTATTCCGCAGTGGGCCGAGAAAAACCCGATAGTCCGCATCGCAAAATTCAAACTGGCCGAGATCAAACCATGAAAACCATCATCATCAACATGGAAACCAATCGCAAACCTGGCAGGCCTCCAGGGACAACAATACCTCCCGAAGAAAAACGGGTGATGATCTCCATGAAAGTATCACCATCCACGAAAAAATGGCTACAGGAACATGGAAACCAGGGCCGGCTGATTGACCGGCTTGTGGATGCTGAGAGGGAGAAATGAGAAGAGCCCGGTTGATAGCCGGGCCTCTTCGTTCAAGGCCTGAATCCAATCACATCATAAAGCGCCTGCAGAGTAGCTGCGGCGCACTCATACGCTTCAAAGTTTGTCCCACCAGGGTCCGAGAAATCAGAGATTTCCTTGATCGGGCCGAGCATCGGCTCCAGGAGCGCGAGCTTTCTCTGGTCCCGGATCTTCCCGGCCAGATCCACGATGGACTGGTAAGCAATGGAGATGAGTACGAAATATTCCCACTGCTTCGGCACCTTCTCAATCTCTGCCTTCCACCGGCGCATCCTTTCCACGATCCAATCGCCGTCTTTGCGCTCCTGCCTCACCTTCTCCGCGGTTGTCTCACCACCCGGGGAAGAAGGGTACCGGCTTATGGCATGGTGGGCCATGTTCATGGCCACATCGAGAGCGTAGGAGACGGAAGGGCCGACGCTGCACTCTTCTTTGATGGTCTTCAACGCCCCTGATGCTGAGGCCAGGATGGCCATGGCTTGTCTTGTGCTTTTCGACATAGATCACCCCTTATGGTTCAATCTCCTATTAAATTTATCCAATTCTTCTTTAACTGCTTCCTTTTTCCCAATTTCCACCAGACAGGACGCGGCAAGCGCGCCGGCCATAAAAACAGGAAGCAGTTCTTGTTTCTTGATGTCTCCCTCGCACTCGTCCATAAATATCTGTTCAAGCGTTACGTTCATTTCTCCCATCCTTATCAAAGTTGAATTTCATCAAAAAACATCGACCGTCCCATTCTTGTCCGGGGAGCAGAGGATCACTCCCCCCAGGTGTGCCGGCCACACATCTACCCCGAGGTGATTGTCCCCATATTATTGCGCCTGGGGACACCGCTGCTGCAGAATGGAAGACTTTGCGGTCGTATGAAAGGCGCTTGCAGATCAGCTGCCGAATTGCACCGTAGCCCACTCCAACAGCCACCGGGCATCACTCTCGTTATCGTCCTCTGGCGCTACGCCCCACTTGGCAAGGTAAGCGGCCATCATCATGTCCTTGCTGGCGTTGCCCTTACCTGTTGCAAATAGCTTGAGAGTGGTTGACGGGCAATCGGTATATTCTATCCCATTTTTTTCTGCAGTGCCTGCCAGGTAAGCAAGCATGCCGTTGAGAACTTCATTCGCGGCCCGGCCCCTTGCGTGTGGGCGCTCGTAAACGATAAGACCTGGCTTAACCGTCTGGCAAATCTCGGACAGCCAAGCCTCAAACCTGATGAATATCATCCCCCGGCTGTCTCCCGCTCTCTTGCGGAAATTTTCAACTCCGGAATGATCCACGGTTGCCCACCCTGTTTTTGTTGCCATATCTAAAGCTAGTATTTTTTTCATCGATCGCACCTATTCAAAAATTAAAGCCGGGCGCCGGCCACCACATCCTTGATTCGCCGGAGGTCTTGGGATCGCCCTGGTGTTCGTCAGAAGGGGACGTCAAGATCGCCATAGTCTGGGATTTCAGAACGACTCGTTTCACCTTCACCGTGATTCCCGGACGACGAAGAGGAGCCCTTGGAATCAAGCATACGCATTTCCCGGACGTTTATTTCCGTGCTGTACCGCTTGTTCCCGTCCTTGTCGTCCCAGGCTCTTGTCTGCATCGGCCCGATAATCATCACCTTGCTTCCCTTGGTGAGATAATTTGCCACGGCATCAGCCGTTTTTTCCCACGCAACGCACCGAACAAATTCAGTCTGCTTTTTTTCCCCGAACCCGGTATCGCAACATACGGTAAAATTTGCAACGTGCTTGCCGCTTTGAGTGTATCTCGAAGTGGGATCAGCTGATAGACGCCCAACTCCCGTGAATTGATTATACATTTTTCTATTTATCCTTTTGTTTTTTTGTCCCCGCCCCTCTGAAACCAATTTCCCCAGGGCGAAGATTCAAAAGTGATTTTTTATTCAGCCTTCCCTTCTTCGAACAGTCTCCCATATTTTCTTTTTGTGTCCCAGCAAACAAGTGGGCAGGATTTGTACACGGAGGGTTGTCACATTTATGGCAAACATTTTTTCCGTCAGGTATTTCCCCATACTCTTTTTCATATGACACCCTGTGTGCCTTTTCCGGAGAATTATTTCTTCCATCCCTGTTGCTAATAATACCATAACCGGCGCCATCAACACTACCAGTCCACTCCCAACACCCAATTTTCTTAACCTGAAATTTTTCAATTCTATGGAAAATATGCACGACTCTTTCTGGACTTCGGTTAGAGCACGCTTGTCCGCAAAACCTTCTTCCCTCCCACTGTTTGTTTGAATCTCCATACCTCTCTGTGAAAAACTCTCCACACGTCAAGCACTTTTTTCTTCTATTCTGTACTGTCATTTAACTACCTCCCACTCTGGATGATAGTTAAATGTTTTTATTTTGTCAACTACAATATCTCCGGATCACTTCCCAGTCTTCCGATAAACTGACAATTGTTTATCACCTGCATACCCCCTCTGCTTATAATTTAAAAAGATGTGTCTTCCGTTTCTTCGTATCCTTCAAGTCCTGGGTCCTCCAAAATATCCTTGTCTGTTTGCCACTTTCGCCGCTCTCTGCGCCCAAAAACAATATTATTGGGTCTTGGCATTGACTTTAAACAGGCGGCGTGTCCCTCGTACCATCCCCATACAGGACAATCTCGTGACCGTGCTGGCAGATGAACATAGTGCTTCAGTTTTTGCTCACAAATATCGCAGTATAAACCATCTCTTCCGATCATGTTAACCTCTCAGACTAACCAGCGTTACCAGCGGTCAAGCCGCTGAAACGGTCGTCAATATTCAAGTTTAGTTAAAACAAATTTCTGCTGACAATGGTAGCACTCATACTCAAGCTTCAAGTCTTCCCACTTGGCCGTTTCTTCAGTGGTGCCGAAAACAGCCAAGCCGATTTCGTTCCCCTCGTCCATGTCCAAATAAGGCTCATCATTCGCCACGTCTATGAACAGGCCGCAATTGGGGCAAAAAACCTCTACCTTGTATGACACAACCCCTAAAACTTCTTGCATTTGTTTCTCGTCATCTACCCAAAAATCTGAAGGCAAAATGATTCTATTTATGAAATTGGAATTACTCGATAAATATCCTATCCTATTTACCGACCCGTAGATAGCGATAACCGCCACAGAAGAGAAAAACACCAGCCGCCTAGAAACAAAACCTCGTCCTTCCGCTACCACTTTAATTTCCCACATCACCCCACCTATTTCCTCGGCCTATGCAGGCCACAATTTTGAATCGCGTACGGTATGCGCTTCCATTCCACCATCCACGGAGATGGTAAATGCTTGGGCCGCACGCACCCTATTCCGTGCCCTGGTATTTCTTCTTTATTCTCGCAGTCATCACAGAGGTCCAAATTCCTGGTGATTTTCATGATACCCCAGGCCTCGTGTCAATCTCCGCTATCCTGTTTCGCACCTGAGCCATCTCCCTGGCCTTTACGCTGAAATCAATCACATCATAGGCCATTGCTGATCCAGTTTGCTTTCTGTCATTGTTTGCGGCCACCATGCCGGCAACTTCGATCTTGATAATCTCAATCTCTGCCAGGTGTACCGAAAGCTCTTTCAGTGCCGTTGGACTGCATCAAAATCAATGCTTCCTGTTTCATCGACCGCCATTGCAACAGCGCGTCTCGACAGGCTCGCCGGAGCATCCCGCCCCTGAATACTTCAAATTGTCGTTTGTCAATGCGAACCGCTTGATGTTCCTGGCCGCAAGATAATCGCGGTCATGCTCAGTTCCGCAAACACAAGTCCACACACGGTCAGAAAGTTTCAAGTCTCTGTTCACCGTCCCGCAAGCGTCACAGGTGCGGCTACTCGGTTCAAATCTGCCAATCTTCAACAGATTTACCCCGAGCCACTCGCACTTGTATTCAAGTTGGCGGTTGAATTCACTCCATGAAACATCAGCTATTGCTTGCGCCAGGCAGTGGTTTTTCATCATCCCGGCAATATTCAAATCTTCCACCGCTATACTGCCAACTTGGTTTTCGCTGGTCAGTCGGTTGGTCAATTTGTGCAAGAAGTCATTGCGCCTGTTGCTGATCTTTTCGTGGAGTTTAGCCACTTTCAAAACAGCCTTCTTTCTGTTGTTGCTGCCCTTCTTTTTCTTGCTGGCCCTTCGCTGCAAAACCTTGAGCCGTTTCAACTCTTCTTTCAAGTGTCTTGGGTTCTCGACCTTCTCCCCGGTTGACAGTGTGCAAAAATCCTTGATCCCTACGTCAATACCGATTGTGGTATCTTCGGTTACTGGCCTTTTCTCTGGCACTTCGCCCCTGGTTTCGACAAGCACCGAAACAAAATACTTCCCTGTGGTGGTCTTGGATATGGTGAAGGTCTTTGTCTCACCATCAAAGCGTCTTGATATGTGGCAACGAATACCTTCAAGGAACTTCGGGATAATCAGTTTGCAGTTTTCAAAATCAAGTTGCCCACGCTGCGGCACTTGAAATGATTGCCGGTGGTTCTTCTTTTTGAACCTCGGGAACTTTGTCTTGTGCTTGAAGAAGTTCATGAATGCCCGATCAAGAAATAATATGGATGCTTGCAAAGACTGTGCGTTTACTTCCGCAAGCCATGGCCTTTCCGTCCGCTTCATTGCTGGAATTTGTGCTTGCAACTTAAAACGAGACAACGACTCGCCTTTATCCTCATAAACACGGATCTTCTCAGCAAGTGCCCAGTTCCACAACCACCGGGCAGAACCAAAGTGCTTATCAAGCAGGGTGGCTTGTTCATCGTTCGGGTAAAGGCGATATTGAAAGCTCTTTTTTATCATAAGAGCATAATATCATAGGGTGTAGCCAGAGTCAATAGAAAATATAAACGATAATGCCCAACAAAGCCATCTGACGGACAAGCCGCTTATGGCTCCGTTACGTTCATCTTCCCACCTCAGCATCCTCGAATTTGATCAGCAAAAATCTTCCATCTCGTTGGCAACCGTGTTCTTTGACCTCGTATCTGGCAACCCCATGTTTGTACACCCCGGCTATCACTCCGCGCTTAATGACTGTGCCAATTGCAAGCTTTGGCTGGATATTATTTTTCTCTGCCCATTCTCTCTCGGCTTCTCGATACAACCTATCAACGATGACACCCATACAATCAAGCTCCTCGGCTGTCTGCATATCCATGTCCCATCCACAAATCTCTAATTCTCTCGCGAGATGATAGCCGTCCATGCCGTAATGATAGCGTTTTGCTATATCTTCCTCTCCTTCGTCTATTCCCAAACTTTTAAGCACTTCTTTTGCCGCAGCGAGTTTCATCCCTGCTGTTATTTCTGGCCGCTTCGGTACTTCCTTCAATTTTGCCTCATCCATTTCATCCCTCTCTTGAGTTTATTTTCTCTATTTGCTCAATCCCCAATTCGTAGCTGATAACCCCACCAGCCACTTTGCCCAGGATCTCAAGTTTCTTTTTCGATTTCTCGATGTCGTAGTCGCTTTTGTAACTTGGCCCTTCCGTGATCGCCATGGCGGAAGATGCCTCCTGGTCCTGGTAGCTCTTGGCGATCTCGAAGAAGTCGGCAAACTTGGGGAAGCGCCGGAAATTTCTCCGGATCTCCCGGTATGCCTTCTCGGTCGCCTCGGCCGAGATGTTGCCAAGGTCCTCGTGAAATTCCCGGGCGAGCGTTTCCAGGACTGCCCCGGAAAGACCAGCTTCAGGGTTTCGGTTGCTCAATGCAGATAAAATCTGTCGCGTCTGCTCCAATGTCCGTTCCATATCTGCTCCTCAAAAGTTCTCTTGCGATGGCCTCTCGTTCCAGGACGAGGGCCTGGTGGACTGTGGTCGCTCGGATGGGTTGGTTGTGCTGCTGGCTATTACCTCCTGATATCTTCTTGTCC
>Ga0172380_10006246_pt1 | contig 13958 bp, 16 predicted proteins | sample Leawe162metaG_FD_119747 | JGI IMG/M metagenome (GOLD analysis project Ga0172380, IMG submission 119747) | Leachate microbial communities from a municipal landfill in Southern Ontario, Canada - Leachate well 162 metaG | ecosystem: Engineered > Solid waste > Landfill > Unclassified | place... | reverse complement strand
TTGGGCGCGGTGAAATGCAAATAGATATTTCCAGGGAATTCTTGCTGACGACTGGACCGGGCTTGTCCAACAACCGGTTCAGATCGTGGCTCGCTTCGCGATCACGATCTAACCTTAATCGTTAGAGCGCATTTTACAACGGAGCGAGAATTTATGACATTTAATGAATGGGAAAAAGATAACTGGATGTACGTTGACGTAAAAGATAATGCCCGTGTAATTTGGGATGCTGCTCAATTATCAGAACGTGATGCGTGCGCTAAGGCGTGCGAGGAGGTTGCGGAGTCGTACCGAGGGAGCAGGTACGGTAAGGCCGCCGAGTGTATTGGTGACAACTGCGTTGAGTCCATTCGGATGCGCTCTAACGTGGAAATAACCTGACAGCCGGGCCTTATCGGCTGGTCAGGTTGATTGTAGGGTTCGGCGTTTTTGGGGGGTGGAAATGTGTAAAGAGATAGCGATTTTGAAAGCGGACGGGACAGCGGATTACGTTTGCACTGTGTCCGATCTGATGCAGCGCATGGGGTGCTACATACCTAGCCTGGACGGATTGCCCGATAACAACTGCCTGTGCCCTCTGGATGAAGCCGCGCTTGCCAAGCAAACGGGGTACACGATTTCTTGCGGATGGGACACGCCATATCACTGTGATTTGGTGATGACGCCGAACGTAAAATAGCCATCCTATTTGACGCAAGATATTGCGTCAAACGTTTATTCATGGCTTTTTGATTGTTTATTAAATACATATTATCATGCTGTTATTCAATTTTAGTAAGGCCTAAAGGTGCCAGAAAAAACATCAGAGAATTCTTCTCCTAAATTGCTTGATCAGGTGCGGGGAAAGATACGCCTCAAACATTACAGTATCCGCACCGAACAGGCTTATGCGGATTGGATTAAACGCTTTATCCTGTTCTTTGACAAGCGCCATCCGCGCGAACTGGGTGCGGCGGATGTGGAGGCGTTTCTGACGCATTTGGCTGTTGAGGGCAAGGTGGCGGCTTCGACGCAGAACCAGGCCAAAAGCGCGTTGTTGTTTCTGTATCGCGAGGTGCTTGAGGTCGAGTTGCCCTGGCTGGATAACGTGGAACGTGCCAAGGCACCGAAGCGCCTGCCTGTGGTGTTGACCCGGCAAGAGGTGCAGGCGGTGCTTTCACGCTTGAGCGGCACGCAGTGGCTGGTTGCCAGCTTGCTTTATGGCACCGGTATGAGAATAATGGAGTGCCTGCGGTTGCGGGTAAAAGATGTGGATTTTTCTCGCAGGGAAATTCTGATCCGCGATGGCAAGGGGTTTAAGGATCGTGTAACGATGTTGCCCGTTGCTCTGGCGAATCCTTTGCGCGAGCATTTGCTTAATGTAAAAGCCTTGCACGCTCAGGATTGCGAGGTGGGGATGGGGAGTGTTTATCTTCCCTATGCGCTTGAACGCAAATATCCGAACGCGGGACGGGATTGGGGCTGGCAATATGTGTTTCCGGCGACGGGCATTTCGACCGACCCGCGTACCGGCGAGGCGCGCCGTCACCATGTGCTGGAACAGTCCATTCAGCGTGCGGTAAAGCAGGCGGTGCGCGATGCCAATCTGGTCAAGCCTGCCACGCCCCATACCCTGCGCCATTCCTTTGCCACGCATTTGCTGGAGGGCGGCTACGATATCCGCACCGTGCAGGAGTTGCTCGGCCATAGCGATGTTTCCACCACAATGATCTACACCCATGTTTTGAACCGTGGTGGCCGAGGCGTCACCAGCCCTTTGGATACGATTTGATGAATGATCTTGAACGATTTTTGAATCGCGCCGAATCCCTGTTGCAGCGCGTGGAGCAAGTGCTCCCCAGCCCTCCGCCCGCGCCGGACTGGGGTGCCTCGGTGGCATTTCGCTGGCGCAAGCGGGGCGGGCTGGGCTTTCTTCAGCCGGTGGCGCACCCGCATCACATCCACCTCTCCGATCTGCAGGGCGTGGAGGAGCAGAAGAAGCAGATCGACCGCAATACGCGCCAGTTCGTGCAGGGGCTGCCGGCCAATAATGTTTTGCTGACCGGGGCGCGCGGCACCGGCAAGTCTTCGCTGATCAAGGCGGTGATGAACCAGTATGCAGCCGAGGGGCTGCGCCTGATCGAGGTGGAGCGCGTGGAGCTGGCCGATTTGCCAGATATCGTGGAGCTGCTGTGCCTGCGGCCGGAGCGTTTCATCGTGTTCTGCGACGATCTTTCCTTCGATGCCGGCGAGCCGGGCTACCGCGCGCTCAAGGTGGCGCTGGATGGCTCGGTGGCATCGCCATCCGAGAATGTGCTGATCTATGCCACTTCCAACCGCCGCCACCTGATGCCGGAATACATGGCGGAAAATCTTGAAACCACCACGGTGGAGGGGGACATCCGCCCGGGTGAGACCACCGAGGAGAAGGTTTCGCTTTCGGAGCGATTCGGCCTGTGGCTGTCCTTTTATCCCTTTGATCAGGACGAGTATCTGATGATCGCGCGCTACTGGCTGGCCCAGTTGGGCGTGAAGGATGTGGGTTCCGAGGTGATAAGGCGCGAGGCGCTGCAATGGGCGCTGGGGCGTGGTTCGCGCAGCGGCCGTTCGGCCTGGCAGTTCGCGCGCGACTGGGCGGGGCGCATGGGGCTGAGGACGAAGTGATGAACAAGAAAAAGATCGTGGATGTGGTCGCGGCAGTGATCCAGCAGCCGGATGGCCGCTTTCTGCTGGCGCGGCGGCCGGATGGCAAGCCTTATGCCGGTTATTGGGAATTCCCCGGCGGCAAGGTGGAAGCAGGGGAATCCCTTGCTCACGCCCTGAAGCGCGAATTGCACGAAGAGCTGGGGATCGAGGTGGAGCGCGCCTGGCCATGGCTGGTGCGGCATTTCGACTATGAGCATGCCAGCGTGAAGCTGCACTTCTTCCGTGTCGTGGACTGGCGCGGCGAACCGCATGGGCGGGAAGGCCAGTTGCTGGCGTGGCAGACGCCGGAGCAGGTCGAGGTGGCGCCCCTGCTGCCCGCCAACGGGCCGATTCTGAGTGCGCTGGAATTGCCGCCCATCCTGGCCATCAGCCAGATTGCCGAGCTGGGCGAAGAGGTTTTTATGGTGCGGCTGCAAGGGGCGCTGGGGCGCGGCCTGAAGCTGATCCAGCTGCGCGAGAAGGCATTGTCCCCGGCGCAGCTGGAGAGCGTGGCGCAGGGGGTCGTGACGTTGGCACGCGCGCACGGCGCGCGCGTGGTGCTGAATGGCGGGGTGGATCAGGCCATAAATGTGGGGGCGGATGGGGTGCATCTGACCGCTGCGGCGCTGATGGCGCTGGATGCGCGCCCCCCGGTCGAGCTGGTGGGGGCGTCCTGTCATTCCGCCGCCGAGCTGGAGCGGGCGGTGCAGCTCGGGCTGGATTTCGTGCAGCTGAGCCCGGTCTTGCCCACCAGGAGCCACCCGGGCGCGGCTACGCTGGGGTGGGATGGTTTCGCCGCGCTGGTCCGGGATTATCCGCTGCCGGTCTATGCCCTGGGCGGGATGGGCGCGGAGCAGCTGGGCATGGCAAGGGAGATGGGTGCGCACGGGATTGCCATGCTGCGCACGGCATGGTCGGAAGATCTGGATTTCACTCCCTGACCCGCCGCCGGGCCGAAATCTAGTCTATTGATCCGGCAAGTTTTTTCAGGAATGTAGGTCGGGCTTCAGCCCGACATCTCGGGCTGTACCCGTTAAGGGCATCCCCGCCGGGAATGGATGCTTCGCATCTCGTTCCGGCGAGAAAGCCCGACACACATTCTTGGATAATCCTATAAAAAGCCGTTAACCACGGAGTTCACGGAGAACACGGAGTAAAAACCATAGATTGCATGATGTTTGGCATTCACCCCTTGGGTGAGGCCATAAATGACCGCAAACTGCCTTTGCGAGTTGGGCGACAAGTCGCCCATCCCCGCCTACCCCGCTTCTCCGTGTTCTCCGTGTTCTCCGTGCCCTCCGTGGTTATCGAACTGAGATTTCTTGGATAATTTCGAACCGTATCAATAGTCGTCGTCGGGCAGCGGTTTTTCCTGTTCCGGTACGCGGTATTCCTCGTTGGCCCACTGTCCCAGGTCGATCAGCTTGCAGCGCTGGCTGCAGAAGGGACGGAACGGGTTTTCGGCTGTAAAAGGCGAAGCCTTGCCGCAGACCGGGCAGGGGGCGGTGCGTTGTTTTGCGGGTGCTGAAGGCATATTGCTTAGAAGTTACACAAGGTCAGGTCGAACTCGACGCTGAGGTCGCAGGCCCGTGGCTTCTGTATGCCGCCGAGCGTGGTAAAGCGGATATTGATGGCATATTTGTTGGCGCTGATTTCGGGAAAGCATGGAATGTCGCGGCTCAGCGTGATGCGTATCAGTTGTGCCACGCGGCCCGCCAGCATTTGCTGGAATGCGCCTTGCTGGGCAACCTGATGGGTTGTTTTGCCGCTGTCACGCAGCAGGTTGAGCACCAGTTGCAAGCCCCTGTAGACCGGTAGCAATGGTGCGAGCCATTCATGCAGGTCGATGCGCCGCGTCTCTGCATCCTGGCTGAGCCAGAAGTGGTAGGAAGGCAGGTCGAACTCGCACACGCCGCCCGGAATGGTGGTGCGTTGCTTGATGCTCATCAGCCACTCGTTATCGCGGATATGCTGCCCCAGTTTGCCGGACAGTTCGTGCAGTTTGGCGGCTGTCTGGCTGATGTCCGACAGAAAGCTGTCCAGCGCTTCCTGCGAAATGGCGGGGTTGTGACGCAGGGCTTCCAGCACGTGTTTCTGCCGTTCCAGTTCCTGCAGCAGGTCGCTTTTCAGGTCAGCACGGCAGGAAACTTCGAGAATTTCAAACAGGGAAAGCAGGGCGGCGTGGTGGTCCAGTGTCTCCGCCTGGGAGGCAAAGAATTCCGCTTTGGCGAACAAATCCTCAAGCCGCAATAAAGTGCGAACCCGTTCGTTAAGAGGATAGTCGTAGTTAATCATGTAACTGGACAGCCTTTGTGATGCGGGCTAAAAAAACCTTGCGGTTGCGCTTGACGCGGGCGAAAAATTGGCACAATTCTGACGGAAAATCATGAGTTTGACAAACATATTTTAAGCAGTTTGGTGGTTTGGCCGAAGTGGCGGGCTTGCCGTCTCGGGGTGATGGGCATGACGACTGGAAATATATCGCAGGAATGTACCCATGCGATTGGTACATTCATACTACTTATTGAAATATATAGACATTTTATGTTTTATTAGTTTGCATCCCAAAAAAAAATCGGTATGCTAGGCGGCATCCGCTATGGGATAAAAAAGCTGAATGGAGGAGGATACGATGCGTCAACGCATTGCCCTTTTAATGGGTGCACTTGTACTGGGCGTCAGCGTGGCGGCTCCGGCCTGGGCTGAAGAAAAAAAGGCCGAAGCAACAGCAGGCATGCCGGGTCAGGAGATTGCCTTTAGCAACAAACAAGGCAACTGTCTTGCCTGCCATGCCATGCCCGGCACCAAGGGTGAAATGGCCGGGTCGATTGCGCCGCCCCTGATTGCCATGAAGCTGCGCTGGCCGGATCGTGCCAAGTTGCGTGCTCAGATATGGGACGCTACCGTGGCAAACCCACATACTTCCATGCCGCCCATGGGCAAGCACAAGATCCTGAGCGAACAGGAAATCGATCAGGTCGTGGACTTTATTTACACTCTCTAACATCTAGTAAGGAGCTCCAAACATGAACCAGTTGCGTAGAACTTTTCTGAAAAGCACCGGCGCTGCCGGTACGGTCGCAGTGGCGATTGCAGCCGGTCTGCTCAAACCGGGCCAGGTGCTGGCTGCCGAGTGGAACAAAAATGCCTTTGAAGCCAAGAATATTGATGATGCCTTGAAGGGTATCCATGCCGCCGGCGCCGCAAAGAGCGCGGATATTCTGATCAAGGCGCCGGAAATTGCCGAAAACGGTGCCGTGGTGCCAGTGGAAGTGACCAGCAAGCTTGCCGGCACCACCGACATCGCGATATTTGTGGATCAGAACGTCAATCCGCTGATCGCCGATTTTACTTTCGCCAATGGTGCCGAGGGTTTTGTATCCACCCGCATCAAGATGGCCAAGACCTCCAACGTCACCGTGGTGGTGAAGGCGGGCGGAAAGTCTTACATGGCATCCAAGGAAGTGAAGGTCACGATCGGTGGCTGCGGCGGTTGATGCGGACCGCCGGTTTGCCCGTGATCGGCCAGCGCTACAGGCCTGGCGGCCACGTGATTAAACTGGCAACCGCGATCTGAATTACTGAATTACTAAATTTAAAAGGATATCAAAATGGCTGAAGCGATGAAAATCCGCGCCCAGATGAAGGGTGATACCGCAGACATCAAAGTGCTGATGAACCACATTATGGAAACTGGTTTGCGCAAGGACGCGAAGACCGGAAAAATGATTCCGGCACACCACATTCAATCCGTGAACGTCACTGTGGGCGGCAAGATGGTGCTCGACGCGCAGTGGGGCTACGCCGTGGCCAAGAACCCCTTCCTCGGCTTCAGGGTCAAGGGTGTCAAGGCCGGAGACATGGTGGTGATCAACTGGGTGGACAACACGGGCGACAAGCGTACGGACGAAGCGGCAATCAGCTAATTCAAGCTGCGGGCCGGGGGTTCCCGGCCTATCCCATCCGATGGAGGAATGGTATGAAAAGAATCGCATTGGCCTTGCTGGGCGCGGGCTTGGTGGTAAGCGCAACGGCGCAGGCCGGACCCGAAGATGACCGCAAGCAGATGATTGCCCATTTCAAGAGCAAGTTGCCTGGGGTCAAGCATCAGGATTACATTTATGGCGCGCTGGCGCTGGATAAAGACAGCAAGTCGCAATATGACAGCATTATGGAATTCCCTCCATTTGAAGGCGTGATTGAAGCCGGCAAGGAGATGTGGAACAAGCCGTTCAAGAATGGCAAGACCTTTGCCAGCTGTTTCCCGAATGGCGGAAAGAACGTGGCCGGGAACTACCCCCGTTTCGACGCATCCCTTAACAAGGTGGTGACGTTCGAGGCGGACATCAACCAGTGCCTCAAGGCCAACGGTGAAGCCGAGTTCAAATTCGCGGACGTGAATACCATGGGAATTCTGACTGCCTATGCGCGTACCTTGTCCGATGGCATGAAAATGAATGTCAAGGTTGAAGGCGCCGCGGCACAGGCCGCTTACGAGGATGGCAAGAATTTCTACTTTCAGCGCCGTGGCCAGTTGAATTTCTCCTGTGCTACCTGCCATGTGGATAATGCCGGCAACCGTATTCGCGCCGAAATATTATCCCCCACTCTGGGTCAAACCACTCACTGGCCGGTGTTTCGTGCCGGCGAGCGCCTGACGACGCTACAGGTGCGCTACAAGGGTTGCAACAGCCAGGTGCGCGCAACACCGTTCGAACCCGGCAGCGAAGAGTTCAACAACCTGGAATATTTCCTGTCCTATCTGGACAACGGTTTGCCGCTCAAGGCTTCCGTATTCCGCAAGTAATCGCAGTGGGCCGCGGCGCGTTCGTGCTGCGGCTTCTTTTTTGCCCGTCATCTCTGGGTATATAAAAAAATAGTATAAACAAAGGCATAGGAGCGTTGCATGTCCATGAACCGCCGCGAATTTCTGCAACTGCTGGCTGCAGCGAGTGCCACCGGATTTGCACTCAACAGCAAATTTGCACTGGCCTCGGCACAAGGCGGCCAGTTTTATGATGTGCCCAAATTCGGTAACGTCAGCCTGTTGCATTTCACCGATTGTCATGCGCAACTGACGCCGATTTATTTTCGCGAGCCGAACGTGAACATCGGCCTGGGCTCCAGTCTGGGCAGGGCGCCGCATCTGGTGGGTGAGAAACTGCTCAAGAATTTTGGTATCCGTCCCGGCACCTCCGGGGCGCATGCCTTTACCTATCTCGATTTCTCCGCTGCTGCTAAAACCTACGGCAAAGTCGGCGGCTTCGCGCATCTTTCCACCCTGGTGAAGAAGCTGCGCGCATCGCGCCCCGGCGCGCTGCTGCTGGACGGCGGCGATACCTGGCAGGGCTCGGCCACCTCGCTGTGGAGCAACGGCCAGGACATGGTCGATGCCTGCAAGCTGCTGGGCGTGGACGTGATGACCGGCCACTGGGAATTCACCCTCGGCGCCGAGCGGGTGAAGCAGATCGTGGACAACGATTTCAAGGGCAAGATTGATTTCGTGGCGCAGAACATCAAGACCACCGACTTCGGCGACCAGGTCTTCCAGCCCTACACCATGAAGGAAATCAACGGCGTGCCGGTGGCCATCATCGGCCAGTCCTTCCCCTACACGCCGATCGCCAACCCGCGCTGGATGGTGCCGGACTGGAGCCTCGGCATCCAGGACGAGAACATGCAGAAGGTCGTGGACGAAGTGCGTGCCAAGGGCGCCCAGGTGGTGGTGGTGCTGTCCCACAACGGCATGGACGTGGACCTGAAAATGGCCAGCCGCGTCACCGGCATCGACGCCATCATGGGCGGCCATACCCACGACGGCATCCCCGCGCCCTCCATCGTCAAGAACGCCAAGGGGCAGACCCTGGTGACCAACGCCGGCTCCAACAGCAAGTTCCTCGGCGTGCTGGATTTCGATGTAAAGAATGGCAAGGTGGTGGATTACCGCTACAAGCTGCTGCCAATATTCTCCAACCTGCTTGAGGCCGATCCGGCCATGACGGCGCTGATCAACAAGCACCGCGCGCCTTACGAAGCCAAACTGAACGAGAAACTGGCAGTCACCGAGGACCTGCTCTACCGCCGCGGCAACTTCAACGGCACATTCGACCAGCTGATCCTGGACGCGCTGATGGATGTGAAGGGCGCCGATGCGGCCTTCTCGCCCGGATTCCGCTGGGGCACCACGCTGCTGCCGGGCGAAGCCATTACCATGGAACGCCTGATGGACCAGACCGCCATCACCTATCCGGCCACCACCCTGACCGAAATGAGCGGCGAAACCATCAAGACCATCATGGAAGACGTGTGCGACAACCTCTTCAACGAGGACCCCTACTACCAGCAGGGCGGCGACATGGTGCGCGTGGGCGGTATCCAGTACACCTGTGATCCGCGCCAGAAAATCGGCAAGCGCATCAGCAACATGATGCTCAAGGGCAAGCCTGTCAGCCCGAATAAAACCTACAAAGTGGCTGGCTGGGCGCCAGTGGGCGAAGGCGTCACGGGCGAACCGGTCTGGGATGTGGTGTCAACGTGGCTGCGCGACAAGAAAGTGATCACGCCGCGCAAACTCAACATGCCCAAGCTGGTGGGCGTGAAGGGCAATCCCGGCATTGCCTGAACTCCTAACCCCTCCCGGCCTCCCCTTGTCAGGGGAGGAGCAGATCGGGGAGGGGCAATGGAGCCCTCCCCCCTGACAAGGGGGGATTGAGGGGGGTTGCGGTCATGGCATTATCTGCCGTTATTTATTCCCCGCAGCTTCTCTTCATTTTTGCGCGGCTACGCCCAGGCCTTCCACAGCAGCGAAACCCCGCTTCCCAGCCGCAAAGTGCCGATCAGCCTGAGCATCTGCTCGTTGGAAAGGCCAAGATGGATCTTGTGGCCCATTTTCAGGCCAAGGGCCATGATCGGCAGGGCGCCGAGGTAAGCCAGCAGCAGGCCGGGTTGCAGCAACAAGCCGGTGACGAGGAACATGATCAGGCGCACCCCGCCGTCGATCAGAAACAAGCCCGAGAACGTGGCGCGCAGCTCGACCTTGTCGCGCAGACGATGGGAAAGATAAATGATGAAAGGCGGCCCGCCGGTGCCGAACAGCGCGCCCACCGTGCCGCCGGTCAGCCCCGCGGGGATCGCCCACCATTGCGAAGCGGGTTTGTCGCCATGCAGATTGAGGAGGTTGCGCACCCCGAAGACCATCACGAACAGGCCCAGCCCGGTCAGTAAGGGCTCCATGGGCAGCTTGATCAAGAGTGCCACGCCCAGCCCGATTCCGATCAGGCTGAAGGGGAGCAGGGGGCGGATTTCCTTCCAGTTGACGTGCTGTTTGGCCTTGTGGCCCATCACCGCCGAAGCGGTGAAATCGAGCAGCAGAATGAACGGTACAACAAATTGCAAAGGCAGCAGGTGCGCCAGTAACGGTACCGCTATCAGACCCGAGCCAAAACCTGAAATACCGCGGATGAAATAGGCCAGCGAAAGTATCAGTAACGCGGCGATAAGTACGGTATTCGGTACATCGGGAAAAACTCCGCTCAGGATTTCGAGCCCCGCTCAATGGTAATGCCCAGGCGCTTGACGCCGCGAATGAGGCCGAGCTTGGTAATGCTGACCCTGATCCACGGGGTGCCGAATTCCTGCATCACGAGTTGCGCAATATGTTCCGCCAGCGCCTCTACCAGCAGAAAATGTTTCTCGGCCAGCACCTGCTGAATACGCTCCGCCACCTTGCCATAATCGATGGTGTCCGCCACATCGTCACTGATGCCGGCACGGCTGTGAGGCAGGCCGATTTCCAGGTCGAGCTGAATGGTCTGCGGCACTTCCCGTTCCCATGGGTAAACGCCGATAATGGTCTCGGCCCTGAATTCGCTAAGAAAAATGATGTCCATGGTATGTGGGCGCGCCCATTACGCGTGCGCCCTGTTTTGCCGTAAAATTCGAAGCTTGCGATTTTAAGTGATTTGTTATGCCCTCGATAGTTTTTGTTGTTGCCGCCTACCTGATCGGTTCGCTTTCCTTTGCCGTCATTGTCAGCAAGGCATTTGGCCTGGCCGACCCGCGCTCGTTTGGTTCGAAGAACCCGGGGGCTACCAACGTATTGCGCACCGGGAAAAAACTGGCCGCGGCGCTGACCTTGCTGGGCGATGCGGCCAAGGGCTGGCTGGCGGTATTCCTGGCATTCAAATTCGGCGCTGATTATGGTGTCGGGGAGGCAGGGATTGCCGCCGTGGCGCTGGCGGTGTTCGTGGGGCATGTGTACCCGGTATTTTTTGGCTTCCACGGCGGCAAGGGGGTTGCCACGGCGCTGGGCATCCTGCTGGCGCTCAATGTGTGGATGGGGCTGGCGGTGCTTGCTACCTGGCTGCTGGCGACTTACATGTGGCGGACTTCATCCCTCTCCGCGCTGATTGCAGCGGGTTTTGCGCCGCTCTATGGCATCACGATACTCGGGGCCAACAGTTATAGCCTGGCGGTCCTGCTGCTTTCGTTGCTGCTGGTGTGGCGCCACAAATCCAATATCCAGAACCTGTTGTCCGGCAAGGAAACCCGTCTGGGCGGGAAGCCGAAACCGGGTGATTCTCCGCCGGAGTAAAGGTACAGCCATGACCTGGTTCCAGAAAGAAATGGACTATGCGCGGGAAAACCTGGAGCAGGTTTCCCGCACTGCGATTGACCACGCCAGCGATAAGCTGGATGGCGTGGTACGAGAAGGCATTGCCCAGGCGAGCGGCGAAATGCGCGAAGTGGTGCTGGGCGCGAGCCGGGAGGTCGATGCCAAGCTCGACAAGATTTCAGCCGAACTGCACAGCCAGCGTCAGTTCACCAAGTCGGACGTGAGGGAAATGGTGGATTACGCGGCGGATCGCCTGGGCGTCGCCATGGACGAACGCACCCGTGTGATGAAGTCCGAAATCACCTCCCTGATTCAGGAAAAGGTCGAGTACCTCAAGCATGAAGTAGATGCGTTTTTTATTCAGCGTCAGCAGGACCTGGCGCGCGAGCGGCGCCGCCTGATCGCCAACGTGTTGATCGCGGTGACGGCCTCTCTGGCGATGGGCATTCTGTCGCTGATGTTTCACCGTGTCGGAGAAGGCCGCGTGGACATGCTGGGCATCTTCCGCATCGTGTTCGCCTCGCTTGGCGGCGGCTATCTGGTGTATCTGCTGGTCAACATGGTGATCAAGTACCGCCGCATGTCCGAGCACCGCAAGGATTTCGTCTTTCTCACCATGAAATACTGGGGCATCCTGCGGCCGGAGAGCTTGTTCAGCCACGCGCTGGTGGCGGTGGTTCTGCTCGTCTTTGGGGCGCTGCTGTTCTTCCCGGAATATCTCGGGCGCTGGCTGGGCAGCGAAACCCTGTTGCACTGGGCGGCACAGTTGAAGCGTTAGTTCGGCGTTTCCTGAAATGTAGGTCGGGTTTTAACCCGACACATACCGGGCTGAAGCCCGACCTACATCCAAATAACTAGCTCGGCGCTTCCAGCGTTTCCAGATCCCATCTTGGCTTGATGGGGAAGTTCATGGTGCGGCGGCCTTCATGCCGCAGACGCATCGCGCCGGCAAAGGCGATCATGGCGCCGTTGTCGGTGCAGAATTCCAGCTTGGGGTAAAACACCTCGAACCGCTTTTTGGCCGCGGCATGGCTGAGGCTGTCCCTGAGCTGTTTGTTGGCGCCCACGCCGCCCGCCACGACCAGGCGCGAAAGGCCGGTTTGCCTGAGTGCTGCAACGGCCTTTTTGGTCAGCACTTCCACGATGGCTTCCTGGAAGGCCAGGCAAATATCGGCGCGGGTCTGTTCATCAAGTTTCCCGTCCATCGTCTGTTGCCTGGCCAGGGTCAGGACTGCGGTCTTGAGGCCGCTGAAGCTGAAGTTCAGGTCGCCACTCTTGAGCATCGGGCGCGGCAGGGTGAAGCGCCCCGGCGTGCCCTGCAGCGCCAGCTTCGATAGCGCAGGGCCGCCCGGATAACCCAGTCCCAGCAGCTTGGCGGTCTTGTCGAAGGCTTCGCCAGCGGCATCGTCGAGCGTGTCGCCCAGGGTGGCATACTGGCCGATGCCGGTCACTTCCATCAGCTGCGAGTGGCCGCCGGAGACCAGCAGGGCAATAAAGGGAAATTCGGGTGGATTCTCCTCCAGCAGCGGGGCCAGCAGGTGCCCTTCGAGATGATGCACGCCGACGGTCGGCACCTTGAGCGCGAAAGCCAGCGCGGCGGCAATGCTCGCGCCCACCAGCAGCGCGCCGGCTAGCCCCGGTCCTTCGGTGTAGGCGATGCCCTCGATGTCCTGCAGGGTGCAGCCGGCTTCGGTCAGCACCTGGCGGGTGAGCGGCAGCACGCGGCGGATATGGTCGCGCGAGGCCAGTTCCGGCACCACGCCGCCGTATTCGGCATGCATCGCCACCTGGGAATGCAGGGCGTGGGCGAGCAGGCCGCGTTCGGTGTGGTAGAGCGCGACGCCGGTTTCGTCGCAGGAGGATTCGATGCCGAGGACTAGCATGGGGCGGATTATCCTGAAAACTTACTTAGCCACAGAGAACACAGAGTTCACAGAGAAAAAACCAGAGATTGGCGGGGCGTCGCCTGTCGCGCCGATAAGGACTCTCTGTGTTCTCTGTGGCGGTTTTTAGGCTTGTGATTATACGCAATCCACAATCTTGAGGGTGCGGGCAATCAGCAGGTCGATTTCAGCTTCGCTGATGATATAGGGCGGCATGAAATACACCGTGTTGCCCATGGGGCGCAGCAGCAATTCGTGTTGCAGCGCCTGCTGGTAGAAAGCGCGCGAAAAGTGCGGCGTGCCGCTCTCGACTTCAAACGCCCAGATCATGCCGGTGTGGCGGAAATTCTTTACCCTGGGGTGGTCGCGCAGCGGTTGTGCCGCCTGGGTCATGTAAGCGGCCCTGGCGCGGTTGGCCTCGATCACGCCATCCTGCTCGAAAATGTCCAGCGTCGCCAGCGCGGCGCGGCAGGCCAGCGCGTTGCCGGTGTAGGAATGGGAATGCAGGAAGCCTTTTGCGGTTTCGTCGTGATAAAAGGCCTGAAACACAGTATCCGTCGTCAGCACGGCAGAGAGCGGCAGGTAGCCGCCGCTGATACCTTTCGACAGGCACATGAAATCGGGCCGGATGCCGGCTTGTTCGCAGGCGAACATTGTTCCGGTGCGGCAAGAAGCGCTGTCCCCGGACTCGGCGGGCGCGGAGCGCCGGGTGCGGGAAGGGGACGCGGTTTCGGCATGCGTATCTGCCGATGAAGGCACGTTGGCTTGCTCAAAGGCGAACATTGTTCCGGTGCGGC
>Ga0172380_10006245_pt1 | contig 13960 bp, 8 predicted proteins | sample Leawe162metaG_FD_119747 | JGI IMG/M metagenome (GOLD analysis project Ga0172380, IMG submission 119747) | Leachate microbial communities from a municipal landfill in Southern Ontario, Canada - Leachate well 162 metaG | ecosystem: Engineered > Solid waste > Landfill > Unclassified | place... | reverse complement strand
GCAACTTGCCGCCTCGCCGTTCCTCGTTCTCGATGAACTGTTCGATGTTTTTTTCGGTAAAAAACTGTTCCATCATTAATTGCCTGATGGACAGTTTAAAATCCTCAAAGCGTTCGGGTATCACGCCTGATCCGTATAAAAAAGGGACTTTTTCAAACAGCATGTAGATAGCGAGCCAATTGGTTATCGCGCCGGATAGCGCAAAAAAACCGATGGATTTGATGAGCGGCACGGAGCAGATAATGCCGATAACACTAATGACAGCAGAGATAATATTGGTGGCAAGGCTTTTGTTTAATCGTTTTTTCATTATAGGTGGCAAGTCAGTTATTAAATGAGTCTATGAAAAATTATAAATCAAGAGCGCTTTGTCGGCAGGTCTTTGTGTTGTGTCATGCAAAAAAGGTAACTATCCAGATCCTTGCCTGAGGCGCGCCGCGCGCGCCTTCTCCGGCTGCAGCAAGGGCCGAATAGTTTTCAAGAAAAAATTGAGGAATTTGTTGATTGACCTGAGATGCTCATTTCAACGCTTAAGCAAGTTAATTTTTTATGAGAAAGCCGTGCACAGGCAACCTGCACATTGGGTAGGTTTGCCAGTTTTCTTGTTGTAAAGACGACAATTTTACAGGCTAACGGACTGATCAAAGGCGTTCAGCCTCGGGTAATGTTGGCGTTACAGCATTTTGGTATCTCTCTTGCTTGTGCTTTGTATATCTACTGCATCCACTTCCAAAAACACCATGAAAACCGCTGAAAGAACTAATGTTGATAATCTTGTCACCGAACCTGCGATGCCTATAACTTGCCCGGCAAACCGACTGTTGTGGCGATATGGAAGCACTTTTCAAGCATGATCGAATTTCCGATAAGACTGGCTGTGGCCAGCAAAGAAGGCTTGGCGATCAGCGAACACTTTGGCCATGCCAAGCAGTTCCGGATTTACCAAGTGGTCCAGGACAACTGCGAGTTGCTGGAGATCCGCGAGGTGGCCCATTACTGCCTGGGCCAGCATTCCGACCAGACCGCAATGGCCGGCATTCTGGAAAGCATCAAAGATTGCCATGCGGTTTTTGTCGCCAAGATCGGCGACGGACCGACGGAAAAGCTCAAGGCCATTGGCGTAAGCGCCGTCTCACGTTATGCCTACGAGGCCATCGAAGATTCGCTGCTCGACTATGTTCAACAGGTAGCCGCCGGCGAGGAGGATGCATGACCAAAGACCAGGTAGCCCGCTGGGTGCTGGCACATCCCTTAACGCCTATCCATGTCGATTGCGCCATCACCGTGATGCTGAAAATTCTTGATGGCAAATGCAAAATGCGGATTGCCGAAAAGCAAGTGATGGAACTGCTCTACGACGAGCTGAAGACCCAACCCGGTCTTCTGCTGGATACCGGGTTGCACCCGTTGATTAGGCAAGCCCGTGAGCAGCTTGATGACTCGTTAAAAAACATCATTTATGAAAAGCGCCTGCTGGCGGAAACGGCCATCTCCCGTCCTGTCATGAAAAGCTTTAAAGCCATGATCAGGCATGAGGGCTTGCTCGGCTCTGCTTTGGACGAAGAGCAGGAAGCCTCAGGCAACCCATAATAGACGGGATTACGGGAAGCAGCCATTCACCTTGCCGGCGTCCATGGACTATCGGAACCTTACTTAACCCTTGTCATATCCCAGCAAGGTCGCAAATCCATCCGGCCTAGATGCAAGTGTCGCCATACTTGCATCCTTACCAAGACATTTTCGTGCAAAAATGTAACTTCTCATTACTCGTAGGTCTAAATCCGGCAGCTAATGAGAAGTTACACAAAAACAAGCTAACTAACTGATAATCTTTATAAAGTTTAATTATTTCCCTTCGGCTCAACATTTGCTGTTTTCATCAACGCGGTTAGGTTGTACGCTTGTTTTCATTTTTTAGAACATTAGCATGTATTTACTTAACCGCTTAATTCTTATCGACTCCTACAAACCGGGCGAATTGGTCGAGGTGAGACTGGATGGACATACCAACCTTAACGGCGTTAACGGAGCGGGGAAAACCACGTTACTGCGTTTAATCCCGCTATTTTTTGGCGAAAGGCCAGGACGACTGGTGCCACAAAGCCGCGTCACTGACAGTTTCGCCAAGCATTACCTGCCCAATGAATCCTCCTACATCATTTTTGAATACCAACGTAACGAACAGACGTGCATGGCGGTGATTTACGCTGCACCCAGTGATGACGGGCTGTGTTACCGCTTTGTCGATAAGGGCTTTGAAAGGGATGATTTTATCGAAACCCGCCGCGACGGCACGTTTTATCCGGTGTCTTGCCGCAGTTTACGGGCGCACTTTATCAAGCGGCGCATCAATCACAGCGAACAGCTTACCGCTTGTAGCGATTACCGCACCGTCATCCAAAACCTGCCGCATAAAAAAGGCCAAGACATGCGGCAAATGGTGGCGCGTTACAGTTTTTGCAACCACAGCACCGGACACCGCCTAAAGGACATCGAAAAAATCATCACGGGCATGTTGACGCGCTCCACCGACTTTGCCGATTTGCGTGACATGTTGGTAAACTGCATCGAAGAAAACCGTGATGCCATATCCTTGGATGTGCAGATGGAAACGCTGGACAGCTGGCACAAGGAATACCGCGCTTACCAATCCACCGAAGCTGAGCGGGACAAAATTGTGCGCTTGAACCAATTGGAAACGGAGTTTGGGCAAGTCGAATTGGATTTAGGCGAGCTTCACTACCGTTTGCGCTGTTTACTCAGCCAAAGCGAACAGCGCTTGTTGCAAGCTCAAACAGCGGGAAATGCCTGCAATCAACAATTGGAGCAGTTGAAACAAACTTGGGAAGGGCGCGAACAAGAATTGAAATCGGCTTTAGCGGAAAGCAAGGCAAATTTGGAACGGGCAAAGCGTGAACAAAGTTGTTTGGAGAAAGAAAAGAACGACTGGGAACAGCAGAACATACAAGGCAAAAATGAATTGCTTGCACGATTGCCGCAAATCGAAGCACATTTGCAGCGGGAATTGGAAAACCAGCGGCAATTGTTGGTGGATGTACAAGATATTGATGCCCAGTTCAAGCAACTGAAAGCTGAAAAAGCCAAGCACTTTGCCGAGCAGCTACATGGTCACGTGCAAGCGATCAGCGACCTCACACTTAAGGCCGCGGAAGCTAAAGCCAGCATCACAAAACAAAAAGAACAACAAAAAGAAATACTTAGGCAAGCTAATCAGATGCAACGAGAACAGTTTCAAGCCGAGCAATTGACCTTGAGTGAAGCTCGTGGGGTTCTGACCAGCCAGATAGCCCAAATCCAAGCCGATCCCGACTTGCTTGCCAACCAAGAACGCAAGCAGGAAAGCTACCAACAATTTTTGCTGGAGCAACAGATTGCCGAAAAAACAGTGCGGGATGCGGACAACCACATCAAACAAAACCAATCTGTTATCGACGTACTGCTGAACAAAAAAAGCCAAAGGGCGAAAGCGAAACAAGATGTGCAAGACAAATTGGCGCATTTGCAAAAACAACTGGATGCCAACCCCGATACTTTGCTTGGCTTTTTGCGAGAACACCAGCCGCAGTGGACGCAAACCATCGCTAAAGTCATCAATCCTGAATTGTTGTTGCAAGAAGATTTAGAACCTGTATTACGGCCAGGATTGACCCATTTCTATGGTGTGGCGTTGAATCTGGACAATTTGCAGGCTGACCATGCGGCGGATGAAGAAAAAATCCGCGCCCTGATTGCGGCAAGTCGGAATCAGCTAAACACGTTGGCAACAGAGGAAGCAGATGAAGATGCCCAGTTAGAGAATTTACGGAAAACTGCCGTCCAATTTAATAACCATAAGAAAACGGCAGATGTCGGCCTTGCCCAGCTGCATAAGCAAATCAACAAACTTAACGAAGAATTACAGTCCTTAAAGCAGCAGATTATCGGTAGCAAAAGAGAGCGTGAGGCGAGCTTGAAAGCCGAGCAACTCGCTTTGGAAGAACACATTAAACAGAACAAAACCCAACTGCAAACCCTTAATAAACAATTGCAAGTTGATCTGGAGCGGTTAAGCGAAGAGCTTGCCGCTGAAGTTTGCCAAATTGACGCAGATAACGCTTCGGTAAGCGGTAAAATCCAACAGCAAATAGACCAAGTCAAGCAAGCAGAACAAACACAATTGGCGCAACTGGAACAACAACGTTTACACAGTTTGCAAGCGCGTAAAGTCGATACCACCACACTGACTGCATTGGAGTCCAGCATTCGGCAATTAAAGGCCGAAGTCCAAGCGGCAGAGGCGGCACGGAACAGCGTCAACAATTATCGGCGTTGGCTGGACAACGATTGGGTACGCTATGAAGATTTGCTTGCCCAATGCCAAGCCTACGAAAACCAAATCCAAAACCAACAAAACCTGTACGAGGCGGAAAAAAACCAATACCAACAGCAACGCAGCCGATTGAATGAAGAGCTGGAGCGGATAAAGACCAAGCTCGACAAAATGAATAAAGACATGGGCAGCATCAAGAAATTATTGGAAGATTTATCGGCCTACGCACCGCGCCGCCTAGAACACGCCAGTTTTGACAATGCCCATACGCTGGCCTTGTTGCAGCGTGATTTTCGCCAATTAACCGAACAGCACAAGGCTATCCGTAAAGACCTTGCCGCGTTGATCCGGCATTTTAAGCAGGCTTTGGCAAGGTTTCCCGTGACCCATCCTGGTCGCTATTACAGCCGTGTCGAAGAAGAATTAGGATTCGATAATGAAGAATTGGCGTGGCTGCAACCTATCCAAGCGTGGTATGCCAGCGAATCGGATACCGCCAGAAGTTGGTTGCTGAGCCAAGCCAGGCTATTTGGCAGTGCCATCCGCAATTACCAACAAGCCTTAGCGCGATTTGACCGTGGCATAGATTCCCTGTCCAGACGCTTGGCGGCAAATATTGACGGCAATATCCGCTTTGAAAAAATCGAACGCATCGAAGGCCGTTTGACATCTAAAGTCAGTAGTTTGGGCTATTGGGAGCAAATCGTCCGTTTCACCAAAGATTACGATGATTGGAGCCGCAGTAATGATGGCGCGTTGCCGTCCCAGGATTTTGCCGACATCGTCCAACAAGTCGCCGAGCAATTGCAAAGTAAAGGCCGCGTGGAAATGAAACTGGTCAACTTGCTGGAATTGGAAATTAAAGTGACGGAAAGTGGGCGAACGAAAACAGCCACCCATGCAGAGGAATTACGGCAAATCTCCAGTCACGGCTTGTCGTATTTGATTCTCTGCGTGTTTTTTATCGCGCTGGTGAACATGATCCGCAAAGACCAGCCCTTGATCGTCGTCTGGCCTATGGATGAACTCAAAGAATTGCACCAAATGAACATTGAAATGCTGGTGGACATTCTCACCAAAAACAACATCAACCTATTTTCAGCCTTCCCCGACCCTGATCCCGATGTATTGCGGCTGTTTAAAAACCGCTACCAAGTGTTCGGCTATCGGCAATTGTTGGAAATGGCGGTAGATGCCGATTATTTATCGGCATTGGCGCCTTTGGCTGGGGAAGCCGGACATGTTTGAAAATGTCGTGAAACGCCTGTTACAAGGCGAGTTTGTTTGCGAGATCAGCGATGAAGCGGGGTTTCGTTATTTGCAAGAACCGGAGAATGCCGGACAAGTCGAGGCGTTTTTGCAACGCTTGGATTACCGTTTGTCACGCAGTCAAAACCACTTGGCGTTTTATGCGGCGTACCGGACTATCGACAGTCAAGCGCGTAGCGACATCCGCAAGGTTTTCCAGCAATTCCGGGTCGAATTGCAGCCTGTCGTGGAATGGCTGGATATGATGATGTCCTGTTTGAACCAAGACACGACCTTGTCGCCCGGCGATACCTTAAGTTTTTCCAGCTTATTGCAAGCTATCGAACAAAACCAAGCCCAAGCCGATCGCTTGCAAGGTTTTGCCCGTTTTAAAGATTTCACCAGCAGTGATGATTCGGTGAAAGGCCGTATGGAAAAATTACTGAATACCTTGCAAAAATGGGGCTATTTGCATTTAGCCAACCGTGACACGCTGATTTACCAAGTCACGGGCAAACTGGATTATTTTTACCAGGCCTTGCAGTTTATCCAAGAGCATGAACAAATTCCGATAGAGCAAGGAGAAAACGATACGATTCAGGAGAGTTTGTTTTGAGCCAGGCAGGGCAGGGGCTGGAACGCCTGTTTAAAGCCTTGGCGACACATGGCGAGCTGATTGCCGAAGCCTATTACAACGGTGTGGTGTACAAAGGCAACCAAAACCAGCGTGTGCTTAACCAGCTTAAGCAATTGAAAATACTGGTCAACCATAACGCCGATGGCTACCGTGTCGCCGGACGCTTGGGGCAATTTATCGACACTGCCTTAAGTTCTGACCGCGTCCGCCGTTTGGACACCGATCTGGCCAGCTGGATTGATACGCTTGAACAACAAATCGGCTTATATCAGGATGCGTTGGCTGAAAATCGCGTGGATGATGCCGACAGCTATTTTGCCGAAATCGAACGGCTGGTGTTTGACCTGTCCGATACCTTGGAAGAAAATACCCGGTATTTGCTGATGTTGGTCAACAGCCGTTTCGCCAATGTCCGCACCTTGGCGGAAAAGCAAAAACAAAACACGTTTTACATTTCCCGCCTGGAAAAACTGGTCAATGCCATCACCGCCTTGCAACCCGAATTTTTGCTGGAACTGGTGGAAGAGCAGCCGCTGCTGTATGCCTTGCTCGACCAGCAATTGATTAATAGATTGCCTGTTTGGCAACAGAGTTTGCAAGATATTCTCAATAAACTGAAAGTGTTTCTGTTTGAACTCCGGCAAATCGAAGCCAGGGCACAACGGGTGCAAGGCTTTGCGTTTTTTCTGCAACAAAACCAGAATTACCAACCACAAGACTGGAGCGAGAGCGAGCAAATCCCGGAACATTGGAACCAAGTTAAGCCATTGACATTGTTTGCCTACGCCGACCCGCTGGATAATACGCTGACCGAAGACCTGATTGAGATTGCACAAAAAATCCGCCGCGATACCGATGTCTCATTAGCAAAACCCAAACCACGCGCCGTCAACGCCGTATCTTTGAATCCGCCCGGCAAACACATTCTGGAATTGCCGCTATACCGTAAACACACGGCCCGTTATTTCGAACGGGTGCTACGCAACCCAAGCCAAGCGATTTCCGCTATCGCTTTTTACAAAGCATTCGTGAACGACATCGAACCGTCGATCTGGTTAAGTTGTGTGCTGAATGAATGGTTGCGGCGGCAACAAAGCAATAAACGCTTGCAACTGGAATTGATCGAAATCGATGCCGGACAGCCGTTTTCGGGTAATAAAACAGTGCAGGATATCGTCTTGGCGTTTAAAGGTGACGAGCGTTGAACAAGCAAATCCTGAAAGTTATCCAAAATGCCCTACAATCGGAAAAAGAGCTGTTTCCACTTAACCCAACTTGGCAATCCCTACATCAGCAATACAATATTGGCCGGACACAAGGCACCAAGCTGGAAATCACGGCTCAGGATAAAGCTGAACTGTTGGTGTTGGTTAAGGAAGCAACGGGCATCGATCTTGAACAATCCGTGGTCACTGATTTTGCAGCCATGCAGCGGGAACAAGTTTTATCTGTTGCACGGGATGAGAAATTGGCGGGGCAGGCGGTTAAAAAAAATCGCTTGGCTGTTAAGGCATTGACTGGGTTGGCTTTAAAAGTCAACGGCCAAGCTTACCCGTTACCACCCTGCGGGCATTTAGACATCGCATTGACAGACCTAACCAGCACAGCTCATCGCTGTATTTTGATCGTTGAAAATTACCGTTGTTTTGACCGGCTGGCAAATCTGCACCTGGATTTGCCAACAGACTACGATGATCCCTTAGTGCTCTATCGTGGCGATAACAGCTACAGTCAACAGGCCGTCCGGAAGTTGTTGGCAAATTTGGACTTGCCTGTACTGGTGATGGCTGATCTCGATCCCCAGGGTTTGTTAATTGTCCAATCCTTTGCCAATGTAACAGGGCTTGTTGCGCCTTGTTTAAGCGATTTGGAAGCGTTGCTAAATGATCGCTTAAAAGCCAATCCTGAATTATTCACAAAGCAATCGGCAGGTTGCCAAATCACCTTGGATAACAGCCGGTATGACTTGATTAGAAAAATTTGGGGGATGCTAAAAACACATCAGGCGGGAATTGTTCAGGAATACTGGCTCCAAAACGGTTGTAAATTGATAGTACATCGATTATGACGGCATTGGTTTAGGCAATGCGTCCGCTTGTCGGAAACACAGCATCCCGAAACAACAGTGCAATTTTATTGGTATCCGCCGAAACGATAAACTCTTCGATACGAATAAATTCTAATGTGCTGACCAATTCCTGCTGTTTCCCGGTCAGCGGGCCGTTCGTCTGTAACCTAAGGAAATAAAGAACTTTATATACTAAGCCATGTTTGTGATAATGCATCTAATAACCTACCCATGTCATTGATAAAGTTGTATTTTTGAGGCCCGCAATTTTATCATTGCGGGCAGGTTGTTTTGCTTTTTTTGGCCACTTTCGCTACTCATTCAACTCGCTTTAACGGGTTTTATAACCCCCCTCTTCTTAATAAATGAATAAATTACTGACTGTTTTTAATGGCTTGTCGAAAGCCGAGCAAGATATTTTAATGGTGCTGTCCGTTATCTATGCACCTATAGGGCAAAATAACCTGCGGAACTTACTAGACAAAACGGCCTGTTTTGATCCCAACACGATAGCCCTGATAGATAGCGCTTTAAAGAACAAATTACAAAAAACTAAATTGCTGATTGCCAACAACGACGGCTGGTCTTGCCCGGCTGAAATGGCTGAACTATTAATGCGCCGCGCCGCTCAAGAACCCTGGTTTAACAAGTTGGCGTCATTATTATTGAACACCCGCACTGACTATTACCCGTCCCATCGTATTGCGGCCAATCACGTCGCTAAACAATTGCGGCTGTTTTTGTACCAAGGCAACGAACCGGGATTTATCGCCAATATCGATTATCTTCATACCCATTACTTGCAGTTTTTTGCCGAGCATATCGACCGGATTTTCTTTACCGATTTCGATCAGGACTGGTTTTCAGCCTTGCCTGAGAAAGTCAAATACGCCGCATTAAAATATCTGGTTATCGCTGATTACCGGCAATTGACCGATATGAGCGAGCCTTATCGCAGGCTGGAGCAATATTTTGGGACGAGCAAACCCGGAAATCCGGAAATCGCTCACGCTATCATTGAGCAACGCCTGTTGCGCGGCAGTTTCCAGGACGCCGAACAATGGCTGGAAGGGGATGTCTCCGCCGATGGCTTGAACTTACTGGCGATATTGCGTTTTTTGCAAAACCGTAATGATGAAGCGATTACCTTGTTTAATGCGGCGCTGAAGCAATTGAAAAAAGAGACCGGTAAACGCAATATTACAATCTACGGACTGCACGGCGTGTTTTTCAGCCTGGCGTTATTGCGCTCAAAAACAGGCGCCAATATGCTGTACCTTAAACAACAGCATTTGCCGATGGTGCTAAAAATAAACTTTGGTGCATTTTATCTGCTGAATTTAGTTTTGCAGGAAGCGCTTGATGTTTACCAAGCCAAATTGAAGCCGGAACACAGCGTTCATTTATTTAAAGCCAATGCTTATGCCTACGAGCGCTTGTTTCATGCCTTGATCCTGTACTGGCTGGGTGAAACCGCCTGGATGTTCAAGGATTCCAACAAGCTATTTCTGGAGCAGTTGGCCGCGTACTGCCGGAAGGCTCAGCAACTGGGTTACGTCTGGTATGCCGCCGTGAGTTCCGCGCTATTACAGCGCCTGGAGTACGGCGATAAAGATTGTTTGCAAATCGCACAATCCTATGTGGATTCGCCGTTTATCCAGATCCTCGATTTATTGCCGACCGTATCGGTGTGGGAGAGGGCCTTGACGGCGCTCACGCAATTAAGCGCAGGACCTTCTTCAGCGCAGCCTTTGCAGGAACTGCGCATGATCTGGAGCATCAGCCTGGAAAATAATGTGGTCTTCCTGGTTCCTAAAGAACAGCGTTTGGGCAAAAATGGTCATTGGACGAAGGGTCGCCCGGTCGCGCTGAAAAAACTCTACCATGATCAGGCGGATTATGATTATTTGACCGAACAAGACCGTAAGATATGCGCGCACATAACGCTGGAAAAAGATCATGCTTCTTACGGCTATTCCTACGGAAAAGAATATTACGAATTATCGACTGACGGCTTATTAGCCGCAGTCGGGCATCCGAACATTTACTGGGCAGGGCAGGAGCAATCCCATCCGCCTGTCGACATCCGCATCGCCGAGCCGCAATTGCTGGTAAAGGAACAGTTGCCCAATTTGCATATTTCGCTGGTACCGCAAATCTCCCAGCAAAAAATCATTGCGCAAAAAACGGCTGGCAACGGTTTGATCGTGTATGTCATTAATGACCAACACCGCCAGGTTGCCGAAATATTAGGTAAAGACGGCCTGACGGTACCCGCCACGGCCCGCCAGCAGGTTATCGATTCGATCGCATCGATAGCGTCTATGCTGACCGTGCAATCAGATATAGGCGGTACGTCCAGCCACGCCGTCGAGGTGCCTGCCGACAGCCGCCTGCATATTCATTTGCAACCGATAGGGCAAGGTATACAAATCGAGGCCTTCATCCAGCCCTTTTTCGACGGCGGGCCGTTGTATAAACCGGGTGCGGGCGGTACGACGGTATTGGCGGACATCGATGGCAAGCAACTGCAAACCGCGCGTGACTTTAAACTCGAAAATAAACAGACCAAAAAGCTGTTCGACGCCTGCCCGGAACTCTACAAGGATAAGGAATTAAAATGGCTGCTTGACGACCCTGAAATTGCATTGGAAGCCTTGTTGCATTGCCAGGAATTGGGCGACTTTGCCGTGCTGGAATGGCCTAAGGGCAAGAAAATCAAACTCAGCCGTGAAGCCGGTTTAGCGCAGGCGCAATTTTCCGTGCGTAAAGAGCGGGACTGGTTTAGCGTTGACGGTGAACTCAAGATCGACGATGACCAAGTCTTTAATATGCAGCGCCTGATGCACTTGCTCAGCAGCTCGTCCGGGCGTTTTCTTAAACTGGAAGACGGGCAGGTTGTGGCCTTAACACGCGAATTACGCCAGCGTCTCGATGACTTGGTGGGCTTGGGCGAGGTGCAGGACGACAAAATCCGCTTTCACCCGCTCGCCGCGCAGGCGCTCGATGGCATTACCGACGGTATGACGATCAGCGCCGCTAAGCCCTGGAAAGACCAGTTAAAACGTCTCAATGAACTCAGCGATTTAAACCCGGAACTGCCGTCGACGCTGCAAGGTGAGTTACGTGATTATCAACGCGAAGGTTACCAATGGATGACGCGGCTCGCGCATTGGGGCGCGGGGGCGTGTTTGGCCGATGATATGGGTCTCGGCAAGACCGTGCAGGCCTTGGCCTTGATTTTATCGCGCGCGCCGGACGGCCCGACCTTGATCCTGGCGCCGACATCGGTCTGCATCAATTGGCTGGAAGAAAGCAGTCGCTTTGCCCCGACGCTCAATGTGCAGCATTTCGGCTACGGCGACCGCCAAGCGATGCTCGACAACGCCGACGCCTTCGACTTAATCGTTTGCAGTTACGGTTTGCTGCAAACCGAAGGGGAGAAGCTGGCGCAAAAACACTGGCACACGCTGGTTGCCGACGAGGCGCAGGCGATTAAAAATACACTGACCAAACGCTCGAAAGCGGCAATGGCTTTGCAGGCCGATTTTAAATTGATCACGACCGGTACGCCGATAGAAAACCATCTGGGCGAATTATGGAACATGTTTAATTTCATCAATCCGGGCCTGCTCGGATCATTAAGCAAATTTAACGAACGCTACGCACAGGCCATTGAAAACCAGCAAGACCACGCAGTACAGCAACGCCTGAAAAAACTGCTGCGCCCGTTTATCTTACGGCGGCTGAAAAACGATGTCTTGACCGAATTGCCGCCGCGCACCGAGGTAACCTTGCACATCGAACTCAGCGGCGAAGAGCGCGCCTTTTATGAGGCACTGCGCCGCAATGCGATGCAGGTGATTGCCGAAGCCGCGCAGCACCAGGGTAATCCACAACTGAAAGTGCTGGCGGAAATCATGAAGCTGCGCCGCGCCTGTTGCCATCCGCGCCTGGTCATGGACGAAAGCCCGCTAGCCAGTTCCAAATTGCAGGCGTTTGAGGAACTGGTCGATGAATTGCTGGAAAATCGCCATAAAGCGCTGGTGTTCAGCCAGTTTGTCGGGCATTTAAGCCTGATTCGTGAATTGCTGGATCAAAAAGGCATCGCCTATCATTACCTGGACGGTGCCACGCCAGTGCCTGAACGCAAAAAAGCGATGAATGCCTTCCAGGCCGGCAACGGCGATTTGTTCCTGATCAGCCTGAAAGCGGGCGGCACCGGATTAAACCTGACCGCCGCCGACTATGTCATCCACATGGACCCGTGGTGGAATCCGGCCGTAGAAGACCAGGCTTCGGACCGTGCGCACCGCATGGGGCAAAAACGCCCGGTGACGATCTACCGACTGGTCGCCAAAGACACCATAGAAGACAAGATAGTCGATCTGCATAAACACAAGCGCGACTTGGCCAGCAGCCTGCTGGAAGGCGGCGAAGTCAGCGGCAAGATGTCGGTTCAAGATATGATGGCTTTGCTTAATGACCTAGACCAATAATGCTGCGTCGTGTTGGAAACGCCTGTTTTTGCATAGGCGCAAACAGGCGAGCCGGACAGGGTAGGTTAGCTCGCTCCACAGTTTCTCCGATGATGCAAAGATAACGGCAGCATCAATGTTAGGGACGGGCTTACAAGCCTCGTCCCATATGGTTAGCTTGCCAAAGCCGAAGCTTTCAAAAACCGCAACAGGCCATGCTCGCCGATGTCGACTTTGATGACATCGCCGGCGGCAAACACGCCCGCCAATATTTCCTGCGCCAACGGATTTTCCAGTTGCTGCTGTATCGCCCGTTTCATCGGCCTTGCGCCGTAAACCGGGTCGAATCCTGCTTCGCCCAATAAATCCAGCGCCTCGTCGGTGATTTCAAAGCCGATTTCGCGGTCTTGCAGGCGTTTACGCAGGTACTCGATCTGGATGCCGGAAATAGCGCGGATTTGGCCTCGGCCCAAGGGATGGAATACGACGGCTTCGTCGATGCGGTTGATGAATTCAGGGCGGAAATGCTGGCCGACGCGTTCCATGACCGCCGCTTTCATGACCGGGTACAGCGCTTCGCCGGCCAGTTCCTGGATGACATCCGAGCCCAGATTCGAGGTCATGACGATGACGGTATTCCTGAAATCGACGGTTCTGCCCTGTCCATCGGTCAGGCGGCCGTCATCCAATACCTGCAACAACACATTAAAGACATCGGGATGGGCTTTTTCGATTTCGTCCATCAGAATGACCGAATACGGTTTGCGCCTGACCAGTTCGGTCAGATAGCCGCCTTCTTCATAGCCGACATAGCCCGGAGGTGCGCCGATCAAGCGCGCTACCGAATGTTTTTCCATGAATTCGGACATGTCGATGCGCACCATTGCATCGACGGTGTCGAATAAAAACTCGGCCAGCGCCTTGCACAGCTCGGTTTTGCCGACGCCTGTCGGCCCTAAGAATAAAAACGAACCGTTCGGGCGGTTCGGGTCGGACAATCCGGCCCTAGCGCGGCGTATCGCATTACTGACCGCTTTCAATGCCTCTTCCTGGCCGACCACGCGTTTGCTTAATTGTGCTTCCATGTGTAACAGCTTTTCGCGCTCGCCTTCCATCATTTTGGACACCGGGATGCCGGTCCATTTCGATACGACTTCGGCGATTTCTTCTTCGGTCACCTTGTTGCGCAATAAGGTCAT